>Ga0335081_10003436_pt1 | contig 24901 bp, 13 predicted proteins | sample Lox_Sample_35_FD_206713 | JGI IMG/M metagenome (GOLD analysis project Ga0335081, IMG submission 206713) | Soil microbial communities from Loxahatchee National Wildlife Refuge, Florida, United States - Lox_Sample_3.5 | ecosystem: Environmental > Terrestrial > Soil > Wetlands | place: USA...
GTGCCGACACGTTCCAGATCGCGGTTGTGGATGCCAATCTCCGAGTGGCCATTCGATCCAAGACTCGGAAGTCACCACAACATCATGAGCAACAAAGCCATTCGCAAGGTATTACACACCGCGGGTCCGAGTTACTTAAACCGAGATTAGAGAGATGCGGCACTGCGTGGCCGTGATTGCGACCTCATTGTTTCAGAGCCGCCGCCCAGTTGAGTACCACAATCGTCTGCGCGGGGGCCGGCTTCTCGCGCTCCAGCACGAGAAACCGCCTCCCGTCGGGCGCCGGCCAATACCGATACGAACCCGAGCCAGCGGTGTGCTGGTGCTGCGCCTTGAACATTGGCTTGGGAATTCTCGCTTCGATCTTCCCGCCGGCGATCCGCATCTCGGCGCTCATCACAGTTCCATCGAGTGCCTCAAAAAAGAGCTCCTTGCCGTCCTTTCGCCAGGCCGGATGCACGCCGCCGTCAATCGAAGTCTGACGCTTCTCGGCAAAAGACGGGAAGGAGGCTACCACCACTTCTCCGCGTCCCGACGCGCTCGAGACATACGCGACGCTTTGTCCATCCGGGGCGAAACGGATCTGGAATCCGCGAGCCCCGTTCCCGATCGGCTGAAGCTGCTGGCTCCCATCCGCCCGGAGCAGCGCCCAATGATCCCCATTCACATCCCTGCAGAAGAGGAATTGGCCATCCGGCGACCAGTCATCGGCATAGAGAGGTGGGGGACCGAGGATCCGCGTATTGCCGCCCGTAGGGCTGGCCTCCAGAACCCCCTTGGAGGATGTCAGATTGACTGCTAAGCGCTGCGAATCGGGCGATAACGGCCCGAGCGAAAAGGAAACGCGGCCATCGCTGGTCGCGCGCCGCAGAGCGCCCGTGGCCAGGTCGATCGTCCAGGCATCGGCGGACCCATTTGGTCCTATGCTCACCACCGCGATCCGATCGTCCAGTGACATTCTGACGGACGTGTAAGCCGCGGGTTTGCCGACCGGTTCCAGCCGCTTGCCGTCCCTCCCATACCACGCGAGCTGCCCCAATCCAACCGCATCAAGTGTGCTATAGACGAGAATTCCGCCCGAGATGTTGAAGCTGCTCGATCCGCTGGGATCATGGGTCCTTACATTCTCGGCAATGGACACCGGGTCCCCACCGAGTTGGAAGCTCCTCGGGTCTATGCGTTGGGCGTAAAGGGTCCTACCGGCTGTCTTAGCGAATAGGAGATATCCAGGCGGCGCCCACTCCGCACGCAAACTGTTGCGCATCACCAGCACACGATCCGGTGAGCCTAACTCCTGCACATAAACCGCGGCTTTGGACTGATCTGAGTTGCCGGCGAAATAGAGGATGTGGCGGCTGTCGGGCAGGAACTGGGGAAAGGCGTGCTTGGTTTCGCCGGCCGAGGCATCCAGCTTCGTGATCGGATTGGCTATGCCTCCCGTCGCCAGTACCCGCATGAGCGGCGAGTCGGGGCCGGTGGAAAACACAATCACGCCGTCGGAGTTCCAGGCGCCACCCGCCTCCATGGGCAACGCCCTAGCCGAGTGCGGCGCGTCGCAGATGGTCTGCGGCAAGCCACCGCCAGCCGAAACCTTCTTCAGTTTGTCGTCGGCAAAATACGCGATGGATTGCCCGTCGTGAGACCAGAATGGAGAACTCGCGCCGTCGGTCTTGTCTAACCGGTGCGCCACAGGTTCTCCCAAGGGACGCACCCAGAGCGCCCTGATCCCCTCGGCCCCCACTGCGATCATGCAGATATTGCGTCCGTCCGGGGAAGGTACCGCTGTAGCCGCACCGGCGACGTCCGGAGTGCCTTCAGACATGGGAAGGTCGAAACGGACGGCTACGGGATCGGGCGGTTTCGGACGAAGCCCGTTCACCGTTCCCAGAGCGGCCAGCGCAACCAGGAGCACGCCGGCGACTCCCCACGCCAGCTTGGCATTACCGGCGTTTGCAGATGGGGGCAGCGACGCCGGAGGCGTCTTTTCGGGTGGTTCGTCGAGTTCCAGCCGGACCATCGCGATATCCGGCAGACGGCGCTTCCGATCCCGCTCCAGGCAGCGGCGCAACAGCCGCCGCAATGCCGGTGGAGTATCGGAGGGCAGCCGCTCCAGGTCGATATCGCCGCGCAGCACGGCGGCGAGTGTGTCGGAGACGGTGTCGCCCTGGAACAGCGTGGTACCGGTGAGCATTTCGTAAATCACCACACCGAAAGCCCAGATATCGGCGCGCTTATCGACGGCATGGCCGCGCGCCTGTTCCGGCGACATGTATCCGGCGGTCCCGAGAACCATTCCCGCTTGCGTCATCGCCAGCGAAAGCGTGGGCGATAGGGTGGGGCTGGTGTACCGGCTGGAGGTTGCGGGTTCCGGCGCTTTCGCCAGCCCGAAATCGAGGAGTTTAACTGTGCCGTCGTGAGTGATCTTGATGTTGGCGGGTTTCAGATCGCGATGGACGACGCCCTTCTCATGCGCGGCTTCAAGAGCGGCCGCGATCTGCCGCGCGTATCCGATGACGATCTCGACCGGGAGCGGGCCGCGCGGTTCCTCCCCTTCGACAAGCTCCATCACGATGGCGCCCTGCTCGACGCCGTAAATGGACGCGATGTTGGGATGATTGAGCGAGGCCAGGGTCTGCGCCTCCCGCTCGAAGCGGGCCATGTATTGTGCATCGCCGGCAAGCGCAGCAGGCAGTACCTTGATGGCGACGTCGCGATTCAGCTTCGTGTCGGTGGCGCGGTACACAGCCCCCATGCCGCCTTCGCCCAGCTTGGAGACGATTTTGTAGTGGGCGATCGATTGATGCGGGCTCATCAGGAGCGATTTCGAGAATATTACCACTTCCGGCTGGATGACGCCATCTGCTTCTGGACAGAAGGCGGTCTGGCCGGATCAGTCGGGAGCCTCTGCCGCGGCTCAGGAAGGCTTATCGGTTGCCCGTCAACGGCGCGAACCGCCTGTCGAGTTCATCGACGAAATTCACCAGGAAGGTCAGTCGGGGCGGAGGGCTGTTCTCCGGCTGCTGGGGGGCGAGCAAGGCCACGAATTGCTTGCCATCGGGCGCCGTGGAGTAGTTGCGTAGACTAAACAGAATCGAGATGGGGTGCGGGAATTTGACTCTTTCCTCGCCGCGGATGAAGGCTTCGCCCTTCACTTTATAGTGAACCGCCATCAGGTTGGCGTTCAGGTTGGTATAGAACAGTTCGTCGCCGGCGGGCGACCACTCCGGGAACCGGCCTCCATCGGTGGAGACTTGCCACTTGCCGCCCGGCCCGGGGAAGGGGCGGACGTAGATCTGGTTCCTCCCTGCCATCTCGTCGGAGGCGTAGGCCACCCATTTTCCATCGGGCGAAAGAGCGGGGAATTGGGAGTCGACCGGGCCGGATAGCCAGGGCTCCAGCTTTCCGGGATGCGGGTCGTCCGAGCCCGGGTCCTGCCAGGAAACCCGGGCGAGATCGACCCGGCTCCCGCCGTTGAAAGCAGTCACTGACTGATGGCCGTCAGGAGTGAATCCGGCGAAACCACCGCCAAGGCTGAAGCCGAGGTCAAGAGGGGGCGCAGAACCATCGGCGCGGACCCACCACGCTCCGTGGGCGGCCGACGCCACCGTGTACAGGACATGCCTGCCATCGTGTGACCAGTCCGCAGTCACCGTGTCTCCGGTGAAGGTGAGTTTGGAAGCGCTGGCCCCAGCCAGGTCGTAGACCCAGAGATCGAGGGCAGAGCCCGTACTCAGGCGGTAGAGAACGCGCTTTCCATCGGGCGAGATGCGCGGGGCGCTGTACGTCCCTGGGGGGAGGTGCAGGGGCTGGGCCTTTCCCGCGGCATCGATCCAGGTGGGAATGACCAAGCTATTATTGTTCGAACCGCCCTGGTAAGCCAGAAGGCCATTACGCGAGAGGACGACCTGAGCAAGAGCCGAGGTTGCGCTGCTCGCGACGCCCTGAACGATCGGGATGGGCGGCTCGCGGACCGTGAGCTTCGCCGGGTCCATGGGCAAAGCATATAGAGTAGCTTCCCGGAGGAAGAGCAGGTAACCCTGCCCATCCTGGCGGGCGACGTATGAGGGATGGAATCCGCCATGATGCAGCAGGGTGGCTCGTCCGTTGGACACATCCGTGGCGACGATATCGGCTTCGTCGTATAGTCCACCCCGTGGAGCCGCGGTGTAGAGGAGGACTTTTCCGCCCGGCATCGCCCACGGAAAACGATGCGTGGCCTCCTGGCGCGAGGCGTCGAATTTGGTGGCCGGTTGCGGAGCGCCGCCGCCGTCGGAAGACACGCGCATCACGACGCTGCGGATGCCCGGCACGAAAAACAGGTTGCCGTCGTCTCCCCAGGCGAGACCCAGGCTGCTCGGGCTATCGCAGATGACGATGGACGCACCGCCCTGGAGACGGAGTTTGCGCAGTTTGCCGGTGGATTCGAAGGCCAGCCATTCGCCGTCGGGCGAAAAGACGGCGTTGGTCGCGCTCTCGGTTCCAGGCAGAGGCGTGACCTTGGGCTGGTCGAGCGCGCGGACGGCCAACTGACGGCCTCCATCGGCCGTGGCGACGTCGATTACCACGCGTGAGCCATCCGGCGAAAGCGCAAGTGTGCGGCTACTGCTCATCAGCTCGTCCGCTTCGAAGCGGAGCATGGTGCGCAGCGGAGAAGCCGGGGTGCGGCGCATCGTCAGGGCCATTGCAGCGACTGCTACGGCGAGGACAGCGGCGGCGATCCAGCCCCAGGGGCGGACGCGGGGCGAGGGCGATGCGGCGGCAGCCGGCGGTTCTTCGAGGGCGATGCGCGCCTCCCCGATGTCGCGAAGCCGGACCTTGGGATCTTTGCGCAGGCAGCGCTCCAGCAGGCGGCGGACGTGCGCGGGGGTGGAGGGCGGAAGAGCGGTCCAGTCGGGCTCGCGGGTGACCACGGCGGCGATGATGTCCGTGACCGTGTCGCCGGAGGCGAAGAGTTGCTTGCCGGTGAGCAGTTCGAACAGGACGACCCCGAAGGCCCAGATATCGGCTCGCTTATCGACCGGTTTGCCGCGCGCCTGCTCGGGGGACATGTAGGCGGCGGTCCCGAGGATCATGCCGGCCTGCGTCATGGCGAGGGAAAGGGTGGGCGACATGGTGGGGGCGTGGCTCCCGGCGGTGGCGGCGGCGTCCTCGCCCGCCTTAGCGAGCCCGAAATCCAGGAGTTTCACGACGCCCTCGGACGTCACCTTGATGTTGGCGGGCTTGAGATCGCGATGGACGATGCCCTTTTCGTGCGCCGCTTCGAGGGCCGCGGCAATGTGACGCGCGCATTGGACAGCGGTGTCGATGGGGAGGGGCCCTTTCAGGTCCTCGCCCTCGACTAGTTCCATGACGATGGCGCCTTGCTCGATGCCATAGATGGCTGCGATGTTGGGATGATTCAATGACGCCAGCACCTGCGCTTCGCGTTCGAAGCGCTGCATACGGAAGACATCCTCGGCGAAGGACTCAGGCAGCACCTTGATGGCGACGTCGCGATTCAGCTTCGTGTCGGTGGCGCGGTACACAGCCCCCATGCCGCCTTCGCCCAGCTTGGAGATGATGCGGTAGTGAGCAATGATTTGGTGCGGACTCATCGAAGAGCGATTTCATGCATCGTACCACTTTCCGGACGAAATACGCGCCACTCGGAAACTGGCGGGCCTAGCGGTCTTCACCGCCATAGCCTTAAGTGAAAAGCATTGGGGCAAGCCTTCTTTGAACCGTAGGTGCCTGATGCAGAATCCTTTGCATCCGGCCGTACACGTCAATGTCATGCGCTTTTGTAGTATCATGTTCGCACTATGAGGGTATCGGTGTGCGTGCTCTTCGGTCTACTGCTGGCCCTCGTCGTCTTTGCCCTCGCTCAGGAGCAAACTTCCACCGCTATCCCCTTGCGGATACTGGTGCTCAATTCAGCCGAGGAGGCGGCTCGCGTCCGGGTGGAACTCGAAAAAGGCGTCGATTTTGCCGTGCTGGCTCGCGAGAAATCCGTGGATGCCACATCGCTGGATGGGGGTCTGCTGGGCAAAGTCGATCCCTCCACCCTGCGCGAAGAGATCCGGACCGCCCTGCGAGGACTCGCCCCCGGTCAGATTTCGCCGGTGTTCCAGCTCCCTTCCGGTTTTGCAGTCGTCAAGGTGCTGCAGCCGGACGAACTCGCCGGAATCGCGGAGTCCCAGCGCGCCCGCCAGGCCGCCATTCGCGCCGAAGGCAGCATCCGGTTTGACGTGAACCTCTCCGGGTTCAGTGAAGCGGCCGCGGCTCTGGCGAACTATCCCAAGCCTGCCAATTGGAATACCGATCTGAGAACGTCTTGCGCCATGCGGCAGCAATCGTTCGCCGATTTGAAGGCCCGCGCAGAGAAGCTGGCCGCAACTGCGGACGATGCTGCCCACTCGCCTGCCGATTCGGTCGCGTTGCGGCTCGGCGCGGCGCAGGTATATGCCTATCAGGGACAAATGGATGCGGCTATCGCCCAGTTCGAAGCGGCTCTCCGCACTGCCTCTGTCGGGGCACCACAGCTACTACCCGAGGTAGAAGAGATGCTCGGCGTGGCGTACCTTCACCGGGCGGGAGCGGTCAACGACGTATACCGGCACCCCGGGGAGCGCTGCCTCTTTCCGATTCGTCCCGAGTTCAGTTACACCAAGGGTGGGGATTCCGAAAAAGCCGTCCAGCACTTCCTCGCATCGCTCAAGTTGCGCCCTGGCGACATCGAGACCAGGTGGCTGTTGAACCTTTCCTATATGACGCTGGGCAAATACCCGGCTGGTGTACCCAAGGAGCACCTGTTCGCGCCTTCGCTATTTGCATCCGCCGAAGACATTGGCCGTTTTACCGACGTGGCGCCGCGTGTGGGACTCGGCGAAGTCATGTTCGAAGTGGGCGGCCTGATCGTCGACGACTTCGATAACGATGGTCTCTTCGATATCGTCACCTCCAACTGGGACTTTTGCGCGCCCATGCACTTCTTCCACAACAACGGGGATGGCACGTTTGCCGACCGCAGCGCGCAATCGGGGCTGTCATCCCAGCTCAGCGGGAACAACATCATCCAGACCGATTACAACAATGACGGCTGCCTGGATATCCTGGTCCTGCGCGGCGGCTGGGAAACGGCACTGCGGAAATCGCTGCTGCGCAACAACTGCAACGGCACCTTCACCGATGTCACCGTGGAAGCCGGCCTGGGCCAGCCAACCACTACGGAATTTGCCGTGTGGGTGGATATCAATAACGACGGGTTCCTCGATCTCTACGTAGGCAACGAAAACGAGCCGAATCAGCTTTTCCTGAACAACGGCGACGGCACATTTAAGGACATCTCACATTCGTCGCGGACTGATCTGTCACTCCTTACCAAGGCGGTGGCGGCGGCCGATTATGACAATGACGGCTATGCCGACCTGTTTGTGTCCAACTACCAGGGCGACAGCGCTCTGTTGCACAACAATCACGACGGCACTTTCACCGACGTAGCGCCTCAGGCTGGTGTCCAGGCCTCAGGCCATGGATTCGCCGCCTGGTTTTTCGACTATGACAACGACGGCCGGCCGGACCTTCTGGCGAGCAGCTACGCGATGTCCGTCGAGGAAAGCGTGCGCACGTACCTGGGACTGCCCCACAATTCCCCCACCATGAAGCTTTACCGCAATCTCGGCAACGGCACGTTTCGCGATGTGACTGCGGAAACCGGGCTGAACAAAGTCTTCATGCCGATGGGTGCGAATTTTGGCGATGTGGATAATGACGGGTATCCGGACATCTATTTCGGGACCGGGGAACTGTCTTTTGCCTCTCTGCTGCCCAATGTGCTCCTGCATAACAAAGGGGGAAAGAAGTTCGTGGACATCACTGCCTCCTCCGGCACGGGCGAGTTGCACAAAGGGCACGGCGTGGCTTTCGCGGACATCGACAATGACGGAGACGAAGACCTGTTGGAAGTGGTCGGCGGGGGGGTTCCAGGCGACCCCCATACGTTCCGGCTTTTCGAAAACCCGGGCCACGGCAACGATTGGATCAGCGTGCGGCTGGTAGGTGTCAAGGCGAACCGCGCGGGCATCGGCGCCAGGATTAAAGTGACGGTAAAGAACGGAACCGAGACGCGAGCGGTTTATCGGACCGTGGGACACGGGTCGTTCGGCTCCTCGCCTCTGGAACAGCACATGGGGCTGGGTAAATCGGCGGAGATCGTGGGCCTGGAGATTCAGTGGCCCGGAGATGCCCAGCCGCAGCGGTTTGCGTCCGTGCCCAAAAACAAGGCGATTGAAATCCGGCAGTCCGCCAGTGACTACCGCGTGATCGATCGGCCCCGGTTCAAGTTGGGAGGCAATCATGGGAAGTAGGTCACAGCGGGGCGGGCCATCCTGCCCGCAGCCATCCTTCCGGTCGCCCCACAGAGCTCCAGTCAGAGCCATCGCCCGGTTCCTCCTGGTGCTGCTCCTGACAGCCGTGAGGGTGGCTGCCGCCACACGGTACCCGGTCACCGGCATTGTTCTGAATGTTGACCGGCCGCACCGCAGTTTCGACGCCTCGTGTGGGGCCATTCCCGGATACATGGAAGCGATGGCGATGCCGTATTCCGTTCTGGACGATCGTGAACTCGCCGATCTGAAGCCGGGCGCCTATGTGGACTTCACGCTGGTGGTGGAGAAGGCGCGCTCGTATGCCGAAGGCATCCGCATCCATCGCTACGAAAGCTCCGAGCGGGAGCCGCTGCTCGCACGCCGTCTACAACTGCTGGAAGCCCCTCACGCCACCGTAAAACCAGGTGACGCGGTGCCCGATTTCACCTTGACCGACCAGACCGGGCGCCGCGTAGCGCTGTCGCAATGGGCTGGGAAAGTGGTGGCTGTGACCTTCATGTATACCAGTTGCCCGTTGCCCGACTACTGCTTCCGGCTCTCCAACAACTTCGGTCAACTGAACCAGCGCTTCGCCAGCCGCATGGGCCGCGACCTGGTGCTGCTCAGCATCAGCTTCGATCCGGTGCATGACCAGCCCAAAGTACTGGCAAAATATGCGTCGACGTGGAAGGCCGATCCCGAATCGTGGCACTTCCTGACCGGGCCGCTCGACGAAGTGAAGGCCGTTTCGCGCCGGTTCGGGCTGAATTACTGGCCCGACGATGGCTACTTCACGCACTCGCTGCATACCCTGGTAATCAATCGCCAAGGCCGGCTGGCAGCCGATTTCGAAGGCAATCAATTCACCGCCCGGCAATTGGGAGACTATGTGGATGTCCTGATTTCCGGCAGGTAGCGCCGCAGCGATACAACGGCAGATATAAGCCTCGTCGGAGGAAACTGTTGGTCATCGACATCCAGTCGCCGCTGGAAGGTCCGGCCGGCGCGGTCGGCGGACGCAATGCGAGATAGCGCGGCTTCGGCGGGTTGCTGTTCGTAGTCAGTTGCCTTTCGAGCCAGTTTGCCCGCTCCGGTAAACACTACGCCGTCAGGGAGGACCTATCGTCGACGGGCCACTTCTCATGGTTCGGTACATCCAGGTACCCGACCAACAGGCTTGGCGCCCCGGCAGAACCTTCTGGCGGAGATGCCGGTTCCAGGCCAGCCCAGGCCAACGTCCGCGGTGGCTATTTCCGGATTTCAGGGGACTTTGGTGCAGAACCGCAGGGGGACCGGCGGGCCCCCAGCGCTGCACATCTGGAGGCCCGTTTCCAATTTTGAGCACGCCAACACTGCCGTGCCAGCAGAGGCCGGCTTCTATCTATTCAGCGGTCGCGAATTCCACTTCGATTACCGATTTGTTGCCAGTGGTCACTGCACTGGAATACTCACTGCCGTTCCTGAAATCCAGGCGGCGCTTACCTGAATGCTCGCCGGTCCCTTTGCGGCATCGGGAGGCATACGAAAGTTCACCTGGTATCCGTCCACAGCGCCGGGGAGTCCCACGGCACTCAGTACTTCCGCAGCCTTTCCGTTGACCGTCACTTCGACAGGCGAGTTGACGATGGCCACAGGACTCGATGGGAACGGCTGGCCCGGATCTACTCCCGGGGTCACCGGGCCGAGACCTCGCGCAAAAAGCGAAAGGAGCTCGCCTGCTGTTGCAGGCGTCGAAGCAGTGACGAGAGAGAAGTCGCCGGAATGGGTGACGGCCGGGCCGGCAGGCAGCATCGCAATTTCGGGGCTCTCCATCGGGATCAAATGGATTACATACCGTTGCGTTCCACCTCCATGCTGGCGCCGGTTCGCGGGGTCTTCCGTTATTGAGGCGCTGCGTACGGCCGGCGATGCAGCCTCCGCAACCACCTCCCCGCGTGCGCCCAGGAATGCCCCAGTGCCACCCGTGACCGCGAAATTGTGCACCGTCGCTTGCGAAGGAGATCCTGGGGGCGGAGCGCCACCGGCAAATCCGCTGGCCATAATCGTCCCGATCGGGGTACCGTCGCTCTTCAAGATTTCGAAGGCAAGATCGAGTGCTGCATTCCGCACAACGTCAGCGATTGCGTGGCCGGGATTGGGCAAGGTGACAAGACCAATGGTCGGCCCCACGCGCGTGAAAACTCCCATCACCGGCTGGCCGTTGACCGCTTGAATGTCGGCGATGCCGATCTGCCCGTTGAAGATTTTGCCCGGCGTCAGCGGCGTAGGCATGCCGGGATCAGTCGCATATTTGGAAACGTCGCCGGTGTCTTCGAAGTAGATGACACCGTTGATCGTGTCGATCTGCAATACGGAAGCCGGCGGGACTTGCGCCAGACCCGCATGAAAGAAGGCGGCAGCGCATACGGTGGCCCCGAGAGCTGCTTTCCTTGATACCCCCCTGCCGAACTCCAACAAGAGGTTCTTCGCTTGTTTCCGCATTTCTTGTTCTCCTTTCCGAATCAAATGGCGCCATGTATCGTCGAGCGCCACCCCGAATAAGGAATCGGAACAAGAAGGTTACGGACAGTCCCTACTTCGCGGTGAGCGCTGCCGCCAAATACCGGAGTTCGGATTCTACTTCCGCCGGATCGGCCACGGTATCCGCGATCTCCTGCCGAAAAAGTTCGCGATACCTCTTCCGAAGCCTGTGAATGGCCACCTTGAGCGCTCCCTCTGAAGTGTTCATTTCGCGCGCCAGCGTCGCATAGGGCGCGTCGGATTGCCCCAGAAGGAACACCTTCAAGCGTTCGAAATGCTCAGGACGGCCGTGATGTACGAACTCCTCCCGCAATGTCTCCACGACACGGTCCAGCACCGACAAGGCCCAGCGCCGCTCGAAGATCCGCTCCGGAGTCTCATCGTGCGCGGGCTCGCGTTGATAGCGCTCTTCACCGGACGAAAATTCAAGCGGCAGCACGGCTCCGCCCCCGCGTTTGTAGGCGCGATTGCGATCTTCTTCGTCGGCCACGAAGAATTTCAGGGAAGTCAACAGAAAAGACCGGAACCGGCCTTTTTCCGGGTCTGCGCGATCGAGATATCGTCCTTCCAGCATGCGCATGAAGAATTGCTGCGTGAGATCCTGCGCCTGGTCGGCCGGATATCCGCGACGGCGCAGATAGGCATACAGCGGATACCAGTAGTTCTCGCAGAGCGCAACCAGAGCGGACCGGGCTTCCTTCCGCCGTGGATCGCCGGCTGCGATCACCAGGGTCCAACGCGTCGCCGGAAATTGGGATGATCCGGACAGGGTGTGCATGGTCTCGCCGTTCGTCATCATCTGATCCTCGCCAGCCTTCGGCTAAAGCGATTAAGGAATCGGTAAGCCAAAGGTTACAGCGCCACTTCTACAGCCTTGCGTACTCTGCTTTGGCGCTCTTCAGGATCGGGACATTATTGTCCGCATCCTTCCAAAGCGCGAGGAAGGCCTCATAAGCAGCTTCCGCCTTCGCCTTGTCTCCTGACAAAGCGAAAACTCTACCGAGTTGCAAATGCGCCAGTGCGCCGATGGGATCCGCGCCCACAATCCCGCGGTGATCGAGAATTTTCTGAAACTCGGATGCCGCTTCCGGGTATCGGTGCTCGGCAATCAAAGCCTCGCCGCGCACGTAGGCCGAGTGCAGGCCACCGATAGAGAAATTAGTAAAGTTGAGGCCGTTTGGCGCCAGCTCATATTGCCGGGCGATTTCGAGGAGCTCCACGCTATCCGTGGGCTTACCCCGCCCCAGCGCGGCTAGCGCGCGAAGAACCGGTACGTAGGTAAACTTAACGAAGGTATCTTCCGGGAAACGCTTCTCCAGATCACCGGCGAGCGCCTCTGATCGAGAAGCCTCTCCCGAAAAAGCCAGCGCAAGACCGGCCGCGTATTGGACGTCCCGGCCCTTGGAAAGCTCGAGCCCCGCGATCGCGGCCCTTTTTCCTTCGTCACGATACCCGCAAATGGCTTCCCACACCCCTCGTGCTGCCCGGTAACTCGCTGCCGCTTCGTGGGTACCCTCTTGCGAGACCAGATCCACGGCACGGCTCGATAACCGCCGCGCGGCCTGTAACCGGCCCAAACGAGCCAGGGCGAGAGCCTCTGCATGAGCCATCAGGTGTTCCGCTCCAGGCTTGCCCTTGGCCAGAGCCACCATCCGATCCATTTGGTCCTTGTCACCCTTGAACAGCGCGATATTGTAACGCCTCACCCACTGACCAGGACCTCCCAGCTTGTGCTCGGAAGCGCGTTGAAAAATGCTCTCGGCTTCGGGAAAGCGATCGAGGAAGAAATAGCTCGACGCAAGAGTACCATAGCCAAAGGGAATGTCAGGGTGGGTCGCGATAAATTTCTGGGATATCTCGATGGCCCTTTCAAATCGGCCTGTCCCCTGGGCGGAAAGGCCCCCTAGCAAATCGTAAGGACTCGGTGGCTCGTCCCCGCGAGGATAGGTCCGAAGCCACAACTCGAGAGTTTGATACGCCTTTTCCAGATTTCCCGTCACTTGCCGATCATAGAGAAAGTCAATAAAAAACTTCTCGCGGTCGCTGGCTCGATCGCGCACTTGCAGGGCTTTGGTTACGCACTCCGCCGACAAGACGGACTCTCCAACATTGCTGTATTCGAATCCCAAATTCGCCCAGGCCATGGCGAATTGAGGATCGATTTCGACAGCACGGCGGTAAAAAGGTATGGTCGCGGCAGGCGCTGCGGAAAACCTTAACTTGTGTCCGGTAGTGAAAGCCTTGAGAGCCTCCAGGGATGAGGTTTTGGCTTCCCACAGGGGCGCTGAGTGCTCCTCCACGGTTGCGAGCGATTCGCCCACTCGGGTTCTGAACTTGCGAGCGATCTGGCTCAGGGTGTTTAGGACATCCTCGCGCCTCGCCGCCTGTGCCTGCTCCTGATCGAGGATATTTCCGGTATCGCAGGCCTTCGCTTGCAAGCTCAGCACATATTGGCTTCCGAGGCTTGCGATGGAGCCTTCTAGAACCGCGGCGTTCCCGGTTCGCTCGCAAACTTCCCGCGCGATTTGAGGAGTGAGCCGCGCGTTTTTCGGCTGACCCATCAGAGCCAGCGTCTGTTGGACCTGCTGGTCACCAACCAGACTGAAGAAAGGCGACTGTTGCAGCTCTACCGACAGCCCCTGCCGCAGTGTGTCGTCGAACACCGGATCGTCCGTCTTATTGTCGAAGTCCGCGAGGACAATGGTATCTTTATCGGTCAGCTTGGGTCTTACCGCGGAGTCGCGATGCGCAAGCGACCAGGCCGTCACGCCGCTCAAAACGAGGAAGACGACTCCCGCAGCAGTGCCGAGCGCGGCCAGCCTGTGCCTGCGCAGAAACTTGCGCGCCCGGTATCGCCGGCTCGGAGGCGAGGCCAGCACGGGCCGGTGCTCCAGGTATCTCTGAATATCGGCTGCGAAGTCTGACACCGAGGCGTAGCGCCGCTCGCGCGCCTTCTCCAGGGCCTTCATGGAAATGGAGTTGAGGTCGCCGTCCACGAGGCGGCGCAGCGAAACCGGGTCGGTCTGGCGGCGCGCCGCAATTTCAGTCGCTGCCGCGCCCATTGAGGTCAGTTTTCGCGGCAGCGGCGGCGCCTCGTCTTCGCGGATGATTCGCAGCATTTCCGCCAATCCGGCGTTGCGCAGCGTTTCCGCGTCGAACGGAACAGCTCCGATCAGCAACTCGTACAGCAGCACGCCGAGCGAATAGACATCGGAGGACTCGTCGATCTCTCCGGTCATCGTGTCTGCCTGCTCGGGACTGGCGTACTCCGGCGTCCCGACGATCTGGCCAAACTGCGTAAGCAACGTATTTTCTACAGCCCACTTGTCGGTCGCCTTCGCTATGCCGAAATCGATCACCTTGGGGATCGGCGCGCGGTCCTGCTCCGCGACCAGCACATTCGATGGCTTCAGGTCGCGGTGGATCACACCTCTGTCGTGGGCATGTTGGACCGCACGGCAGACCGCGAGGAATAACGCGAGCCGGTCCTTGGCGGTCATCCGCTTGCGATCGCAGTGCTGAGTGATCGGTGCGCCCTCGATGTATTCCATCACGAAGTACGGGCGCCCTTTTGCGGTCGCGCCGGCGTCGAAGATCTGGGCGATGTTCGGGTGGTCCATCATCGCGAGCGCCTGGCGCTCGTTGTGGAAGCGCGCCAGCACCTGGGCGGTGTCCATCCCCAGTTTTACGACTTTGAGGGCCACGCCCCGGCGAATGGGCTCAAGCTGCTCGGCGAGATACACGCTGCCCATGCCCCCTTCGCCTAGCGGCCGAACGATGTGATATCGGCCGAAATCGTCATCACCGGCTGCCACGCCTGCTGTGTCGATGGTCTGAGTACCGGATTCGTCCGCGCCAACCGAACTATCGAAGGCTCCCAGGATGAGACACTTTGGGCACAGTCCGGCGGGATCACCGGAACCCAATTGCTCTCCGCACTGAGGGCAGTTTGGCATCAGGACCAGAGCCGCACGGCCTATTTTACGCCTTTCGCTCCGGCGCTGTAATTCAGTGCCGTGATTCCTTATTCATGGCAGGCGAGACGGATTCGGACCGGCTGACTAGCGTCGGAACCCATCACGCCTGCGGCTCGTGCACCGGGACCATTACTCCTCCCGGTGCAGCCCACTGAAAGCGGTCAATACTCACGCAGAGAAGCGATGCCGAGCAGAGTTTGACTCCATTTTTCCAAGAGCCGGCGAGCCTGCTTTTGCACGACCGCAGGCTCGCTCGAGTGGTCGCCAATCGTTTGGCGCGGCGGGGCCGATTAGGAACGAGAGACACCTCACGGTTCTGGAGCCATTTGGGCGAGAAGACGACTCGCGGAAGTGCCCGCGGTGGGTGGTTGCGCGGTGATCGCCCGCTGCTGGTCGCGAAGTGGCGGCCTATTAAGGGCAGACTCTACTGCGAAGCCGGCGGATTGTCCGGTTCGATGCCCATTCGGTCGTTGACGGCAAAGCGCAATTTCTGCTTGCAGCGGAGGTACCGTTCCGTCGTTTGGATCGAGACGTGTCCAAGCAGAAATTGGATCTGGCCCAACTCACCACCGGCAAGATGGCAGAGCCGCGCGCGGCTACGCCGAAGATCATGCGGCGCGAGTTCTTCAATTCCGGCACGCGTCGCGGCGGATCGGACGACCTCCCAGAGTACCTTGGGCGTCATGCCTGTTCCCCAGACCCGACCCGTTTTATTGATCGATCGAAAGAGCGAGCCTTCGGTGATGCCACCGGCTTCCTTCCATTCATCGATTGCTCCCTTCACCCATGTTGGGATTGGGACGGTACGGATGTGCCCAGCTTTGCCCAGGAGGTCGGCGATAACCCAATGCTCCTCGCGCGACTGGATGGAGTCAACCCGAAGGCCAAGCAACTCGCCGCGGCGCAGTCCGCATCCGACCAGCATCGCGATCATGGCGTAATCCCTCTTGCCCCGCAGCGAAATCCGATCGGCGACTGCGAGCAATCGTTTCGCCTGTTCAGCTGTCAGCCAGTTTCCGACGCGAACTCCGATCCGGCGTACGCCCTTGACTCGTCGGATTCCGGAAGCGAGTTCCGGACTGAGAAGGCCGGAATCGGCAGCTTCAAACGCGACACGTCGGACAGCAGCCAAACGGAGATTGATGGTTGTCGCTGCATACTGCTTCTGCTCGAGAAAGATCCTGTATCGCAGAACCACTGTACGGTTGAATGCGAGGCGCGGTTCTGAACAGTACCAATCGACGAAATCGGTTATGGCGCGATCATAGCTGCGCTGACCGCTCTTTGACGTGAGGCCGACCCGTCTTAGCGTACATCTTGTCGAATCGTGCCGACATGCTCCACAACGCCAGATCCGCCATAGCTCGGATCGCCCGCAACGGGTGATCGGCCCGCACTCTCCGCTCCGGCGACAAATAGCTGAACATGTCCGACTGCTGATGGTCTTGACCGCGCATACCACTTAGAGTCCAGAACATTTCTGAAGTCACACGTTTCGGCAACTTTTTGAGGGTTTTTCCGCATCCTGCTAGAATGGTGATCGAGATGGACTACATGCCGCCACAATCCGTTAAGGATCCGCCGAACCTGATCCGGCGCGGCGCCTTCACGTTGGATCGGCTGTTGAGCCATATCGATCCGGCTCCGCAGGAGGAATCCGAGGACTTCGTCCGCCGCATCTATGAGCAGCGCCACATTGACCTCTCCTCCGACCGCAACGGCAAAACTGGCCGTTGACACTGACGTTGCCAGCTTTATTTTCAAGTGGCATCCTGAATTCGCACCGCGCTACGTGGACATTGTGCGCGGTTACGAGTTGATTGTTTCATTCATGACTGTGGCTGAGATGCGGCAGGGCGCACTGGATGCGAACTGGGGACCGCGCAAATGCGCCGTGCTGGAAGCCTATCTGGCCGACTTCTCCGTGCTTCATACAGACAGCCTGCTGTGCTCCACTTGGGCCGCCGTCCGGAACGAGAGCACGCAGAAGGGACGCCCGATCAGTTCGGCCGACGCATGGATTGCATCCACGGCGCTGGTCCTCTCAGTCCCGTTGGTGACGAACAATCCCAAGGACTACCGCCATCTGGACAAGCTTCAGGTCGTTTCCGTGGCCGCCGGGTAACCGTCTTGTCGCGGGAAACTTCGTGGCACTTTTTCGGATTCCTCCCCTGTAGTCGCCTAGCGTTTACCGTTGCCGGCAAGCTCCTCGATGAATGGTGTCGCCAGACCATGCATTCCCGAATCGAGCCCATGAAAAGACAGGGCCAGGCTCGCCGCCGCAGTCCAAGAAACGGCCTGCGATCGCTCGCTCCTTGCGCCAGCACCGGGAACTGATTCTTAACTGTTTCCGAGCAAAAACTGATTTCCGGCGGGTCGTGGAGGGCCTGAATAACAAAGCGAGAGTGCCATGAGAAAATCCTACGCCTTCCACACCTACCGGTACTCGAACTGCCCTCTATCACTCACTTGGCAAGTTGCCAGAGCCGGAATCGACAAGAGCCGGCATCGACCCACGATTTTCTTCTGACGAGTCGGATATAATGGGACCCCGGCCGTGCTGTTCCCGCGCAAAGCTTTCCTGATCTTCGCTGCGAATTTGCTGCTCCTTTCCGCGCTCTTGCCTCTCTTCAGCGAGCAGGCCGCCATACCGGGGCCCCGCGAAGCCGGCCGGGTGCAGTTCAACGAAGTTGGGGCGGAGTCAAGCATTACCTTTAGACACGAAAACGGGGCTTCGGCCGAGAAGCACATGTTCGAGACCTTCGGCTCCGGAGTGGGCGTGATCGATTTCGACAACGACGGCTTGCCCGACGTGTTTTTCGCCAACGGAGCCGACCTGGCCCACGGCAAGCCATCGCCTGGCAATGCGCTCTATCGCAATCTGGGCAACGGAAAGTTCGAGGATGTAACTGCCAAATCAGGTGTCGCCGGCAATGGGATGTTCGCTACCGGCGTGGCCGTGGGCGACTATGACAACGACGGTTACCTGGATATCTACGTCACGGGCTACGGCGGTAATCAGCTCTTTCGCAACAATGGCGACGGGACCTTCAGCGAGGTGACTGCCAGGGCTGGAGTGGGCGCCAGTGGGTGGAGCAGCAGCGCCGCCTGGGTGGACTACGATCGCGACGGCTACCTGGATCTGTTTGTGGGACGCTACCTGGATTACGACATGCGCAAGGCGCTGTACTGCGGATATGAGAAGCCGGGCTACCGCATGTATTGCGAACCGCAGTTGTTCGACGGAACGCCGGCATTGCTGTACCACAACAATCGGGATGGCACGTTCACAGAGGTCTCCCGCGAGGCCGGCGTGGCGAATCCGGCGGGAAAGAGTTTGGGAGTGGCCATCGGCGATATCGATGGCGATGGATGGCCCGATATCTTCGTGGCCAACGATGGTGTCCGCGGTTTTCTCTACCGAAACAAAGGCAACGGCACCTTTGACGACATTACCTACGGCGCCGGCGTCGGTTTCGACATGAACGGCAAGACCCTGGCCGGCATGGGTACCGAGATCGTGGATCTCGATGGCGATGGCTTACCGGACATCTTCCTTACGGCCTATTCGCGCCAATACAACCCGCTCTACCGCAATCTCGGAAAGCTGCTTTTTGAGGACGGCACGGTCAAAGCCGGATTACCATCCAGCGTGAAGACACTTGGCTTCGGCGCCAAGGTCTTCGACTTCGACAACGACGGTTTCCCGGACATCTATGTCACCAACGGACACGTCATCGATAATGTGAAACTCTTCGACCCGCAGCTTTCTTACCGTCAGACCGACCTGCTTTACCGGAACCTTGGCGGCGGCCATTTTCGCGAAGTCTCGGCGGAAAGCGGTCCGGCGTTTCACATCCAGCACGTGGGCCGCGGCCTGGCGGTGGCGGATTTCGACAACGACGGCGACCTGGACATCATTGTGAGCAATTCCGGCGGGAGCCCGCTGCTGCTGCGCAATGACGGGGGCAATCGCAATCACTGGATCGCGCTCCGCGCCCGCGGCCGCGAGAGCAATCATTTCGGGATCGGCGCGAAGGTGCGGTTGACCAGCGGCGGCCGGACCCAGTTGCGGGAAGTCAATCCCTACGGAAGTTACCTCAGCACCAGCGACGTGCGTTTGTATTTCGGGCTGGGCAACGCAACCCTTGCTCGCATCGAAATCGAATGGCCCAGCGGGAAGAAGCAGGCGATCGACAGTGTTCGCGCCGGCCAGATTTTGCTGCTGGATGAGGCCGATGCGAAGCGCTGAGAGCCTCAGGTATAATCTGACCGTGCCGCGGCTCCGGATTGCTGTTGTCCTCCTCGCTTCGGTCATGGCTTGGGCGCAGACTCCTCGTACCGAGCAACAGAGCGCGCAACTGGGTGCCGCCGCGGAACACCTGCAACAGGGGAAAGCCGAACAGACGATCCGCGAGTGCAAGGGCGTGCTGGCGACCGATCCGCGTTCCGCGCCCGCACACATGCTTCTGGGACTGGCGTATCTCGCGCAGGGGTCGCCTGACATGATCGCCGAGGCCAAAGCGGAATTGCAGCAGGCGCTCGATCTCGATCCGGAGCTTCTGAGGGCGCGCTTCTACCTGGCTCGGCTCTATTTCGACCAGGGCTTGAGCGAAAAGGCCCAGGAGCAACTGGAGCGCGGTCTGAAGCAAAGCCCTGGTTTACCTCCTTTTCTTTCACTGCTAGGTGAAGTCCGGCGCAGACTCGGAAATCCTGGCGCCTCGCTGGAGTTGAACCGCAAGGCTCTCGACGTGGCAGAGGACACCATGACCCCGGCGCACTATTTCCTGGCGCTTGCTTATCTGGACCTGAAACAGGAACAGGCCGCAATGGCCGAGTTCGAAAAAGCCATTCACTCGCCCTACGTCACGGCGGAGATGTACAACACACTGGCGTCGCTATACATCAAGAAACAGCAGTTCGCCGCAGCGGAAGATATCTGCCGGAAAGCCATCGCGCTGGACCGCTCGCGGCCCGACGCATACCTGAACCTGGCGCGAGTCTATAACGCCCAGCACGCGAGTGACAAGGCGCTGGAGGCTCTGCGCGCCGCGCTGCCGGAGGGCAAGGAGTTCCGCGTTTCCGAATATTACCAGGGCTTGCGGGCGGATGTCGCGGTGGAGCGCGGTGCCGCGTACACGGCCAAGAAAATGTACGCTCTGGCGATCGACGAGTATGCTCGCGCGCTCGATTTCGATCCGCATCGCGCCGTCATCCACCGGCGCCTGGCGGAACTCTATCTGCAAACCGGAGACCCGGCTAGCGCCGCTCTGCATACGAAGGAAGCGGACAAGCTCGAGAAAGGCCAAAGGTAGGACTGGCGTTCCTTTGGATCGACCGTCCAGGTCAGAACCGGATGCGGTGCGGCAGCCCGGCAAACCGGTTGTCGCCGCGCAGCGCGTCGAAGTCTGGATCCACCTTGAGGCAACCCCGGCGGTCCGTCGTCGGAAGCAGTCTGCGCCGGTCGAGTGCCGGTTCCTGTTCTCCCAAAGCTATCCGTAGTCCCTCCAATCATGCCTGGGTTGTACCTGCTAGGACTGCTGACTAGGCCTTTTCCAGCGAAATTTACGCGTAATCGACCGCATTAACCCGATTATTCAATTTACATGACTCGACAAATGTGATAGCATCGCTTCCACTCGGGGAATGGCGACACACGGTTAACGGAGCCGTGCGAGGCATTCCTCGCGTAAAGTGGGCCTGTTTCAAGGGACAAGGGACAAGGGGGGACGTGAATGAGGAAGTTGCGGGCAAGACCGTTTGGTTGACGCCGGTTGGCTTTGTACATAACTTCAGAAGTTCGCCAAGGTACTTCGTCGAAGCTGCGGAGGGCGAGCTTTGGCCGGCCTCGGGGACCGCACCCCGGGATACAGCCCCGCTGAAGCGCCGCGCTGGCTAAGGGCCACCCTTCGGGAAGCGAGACCTTGGTTTGCTCGGGATGCACAAGGGGTCTTAGGTAAATCTCATTTGCTCGACCGGGTGTATTGGCAACGCCCGGCTAGGACGGAATCGTAACGCTATTAGTGTGCCTAAGTGCCGGAGGGGACCACCTGCAACGGGAAGGGGCCGTGTCTTCGGTAGGGCCAAAAGAGCCAACCAAGAAGGAAGGTAGAGCATGAAACGCAGCATTTGCAGTATCGTCTCCGCCCTTGTCGTGGGCTTGTTCCTGCTGCCGCTTTTGGCGCTGGCGCAGATCACGGTCGGCACGATGTCAGGACGGATCGTCGACGCGTCGGGAGCTGTCGTCGTTGGCGCGAAGGTGGACCTGATCAGCGAGACGCAAAATACCAGGACCACCGCAGTCTTAACCAACGCCGAGGGCGACTACGTGATCCCGAACCTCGCCCCCGACACATACACTATCGAGGTTAGCGCTCCGTCGTTCAAGACCCTTCGGCGCAGGGGGATCGTGGTTACCGGCGGTGATCGTGTCGGCGTGCCGCCGCTGGCGCTCGAAGTGGGCGGAACCACCGAGACGGTCAGCGTGACCGCCGAAATGGCGCTCCTCCAGACACAGAGCTCCGAGCGGTCAACGGCCCTCGAACAAACACAGATCAATGAACTGCCGATTTCACATGGGAACTTCGGGAATGTCGTGCCCTTGATTCCGGGGGTCATGTCCGGTGGCAACTCGGCGATTGCCACCCGGCTGGGCGGCGCGGCCCAGAACAACGTCATGATGGACGGCATCTCGGCCATGGACACGGGCAATAACGGCCAGATGCTGACCATGAACATCGAGTCGATCGGCGAAGTGAAGGTGCTTACACAGGGGTACCAGGCGGAGTATGGGCGGTCGAGCGGTTTGCAGATCACCTCATACAGCAAGAGCGGCACCAACGAGTTCCACGGGTCGGGCTATGGCCTTTTCACCCGGTGGAACTGGAATAAGAACTCATGGGCGAATCAGAACAACGGGGTCCCGCAAGCCAAGACGGTGTCGAGTATCTACGGCTACAGCATTGGCGGCCCGGTCTGGATACCGAAGGTATTCAACGGAAAAAACAAGCTGTTCTTTTTTTACGCGCACGAGTTCCGGCCCACCACCACCGCGATCAATAGCGGCAACGTCATCCAGGTGCGTATGCCCACCGCGCTCGAGCGCGCCGGCAACTTCTCCCAGAGCCTCAATAACCAGGGCGTCCTGATCGGCCCGATTATGGACTATCAGTCGGGTGCGCCTTTCCCAGGCAACATCATTCCCGCCGACCGGTTGTATGCCCCCGGCGTGGCTGTGCTTAGCCAGTACCCGCTGCCGAACTTCACGCAAGGGCCTGGGCAGAACTACAACTGGCAGATCAATGCGCCCACGTACAGCTACCTGCTCCAGCAGCCCGCCGGTAAAATCGATTACCAGGCGACACAGAAGCTGCGGCTTTCGGCCAAGTACTCCGGCCAGATTCAAAACGTGGTGGTAACTCCTGGTTATATCCCGGGATTCAACGACGCCGAGGTGCCCTATCCCTATATCTATAACCTTGGCGCGAGCGTTACTTACGTGATTAGCCCGAGGACGTTCATCGAGGGGACCTACGGGACGATCAAGAATCAGTTGGCGGGAGGCAACGAAGGCGGCATTCCCGTCGACGCTTCGTCTAACCGCCTGACGGCTCTGCCGACTTTCCCGGAGCTGTATCCGAACGCGGGTCAAATGAATCCGGGATACTATGGCTACCAAGTCCTGCAGTCGTTCAAGGCGCCGTTTTATTCCAATGGGACGCTGAACATGAACCCAATCTTCGGATGGGGCAGTCTCATCACTACGAATGTCTGCAGTACACCGGCGCCGGCCTGCCAGCGGTATCCAGGCTGGCTGAACGTCAACCACACGCAGGACGTAGCGGCCAACGTGACGCACGTCCAGGGGACCCATACGTTCAAGGCCGGAGCCTACCTCAACCACAGCTACAAGGCGCAGAACACGGGCGCCGGCGGAATTGCCAACCTCACCTTCCAGGGTTACGTGGACTTCGGCAATAACTCCAACAACACCCTGGATAGCGGGTTCGGCTACGCGAACGCGGCGCTGGGGGTTTTCAACCAGTACCAGCAGGCGTCGAAGTTCATCGAAGGCGATTACCTGTATAACCAGATCGAGGGCTATGTCCAGGACACCTGGAAGGTCACCAAGCACCTTACACTGGACTACGGGGTGCGGTTTGTGCATCAGCAGCCGCAGTACGACAAGTTCGACCAGTCGTCGAACTTCAACGTGGCGGGTCTTTGGCAGGGTGGCGGACCCGCTTGGTCTTCGTCCAATGCGCCGGTGCTTTACGTGGCCGGGTGCAGCAACGGCGCCGCGGCGTGCTCGGGCAACCTTCGCAACGCCATGAATCCGCTCAACGGGCAGATTATTACGGTGGCGGGCGCGGCCAATACGCAGGCGCTGATCGGGACGCCGATTCCGGGCGTGGGCAATACGCTGGACGGCATCACACAGGCGGGCCACGGGATCGCGGGCACAAACTACGTCTGGCCGGCGGTGGTGCTGGCGCCGCGGTTTGGGGTTGCGTGGGACGTAACGGGGAGGGCGAATTGGGTGGTTCGCGGCGGAGTCGGGCTGTTCTACGACCGGCCGGATGGGAACACGATATTCTCAACCCCCGGCAATCCGCCGACTGCGACGGAGCAGAACCTGCTCGAGGGGCAGTTGCAGACGCTCGGGACGGGGACGGGGCTGAGCCCGCAACCGGTGTCGAGCCTGGTCACCTTCCTGTACAATGCGCAGATTCCAACCGAAGTGCAGTGGAACGTAGGCCTCCAGAAATCACTGCCGGGGAGCATGGTCGCGGACGTGTCGTATGTGGGCAATCACGGCTATAACCTCCTCGGGGTGTTCCAGGGAGGCGACCTTCAGAACCTGAACTCCGTGGATTACGGCACGGCGTATCTGGCGAAGTATCAGGACCCAACGCTCGGCACCAGTTCGGTGCCCGGCGCTACCGCCTATACGACGAATCTGCTCCGTCCTTATGCTGGTTTGGGCGTGGTAAACCAGAACACTACAGGCTTCTTTGACACGTACCACTCGCTGCAGTTCAGCCTGAACCGGCGCTTCTCGAGGGGTCTCTTGTTCGGGATCAATTACACGCGCGAGCTCCACTTCATCAGCAACCAGGGGCTGGTGGTACAAACCCAGCACTCCTCCACGGGGGCGATCTCGCTGTTGCCCGACTGGGGTGCCTACCAGAAGCTGAATGAGAAGTACACGAACGATATTCCGAATTACTTCGTTGCCAACGCCGTTTGGAGCATCCCGAGCGCAACCAGAGCCGGTGCGTTCGTCCACCAGTTGACCAAGGACTGGCAGCTTGGCAGTATAACGACGCTGCACTCGGGCACCCCCTTCACTCCCGGTTACAGCTACCAGGCGAATGGCGGTAACGTGAACATCACCGGGTCGCCGGACTACGGCGGCAGAATGGTGGTACTCAACCCTGCCGCGCTCGGCAACGGATGTTCGGGCAACCGGTATTCCGAGTTCAATGCCACGGCCCTACAGGGACCGACCTACGGCAGCCTGGGCATGGAATCCGGGCGCGACATACTGCGAAACTGTGCGACCATCGAGGAGGACATGAACATCGTCCGGAGGATTTCGATCAACGAAAGATTCAAGCTCGCGCTCCGTTTGGACATCTATAACTTGCCCAACAACGTGCAGATTACCTCTATCAACAGCACAGCGACGTTCAACAACCCTGCTGCCATGACGCTGGTGAACAACCAGTACAATGGCACAACACTGAACTCGGCCCGCCTGACGCCGGCCACTGCCGGCTTCGGCGCGGCTACCGCGGCTGCGGCGATGCGCAACATTCTGTTGGAGGTCCGGGTCCAGTTTTGATTGGGGATTCCGGGCAAGCGGAACAGCATTCCGGAAGGAAGCCGAACGCAATTCCGGGCCGAAGGTGAACACCGTCGCAGCGAAGCGACGCTGGCCTTCTGATTTCCGCGAACTGTTCGACTTCGTCAAGACAAACCGTCCGGAGCGAAGCGGAGGTTGGCGGCCACAGCGAGGGTGGGGTTACGGGAAAGGGGCGCGGCAGTCCCTTGCGG
>Ga0335081_10003437_pt1 | contig 24901 bp, 20 predicted proteins | sample Lox_Sample_35_FD_206713 | JGI IMG/M metagenome (GOLD analysis project Ga0335081, IMG submission 206713) | Soil microbial communities from Loxahatchee National Wildlife Refuge, Florida, United States - Lox_Sample_3.5 | ecosystem: Environmental > Terrestrial > Soil > Wetlands | place: USA...
GCCGCCATTACCGCCTCGATCGGCTTGTACGCCGCCGGTGTTTCGTCGATGACTTCCTCATCCTTGCGGCATTCCACGCCCTCGGTCATCCGGATGTGGTCTGCGACCGTAAAGCGGCGCCTGGCTTCGTTGCGCGACATGGCCCGCCCCGCTCCGTGGCTGCAGCTCGAGAAGCTCTCCGGATTGCCCCTGCCGCGTACGATGTACGAGCGGGCGCCCATGCTGCCCGGAATGATTCCGAGATCGCCCGCGCGCGCCCGCACCGCGCCCTTGCGGGTGATCAGGACGTTCTCGCCGTAGTGGTTCTCGCGAGCCACATAGTTGTGATGGCAGTTGATGGCCTTCAGCTCCGGCTGGAACGGCGGCACGCCGCCTGAATCGCGGACCCCCGCGAGGATCTGTTCCATCATCAGGTGGCGGTTCCAGCGAGCGTAGTCCTGAGCCCATTCCACCGCTTCGACGTAATCACCAAAGTGATCGGTGTGCTCGGGAAAGTAGGCGAGGTCGATGTCCGGCAGGTTGATGAAGAACTTCTTCATGTCCTGGCGCGCGAGATCGATGAAGTAGTTGCCCATGCGGTTGCCGACGCCGCGCGATCCGCTGTGCAGCATGAACCAGACCGCGTCCGACTCGTCCAGGCAGACCTCGATGAAGTGATTTCCCGTTCCGAGCGTGCCCAGGTGGTTGGCGTGATTGCCACGATCCAGCTTGGGATGCCTGGCCAGGATCGCGTCGTAGCGCGTCTTCAACTCGCCCGCCCAGACCGCCTGGTTGCGCGGCGGAATGTCGTGCCAGGCGCCGCGGTCGCCCGGCCCGCCGTGGCTGGTGCGTCCGTGCGGCACGGCACGCTCAATGGCAGCGCGAATGCCCTTCAGGCTGTCGGGGAGGTGGCGCGCTTGGAGGCTGGTCTGGACGGCCATCATGCCGCAGCCAATGTCCACGCCCACAGCGGCAGGAATAATCGCGCCCCTGGTGGGAATCACGCTCCCGACGGTCGCGCCTATGCCCCAATGGACGTCGGGCATCGCGGCGATCCACTTGAAGATGAAAGGAAGCTGCGCGGCATTGAGAAGTTGCCGGCGCGCCTCGTCTTCGAGGGGGACGCCCCTGGTCCACGCCTTGACAGGCACGCCGTGCTCCGGCGCAATCACGTTGTAAGTGGTCTCCGGCATTCCTCTCTCCTTCTCAGACTCAGGGCACCGCCTTTTCCGCCGGCGACAAAATCGGCGAGAGCTTCCAGACCTTTCGGCCCGGAACGGGCTTTCGACGCCCGCTTTACCATGTACTCCCGCACGGCATTCGCCGGCGATTCCGTGCCGGCGGCAGGCCACCCGGAGCAAGAGAGCGTTACCGCTCCGAGCGGGTTACGAAACCCCGCCGAGATTTGCGCTCCCGCGGCGTGACGCGAGCCCGGCACTGCAGGGGCCGACAAGAATTTCGGTCGAGACAAGGTGTGGTAAGAATGTAGTCCCGCCGGCATTCGGCCCCAACAGCTTCCATACAACCACCATTTTGATCCGTTACCGGCGACAAGAGTTGGCGAGAGTTCTCCGGACCCGGATCGGGTCCCGGACGCACCCAAAGCGATGTACTCCCACCGGCATTCGCCGGCTGGATTCCAGAAAAGGCCGACAAGAAACGGTCGAGACATTGGCATTGTGTCAAAATGTAGTCCCGCCTGCATTCGGCCCCGGTCATCCCGGGGCAGGCCGTTGACCTGCCCCTCGCTTACAGTTCCACTGCTTCGATGCGATCGATCCAGTGCTTCGGCTCGAGTTGCCCCGCTGCGAAAGCCGAGATCACCTCGAACACCTGGTCGGAGAAGCCGCCGATGTTCAGGATGTCCACCCGTTCCGAGGCCTGCGTCGTGCGGTTCGGCTGGACATCCAGGCAAACCAGCCTAGCCTTCGGATTCCGCTGCCGGAACTCCGCCCACTCGGCCATCAACGCAGTGCCCAGCCCGCGCCCCTGATCCACCCACGACTCGTTATCCGAGACGAAGACCACCAGGTCCGCCTTTGCCTTCCGTCGATTCAGAAGGCGAACGGGCGCGCTGCAGTTCGTGCCGCCGCCGCCGATGGAGGCGAGGCGCCCGGCGTTCGTCATCACGCTGTCGCGCGAATTCAGATCCACCCGAACCACCTCCTGCTCGAACGGCAACACCGTCGCGGACGGGTTCTTGCGAACCAGCGATGCCGCCACCAGCGCCGCCACATCCACGCAGCGGACGCTGGTGGATGCGCCGGCCCGATGACCGGTCACCGGGCTGCGCATGGAGCCCGAAACGTCCGGGCACACCACCACAGCCCCCTCCACCGGCGGTACATTTGCGATGGCCAACTCCATCGCATCCTGTAGCGCATCCCGCACCTCCTGCGGAACGGCCGCGTCGCAGTGCAGCCAGGCCGTCAACAGTTGGTACGGAAAAATCCGCGCCCGCCCGATCTCAGCCGGATCGCGAAGGCGCGCCGCGATGCGGCCGGCCATTGCGGCATCCGTGAATACGCCGTGCCGCGCGAACGTGTTCAGGTTCATGCGCGTGGTCTGCCACGAGGCGTTCCGGGCGATATCGGCCCAATCCCTTTGCGAGAGCGGCAACGCCGACAGCAGCATGAAGGGGAGGTCCGGGACCTCCCGCGCCGACCCCGAATCGCCGGGGCCGGCCTTGAATTGCTCGTACTGGACCACCAGCCTGGGCAGGACATTGGCATCGTGGGGCCGGCCCAGCATGTAGCCGTAAAATGCCTCCCGCCGCGCGCTGCCCGGCTTGGGGTGAACCATCTTCAGGATATCGGCCAGCGAAGGGCTCTGGCCCGCGCTCGAGCTGAAGAGCAGGTCCTCGCCCCGGCTCTCGAGCCACTCGCGCACCAGCCTTTTGGGGGCGGTGCCCAGCGACTTCCGCCCGGCTACACCGGAGCGCAGGATCTGAACGTACGCCCGCAGCATGCGGGCGTTGTCGATTACGCGGCCGAAGACCGCCTCGTGAAGGCGCCGGTCGCGCGCCGAGAGCCATGCGCACAGCAACGCCGGCATATCCTTCAGGAAGGACTGCGTACGGCTGTAAACCGCCACTTGCGCGATGAAGCGGAGGCCGCCGTCCCGCGCAATCGCGCCGCAGAGTTCGAGGACGCGCGCCAGTTGCTCACCGGCCGTGGCATAGAAGGTCCGGCCGAAGCAGCCGGTAGCGGCATACTGGGCCAGCGCCTGCCTGGGCGCCAGCGCGTACGCGGGCGCGTTCTCCGAGTTCACCGCGTCGGCCGGCAGGATCACCCCGCCTCGCAGGCTCGCGAACAAAGTCCTGTTTGCCATACTCATCCTCACTTTCTTCAAACTGCAGTTGGTGGGAGCGGACAGAATTGAACTGTCGTCATCCGACTTAAAAGGACGGCGCTCTACCGTCTAAGCTACGCTCCCCGATGGTTCGTGAGCTGGCTGGCAGGAGAGGAGTCGAACCTCTATCGGCTGGTTAACGGCCAGCTGCATTACCGTTTTGCTACCTGCCACTAAATGTGATGAAGGGCGCCCGTCTCCACGACTGTAACTTCTGGTTGGACCGGCGGGAATCGAACCCGCGTGGAAAGAGCCACAATCTTTCGATCTGCCACTGATCTACGGTCCACATGATTACTGGTGCCTGGAAACCGAGTCGAACGGTCTTTACAGCTTTTCGGACTGTCTCTGTCACCCGACCAGATCCATCCAGGCAACTGACTCACTTGGTTCATCAACTGGTAGCGGCGCCGGGAGTCGAACCCGGTACGGTTCCGGCTTATGAGGCCAAACTGGTACCGACCTCACCGCAAGAAACAAACTCTGGAGCGGATGCGGAGAATCGAACTCCGTTACCCGGGCTGGCGGCCCGATGCCCAGCCAATAGGCCACACCCGCGATATGCTGGAACCACAACCTCACTTGTCAAAGACCGTTGCGCTGAGACACACGGGTGGCCACTTACTTCCCGCGGGAAGTAACTCAGTCAAGCTTCGGAAAACGGCCGCAACAACGCGAAAAGGGGCGGCCACTTTCGGTGGCCGCCCCTTTCCAGGAACCGGTATGTGATTCCAAGACGGAGGTCAGGTCACCGTGGACGACTCATGGTTACCCATGGAGCGCCCGCTAGCTTTGACTTCGGTTCCGGGTTGGAATGGCTTTATCACGCAGCTTAAATCCTAGACTACTTTTTCCCGGGAGTCAAGAGGTTCGTGTAACTCAATTGACTTTGGGAAATGTCGTCTTCCCTAGTAGAGACGTTACTCGATCGAAATAGTTACATCCCATGTTCGGCTATGGTTCGCGAACGGCGCGGAAACCGATCATCCGGTGCCCTTGAAACGAAGGCCACGCAGCCGAACGCGCGTAAGACCGCAGCTCGAGTTGCTCCATGAAGAACGTGCCGCCGCGGACCACCCGATAGGCGCCTTCGGCGGGACCCTTGGGATTCCGCCGCGGCGACACGGTGTAGTAGTCGCGGCTGTACCAATCCGAGCACCACTCCATCACATTGCCGGCCATGTCGAAGGCGCCATAGGGCGATGCGTTGCTGTGTGTCTCGAGCTCGCCGCGCCTGCTGCCATCGTAGAAGCCCACCAGCCGCCCCGTGTCGAAGGCCTGCGCGCCCACGTAATTCGCATAGGAGCGGTCGATATTGTTACCCCAGGGGTAGCGCCGCTGGTCGGTGCCGCGGGCGGCTTTTTCCCATTCGGCCTCGGTGGGCAAGCGATACTTCCTGCCTGTCTTGCCGCTCAGCCAGTTGCAATAGGCAACCGCCGAATCCCAATTCACGCCGAGCACGGGGTAATCGTCGGTGCCGGGTGTGCCGCCTCCGTGATTGCGGGCATCCGTCCAGTAGGGCACCTGGTTTTTCGGCACGACCCATCCGTTGGGCCAGAGCTTCGCGTCGTCATAGCCCGTGTCGTCGCGGAATTTCTTCCACTCGCCGTTGGTCATTTCGAATTTGGCGATGTAGAAAGCATCGAGTTCGACGGTGTGGACGGGCCGCTCCCGCGGGTCGCCGTCGCCAAAGTTGTCGCCCATGCGGAACGCGCCGGCGGGCACGTAGACGTAGTCGCCATGTCCGTCGTTGACCACGGCAGGCGCGGGAGGCGCCGAGAGCAGGGCGGACGCCAAAGCCAACAGGGTCACCAGGGTGACGGAAACGAAGGTCGACCGGAGCATCTAGTTGGCCTCCGGAAGGAAACCGCCGAGTTTGAGGAACAGTTCCAGCCGGCCCATCCAGTCTGAGAACTCCGGGCTGCCGAAGCCGCTGCCGAACCCGTGCCGGCCCTTCTGGTAGACGTGAATTTCGGCCGTCGCGCCGGCGCGGACGAGGTCCATGAACAACTGGGCATTGCCAAGCGCTGGTCCGGTATCGGCGGCCGCGGAGACCAGGAAGGTCGGCGGAAAATCCTTCAGCGATTCACCAGGAGTGGCGCGGCCCGCGCCGTACACCAAAACGTCGTAATCGGGGCGGGAACTCAGGCGGTCGATCGGGTCGGGCGCGTTAGGATCGCCCGGACCGGAGGTGGCCACCACAGAGCGGGCGGTATTCGATCCCGCGGAGAATCCGATATAGCCGACCTTGTGCGGGTCCAGCTTGAATTCGGTGGCCCGGGATCGGACCAGTTGTACGGCGCGCTTGCCCTCCATGACGCGGACATTCTCGCCGTAGCGCGGCGACAGCCGGTACGTCAGCACGAACGCCGTGACGCCCCAACTGTTGTAACGTTCGGCGACGTCCATCCCTTCGACGCCGTACATCAGCATGATGTTGGAGCCGCCCGGGGCGACAATCACGGAAGCGCCGTTGCGTTTGCCTTCGGGCGGAAGGAAGACCGTGAGGAACGGGCAGTCGAGAGGACCGTTGCCCGAGGCGAACGGCACTTTGCCCGCCTCCCAAAGTGGAAGGTTGTAGTTCACGGATGCCTTGTCGCCAGGCTTGTCGGGACGTTTGTTGTCCGCCGCGAGCAGACATCCCGCGACCGCGCCGACAACCGCCAGGAAACGCCACTGGGAACGCACGGTGAGTGCCATATGGAGAACAGTGTGCGTCCCAGCCATCGACGGCGTCAAGCGGATGGGGCCGGACGGAGTCGCCGGCATTGCTTAACCATGGGCATCGTAACATCGTGAACTATCGATAACGGGAAAAACCATTACGGACGGGAACATTTAAAACCCTCGGAAAACCGACTATTCTGAGCACTCATAGAGCCTGGTGGGTTCTCTGCCAGTCGTGGAATCGCATGATGCGTAAAGTCGCTGATCCTGACCTAAGAAAGGCAGCCATCGTCCTCGCGATGGCGGCCCTTTGCATGGCGGTGGGTTGTTCGTCTGATCCCGATCCGCCCCAGCAACCCGACGATCTCAGCCCGATGGTGGCAAGCGCCCTCATCACGCAGAAGTGGTCTCATGACGAGCTGAATCACTTCACGGTGACCTTCCACTCCGACACGCTCATCGCCTGCGGCATGCAAAACGATCTCTGGAAGAAGGTCGAGATTCCTCATCAAGGATTCATCATCAACACCTATCAACTGACGGATGCAGGGCGTAAGGCCCTGTTCGCGATCGATCTGAAGGAATCCGGAAAATTCCATGACGTTACCCTACAGGGGCCCTACCTCCTGGAAGTAAACGGCATCACTCCGGGAAGCCAGCCGGACATGCGCCAGGCCGCGGTTCGTTGGGAAATCGACTGGGAGAAGGCGCCCGCCGGATTGAAGGCCTGCCTCCCGAGATTCGAATTGTCAGGATCGCAGGTGGCGCTCTTCAAGATCAACGGTACGGAGTGGACTTTTGTTTCGTTCCTCAAGCCCCAGGATGTGGCCACGCCGCCGCAACCAACCGCCAGCACGGGAGGAGTCATCCCCTGACGTAGAGGGCTGGCCTTGAACCGGTGCGTTCGTAGTAGGATTCGATGGCCGCCTGTCCCGTGTAGTTCGGCCCTGCCCGGTCGTCTGCACCCAAATACCGATACAGCAGAGGATGACGGTTTCGCCCGTTACAGATCAGCAGGTGCCGCCACGGAACATACCGGAAACCAGCACGCCGGAGATCCTTTCCGATCTGCCCGGCAGAGGATGCCCGGCCTCTGATCCGCATGTTCCGGTAGTCCACGTGCATCATCATGAGACCGCCATCCTTGAGCCAGCCAGAGGCTTTCTGTATCAAACCAAGCTTGTCACCAATGTAGTGCAGGCCGTGCACGCAGGTTATCAAGTCGAACCGTTCTGTGGTCTCCCACCTCTCGACCGATGCCGCGGCCAGATCCATACAGTCGCGACCGGCCCGAATGGAACCGAACATCGGAACCAGATCTACGCCCGCCAGCCTGACGCTGCCGTCCAGTCCGGACCCGCACCAGGTTTCCGCTGCTTCAATTACCGCGCGGCCGGTTCCACAGCAGAGATCCAGCCAGGCAACTCCGTGCTGGTTTGCCAGTCTCCGCTTCAGGAAATCCAGTGGGGCGAAACCGAGATCCTTTTCGTAACTGTTCGCCCCGCCAGGCTTCGCTCGCGATTCATACACGCATTGGCAACCACCTCGGATTTCTCGAGGGCCGCCGTACCAGAAGCATCGGAGGGAGAGCGCCACACCTTGCGCGAATCTCCAGATGGCGTTGCATTCCTGGCATCGGGTGCGTTTCTTATTGTAGGATCGTTCCGGCTGCGCCATTACGCGAACGCCGGCGAAACCTTCTGCCAAACGTGCTCCGCCGCGCGCACGGGATCGTACCCGGGTTGTCCGAAGACGTCCACGCTGACTTCCACTATGACCGGCCCCCGATATCCCAGTTCGATCAGAGTCCGGTCATACGCGCGGAAATCGACCGGGCCATCGCCGGGAAGCACAAAGTGATGGTCGGGAGCCGTTCCAATGGTGTCCTTGAGGTGCACAAACACCGCCTGCGGAACCACCTGTTCCATCGTCCTTCGCATGTCCAGGCCGAACGCGGCGTAGTGCGAGTAGTCGTAGACCAGCTTCAGGTGCGGGCTCTTCGCCTGATCGAAAAGCCACAGCAAACGTTCCGGGCGGGTCACCGCCGTCTTCGAGTGCGCCTTGATCGCCAGCGTAACCTTCAGTTCTTCGACGCGTCGCGCCCAGGCTCGAAGTTCGTCCGCCATGGCGTCTTTCGACGCGTCCCATGAGTCCGGACGGCCGCCCAGGGTGGTCTCAATCAGCGCCGGGCTGCCCGGCGAACACGCATAGCAGATCTCCGCAGCTGCGGCGAGCCGATTGAGGTTGTCCTCGCGGCTGCCCCCGGGCCGCGCCAGGGCGACGTTCTCCATCACAGAAGCGAGCGACAAGCCGCGATCCGCGAGACGGCTGCGGATCTCCGCGCGGTCGGCTTTGGTCAGCAGCTTGGGTTCGGTGTCCCAGCCCGAGCGCAGACACAGTTCGGTGGAACGGTAGCCGATCCTCGCCACATGATCGATCCCATCTTTCCAGGAAAACGTCTTCATGCCATAAAGGCTGAATCCGAACGTGAGCTTAGGAGGCTCCGCCCCGCCCAACGCCGCGGCGGCCATGGCCCCAAACCACGAACGACGGCTGATCTGCATAACGTCAGAACTCCAGGTTCACCCGGAACTCCAGCGGCCCCGTGGGCCCTCCGGTAGTCTGGCCGAAGCTGAGGCTCTGCACGCCGGCGGTCGGCGGTCCCGTGGTGACCGGCCCCGTACAGAAATGGATGATATTCGAACTGCCCCGCCGTGCTCTCGGGCGCGATGGCGTTGAAATTCGCCTGCCTGTTGGAGGCGATGGATTTCGGATTGATGAAACAGGCCCACGGACTTCCCGTGTGATACACCCCATCGACGACTGCACCTCGGCCGTGGTAAGTCCGTTCTCGAAGACCACGCCCGGGTCCGTCTCGTTGAGCGTCAGATAACCGCCGTTCAACACCACCGGAGTGCCCGTCTGGAAGGTCGTGATGGTGCCGAGCGCCCATCCGCCGATCACTTCACCCGCGAGTTTGTTGTTTGGCAAGGGCCGGACACTTCTGAACCACTGCGACAGCGTCGTCTGGCTCACCACGGCGAGCGGGGTGGCGGAGAATCCCGGTATGGTAAATGCCAGGTTCAAGGCGCTGCGCCCCTGAATCGGCAGGTTCACGACCTGCTGCGTATCGATGGTAGTGGCGATGACGCTCGATGCGGTCTCCCTCAGGGGGGCTGCGCCGCTCACCTCCACAGTCTCCGTTGTCCCACCCAGGCGAAGCGCCGCGTTGATTTCCGTGGCGCGCGCCGTTTGCACCTGGACGGAGTCGGAGATTTCCCGCTGGAAGCCTTTCGCGGAAGTCGATAACTGGTAAAGGCCGAACGGCAGGTTGGCGAAAGTGTAGGCGCCACTCTGGGTTGTCACGCCCTTGCGGATGCTGTTGGTTCCCAAATCGCGGAGCTCGAGCACCACGTCCGGGGCAACCGCGCCCGTGGGGTCTTCGACGGTCACGCTGATACTTCCTGTGTTTCCGGTCTGCCCGGCCAAACGTGGCGCCAGGCAAATGACAGCCAAAACGAAGATCCCCATCGCAACCTTCTTCGCAACGATCGGCATACGATCCCCCTCTCCTTGACACGTTGAGGTTGATTCGGCCGGCGATCCGGATGGGACCGATGGCACGCCCCTGGGAATGCCGTCCGCACCCAACTCACCCTCAGCGCTGCACACACCCTGGTTCGTCGCGGATTCTATCACCAGCTTTTCGCCGGCGTCAATGAGGTGACATGAGGTGACAGGAAGTGTCGGTGTGCTTCCCGGGAGCGTGGAATCGCGGATGCGGTCGGCTTCGAACAGGAAAGGAGTTTAGGACCAGCCGTCGCGAACTGCGTTGCGGCGGAATCGCGCGGCGGGCCCCTGGCCCCACTCGAGCACGCTGACTTCCACGTGCCTGCGGCCGAAGGTCAGGGCTTCCCGGACGCTGGGCATGTAGATGTCAATGTGGCGCCCTATCACCTTCGATCCCGTATCAGCCACTGTGTAAGTGCCGGAATAACGCCCGGCATTTTTTACGAGGATCTCAGTTCCCAACGGCAGCACATTCAGGTCGGCAGCCACGAGGCCGCGTCGTGTCAGTTTGCCGGAGCGGGTGATGCCACTTTGCGCGAAAGCAGTTGCGATAAATGGCCGTTTCGCCGCCACAGCTTCCGTGCGAGCCTCCGCGGCTGTGCCGGCAAGGAGCGCCAGGAATGCGAGATGGGCGATTTGCTTCATACGCCAACAGCATTCCTGAAATGCACGTTCCCGGCCTTTGTGCGGCGCTGTTTCGCCGGCTTATGGAAGGGTTCGCACACGCATGCAAATTCAGCGGCTTTTCAAGGCGTACGCACACAAGCCGGAGGCGGGACATTCGTGACAGAGAGGTTCACTGGTGCGGCACACTGTCTTGCCGTGTTCGCGCAGTAAGAGGTGAGCACGCGCCAGAGACTCCGCATCCTTCGGGAGTTGTCCGGTGAGAGACTGTTGCACGGAACGGTATTCCGCACCATAGCTCTTTTGGGCCCTCCCATAACCTACACGAAGGAGCACGCGCAAACCATTCGACTCGAGCGGCAGGCCCGATTGGAGTCCACAGAAGAGCAGAATTTTCCCGGCTCCCGGATCACCAATGGTGGGGAACTGTTGGAGCGCTCTCTTGGCCGTGTCGTAAGGCTCGTGCAGGATCTGGTTCAAGTCGCCATCAAACTGGGTGAGTGTGATACGGGCGATCTCGCGCCAGCGAAAGACTCGGGTCTCGGGGCGCATCCCGCCCATTCGGGCGAGTGGGAGCAGGACCTCCTGACTGGCATTCGAAATTGCCTGGGCAGTCAGTCCGACCTGCGTTCGAAGAGCTTCGAAGACGGCGGCGCGGCGTTCGTCGGGCAGAAGGTAACAGGCATTCTCCCACATGACTAACTCGAAAGGTCCGCTAGCGGGAGGAAGCTTGGGTTCGCCGTAATGGCGTTTGAGACGGGAGATGAGTTTCACGAACTCAGTCATGATGGACAGCCGGAGATTCCAGTTTACGACCAAGCGTCCCCATGAGTGGGACGCGGCAGGCGGGAGTGCCCGCGCCACAGGATTTGGTTATCGCTGAATGCGGGCGGAGCCGCCTTTGGCGAAGGCGCGAACCTGGTCCGCACTCGCCATGGTGGTATCTCCGGGAAAAGTCGTCAACAGGGCGCCGTGGGCCCATCCTAACTTGACGGCTTCTTCCGGCGGCTCGTTCGTCATCAGGCCGTAGAAGAAGCCGGACGCGAAGCCATCGCCCCCGCCCACGCGGTCGTAGATATGCAGGTCGGCTGCCGGAGCGACATGCGTCTGCCCGTTGATCCAGGCGACCGCGCTCCAGTGATGCCGGTTCGTCGAAATAACTTCGCGTAAGGTTGTGGCGACGATCTTGATTTGCGGGTGCTTGTCGAGCACCTTGCCGATCATCCCGAAAAACGCGCCCGGGTCGAGTTTGGAAGTGGCCGCCACCTCCGGCCCGGGGATTCCCAAGCCCTTCTGCAAATCCTCCTCGTTCCCCACCAGGACATCCACGTTTTTGACGATACGGTCGAGCACCGCGACCGCGCGCTCTTCACCACCCGAGATATTCCAGAGCTTGGCGCGGTAATTCAGATCGAAGGAGACCACCGCGCCCGCGGCCTTGGCGGCCTGCATCCCTTCGACGATCACTTCGGCGGTGGTCGGGGAGAGCGCCGCGAAGATTCCTCCGCTGTGAAACCAGCGAACGCCGCCCGCGAAGATTCCGCTCCAGTCGAAGTCGCCGGGCTTGAGGCGCGCCGCCGCTTCGTTCGACCGGTTGTAGAACACCACCGGTCCGCGCACGCCGAAGCCGCGGTCGCTGTAGACCGTCGCCATGTTGGGCCCGGTGACCCCATCATGTTTGAAGCGCTTGTAGAAGGGCTTCACGCCCATGGCGCGCACGCGCTCGGCAATCAGGTCCCCGATGGGGTAATCGACCATCGCGGTGGCGATGCCGGTGCGCAAACCGAAGCAGTCCGCCAGGTTCGCCGCGCAGTTGAACTCACCGCCGCTGACGTGGATCTGGCATGCCGTTGCCTTGCGGAATGGAATGATTCCCGGGTCCAGCCGATGGATCAGGGCGCCGAGCGAGACAAAGTCCAGCGCGCCTTCGGGCCGAATCTCGAGACCATATTTGGTTGGTTTATCCATATAAATCAAATACACACTTCGTAGTGCCGCAGGATTTCCGTCCACTTACCCTGCGCCTGCAGCAGCAGTTCAATGACTTCGCGCACCGCGCCCTGGCCGCCGGGGACGCGGGTTACATAGTGGGCGATGGCCTTCACCTCCGGACGGGCGTTGGCGGTGGCCACCGCCAGGCCGACGCGCCGCATCACTACCACATCCGTGAGGTCGTCGCCGATGTAGGCCACTTCTCCGGCTTCCACCTTGGCATCCGCGAGGATCTCCTGAAGGATCGGGATCTTCTCGGTGTGGCCCTGGTAGACGTACTTCATCTTGCACTGTCTGGCGCGCTCGACGGTGGCGGGCGAGACGCGCCCGCTGATCAGCCCGGTGGGAATGCCGAGACGCGCCATCCACTGCAGGGCGATACCGTCCTGGGAGTCGAACCCCTTCGTTTCGGCCATATTGCCGTCGGGCCCCGGCACGTTGTAAAGCTTGCCGTCGGTGAGGACACCATCTACGTCCATCACCAGCAGACGGATTTTCGATGCGAGTTGGGTAACGTCGGCGGTCAAGCGATCTCCTCGGCTCGGTGCGGGCGGTCAAACCGAGTAAGTGCCGGCCGAAACGCTGCCGCCCTTACCGGTCCAGTTGGTGTGGAAGAACTTGCCGCGCGGCTGATCCACGCGCTCGTAGGTGTGGGCGCCGAAATAATCGCGCTGCGCTTGCAGAAGGTTGGCGGGGAGGCGCTCGCTGCGGTATCCATCATAGAAAGCCAGAGCGGTGGTGAAGGCCGGCGCGGCTACGCCCGCCTGTACGGCTTGCGCAACAACGCGCCGCCAGGATGGCTGGCACCGGGCGATCACTTCCTGGAAATAAGGATCCAGCAGCAGGCTGCTCAGGTTCGCATTGTTGTCGAAGGCTTCTTTGATCTTGCCCAGGAAGGCGGAGCGGATGATGCAGCCCGCTCGCCACACCAGCGCCATGCTGCCGTAGTTGAGATTCCAGTGATATTCCCTGGCGGCCTCGCGCAGCAGCATGAAACCCTGCGCATAGGAGACGATCTTGGAGGCCAGCAGCGCCTGCCGGATATCTTCGACGAAAGCCGTCTTGTCGCCCTGGAACTGGAATTTCGGTCCGTGCAGAATCTTGGAGGCCTCGACGCGAGCATCCTTCATGGCGCTTAGGCATCGCGCATAGACGGCCTCTCCGATCAGGGTGAGGGGCATGCCGAGATCGAGCGAGTTGACGCTGGTCCATTTGCCGGTGCCTTTCTGCCCGGCGGTGTCCAGAATGCGATCGACGGTGTATCCCTGCTCGTCCTTGTGGCCGAGAATCTCGCTGGTGATCTGGATGAGGTAGCTGTCCAACTCGCCGCGGTTCCACCCGGAGAAGACCTCGTGCATCTGGTCGTTGGACATGCCGAGTCCTTCTTTGAGAAGCTGGTAGGCCTCGCAGATGAGCTGCATGTCGCCGTATTCGATGCCGTTGTGCACCATCTTCACGTAGTGGCCGGCGCCATCTTCGCCCATCCAGTCGCAGCAGGGGGAGCCATCCGGGGTTTTGGCGGCGATCGCCTGAAAAATATCTTTCACCAGCGGCCACGCCTTGGGACTGCCGCCGGGCATCATCGACGGGCCGAAGCGCGCGCCTTCCTCGCCACCCGAAACGCCGCTTCCGCAGAAGAGCATGCCTTTGCTCTCCAGGTACTTGGTGCGTCGGATGGAATCCGGAAAGTGGGAATTGCCGCCATCGATGATCAGATCGCCGGGCTCCAGGTGCGGCAGGAGCATCTCGATGAAATCGTCAACCGCCGCACCGGCCTTCACCATCAACATCACTTTGCGGGGGCGCTTGAGCAGACCGGCCATCTCTTCAATGGAGCGGGCGCCGATGATGGTTTTCCTGCCCTTGGCGGCGTCATTCAGAAACTCGTCAACTTTGGAAACCGTGCGATTGTAGGCCACGACCGTGTATCCGTGGTCGTTCATGTTCAGGATAAGGTTCTGGCCCATGACTGCCAGACCAATCAGAGCGATGTCTGCGGTTTGTTCCATGTTTGATTTTCCTGCCGGATCCGAAACCTTTTATAACATCTGGCAACCTTGGGCGCCACCAGAGACGGGCGCGCGGCAGGCCCCAGTGCCTGCGCCACGTCGTCGCCACTACAATGAGAGCGGTGAGGCTGCTGGATCGCGTCAGACAGACGGTCGGCCGGTATCGGATGTTTACCCGTGGACAGGCGGTCGGAGCCGCGGTCTCCGGCGGGGCAGACTCCGTGTGCCTGCTCCACGTCCTCCTGGACTTGGCGGCCGAGTGGGACCTGCGCATTAAGGTAGTGCACATCGATCACGGCCTGCGCGGCATCGAGTCGCAAGGGGATGCCGAATTTGTGGCAGACCTGGCGCGCCGACTCGGTCTTCCTTTCCAACTTCAGAAGGTGGACCTCTCCCAATGCCGCAACCTGGAGCAGGCGGCACGCAACGCGCGGATGGCCTTCTTTCGCGAACTGATCGACAGCCGCGAAGTGGATGGTGTGGCGTTGGGACATACGCGCTCGGACCAGGCGGAGACCGTGCTCTTTCGCTTTCTGCGGGGATCGGGAAGCGCCGGTCTGGCGGCCATCCGACCGGTGACGGCCGACGGCATCGTCCGGCCGCTGCTGGAAGTGGAGCGAGGGCTGGTGGAGCAGTTTCTGCGGGAGCGTGCAATTTCGTGGCGCGAGGACTCTTCCAACCACAGCCGCCAGTTCGCGAGGAACCGGATTCGCCACGACCTGTTGCCCCAACTGGCGTCCCAGTGGAATCCGAAGATCCGCGAAACCCTGGCCCACACCGCCGACTGGGCCCAGGCGGAGGAAGCCTATTGGGCTGCAGAAATCGACCGTCTGTCCGCGGGCCGTCTCGCGCAACGCGACGGCGCCATTGTGGTTCGCGTGGAGGATCTCACGGGTCTGCCGTTGGCGGCCGGCCGCAGGTTGGTGCGGCGTGCCATCGAGATGGCGAAAAGCGACACCCGCGCGGTTGACTTCCATCACATTGCGGCGGTTCTGGCGATGGCCGGATCGCGGCAGGGCAGCGGCTGCGTGGAGGTTCCGGGGCTTCGCGTGATCCGGTCGTTCGAGTGGCTGCGCTTTGGCAGGGCCGGTGCAGACACGGCAGGGGCAGGTTACCAGATTCCGGCGGCCGTTCCAGGGATCGTCCCCATACCTGGGACGGAGCTCGCGATCCGGTTGGAACTGATTGAAAAATCGGGAACATTCGAGGAGTCCGATTGCGTATATAATAACGGAGTGGGCTATTTAGACTGGGGTAGTCTGTCCTGTCCTCTGGAATTGCGGAGTTGGCGGCCGGGCGACCAGTACCAACCCATGGGAAGCACCGGCAAGGAAAAGATCAAGACTCTCTTTCAGCGGGCACGTATTCCAATATGGGAGCGGGGCCGCTGGCCGATCCTGGTGAACGGGGCCTCGATCGTGTGGGCGCGGCAATTTGGTGTATCCGCCGGCTTGACCCCGGATCGCAGCAGCAGGATGGTCCTGCGGGTCCGGGAAATCTCGGTTTGAAGGGAATTCGGAATCGGGATCAAGCGGCGCGGCGTCTATACAAATAGACCGGTTACGGAGGTTTCGTGAACTCGAACATCAAAACGTTGGTTTTCTGGTTGGTGTTGCTCGCCGTTGTGGTGATGCTGATCCTCGTGGTGAAGACCGGTCAGGGCCCCAAAGAAGAGAACATCAGCTTCAGTCAATTCCTGGACAAAGTGAAGAACAAAGAGGTGCACAGCGTTGTCATTACAGGCAACGAGGTGCATGGGCTGTATAACCCCAATCAGGGCCTCCACACGTTCATCCCTACGAATTACCCCGATGTGTACAACTTGCTGCGCGATAACCACGTGGACATGACCATCAAGGAAAATACGTCCGGAACGTGGATTTCCATGCTGGTGAATTTCTCTCCGTTCATCGTGCTGTTTGCCTTCTGGATTTTCATGATGCGGCAGATGCAGAGCGGGGGCAACAAGGCGCTGAGCTTCGGCAAGAGCCGCGCACGCCTGCATTCCACCCAGCAGAAGAAGGTGACCTTTAAAGACGTAGCGGGGGTGGAAGAGGCCAAAGAGGAGTTGCAGGAAATCATCGAGTTCCTGCGCGAGCCGCAGAAGTTTCAGAAACTGGGCGGACGCATACCCAAGGGCGTGCTGCTGATCGGTCCTCCCGGAACCGGGAAGACTTTGTTGGCGCGCGCCATCGCGGGCGAGGCCAGTGTGCCTTTCTTCTCGATCTCGGGCTCCGACTTCGTGGAGATGTTCGTAGGCGTGGGCGCCAGCCGCGTCCGCGATCTGTTCGAGCAGGGCAAGAAAAACGCCCCGTGCATCATCTTTATTGATGAAATTGACGCGGTGGGACGGCATCGGGGGGCGGGTTTGGGCGGCGGGCACGACGAACGTGAACAGACCCTCAACCAGTTGCTGGTGGAGATGGACGGGTTCGAATCCAACGAAGGCGTGATCCTGGTGGCCGCCACCAACCGCCCGGATGTCCTCGATCCGGCGTTGCTGCGGCCCGGGCGATTCGACCGCCGCGTGGTGGTAGGCCGCCCCGATGTGCAAGGACGCGAGGCGATCCTGCGGGTTCACACCAAGAAGATTCCGCTGGGCGACAACGTGGAACTCTCCGTGCTCGCTCGCGGTACGCCTGGGCTGGCGGGTGCGGACCTCGCCAATCTGGTGAACGAGGCTGCCTTGAACGCCGCCCGGCACAATCGCAAGGTGGTGATGATGTTCGACTTCGAGACCGCCAAAGACAAGATTCTGATGGGGGCGGAGCGGAAGTCGCTGATCCTGAGCGATGCCGAGAAGAAGAACACGGCTTATCACGAGGCGGGGCATGCCCTGGTGGCGGCTGTTCTTCCCAACGCCGATCCTCTCCACAAGGTGACGATTATTCCCCGCGGAATGGCGTTGGGCGTTACCATGCAACTGCCGGTAGATGACAAGCACTCCTACGACCGCGACTACCTGCAGGCGCAACTCGCGATTCTGATGGGCGGGCGCATTGCCGAAGAGAAGTACATGCATCATATGACCACGGGCGCGGGCAACGACATCGAGCGGGCGACGGACTTGGCGCGCAAGATGGTCTGCGAGTGGGGCATGAGCGAACTCGGCCCGCTGAGCTTCGGAAAGAAAGAGGAGCAGATCTTCCTCGGGCGCGAGATCGCGCAGCATCGGGACTACAGCGAGGAGACTGCGATTCGCATTGACGAGCAGGTGAGGAAGCTGGTGCAGGGCGGTTACGACACCTCCTCAAAGATCCTCGACGAACATTCCGACGCGCTGGTGAAGATTGCCGAGAATCTGCTGGAGCGCGAGATTCTGGACGGCACGGAAGTCCTGCAAATCATCAAGGGGGACACGCTGCCGCCGATGGGCAAACCGAAGGATTCGGAAGATCACACGCAGCAGGTACTGCGGCCGGAGAGCGGGCGCCGCATTCCGGGGCTCTCGGAAGGGGAGCGCCCGCAGCCGGCGTGATCCCTGCGTTTCCCGTTTACATTTTCGACGTGGACGGTACTCTGCTGGACTCCGCCCAGGATATCTGCGGCGCGGTCCAGCAGGTCCTGTCCGCCACCGATTGCTCTCCGGTCACGTACGACTACTTGAGGAGTTTCATCGGCCGGCACCTGATCGACCTCTTTCAGGATATCTTTCCGCGCTACACCTCCCAGCAGATCGATGGTCTTATCGCGCAGTACCGCTCGCTGTATCTCGCCCGCGGGCATCAGCTCACGAGTGTCTATCCGGGTGTGTCCGAGGCTCTCGCATCGTTGGGCGGGCGGAAGGCGACTGCGACCACCAAGGGGACTCCCACGACACGCGCCGTACTCACGCAGTTCGGCCTGATCGGATACTTCGACCATGTTCAGGGCACTGACGGGATCCCCTGTAAGCCGGCGCCGGATGTGATTCTGGCGGCGGTCGCCGGGCTGGGCGCGAACCTCTGCGATTGCCTGATGGTGGGGGATTCGGCGGCGGACATGGAGGCCGGGAAACGAGCAGGCGTCAAGACTTGTGCCGTGCGGTACGGGTACGGACAGCCGAACCAACTCGCTCAATTCGAGCCCGACTATTGGATAGACGATCTGCGCGCGCTGGCGGCGGGCAACCCAAATCCCTGAAAACCTGTTCAGTCTTCGGGCGCAACGTGGCGCGGGCACTCTTGCCTGCCGCGTCGGCCACTCTTGCCGACGCTTTTTCGGGCACGTGTAAAGGACTTGGTTAAATCGTCATACTCGCTTTGATGTTCGGTTTTCCAGCACCGCTGTGGTTCGCGCCACTTTCGGGCAGCTTGGATCGGCTAAGACCTCGCACCGCCCCGGAGCACCCCGACCATGACAACGAATAGAGTGCCGAACCAGAGCGGCGGTAAGACGCCAGATAGAAGTAATTTGAGTGGAACGGCCGGATGTGCGCCCGGCTATCGTTGTGTCGTTAGCGACATCGTGCAAAAATGACAGCCGCAAAAGGGCCGGGATCAACACCAGTTTCGCGCCTGAATTCCATCTTTCCAATCGGTTGTGCTGTCGCTGGGCGCCTTCCGGCCGTGAAAGGGGCGTTGCCCGAGAGTGCGGCAACGTCAGTGTTCACAGGTCAAAGTGCCACGATTAGTCGGGCGCGGTAGCCTCGCCCCCCAGCAGCGGATTGGGTGGCGGAAAAGAACGCGCCGGCACGAGTGCCCGCGCCACGATTCGCGGCTAAACGCACACTCTAAGTCCTGGTACCACAGTCTCATAACCGAAGATAGTTTGATCGAAAGCCCGGGGTTAGTGTATGTTTCGGTTGTGTGAATTGCGAATGAGCTTTCGAGTTCACCATGAGCACTGCTCACTGCTCACTGCTCTTCCCGCCAATTCGGGGTTCATCATCATGCTCATCAGAGGGGGAAACATGAGGATCACATACAAGAACAATCAAACTCGCGAGGTAGTCATTCTTTCGGAGCGCGACGGCTGCATGCGCGTAGCCGTCCAGGGTAGCGAGGACGTTGCCCGATTTATGATTGCAGGCGACCATGCCTGGATCTCGGAAGACGGCGAAACCGTCCGCGTGGAATACGCTTGGGAGCGTCACGCCACGAACAGCCGGCAGGTCTTGGAGGCCGACTTCATTTGTCCGCCGGAGCTGGCGTCGTCGCTGGTCGAGTGGCTGTATGACGATAGCGCCCTTGAAGAAGAGGCCGAAGTGGAAAGCGCCAAAGCACTCGCAGTGGGTGCCTATCACTGCTGAGGCAGCCGCGGCTTAGTAGTCGTAAACATGTTCGAGTCTTACGCTCCGGTCCGCCAGCCCGTTCAGCACACTGTGCAGCGACGAGACTGGCGACCGGAGCGCCCACCGCTCCTGGGCAGAGTCAGTCAATAATCCCATCGAGAACAGCTTTTCACTCCCCGGAATCTCGAGTGTCCCATCCCGCGGCGCGAGGAGCGTCATGGCCACCTGCTCGTTGCCCGCGATTTGTACGAAGCGGACGCCCTGTTGTGCGAGGCGGGTCACGATCTCGGTGAACTCCTGGTAGCGGGGAATCATCACGATGTATGCCTGAGGGCCCACGTCTTTGACCTTTCGGACGCGGGGATTGTCAACGAAGAGTTGGTCGGGAACGTTCTCGACCCAGGCGTAGGTCTGATCGTCCTCCACGCCATAGACGCCATGGCTGGCCTTCTCAATCAGCCCGCAGTAAATGGCCTCGACGCCATAATCCAGTCCCAGCCATAGCTTCCTTTCCCATTTCCGGACGGGATGCCGCCCCCAGAGGCTGGTGTTTTTCCAAAGTCCCGCGAAGCTGTGGCCGAAGTGAAACTCGTAGAACGGCCGGATATGGACGAAGTCGGCGTACTCGCGCGCCACCCGGTATGCGTAGGTGTCCTCTTCGACGGGATCGTGACCGCTCAGCCACTCGGTGAATCGGCCCACGGTCTCTTCATAGATGCCCTTCAGCCCATATTCCACCGAGAAACTGCTCCCGATCACAGCGAGCATCAGGTGGTCGCCGGTATTGAACGGGTATCGGCCGCGGACCACCCGGTTGGCGCAGCAGTAGCCGCGCCAGTACTGCACGATCGACCCGAAGAAAGGGAAGCCCGAGGGCAGATGATTCTGCTGATAGTCGGCCTTCTCCTGGTAGCTCCAGACGATGAACCACTCGGGGTAGGTGAGAAAGGTATCGTCCTCGGGCCGGAAGTAGCCGGGGATGCCCTGGGTTTCGGGCCGATGCCGCGATGCCTCCGGCGTGGGCTGGAACGCCACGCGAACGGCGGTGCATTTCGCCGCGAAGATCGTGGCGCCCACGACGAAGAGGCAGATTGCCACGACCACCACGGCGAACAGCCGCCGGACGAACTTACGCAGTGACGGAAGCCGCATCGCGAGTCGGTGTTTCGTCGCGGTCTACCTTGGCCGCGACGAGGAACGCGGAAATGAAGATGACCGTGTGCGGCAGGTTCACCAGAAAATTGGTCATCGGGCTGATGGTGTGCAGGTGGGAGAAGACATAGGTCACGACATCGATCCCGTAGGCGACTCCCAGGAAGTAGAAATAGATGCGGGCGGCCCTCCCGGAAAGGAAGCCGCTGATCAACGCCAGTGCCCCCAGCACCAGGTGGCCGATGTCCACGATGGGCGTCATGCTGAAGAGGCCGAACATCTTCCCGGTGGCCGGATCCATCGCGCCAGGCACGTAGTCCATCAAATAAACGCCCAGGAAGATCGCCGCGTAGCCCCAAGCGCATTTTTGAATCTTGCGGATTGGCCTGGCCATCGCAACATCGTATCGCAAACGGGGGCGAGCCGGTACAATCAGGGAATGCGCCTGGCCCTTGTCCTCGCCGCTCTGGCCTCGATCGCCTGCCGTCAGGCAGGTATACCGCAGGGCGCCCCGGGTGCGGACCCGCTTCGGGCCACGCACGATGCGCTGTATGCTTCGTTTCTCCCGGTCGCGGAGGTTCGGCAGGATCCTCAACTCTCCAAGATGTTCGCGGCGGCGAGCGATGGCATCTGGTCGGCAGCGGGGCAGGCGCCGGCGTATCGCGAACTTCTCAAGCCTTTCGCCGATCTGCGGGGCTTCGGCCCGGCGTGCGGGATGGCCGACTACCTGAAGACGGCGAGCAGCGCCGCATTCTCCGGGCTGGCGCCGCCGCAGCGCCAACACGTGCTCTTCCTCCTGCAGAGTTGTTCCGAGAACGATCCGCGCCGGCTCGCGGCGACGGTCCGCAATTTCTACGTGGTGAAGGCCTACGGAATTGTGCAGGAGGCCCTAACCGGCGTCAAAATCAATCTCTACGCTAGCCGGGAATTCATCGAACAGAATCGCCCCAAGCTTCCACCTTCGCGTTTGCGCTACGACCGCGAGTATAAGCAGATCGTCTCCTCGGACGGTTCGATCGACTACCTGGTGGTGGGCAGCGGACCCGCCGGGTCGGTTCTGGCACACGAACTCCGCCGCGGCGGCAAGCGCGTGGTGCTGGTGGAGCGAGGCTCGTTCGTGGTGCCCGGTTCCATGGAGACGCGCCTGATCGATGACCTGATCGACACGCGAACTTCCACAGACGGCGCCATCCGCATTCGGAACGGGATGGGGGTGGGAGGCGGCTCGCAGGTGAATGTGGATCTGTGTTTCGCGCCCACGTTGCCGAGTATTCAGGCGAAGATCGCCGGCTGGCGGCGGGATGGACGCATCGGCGAGGGCGATTTCACCAAGGCCCAGCTGGCGGAGGCTTACGAGTGGGTGAAGTCGGCCATCGGCACGCGCGTGCTCTCGGAAAGCGAGATCAATCCCAACAACCGGACGCTATGGGACGGGGCGAAGCTCGCGGGTCTGCATCCCAAGCTCTACGACCTCAACACCTATCCGCCGGGCCACTCGCCATACCCGGTGACTGACAAGCGGTCGGCCGAAAGCCAGTTGGTGATTCAGGCGCTTCAGGATGATCGCAACCCGCTCAGCCTGATCCCCGATGCCGACGTGCGGCGCGTGATCTTCGAGGAGGGCAGCGGCGCGAAGAAGGCCGTGGGCGTCGAAATGCGAATGCGTGCCCCGATCGCAGAGGCTGGTGTGATTGCCGATCCGAGCGCGCTCGGCCTGGCTGCCGGCGATACGGCGGCGATTCACGCCCAGAACGTGATCCTGTCCGCCGGCGCGCTCGGATCGGCCACCATCCTGTTGCGGTCTCAGGTGGCGAACGATCAGATCGGGCGCGGCATCGTGCTGCACACCTCCATGCCGATCATGGGCAGATTCGATCACACCATCGACGCGCTCTCGGGAACGCAGGCTTCGGTATTTGTGGACGACCGCCTGATCTCGGACGGCTACGCGCTGGAATCCATGTCCGACCAGCCGCTCTATGCCGGGCTGATGTCTCCCGGTCCCGCCATGCACACATTCGAGATGGTGAAGTCGTATCGCAACCTGGCCGGGTTTGGAGTGATGCTGATCGATACGCCATCGCCCGCGAATCGCATCACGCTCGATTCCGCCGGCGAGCCACTGGTCGAGTACACGCTTTCCGATGCCGACAAGCAGCGATTCCGGCGGGGAGTTGCGGAGGCGATTCGGATCATGTTCCTGGCGGGCGCGAAAGAGGTCTTCCTGCCGACTACCGAAGATATCCTGGGCAACGCCAAGGGCGACGAACTGCAGCCCACGGTCCTCACCGACAAAAAGCAGGCAGACGCGGTGGAGCAGCGGCTGCAATTCGTTCCGAACCGCACCATCGTGACATCCGCGCACATGCAGGGAAGCAACAAAATGGGGTCGAACGCAGGAAACAGCGTCGTCTCGCGCGAGTTCCGCGTGTGGGGCACTGACCATCTCTACGTGGTGGACGGCAGCGTGTTTCCGACATCGATCGGCGCCAATCCGATGCAGACCATCTACACATTTGCGAAGATCTTCGCGGACCGGATGGCGTCCCGGCGCTAGCCATGGACTCACCGCGGTGGCGCAAGCTGGCGGTCGCGTTTCTCCTCCTTGCTTATTTCCTGTACTTCAATTGGGACAGCCTGCAGGTGCATTTCTCGTCCGACGAGCTGTTCGCCATGTGGACGTACTGGCACGATCCCGGGCGGTTGCTGTTGGCGCAGATCAAGCTCTGGGAGTTCTATTTTCGACCAATGGCGGGGATTTTCTACGTCCCGATCTATCTCGCGTTCGGATTAGATCCGCTGCCGTATCACGTCGTCTTTCTGCTGCTGCATATGGTGGGCGCGTACCTGGTGTATCGTTTCGGGCGTGTGCTGGGCGCGGGGGAGTTGGCAAGCGGGATCGCGGCCCTGATCGCCTGCTATCACGCGGGCCTGAATCATCAGTACTTCGACACCGTCTTCGTCGGCGACTGCCTCTGCGGTCTCTTCTACCTTTCTGCCTTCATTTGCTACGCTCGCATTCGTTCGGCAAGCGTCGTGCCTAACACCTGGCAGACGGCGGCCGTGCTGGGGCTTTATATCGGCGCGTTGAATTCCAAGGAGACGTCCGCCACATTTCCGGCGGTCTTGCTGGCCTATGAGTGCGTCTATTACGGGGCGCCTCGATTGCCGTGGCGGAAACTCGCCGGCTGGATCCGCGGTCCGGGCCGGGTCGTATTCTTCGCCGGGCTGTTGAATCTCCTTTATGTGTATTCCCGCGCCATCTCTCCCAATGCCCTGAGCCGCAATCCGGCGTATCGCATGGTCTTTTCGCGGGCGCGGATACTCGATTTTCAGATCAAGTCGCTGGGCGATCTGCTGCTCACGTACAACGTGTTCGACTGGCGGTGGGTGTTGGGGATTTGGGCCGTGCTGACGTACCTGGCATTTCGGCGCAGGCGCGCCGTGCTGCGTTTTTGCTGGCTCTACATGCTGCTGTCGCCTCTGACTATTGAATTCGTAGACGACCGGCACGGGCCGTATCTCTACACGATACTGGCCGGGTGGGCGGTATTCACGTCGGTGGTTACGGAGGATTTGATTCGTGCGGCGGCGGCGTTCCTGGCGGGCGAGCCCGGTTTCCGGAGACTCGGCCGCTCAGGTACGGCGGCGTTGCTGGTGGTCAGCGGCGTGTATTTGTGGGGGCGGCAGAATCATCGTTTGAAGGAGTTGCTCCTTCGGCCGGAGATGGAGAATCTGAGTCCGCAGACGTTTGATGCGATCGAGCAGCTTCGACAGATGCATCCGCGGGTCCAGCCGGGCAGCCAGGTGGTGTTCCTCGACGATCCGTTCCACAACTTCGATATGGCCTTCATCGCCGAACTGACCTTCCGCGATCGCAGCGTCACGGTCCGCCTGAATCAGGCCACACCGCTCTCGCCTCAGGAAATCGCGAAGGCTGACTCCGTCTTCACATTCGAGGCTGGAAGACTGATTCGAGTGCGGTAGTGCTTGTGGCGCGGACACTCGTGTCTGCCGCGCCCCGACTCATCGGGGCGCTTTTTGGGCCCTACCAAGCGGTGAGGACGTTCAGCATCGGAGTGCCTGCGCCACATGGCAGCCAGAACAAGGGACAGACAGGCTGTTAACCCCTTCCCTGCTCCAGCCGTTATAACTGTGAAAACGCGAATATGAGGCACATCAACAATACCGAGGCCGCGTGGCTGGCATTTGCCGCGCTCGTACCCTTCCTTCTCCATTACCTCTTCGCTGCTCACCAAACCCGGCAGAGGGCGGCGGTCCGCAAGGCGGTGGTCGACAAGTTCAGCAGCGCCGCCGATTTCGCCGCGTTTCTCCAAACGCCCGC
>Ga0335081_10003438_pt1 | contig 24895 bp, 15 predicted proteins | sample Lox_Sample_35_FD_206713 | JGI IMG/M metagenome (GOLD analysis project Ga0335081, IMG submission 206713) | Soil microbial communities from Loxahatchee National Wildlife Refuge, Florida, United States - Lox_Sample_3.5 | ecosystem: Environmental > Terrestrial > Soil > Wetlands | place: USA...
TGTCGGACCCCAGGTACTGCTCAGCTCTGGCGCTGGTGCACTCCAGGTTCTCCACGAACACCTTCCCGTCCTGGCCGCTGGCGCACCCGTACCGGTTCGTGGCGCACAACGGCGAGATCAATACCGTGCGCGGCAACCGCAACTGGATGCAGGCCCGCGAGGCCCTGCTGGCCACTGACCTGATCCCGCGTGACGCCGCCGGGCGCGGAATCGAGCGGCTGCTGCCGATCCTCGATGACGGCGCCAGCGACTCGGCGAGCTTCGACGCATGCCTGGAACTGCTGCACATGGGCGGGCGGTCACTGCCGCACGCGCTGCTGATGATGATTCCCGAGCCGTGGGAGAACCACGCGGAGATGGACCCGGCGCTGCGTGCCTTCTACCGCTTCCACGCGACCCTGATGGAGCCCTGGGACGGCCCGGCGCTGATCGCGTTCACCGACGGCTCGGTCATCGGCGCGGTGCTGGACCGCAACGGCCTGCGGCCTGGCAGGTACTGGGTGACCAGCGACGGCCTGGTGATTCTCGCCAGCGAGGTCGGCGTCCTTGACATCGATCCGGCCGCGGTCATCCGGAAGGGCAGGCTGCAGCCCGGCCGGATCTTCCTCGCCGACACCGCCAGCGGCCGGATCATCGAGGACGAGGAGGTCAAGACCGGCCTGGCGGCCGAGCATCCGTACGACGAGTGGCTGCACGCCGGGCTGCTGCACCTGGATGACCTGCCCGGCCGGCAGCGTGACCTGGCGGGCACCTTGGATCTGGCCACCCGGCAGCAGCTGTTCGGCTACACCGAAGAGGAGCTCAGGATCCTGCTGGAGCCGATGGCGCGCACCGGCGCCGAGCCCATCGGCTCGATGGGCAACGACACGCCGCTGGCCGTGCTCTCTGACCGCCCGCGGCTGCTCTTCGACTACTTCACCCAGCTGTTCGCGCAGGTCACCAACCCGCCGCTGGACGCCATCCGGGAGGAGCTCGTCACCTCGCTGGCCGGGACGGCGGGCCCGGAGCATAACTTGTTCGATCCCTGCCCGGCGTCCTGCCGTCAGATCGTGCTGCCCTACCCGGTGATCAGCGACAGTGACCTGGCGAAGATCATTCATATCAACGACGACCGCGACAGGCCCGGGCTGGCCGCGCACGTGGTGGACGGCCGCTACCTGGCCGCCGGGGGCGGCCAGGCCCTGCGCAGCCGCCTTGCCGAGATCAGGACCGAGGTCACGGCGGCGATCGCCGGCGGCGCGCGGATCATCGTGCTGTCCGATCGAGGCCCGGGCACGGGCGGGCGCGGGCAAGCCGCCGGCGGCGCGGTCGCGGGCGGAACTGGCCGGGCGGCCACGGCGCTCGCGCCGATTCCGTCGCTGCTGCTGACCGGTGCCGTGCACCATCACCTGATCGCCGAGCAGAGCCGGACCAGAGTCGGCCTGATCGTCGAGTCCGGCGATGCGCGCGAATGCGACCACATCGCCCTGCTGATCGGATACGGCGCATCCTGCGTCTGTCCCTACCTGGCCATCGAGTCGGTGCAGGATCTGGTGCATCGCGGGCTGCTGGACACGATCACGCCGCAGAAGGCAGCCGCCAACCTGGTCAAGGCCCTCGGCAAGGGCGTGCTGAAGATCATGTCGAAGATGGGCGTGTCCACGGTCGCCTCCTACACCGGCGCGCAGATCTTCGAGGCGATCGGGCTCGGCGACGAGGTGATCGCCGAATGCTTTGTCGGCACGTCCTCCCGGCTGGGCGGGGTGTCTTTCGACGAGCTGGCCGCCGAGCTCGCCAGCCGTCATGCCCGCGCCTTCCCCGCCGCCGCCAAGCCCGCGCACCGGCGGCTGGAGACCGGCGGCGACTACCAGTGGCGGCGCGACGGCGAGCCGCACCTGTTCAATCCCGAGACCGTTTTCAAGCTCCAGCATTCCACCCGGAGCCGGCGGCGGGAGATCTTCGCCGAATACACGCGCCTGGTGGACGACCAGGCAGCCCGGCTGATGACGCTGCGCGGGCTGCTGCGGATCCGCGGCATCGACGGCGACCCGGCCGAGGGCGGCGGTGCCGTCCGGCGGCCGATTCCCATCGACGAGGTCGAGCCGGTCGCCAGCATCGTGGCGCGCTTCTCCACCGGCGCCATGTCCTACGGCTCGATATCCGCCGAGGCGCACCAGACTCTCGCCATCGCCATGAACCGGCTCGGCGGCCGGTCGAACACCGGCGAGGGAGGCGAGGATCCGGACCGGTTCGCGCCCGATGCCAACGGTGACCTGCGCCGGTCGGCGGTGAAGCAGGTGGCGAGCGGCCGGTTCGGCGTCACCAGCGAGTACCTGGTCAATGCCGACGACCTGCAGATCAAGATAGCCCAGGGCGCCAAGCCGGGGGAGGGCGGCCAGCTGCCCGGCAACAAGGTCTATCCGTGGATCGCCCGGACCCGGTACTCCACACCCGGCGTGGGACTGATCTCACCGCCCCCGCATCACGACATCTACTCGATCGAGGATCTCAAGCAGCTGATCCATGACCTGAAGAACGCGAACCCGGCAGCACGAGTGCACGTCAAGCTGGTGGCTGAGGTTGGCGTCGGCACCGTGGCGGCGGGCGTGTCGAAGGCGCACGCGGACGTGGTGCTGATCTCCGGCCACGACGGCGGCACCGGCGCCGCGCCGCTGAACAGCATCAAGCACGCCGGCGCGCCCTGGGAGGTGGGGCTGGCGGAAACCCAGCAGACCCTGCTGCGCGGCGGCCTGCGGGACCGGATCGTGGTGCAGGTGGACGGGCAGCTGAAGACCGGCCGGGACGTGATCATCGCAGCGCTTCTGGGCGCGGAGGAATTCGGCTTCGCCACGGCCCCGCTGGTCGTCGCCGGGTGCGTGCTGATGCGCGTGTGCCACCTGGACACCTGCCCGGTCGGCGTCGCTACCCAGAACCCCGAGCTCCGCCGCCGGTTCACCGGGAAGCCGGAGTTCGTGGTGACCTTCTTCGAGTTCCTCGCGCAGGAGGTGCGGGAGTACCTGGCCAGGCTCGGCTTCGCGACCCTGGCCGAGGCGGTCGGCCGCGCCGAGCTGCTCGACACCACCGCTGCGGTGGCGCACTGGAAGGCGTCCGGGCTCGACCTGTCGCCCGTCCTGCATGTGCCGGCCCTGCCGCCGGAGGCGCCTCGGCGCTGCGTCACCAGACAGGATCACGGCCTGGACCGCGCGCTGGACAACACGCTCATCCAGCTCGCCGAAGGGGCTCTGCAGGATGGCCGGCCAGTGACCCTCGAGCTGCCGATCCGCAACGTGAACCGGACCGTGGGCACCATGCTCGGCTATGAGGTGACGAGGCGCTGGGGCGGGAAGGGGCTGCCAGACGATACGATCGCCATCTCTTTCCGCGGCTCGGCCGGCCAGTCCTTCGGTGCCTTCCTGCCGCGCGGCATCACCCTGCGGCTGGCCGGCGACGCCAACGACTACCTCGGCAAGGGGCTGTCGGGCGGGCGGATCATCGCCGCGCCCGACCGGTCCGCGGTATTCGCCGCCGAGTATCAGATCATCGCAGGCAACGTGATCGGCTACGGCGCCACCGGCGGCGAGATGTTCCTGTGCGGCGTGGTCGGCGAGCGATTCTGCGTGCGCAACTCCGGAGCCACTGCGGTTGCCGAGGGAACCGGGGATCACGGCTGCGAGTACATGACCGGCGGCCGGGTCGTCGTGCTCGGCCCGGTGGGCAGGAACTTCGCGGCGGGCATGTCCGGCGGCATCGCCTACCTGCTCGACCCGGACCCGCGCCGGATCAACACCGAGATGGCCGAGCTCGAGCCGCTCGACGACACCGACGTGAGCTTCGTGCGGAACATCATCCGGCGGCATTACGAGGAAACGGACTCGGTCGTGGCGGCCCGGCTGCTGGCGGACTGGGAACTGGCCCTGCCCAGATTCGGCAAGGTCATGCCGCGGGACTACAAGCGGGTGCTGGCCGCGGCCCGGCATGCCGAGCTAGCGGGCCTGGACGTGAACGAGGCCGTCATGGCCGCGGCACAGGGCTGAGGGGAACTCACGATGGCGGACCCGAAGGGCTTCCTCGCCGCGCCGCGGCAGACGCCGGCCCGGCGGCCGGTCGACATCCGGATCCAGGACTGGCATGAGGTTTACCTCGATTTCGACGATGCCCAGCTGGAGCGCCAGGCGGGCCGCTGCATGGACTGCGGCATCCCGTTCTGCCACAACGGCTGTCCGCTCGGAAACCTGATTCCCGAGTGGAACGACCTGGTCTGGCGGCACGACTGGCAGGAGGCCGCGGAGCGGCTGCACGCGACCAACAACTTCCCCGAGTTCACTGGCCGGCTGTGCCCGGCCCCCTGCGAGGCAGCCTGCGTCCTGGGCATCAACGCCGATCCGGTGACGATCAAGCAGGTCGAGGTGGAGATCATCGACCGGGCCTGGGCGCAGGGCTGGGTGCCGCCGCTGCCGCCCGGCCCGGCCGCCGCGGCCGCCGGGTGGCGGGTGGCGGTGGTCGGCTCCGGCCCGGCAGGCCTGGCTGCGGCGCAGCAGCTCACCAGGGCCGGGCACACGGTCACGGTCTTTGAGCGAGACGACCGGCCCGGCGGGCTGCTGCGGTACGGGATCCCCGAGTTCAAGATGGAGAAACGGCACCTGGACCGGCGGCTGGAGCAGATGGCAGCCGAAGGAACGCTATTCCGCTGCGGGATTGATGCCGGAGTCGACATTCCGGCTGGCCAGCTGCGCGAGGAGCATGACGCGATCGTGCTCGCGTGCGGTGCCAGGGTGCCCAGGGGGCTCCCGGTGCCCGGCTCCGGGCTGGCTGGCATCCACCAGGCGATGGACTACCTGCCGCTGGCCAACCGCGCGGTCGCGGCAGCGCGCCCGGAATACGGGCCGATGGCGGCGGCTGAGCCGGCGATATCAGCCCGCGGACGGCACGTGATGATCATCGGCGGGGGCGACACCGGGGCCGACTGCCTGGGCACTGTGCTGCGCCAGGGCGCGGCGTCGGCCACCCAGCTCGAGATCATGCCGCGGCCGCCCGAGCTCCGGCCGGCTGGCCAGCCGTGGCCCACCTACCCGATGATCTACCGGGTAACGAGCGCGCATGAGGAGGGCGGCGAGCGGGTCTTCTCGGTCTCCACCCAGGAGTTCCTCGGCGACCAGACGGGCCGGGTACGGGCGCTGCGGCTGGTCGAAGGCGAGCTGTCCGGCAGTGGTTTCGCTGCCCGCGCGGGCACCGAGCGGGAACTGCGGTGCGATCTCGTGCTGCTGGCCATGGGCTTCACCGGCGCCGAGCCCGGCGCGCTCGTCGATGGCTTCGGGATCGAACTGGATGGCCGGGGCAACGTGGCGCGGGACCGCGGCTACGCCACCTCGGCGGCCGGCGTGTTCGTGGCCGGCGACATGGGCCGCGGCCAGTCACTGATCGTCTGGGCGATCGCGGAGGGCAGGTCCGCGGCCGCGGCTGTCGACGCCTACCTGGCAGGCGGCACGCTGCTCCCTGCGCCCATACCGGCGACCGCGCTGCCGTTGCGGTAGCAGCTGACGGACGAATCCGGCCTGCCCGCATGGCTCCGCCGGGGCGCCAGCTGTCGGCCAGCAGCGCCAAAGTGACGTGAAAGGTAGCGCGACACCGGTAACGTCCACAACATGGCGGTGGCTTTCCTCCCCAGCCCGGCACGCGGCGTCTGGCATGTCGGCCCGATCCCCGTCCGGGCTTACGCGCTCTGCGTGGTGATCGGCGTCGTGGCTGGCCTGTGGATCGCCAGCCGACGCTACCAGGCAGCCGGCGGCCGCAGCGGCATGGTGCTCGACATCGCCACCGTGGCCGTCCCGGCCGGCCTGGCCGGTGCCCGCCTCTACAGCGCGCTGACGGACTACCCGCTGTATCTCGGGCACGGCCGGGACTGGGTCACGATCGTGCGCATCTGGGATGGCGGTCTCGGCGTGCCCGGCGCGGTGGCGGGCGGGGCGCTGGCGGCGTGGCTATATTGCCGCCGGACTGGTGTCGCGCCCGGCCCGCTGGCGGGCGCGGCGGCGCCCGCGCTGGCCTTTGCCCAGGCGATCGGGTGCTGGGGCGGCTGGTTCGCCCAGAACCTGTACGGCCGGCCATCGGCCCTGCCGTGGGCAGTGGAGATCTCGCCGGCGCACCGCGTCGGCGGCTACGAGAACTACGCGACCTTCCAGCCGGTATTCCTCTACGAGTGCCTCTGGGCACTCGGCACGGGCCTGCTGCTGATCTACGCGCGCCGGCGGCTGCTGCTGCCCGGCGACCGGGTATTCGCGCTCTACGTCGCGCTGTACGCGATCGGGCGGTTCATGGCCGAGTCCCTGCGGATCGGCCGCTCGGCGCACCTGCTCGGATTGCGGGTCAACCAGCTGATGATGATCCTCATCCTGGCCGGAGCGGCGGCTTACCTGTATGCGGCCAGGGCCCGCATCGGCCCGGACATCGTGGCCCGGGCTAAGGGCGCTGGCGGCCCCGAGCCCGGGGGCACGGCGACGCAGCCGTCCGGCGAGGTCGCGGTCGGCGGCACCGGCGTCGATTTCCTGGCGGCCGCGCAGGACCAGCGCAGCGGCGGGGCATCCGCCGCCGGGCCCGGTTCTGCCGCCGCCCCCGGCCGGCGGGACGCGCTGGTCTCGGGTGCGGGCGCCGAGGTACGCGGGACCCGGTAGATTGACCTTCAGCAACTCCGGCGCCCTCGGCTGGGGTGGCAACCAAGCCCCGGTAGCCCAACCGGCAGCAGGCGATGGCCTCAAACGCCATACAGTGTGGGTTCGAATCCCACCCGGGGCACACTGCGGGTCACAGGCCATAAACCGGCACACGGTACGCTCAGCGCGTGAGCCAGAATGCCGTGCGAGTAATCATCGCAGAAGACGAGGCGCTCATCCGCCTGGATCTCAAGGAGATGCTGGAGGAGGAGGGCTATGTCGTCGTCGGCGAGGCCGGTGACGGCGAGACTGCCGTCCAGCTAGCAGAGCAGCTGCGCCCGGATCTGGTGATCATGGATGTCAAGATGCCGGTTCTGGATGGGATTACGGCTGCCGAGCGCATTGACGCGCAGCACCTCGCGCCGGTCGTCATCCTCACCGCGTTCTCGCAGCGCGATCTTGTCAAGCGGGCGACCGTAGCCGGCGCGATGGCATTCCTGGTCAAGCCCTTCACCAAGGCCGACCTGGTGCCCGCCATCGAAATTGCGGTCGGCCGGTACCAGGAGATAGCGGCCCTCGAGCGCGAGGTCGGCAGCCTCCGGGAGCGGCTGGAGGTGCGCAAGCTGCTTGACCGGGCGAAAGGGCTGCTGCAGGCGGACCGTCAGATCACCGAGGCGGAGGCCTTCCGCTGGATTCAGAAGTCCTCCATGGATCGGCGGATGACCATGCGGGCGGTGGCCGAGGAAATCCTGGCCGGCGGGGCCAAGCCCGGTGAGGTTCAGCCGCCTGGTGCGCCCGGTGAGGTTCAGCCGCCTGGTGCGCCCGGTGAGGTTCAGCCGCCTGGTGCGGCCCAGCCTGACGGGGCGGTGGACACCGAGGCCACGGGATCCTGACGCCGGCCAGGACGGGTCAGCTCAGGACCGGCCAGCGCAAGCAGGCGGGCCCGGGCCTGAGAACCCCCCGGTGCGGGCCCGGCGCCCGCCCGCTTGCAGCCGCCGATCCGCGTGCAGCGGATGGCGGTCAAGAGCTCAGAGAGCCTTTGGTGCCATGTCAGCCTTCCCCGGGCCGGCACGTTGTCTACTCGGCATCCCCGCACTCTGCCCACCACGGTAGCGACGCTCCGGCACGTCGCGCAAAGGCAAGTACAGCCACTGGCCGGGTATAGATTCAAACGTCCCCTGACACCCTCCGCCGCCCCTGAAGGGCGGAAAAGTCGGCAGGCCGCCCCTGAAGGGCGGAAATACCGGCCGCGACCTGCGGTCGCGCTCAGCGAGATGCCTTTTCTGGCGGCGGTGCCGCCAGTGTGATCACTACGGTCCGTAGCCGCTAGGCGGTTGCGCCCCGCCTGCTGAGTCAATGCCGTCTGCGGGGGGTAACGCATCCCGCAGCAGGCAGGTCAGCCGCGATGTACATATCCGGCGGCCCAGGTCATCGGCTATGACAACCTCGTAGGTGGTCATAGTGGCGCCGCCGTGCAGGCGCGTCGCGACGCCGGTGACCTCGCCTCGCGCGGCACTGCGATGATGGGTGGCGCTGATCTCAATCCCGACCGTGATGCGGTCATGGCCGGCGTGCAGGGCCGACCCGAGCGAGCCCAGGGTCTCGGCGAGCACGCACGACGCGCCGCCGTGCAGCAGCCCGTAGGGCTGGGTGTTGCCGCTGACCGGCATCGTGCCCACTACCCGCGCCGCCGAGGCCTCGACGATCTTGATGCCCATCCGGGCGGCCAGCGTCTCGGCGTACGGCACCTTGAAGCTGTCCCTGATAAGCCGTTCCCGGTCACAGGTCACCGGGCCACCTCCGAGTCTCTGACGGCGCATCCGTGATCCATGCAGCCTAGACACCCGCGCGCCGCCCGGCGGGCGCCCGGGCCGCTGCGCTGGCCGGCGCGCCCCGGCTGACGATCCCGGCCCCCTGGTCGCGCACCGGGCCGGCTGCCTGGCTTCCCGCTGATGTCACAGCAGCCCACTAGACTCTGTGCGTGGCGACGAAGCCGACACCCGTGCCCGGCCCCGGCCGTGGCGACAGACTGCTGCTGCTCGACGGGCACTCGCTGGCCTACCGGGCGTTTTTCGCGCTGCCCGCCGAGAACTTCTCCACCACCACCGGTCAGCCCACCAACGCCGTCTACGGCTTCACCGCCATGCTGATCAACGTGCTGCGGGACGAGCAGCCGACGCACGTCGCGGTGGCATTCGACCGGGGCGAGCCGACATTCCGGCACGACCAGTTTGTCGAGTACAAGGCGAACCGCCGGGAGACGCCCGCGGACTTCCGCGGCCAGCTGAGCCTGATCTTCGAGGTGCTTGACGCGCTCGGCATAGCCCGGCTGTCGGTTGCCGGCTACGAGGCCGATGACATCATCGCGACCCTGGCGGCACAGGCGGAGGCCGACGGCATGAGCATCCTGATCGTGACCGGGGACCGCGATGCCCTGCAGCTAGTGGACGACAACGTCACCGTGCTGATGACCAGGCGAGGCATCAGCGACATGACCCGTTTCACGCCGGCCGCGGTGAGCGAGAAGTACGGCCTGACGCCTGCTCAGTACCCCGATTTCGCCGCGTTGCGCGGTGACCCGAGCGACAACCTGCCCAGCATCCCGGGGGTCGGCGAGAAGACGGCGGCCCGCTGGGTGGCCGAGTTCGGCTCCCTGGCCCAGCTGGTCGACCGCGTGCAGGAGGTCAAGGGCAAGACCGGTGACAGCCTGCGCGAGCACCTGGCCGACGTGCTGCGCAACCGCCAGCTGACTGAGCTGGCGCGGGACGTGCCGGCCCCGGCGGCGCCCCGGGACCTGCGGCCCGTGCCCTGGGACCGGGAGCAGATCCACCAGCTGTTCGACACTCTGCAGTTCCGGGTCCTTCGTGATCGCCTGTACACCACATTTCCCGCCGGGATCACCGGGCCGACCACCCTGCCCGATGCGGCGCGGCCGCCGGGCCAGGGCTTCGACGTCGACCTGACCAGGCTGGGTCCCGGCGAGGTAGCGGCCTGGCTGTCCGAGCATTCGGGATCCGGGCGAGCGGGCCTGGCGGCGAGCGGCAGCTGGGGCCGCGGAACCGGCGCGCTCGACGGGCTCGCGCTGGCAGCGCCGGACGGCGGTGTCGCATTCATCGACCCGACGGCGCTGACCGAGCACGACGACCAGGTGCTCGGCGCCTGGCTGGCTGACCCGGCTGTCACCAAGGCGGTGCACGACGCCAAGGGACCGACGCACGCGCTGGCGGCCCGCGGCTTCGAGCTGCGCGGCCTGACCAGCGACACGGCGCTGGCCGCCTACCTCGCGCTGCCCGGGCAGCGGTCCTTCGACCTGGCCGACCTGTCCCTGCGCTACCTTGACCGCGGGCTTCGCGAAAACGGCGCCGCCGCGGCCGGCCAGCTCGCGCTCGGGCTGTCCGATGATGACGAGGCAGCCGTCGTGCTCGCGCAGCGCGCGGTAGCGACAGCGCGGCTTGCCGATGCGCTGGACGCCGACCTCACCAGCCGGGGCGCCGCCTCGCTGCTGGCCGACGTGGAGCTCCCGCTGGTCGGCGTGCTCGCCGAGATGGAGCGGGCCGGCATCGCGGCCGATGTCGATCACTTCGTCGGCATGTCGGCCAGCCTGGGCGGCGATGTCAAGGCAGCAGAGCAGGGCGCGTACGCGGCCACCGGGCATGAGTTCAACCTCGGCTCCCCCAAGCAGCTGCAGGAAGTACTGTTCACCGAGCTCAGCCTGCCGAAGACAAAGCGGATCAAAACGGGTTACACCACTGACTCCGAGGCCCTGACTGGCCTGCTCGCAGCGACCGGCCACCCGGTCCTCGAGCACCTGCTCCGGTACCGCGACGTCGCCAAGCTGAAGAGCATCGTCGATTCGCTGATCCCCATGGCCGGTCAGGACGGCCGCATACACACCACCTACAACCAGATGATCGCCGCGACCGGGCGGCTCTCCTCGACCGACCCGAACCTGCAGAACATCCCGATCAGGACCGAGGAAGGCCGGCGGATCCGGCAGGGCTTCGTCGTCGGGGCCGGCTACGGGTGCCTGCTGACGGCGGACTACAGCCAGATCGAGCTGCGCATCATGGCGCACCTGTCCGGTGACGCGGCGCTGGCGGCGGCGTTCGGCTCCGGGCATGATTTCCACGCGGCGACCGCTGCCAGCGTGTTCGGCGTGCAGCCGGGGGACGTGACGGGCGAGCTGCGCAGCAAGATAAAGGCGATGAATTACGGCCTGGCCTACGGACTTTCGGTCTATGGGCTGTCCCAGCAGCTGCGCGTGACGCCCGATGAGGCCCGCGCCTTCATGGACGAGTACTTCCAGCAGTTCGGCGGGGTCAGGGACTATCTGCAGGACGTGGTCGCGCAGGCGCGCAAGGACGGCTATACCCAGACGATCATGGGCCGCCGCCGCTACCTGCCGGACCTCACCTCTGATAACCGCCAGCGCAGGGAAATGGCTGAGAGAATGGCCCTGAACGCGCCGATTCAGGGCTCGGCGGCCGACATCATCAAGGTGGCCATGCTCGCGGTGCACCGCGAGATCGGCCAGCGCGGCCTGCGCTCGCGGATGCTGCTCCAGGTCCATGACGAGCTGCTGTTCGAAGTGGCTCCGGGCGAGCTCGATGCGCTGGGCGAGCTGGTCCGCGGGCAGATGTGCCGGGCCTTCGAGCTCAGCGTCCCGCTCGAGGTGTCCACGGGCACCGGCCGGAGCTGGGCGGACGCAGCCCACTAAGACGCGGACCCAGCATGCGAAGACGAGGCGCACCAAGAACACGAGGCGCAGCCGGGAACGGGCACCGGGAGCGAGGCGATCCGGCCGCCCCGGCTGGCCGCCCGCGGGCGCCGAATCGGTGTTCACCGGGCGGCTTCGGGCAGCAGCACCGGGCATCGGGAAGACGGCTGCGGATTGACCGGTCGGCCGGGCTCTCATATTCTGATCGCTGCGCTGTGTTGCATGTGCAGTCCGCCATGGTCAGGCAGTCCGCGGGCCGTCTAACGGCTGGCCGCGGCTGGTCATGCTGGCCAGGCAAGTCCAGTTCGCTCCTGGCCGTCCATGGCGGATTCCGCTGTGCACCGCGCGCGTCCACACATCCCTGTCCGTATCCGGAGCCCACCAACACATGACGAGCAGCACCGAGGCCACCTCGACCCCCAAGATAGCGGTCAACGACATCGGTTCCGAGGAGGCCTTCCTCGCCGCGATCGACGAGACCATCAAGTACTTCAACGACGGAGACATCGTCGAGGGAACTGTTGTCAAGGTCGACAGGGACGAGGTCCTGCTCGACATCGGCTACAAGACCGAAGGCGTCATCCCGTCCCGCGAGCTGTCGATCAAGCATGACGTCGACCCGCACGATGTCGTGAAGAGCGGCGAGCACATCGAGGCTCTGGTCCTGCAGAAGGAGGACAAGGAAGGCCGGCTGATCCTGTCCAAGAAGCGCGCCCAGTACGAGCGCGCCTGGGGCACGATTGAGAAGATCAAGGAGGAGGACGGCGTCGTCACCGGCACCGTCATCGAGGTCGTCAAGGGCGGCCTCATCCTCGACATCGGCCTGCGCGGATTCCTCCCGGCGTCGCTGGTCGAGATGCGCCGGGTCCGTGACCTCCAGCCATACGTCGGCAAGGAGATCGAGGCCAAGATCATTGAGCTGGACAAGAACCGCAATAACGTGGTGCTTTCCCGCCGTGCCTGGCTTGAGCAGACTCAGTCGGAGGTCCGGCAGAACTTCCTCAACACGCTGCAGAAGGGCCAGATCCGCAAGGGCGTCGTGTCCTCGATCGTCAACTTCGGCGCGTTCGTCGACCTGGGCGGGGTGGACGGCCTGGTGCACGTGTCGGAGCTGTCCTGGAAGCACATCGACCATCCCGGCGAGGTTGTCGAGGTCGGCCAGGACGTCACCGTCGAGGTGCTCGACGTCGACATGGACCGTGAGCGCGTATCGCTGTCGCTGAAGTCCACGCAGGAAGATCCCTGGCAGCAGTTCGCCAGGATGCACCAGATCGGCCAGGTCGTGCCCGGCCGGGTCACCAAGCTGGTCCCGTTTGGCGCATTCGTCCGGGTGGAAGAGGGCATCGAGGGCCTGGTGCACATCTCCGAGCTGGCTGACCGGCACGTCGAGATTCCCGAGCAGGTCGTGCAGGTCGGCGACGAGATCTTCGTCAAGATCATCGATATCGACCTGGACCGCCGCCGGATCAGCCTGTCGCTCAAGCAGGCTAACGAGGGCACCATCGGCGAGGCCATCGGCGAGGACTTCGACCCGACCCTGTACGGCATGCCGGCGACCTACGACGAGCAGGGCAACTACATCTACCCCGACGGCTTCGACCCAGAGTCGGGCGAGTGGCTCGAGGGCTACGACACCCAGCGCGAGGAGTGGGAGCGGCAGTACGCCGAGGCCCGCTCTCGATACGAGGCGCACCGGCAGCAGGTGACCGAGGCCCGCAACAGGTCTTCCGGCGCAGACGGCGGGGGCGTCGATGGTGAGACGGCCGTCTCGGCCCGGCAGCCAGAGCCCGAGGCGGCCGGCCCGCTGGCCTCGGACGAGGCGCTGGCCGCGCTGCGCGAGAAGCTTTCGGGCGGCCAGAGCTGACAGCGGCGTTTCGCCCGGTCATGGTCGTGGCGACCGCTCGGCCACCAGCGCGGCTGGCTCGTCACCACCATCCCGCCGGCCTGGGCCGCATGCGCGGATGCGGCACGGCCGACCACGTTGTGCCCGGGAGCTGAGATGCTCCGGGCCGGGCTGACCGGCGGCATCGGGGCCGGGAAGAGCGAGGTGTCCAGGCGCCTTTCCGCACACGGCGCGGTGGTCATCGATGCCGATGCCATTGCCAGGGAAGTGGTCGCGCCAGGCAGCACGGGCCTGATGCAGGTGGCAGCCGCTTTCGGCCCGGGCGTGCTGTTCCCGGACGGCCGCCTGGACCGCGCCGGGCTCGGCGAGATCGTCTTCGCCGACCCTGACCTGCGCACCCGGCTGAACGCGATCATCCACCCGCCCATTGCGGCCCGGATGCGAGAGCTGGAAGCCGCGGCCGGCGATGCCGCGATCGTCGTGCACGACGTTCCGCTGATCGCCGAGAACAATCTGGCCGGTTCCTACGATCTCGTCGTGGTCGTCGACGTGCCGCCGAGGGTCCAGCTGGATCGCCTGGTCAGGCACCGCGGCATGACGCGCGGGCAGGCCAGGGCGCGGATGGCCGCCCAGGCCAGCCGGGAGCAGCGGCTGGCGATCGCCGACATGGTGGTCGACAATTCCGGCTCCCTGGCCGAGCTCGACCGGCAGGTCGGCGAGCTGTGGGCGGAACTGCGCAGGCGGGCGCACGCGGGAGCGCGCTGACCCGCCCGCGACCGGAAGCCGCCGGGCAGATCTGGGTGCCGAATCAGGCGCTGCGCTCAGAAAGGAGCCGGGCCGGCGGTCCCGCAGAGCGGGCCGGCTTGTCGGACTGTGGTCCTACAGTGGACACACTGACCCTGCATCGGGATGCCCGCGTACTGGCGGGCTTGAGGGAGGCGTCATGCGGCCCGTGAGCGACCTGCAGCGTCGGCTGGCGCCGTTCGAGGTTGTCACGGACATGGTGCCCGCCGGGGACCAGCCGGACGCCATCGCGGAGATGGAGAAGCGGATCAGGGCGGGGGACAGCGACACGGTGCTGCTCGGCGCGACCGGGACCGGCAAGACCGCGACCGTGGCCTGGCTGGCCGAGCGGCTGCAGCGGCCTACCCTGGTCATGCTGCCGAACAAGACCCTGGCCGCGCAGTTCGCCAACGAGCTGCGCGAGATGCTCCCGCGCAACGCCGTGGAGTACTTCGTCTCCTACTACGACTACTACCAGCCGGAGGCGTACGTCCCGCAGACCGACACCTTCATCGAGAAGGATTCCTCGATCAATGACGAGGTAGACCGGCTGCGGCACTCGGCAACGAACTCGCTGCTCACCCGCCGGGACACGATCGTCGTGGCATCGGTGTCGTGCATCTACGGCCTGGGCACGCCGCAGGAGTACGTCGACCGGATGGTCAGGCTGCGGGCGGGCGGGACGATCGAGCGGGATGCGCTGCTGCGCAAGCTGGTGGGCATGCAGTACGCCCGCAACGATCTTGCCTTTACCCGCGGCACATTCCGCGTCCGCGGCGACACCATCGAGGTCATCCCCGTCTACGAGGAACTCGCCGTCCGGATCGAGATGTTCGGCGACGAGATCGAGCGGCTGATGACGCTGCACCCGCTGACCGGCGAGGTGATCAGCGAGGATGATGAGCTGTACGTGTTCCCTGCCTCGCACTACGTCGCGGGCCCGGAGCGGATGGAGCGCGCGATCGCGGGCATCGAGGCCGAGCTGGCCGAGCGGCTGGCCGAGCTGGAACGGACCGGCAAGCTGCTGGAGGCACAGCGGCTGCGGATGCGCACCACCTACGACGTCGAGATGCTCCGGCAGGTGGGCAGCTGCTCGGGAATCGAGAACTACTCCCGGCACATCGACGGGCGCGCCCCCGGCAGCCCGCCGAACACGCTGCTCGACTACTTCCCCGAGGACTTCCTGCTGGTCGTCGATGAATCGCATAACACGGTGCCGCAGATCGGTGCCATGTACGAGGGCGACGTGTCGCGCAAGCGGGTGCTTGTCGAGCACGGCTTCCGGCTGCCGAGCGCAATCGACAACCGGCCGCTGACGTGGGAGGAATTTGGCGACCGGATCGGGCAGACGCTCTACCTGTCTGCCACGCCAGGACCCTACGAGCTGCAGCGGGTGGGCGGCGACGTGGTCGAGCAGGTGATCCGGCCGACCGGGCTCATCGACCCCGAGGTGATCGTCAAGCCGACGAAGGGCCAGATAGACGACCTGGTGCATCAGATCAGGGAGCGCGCGGAGCGCAATGAGCGCGTCCTGGTCACCACGCTGACCAAGAAGATGGCCGAGGACCTCACCGACTACCTGCTGGAGCTGGGCGTCCGGGCCAGGTACCTGCACAGCGAGGTCGACACCCTGCGCCGGGTTGAGCTGCTCAGGGAGCTGCGGCTCGGGGACTACGACGTGCTCGTCGGGATCAACCTGCTGCGCGAGGGGCTGGACCTGCCTGAGGTATCGCTGGTGGCGATCCTGGATGCCGACAAGGAGGGCTTCCTGCGGTCCGGTACCTCGCTGATCCAGACGATCGGCCGCGCGGCGCGGAACGTGTCCGGCCAGGTGCACATGTACGCCGATAAGATCACGCCGTCGATGCAGCGAGCGATCGACGAGACGAACCGGCGGCGGGGCCGGCAGGTCGCCTACAACAAGGAGAAGGGCCTCGATCCGCGGCCGCTGCGCAAGCGGATCGCCGACATTCTGGACCAGCTCGCCCGCGAGGATGCGGACACCGGCAAGCTCCTCGGCGGATCGGGACGGCACCAGAGCCGCGGCAAGGCGCCAGTGCCCGGAGTGTCGTCCCGAGCCAGGGCGGCAGCCGCCGGGGCCGGCGCCCGTCGGCCGGAGCCGGGGGCCGGCGGGCGCGCCCGCGATGACCTGGTCGCGCTCATCACCGAGCTCACCGAGCAGATGCATGTGGCGGCGGCAGAACTGCAGTTCGAGATCGCCGCCCGGCTCCGTGATGAGATCAGGGAACTCAAGCGCGAGCTGCGCGGCATGCAGGCCGCCGGCGTCTGAGCCCGCGCCCCTGGCACCGCGGCACTGAGCTTCACCGCTGATGGGCGGCGGCTGCCGCGGGGTGAGCCTGCAGCCGGCGGGCTGCCAGACCGTCACGGGCGTCGGCCCGGTGCGCCGGGTCGCGAGAAGCCCGGGCTTCTGCGCGGTCCTGGCCCAAGCCGCCGACGCCACGGGTCCGGTACGATAGCGGCTGGCCGGCCCGGCGGTCCGGCGGCCGGAGAGGACCGCGATGACCTGGGTGCTGTTCGACTACGGCAGGGTTATCTCCGACCCGCCGCCGGAGCGGGACGTAGCCGCGCTCGCGACAGCGGCGGGGGCTGAGGTTCCGGCGCTGCTCGAGCTGTACTGGTCCTGGCGGCCGGCTTATGACCTGGCAGAACTGGACGCCCGCGGGTACTGGCGGCAGATCGGGATGCGCCTGGGCCGCGACTATACCGACGCCGACATTTCCGAGCTGGTGCGGCTGGACAGCGAATGCTGGCTGCATCTGGCGGACGGCACGGTGGCCCTGGTCGAGGAACTGGCCGGCGCGGGACGTCGGCTCGCGCTGCTGTCGAACGCACCGACCGACGTTGCGGCGGCCGTGAGCGGGCTGCCGCTTGCCCGGCGCTTCGAGCATCTGCTGTTCAGCTGCCACCTGAGCGCAGCCAAGCCGGATCCGCGCTGTTTCGCGCTCGCGCTTGACTGGCTCGGCGCCAGCCCTGACGAGGTGATCTTCATCGATGACCGGCCAGACAACGTCGCGGCAGCCGCCCGCCTCGGGATATCCTCCGTGCACTTCACCGGACCGCGGCGGGCTCGTGCGGCAGTGCTCCGCCTGCTGGCCGCGGCCGTCTGAGGGGGCCGGCCGCCGGGCCGGCCGGGCATGCCGGAAAGTGCATCATTCGCCCCGGATAGGCGTCGGGCGACCGGCTCGGCGCCCGGCAGCGTAGGGTCGAGTGTATGCTGGCGAGCCTGGTCGCCGCCCTCGTGTCGGCGTTCTGTTACGGCGTGGCCGCCGTAATGCAGGCCATGGCGGTGCGCTCGGCAGGTCACCGGTCGCGGCAGCCCGCCGACGGCGGCGGGGGCGGTGGTGTTGATCCTGGCCTGGTCGTCAGGATGCTGCGCCAGTGGCGTTTCGTAGCCAGCCTCTTCATCGACCTCATCGGCTTCCTGGCCCAGCTGGTGGCGCTCTCCCGGCTGCCGCTGTTCGCCGTCCAGGCGATAATCGCCGCCAACCTGGCCGTAACGGCCGTTTTCGCCGCCTGGCTGATGCGCGTGGCGCTGACCTGGCGCGAGTGGCTCGCTGTCACCGGAGTCGTGGTCGGCGTTGGCCTGCTGGGCTCATCGGCCGGCGCCGAGGGCGCCGCGCGTGTCGGGGCCACCTTCCAGCTGGCTCTCATCGTGGCCGTGGCTGGCGTGGCCGTTGCCGGGCTGGCGGCGGCCAGGCTGCCGAATCCGGCCCGTACGCCGGTGCTGGGAGCCGTGGCGGGCCTGGGCTACGCGGTGCTCGCCGTTTCGGCTCGGATCCTGCCCGGCCTCTCGCCGCACCAGCTGGTGCGCGATCCGGCGACCTACACCCTCGCCGCGGCAGGCATCGTGTCCTTCATGCTCTATGCGGCCGCATTGGACGGCGGCAGCGTGACGGTGGCGACCGCGGCGGTGGTCCTCGCGGAGACTGCTCCGCCGGCTGTGGTGGGGGTGCTGCTGCTCGGGGATCAGACCCGCCGCGGCCTCGCCGGGGTGGCCGTGGCCGGCTTCATCCTGGCAGTGGTCAGCGCGGTGGCGCTGGCGAGATTCGGCGAGGCGAGCGAGCAGCGCGATAGCGCAGCGGCGCAGGACCGGGCCGAACGGGAAAGCGTCCGCGTCGGCCGCAGCGACTTAGGGGCCGGCGGGAAAGTCGGCTAGCTCTGGCGTCGGTGCACGTCACGGCCGGATCGCCTGATATTCTGAGGGCCCGTGGACCGGCGGGCATAACTGTCGGCACTCACCACGGGAGCCTCACCTTGGCGATGCCACCGCTCATATCACGGCCAGTTTCGACCAGACATCTCTTCGTCACCGGGGGCGTTGCGTCCAGCCTGGGCAAGGGCCTCACCGCCTCCAGCCTCGGTCGCCTGCTCAAGCTGCGGGGACTGCGGGTGAACATGCAGAAGCTTGACCCTTATCTGAACGTCGACCCCGGCACCATGAACCCGTTCCAGCACGGCGAGGTCTTCGTGACCGACGACGGGACGGAGACCGACCTTGACGTCGGGCACTATGAGCGGTTTCTGGACACCCGGCTGCCCGGCTCCGCCAACGTCACAACCGGCCAGATCTACTCCAGCGTGATCGCCAAGGAACGCCGGGGCGACTATCTGGGCGATACCGTGCAGGTCATCCCGCACATCACCAACGAGATCAAGACCCGGATCAGCCAGCTGGCCGGTCCTGAGGTGGATGTTGTCATCACCGAGGTCGGCGGAACGGTGGGCGACATCGAATCACAGCCGTTCCTCGAGGCGATCCGCCAGATCCGGCACGAGATCGGCCGGGATCGTTGCTTCTTCCTGCACGTGTCCCTGCTGCCTTATATCGGCCCGTCCGGGGAGCTCAAGACCAAGCCCACCCAGCACTCGGTGGCCGCACTGCGCAGCATCGGCATCCAGCCCGATGCCATCGTCTGCCGGTCGGACCGGCCGATCAGCGACGGGCTCAAGCGCAAGGTCAGCCTGATGTGCGACGTGGACGAGGAAGCCGTGGTGTCGGCGCCCGATGCCGCGTCCATTTACGACATCCCCAAGGTGCTGCACGCCGAGGGGCTCGACGCCTACGTGGTGCGCCGGCTCGGGCTCGCGTTTCGCGACGTGGACTGGAGGAACTGGGACGACCTGCTGCGCAGGGTGCACCGCCCGGCCACTAGCGTCACCATCGCCCTCGTCGGCAAGTACGTGGACCTGCCCGATTCCTACCTGTCCCCGGCCGAGGCGCTGCGGGCAGGCGGCTTCGGCAACGACGCCCGAGTCAACATCCGCTGGGTGACCAGTGATGACTGCCAGACCCCCGAAAGGGCAGCCCGGCACCTCGACGGCGCGGACGGCGTGCTGGTGCCCGGCGGGTTCGGCATTCGGGGGATCGAAGGCAAGATCGGGGCCGTCCGGCACGCCCGCACGCACGGGGTCCCGATCCTCGGGCTGTGCCTCGGCCTGCAGTGCATGGCCATCGAGGTCGGCCGTGACCTGGCCGGGCTCGATGGCGCCAACAGCGCGGAGTTCGACCCCGAATCCGTGTTCCCGGTGATCGCCACCATGGCCGGCCAGGAGGACGTGGTCGCCGGCGAGCGGGATATGGGCGGCACCATGCGGCTCGGCCTGTATCCGGCCGTACTCGCCGAGGGCAGCCTGGTGCGCGAGCTGTACGGCGCGGACGTGGTGCAGGAACGGCACCGGCACCGGTACGAGGTCAATAACGACTACCGGCAGGCCCTGGAGCTGGCGGGCCTGGTCTGCTCCGGGCTGTCTCCGGATGGCCGCCTGGTGGAGTTCATCGAGCTGCCGCGCAGCGTGCATCCGTTCTTCGTCGCGACACAAGCGCATCCCGAGTTCCTGTCCCGGCCGACGCGCCCGCATCCGCTGTTCAGCGGGCTGGTGGCGGCCGCGCTCGAGCGGTCGCGGGCAATGCACGCGTCCGCCTCGATCTCTGCCGCAACCGCGTGACCGGGGTCGTGCCAGGCAGCGCGGCACGCGGCAGGCCACTGCGCCGCAGAGCTCACGAAGTCAAGTGACCAGGCGGGAGATCTGCGGATGAGCGAGGCGATCGAAACCGGCCAGATCAGCGACGCCGTCGAGCGCTGGCCGGTCACCGCGTCGGCGCAGCTCGCCGCCGGCGGACTCGTCCGCCTGCGCCGCGACACGGTGCGGATGCCCGACGGCCAGACCGCCGGGCGGGAAGCCGTCGAGCATCCCGGCGCGGTCGCGGTGCTCGCGCTGGACGAAACTGACCGGGTGCTGATGATCCGGCAGTACCGGCACCCGGTGCGCCGGCTGCTCTGGGAGATTCCGGCCGGCCTGCGCGACGTCGCAGACGAGCCGCTGCTGCTGACCGGCCAGCGCGAGCTGCTCGAGGAAGCCGGCTACCGGGCCGACGACTGGCGGGTGCTCGCCGACATCTTCACCTCGCCGGGCATCAGCACCGAGCGGGTTCGAATTTTCCTGGCTCGCGGCCTGTCCGAGGTCCCGGTGGCGGAGCGAACATATATTCCAGTGCACGAGGAGGCGCAGCTGATGCTCGGCTGGGTGCCGCTGGAGGCGGCAGTGGCCCGATATCTGGCCGGTGACCTGCACAATGGTGTTACCGCTGTCGGTGTCTTGTCCGCGTATGCCGCCCGGAAGGAAGGGTTCGCTGCGCTGCGCGGCGCGGACGCGCCGGAGCGCTGATCATCCGGTCGACCGGCGCGGCGCGCACGATTCGGGCTGGCTGGCAACGAGGCCGACAGCCGAGGGACAGGGAAGGACTGGATGTCATGAGGGTCGGGGTTCCCAGGGAAGTCAAGAATCACGAGTACCGTGTGGCGATCACGCCTGCCGGTGTGCACGAGCTCGCCAGGAACGGCCACGAGGTCTACGTCCAGCAGGACGCTGGCGCGGGCTCGGCGATCCCCGACGAGGACTTCGCGGCCGCTGGCGCGCGGATCCTGCCCACGGCCGACGAGGTCTGGCACGCCGGTGACCTGATTCTCAAGGTCAAGGAACCGGTTGCCGAGGAGTACCAGCGGCTGCGCAAGGATCAGGTCCTGTTCACCTACCTGCACCTTGCCGCGTCTGCTGAGTGCACCAACGCGCTGCTGGAGTCGGGAACGACTGCCATCGCCTACGAGACCGTCCAGCTGCCCGACGGCTCGCTGCCGCTGCTGGCGCCGATGTCGGAGGTCGCTGGCCGGATGGCGCCGCAGGTGGGAGCGCACCATCTGCAGCGCGACGGCGGCGGGCGCGGCGTGCTGATGGGCGGCGTTTCCGGGGTCTACGCGGCCAAGGTCGTCGTGCTGGGCGCGGGGGTCTCCGGGATGAACTCTGCGGCGATCGCCCTCGGCATGCAGGCGGAGGTCCTGCTGATCGACAAGAACATCGCCACGCTGCGGTCGGCGGATGCCATCTACCAGGGCCACTGCCAGACAGTGGCGTCCAACGCCTACGAGATCGAGCGCGCGGTCATCGACGCCGATCTGGTCATCGGAGCCGTGCTCGTCCCCGGCGCCAAGGCGCCCAAGCTGGTCTCCAACGAGCTGGTCTCCCGGATGAAGGCAGGCTCGGTGCTCGTGGATATCGCCATCGACCAGGGCGGCTGCTTCGAGGACTCCCGGCCGACGACGCACGCCGAGCCGACCTACCGGGTGCACAACTCGGTGTTCTACTGCGTCGCCAACATGCCGGGCGCGGTGCCGCACACCTCGACCTACGCGCTGACCAACGTGACGCTGCCCTATGCGGTCGAGATCGCGGACCGCGGCTGGCGCGAGGCGCTGCGGAGCGACTCGTCGTTCGCGCCCGGCCTGAACGTGCACGAGGGAGTGATCACCTGCCAGCCGGTTGCCGAGGCGCACGGCCTGTCCTGGACGCCGCTGGCGGAAGCGCTCCACTGACCAGCGTGGCCGGTGCCGTCCGCCGTTACCTCGATCATGCGACGGTCGAGCGCGGGCTGGCGGCACACACGCTGCAGGCCTACCGGCGTGATCTGGAGCGTTACGCGGCCACGCTGGCCGCCGGGGGCAAGTCGGAGATCGGCGAGGTGACGACGCGGGACGTCGCCGAGTACCTGGCAGGCCTTCGTGCGGGCGACCAGGAGCACCCGCCGCTGGCGGCGAGCTCGGCGGGCCGCGCGGTCGTGGCAGTACGCGGCCTGCATGCGTTCGCCCTGGCCGAGGGGCTTTCGCCGGCCGACCCGGCCCGCCTCGTCAAGCCGCCAGCGGCGCCGCGGCGGCTGCCCAGGGCGATCTCGGTGCCCGAGGTCGAGCGGCTGCTCGCCGCCGCCGGGGCCGGGCCGCAGCATGAGGCGGCGGGCCAGGATGTTGCGGCGCCGCCCGGCCAGACGTCGGCGCAGCTGCGCGACCGCGCCCTGCTCGAGCTGCTTTACGCGACGGGCGCGCGGATCTCCGAGGCGGTCGGCCTGGACGTCGATGACCTGGACCTGACCGCGCAGGCGCGTGCCGCTTCGGTACCCGCCGTGGTCCGGCTATCGGGCAAGGGCGGCAGACAGCGGATCGTCCCGGTCGGCAGCTATGCGCGGGCCGCGCTCGAGGCCTACCTCATCCGGGCCCGGCCGGGACTGGCCACGGCGGCGCGGCGGCGCACGGCCAGTCCCGCGGTATTCCTCAACGGGCGGGGCGGGCGGCTTACCCGGCAGGGTGCCTGGGGGGCGCTGCGGGCCGCCGCGGCGAGGGCGGAGCTGCCGCGCGTCTCGCCGCACACCCTGCGGCACTGTTTCGCGACCCACCTGCTCGACGGCGGCGCCGATGTGCGGGTCGTGCAGGAACTGCTGGGCCATGCCTCGGTGGCCACGACCCAGGTCTACACCCTGGTGACGGTCGACAAGCTACGGGAGGTGTATGCCGCCGCCCATCCCCGTGCGCTCGGCTAGCTGCCCGTCCCAGTGCCATCCGGTCCGGGCAGGCCCGCTGCGGGCCGTGGCCGCTGCGGGGAACCGCTGGGCCATTTCCCCGCAAACAGCTAATCGGTGCCCGCGTACGGTGAGTCGGCTTGCCGTGCCTGCCGGCAGGCCCTAAAGTCCGGGGTTCAGCGGACGTATTCCGGCGGCCGCCGGGGGAGGTGGCAAACTGTGGCAGCGTCCCGAACGCTGGAGGTGCAGCCCGGCGTGCTCGGTCCCACCGGTCGGCCGGTGCCGGCCTTTCCCGATCCTGAGCCGCTGCTCGTGCACGGGCCGGCCCGGATCGCGGCTGTCTGCAATCAGAAGGGCGGGGTCGGCAAGACGACCACGACCATCAACCTGGGCGCTGCGCTGGCCGAGCATGGCCGCCGGGTCCTGCTGGTCGACTTCGATCCGCAGGGCGCGCTCTCGGTAGGGCTGGGAATCCAGCCGCACGAGCTGGACGCCACCGTCTACAACCTGCTGATGCAGCCGAATCTGCCCGTCAGCGAAGTGCTCATGAGGACCAGCATCGAGGGCATGGACCTGCTCCCCAGCAACATCGACCTGTCCGGCGCCGAGGTCCAGCTCGTCCATGAGGTCGGGCGGGAGTTCGTGCTCGGTCGGGTGCTGCAGCCGGTGGTGCCCGATTACGACGTGATCTTGATCGACTGCCAGCCTTCCCTCGGCCTCCTCACCGTGAACGCGCTGGCCTGCGCCGACGGTGTGATCGTGCCGCTGGAGTGCGAGTACTTTGCAATGCGCGGTGTCGCGCTGCTGATGGAGACCATCGAGAAGGTGTCCAACAGGATCAGCCCGAAGCTGGCCCTGGACGGCCTGCTCGCGACAATGTACGATTCCCGCACCCTGCACACGCGCGAGGTGCTCGGCGGCGTGGTCGCGGGCTTCGGCGACAAGGTATTCCACACGGTCATCAGCCGCACCGTGCGCTTTCCCGACGCCACGGTCGCCGGAGAGCCCATCACCCGCTTCGACCCGATGTCCAACGGGGCAGGCTCGTATCGCGAGCTCGCCAAGGAGGTACTGGCCCGGTGGCGCCAGGGCGTTCCCGCGGCCGTTCGCGGCGGGTGAATGTGCCGGGGTCGCCGAGATGCTCCGACCGGCGGCCGGTACCCCGGACGCCGGGACCCGTGCCAGGCCAGCGGCCAGGAGCAGCAGCCCCAGAAGATCATTGTCTGACTGTCCGTCGGTCATCGGATAGCGTCGGGTGACAGCGGCGAGCGCCGCGTGCGATGAGGCGGCGGCGGATCCGGTATGACAAGCGTGGTGACGGGCGAGGCGGGCGATGCTCCGCAGACGCGGCCTCCCGGCGGCTTCGAGGTGCACCTCGACGTGTTCGAGGGCCCTTTCGACCTGCTCCTTGCGCTTATCTCCAAGCACAAGCTGGACATCACCGAGATCGCGCTGTCCAGCGTCACCGACGAGTTCATCAGCCATATCCGGGCCCTGGCCGGCGCGTGGGACCTGGACCAGGCCAGCTATTTTCTGGTTGTTGCCGCCACCCTGCTCGACCTCAAGGCCGCGCGGCTGCTGCCTGCCGGAGAGGTAGACGACGAGGAAGACCTCGCCCTGCTCGAGGCCAGGGATCTGCTGTTCGCCCGGCTGCTGCAGTATCGCGCCTACAAAGAGGCGGCGGCGGTGCTCGCCAGCCAGATGGCCGTCCAGGGCCGCAGGCACCCGCGCCGGGTCGCGATGGAGCCGAGGTTCGCGGAACTGCTGCCTGAAGTACTCCTTGGCCTCGGGCCGGCGGAATTCGCCGCGATCGCGGCGCGCGCGCTCGCGCCGAGGCGTCCCCCGGTGGTGTCTACGGCTCATCTGCATGTATCCCGTACCACCGTGCGCGAGCAGATCGAGATAATTGTCGTGCGGCTCGCCCGGCTGGGCCGGGTGACCTTCCGCCGACTGGCTGCCGACTGCGCCGACACGTACGAGGTGGTAGCCCGCTTCCTGGCGGTCCTTGAGCTCTACCGGGATGGCCGCGTCTGGCTCGACCAGGTAGTGCAGCTCGGCGAGCT
>Ga0335081_10003439_pt1 | contig 24894 bp, 28 predicted proteins | sample Lox_Sample_35_FD_206713 | JGI IMG/M metagenome (GOLD analysis project Ga0335081, IMG submission 206713) | Soil microbial communities from Loxahatchee National Wildlife Refuge, Florida, United States - Lox_Sample_3.5 | ecosystem: Environmental > Terrestrial > Soil > Wetlands | place: USA...
CATCTGTTTTAAGCGCTCTCCAGCGCCAATGTCGTTATACCCTCTCGCCACATGAGTCAACATAGGAAAATCTTCCCTCAAGCTCTCGATGTTTCCTGTGCGATGAAGCGTATGTGTCATCAGATCCCCTTTAATTCTTATTTGTTCAAGACTCTTCCCAGTCCCAGGTTCACCTTTCCGTTGGGATATACGGGAAATCCCAACTGCTTTGCGACCTCAAGCGCCGGGCCTTTTTCTCTCTCCTCCGGGAATGAGATCAGATCAACAGAGAAGACAGTCTCCATCTTCCCGGAAATCTCCTTCAGTGTTTCAAGAACTTCCCTCAGTTGGTGGGGCTTTACTTCAAACTCGATGATAGCAGAAAGAACTTTTTCGTTCCTGAGTTCCGGTTTGAGTCTTCCAGTTTTCACATCCTCAAACAAAAAGGTCACCGGGTTCCTGGGCTCAAAGACGATCCCTTTCTCGGCCAGAACCATGGCGATTGTTTCAAGGTCTTTTAGTCTTGCCCCAACTCCGGGACGGCCAACCTCAACCGCCATTCCCCAGGAACCTCGTTTAAAACGGCCAGTGATCTCATTGGTTTTCATCTCCTCCGTTCCTCGGCCAGGGACTCCGGTCTCCTTGTGCTCTACCATCGGGTCGCTAAAGGCTCGGCGCACTACCCTTGGCCAATTCAGTTCCAGAAGATAAATGGCCTGAGGTTTACACACTTGAGCTCTCAAGCAAACACCACACTCTACACACTCATCCTCGTCAATCCTTGATTTCTTTTTCTTGGGATTCTGCTCATCACGAAAGATCTGAATCGCTCCAACCGGGCAATAACTAACACATCGCCCGCATCCCACACACTTCTCTATATCAATACGCACTTGAAAACTTTCCTCTCCGTCCCTACCCACTTCATCCAGCAAGGACACCATCTGTTTGAAATTGACGATGGCGCTATTTTTTCAGGGCAGCCATCAGCTTTGGAAGCTCTCCATCAACCATGTTGTATGTATGCTGAGCTTCCGGGAATCGACCGGCCCGCACATCCTCGGCATAGGCTTGGAGGGCCTTCAATGTCTGTCCTCCAAGATCGGCATATTTCTTGACAAATTTCGCAGTAAAAGCCTGGAAAATACCAAGGATATCACTGACAATCATCAGTTGGCCATCTGCATCAATCCCGGCACCAATACTGTAAACCGGAATGGTCAATTCATCCCGTATGATCTTGCAGACCTCCGGCGGAACAGCCTCCACCAAGAGGGAAAAAGCCCCTGCTTTTCCGACAGCCTTCGCGTCCTCGATCAGTTCGAGGGCAGTCTCTACTGTTCGGCCTTGTGCCTTGAACCCTCCCAACTGGCCCGAACTCTGGGGTGTGAGACCAATGTGCCCCATGACTAACATTCCAGCATCTACAATCGCCTTGATTTGGGGGCAAACCCTCCGGCCTCCTTCCAGCTTGATTGCATCGACTCGAGCCTCTTTGAAAAACCGGCCGGCGTTACGGACCGCCTCATCCAGGTTGACCTGATAGGAAAGAAAAGGCATATCACCGATAACAAAAGTGTTGGGTGCGCCACGGCGTACGGCTTCCGAATGGTAGATACACTGGTCCATAGTGACAGGGATGGTTCCCTCATAACCATAGATGCACATACCAAGAGAGTCTCCCACCAGGATCATGTCCATGCCTGATTTCTCTGCAAACTGGGCGGTCCAGTAGTCATATGCCGTGATCCAAACTGCTTTCTTTTTTGACTGCTTCATTTCCTGAAGGTCGAAACGCGTCAGCTTCTTCATGTGTCTTCACCTCTCATGATTCAGTCGATCGGGCGTCCTTTTACGAAGGCGCCATGCCTCGCCATAGCCTTCCTCCTTTTATCTTACCCTCTCGTCCTGATCGCGATAGTACTCTTGAATCGCCCTTTGAACGTCTGAAATGTGCTTCTCCATTTGAGAGACCGCCTTTGAGCGGCTTCTATCTTTAACGGCTTGATAGATATTCCGGTGGAATTTCAAAGATCGCTTCACCATATAGGGCAAGAGATGAAAGGATTCCCGCATATATTGTTCCATGAAACCCCGGATGGTCACAAAGAGGTTAACGAGGAAGCGGTTATGAGAAGCCTTAGCAATCAAGAAGTGGAAGGCGACATCCTGTTCGATGTAGTCATCAATCCTTCCCTCTTTGATCGACCGCGTCATCTCCTTAATCAGAAGCCCCATCTCATTGATCTGCTCAGGGTTTGCGTTTTTTACAGATAACTCGGCTGTTCCGGTTTCTACGAATCGCCTCGCCTCGATCAGTTCGATGGAAGCCTGCTTATCCGATATCAGGGGAGGCGCCAGATGCTCGGTGAAGAGGGCAGGGATACGGGAACGGAGGACAGTGCCGTAACCAGGCCGCTGCTCGAAGACGCCGATGCGGGCCAGGGTGCTCAAAGCCTCTCTGAGAGAGGTGCGGCTCACACCCAGCTGGGCTGCGAACACGTTCTGATTGGGCACTTTGTCGCCCTTTTTGAGTTCGCCGCTCTGCATCATCCGTTTGATCTCGTCGATCACGGAATCGGCCAGTTTCTTCTTGTTGATCGACGCCATGGTCCCTCCAATTTGTATGATGATATTACTTTCTTAGCAGAGCACAGCTTTTTTGTCAAGGGAAAAAACAAGCCGTTTCGCTTGAGCGCCCCCTCAGACCATTTCCGGTTTGAGAAACCAGTCCACCGCCCATCTCCAGGGTCCTGTCTTTTCCAAACATAAGATGGCGCTGTACCGAAACAGGACTGCTTTTGCTCCCTCGTCGCCGCAAACAAGAAAGGAGGCAAGCTTCTCCAGGAATGGCAGGTGGCCGACGATCACCACGTCCTGTGCCTCTTTGGATATCCGTTCGACCCACGGATGGACGTCATCGTTCGGATCGAGCCCCTGGCCAAGCTGAGCAGACAGATCCAAGGCGCTTGCCACGATCCCGGCGGTCTGCTCGGCCCTCTTCTTCCCGCTGTGATAGATTCTTGAAGGACGAATGCCCAGCTTTTTTGCGGCGCCGGAGATCTTCCTGGTCTCCTCTTCTCCTCTTACTGTCAGTGAGCGTTCCGGATCTTCTGTTTCGGACCTAGCCTCTCCGTGCTGCACGAGATAGAGTCTCACAGACATCACCTCCCCTGCAAAACAGTATACCACGTGCCCTTACAAATCTTAAGGTTCCCTTTAGAAATGTCATTCCTGCCCCGATTTCCATCGGGATAAACTCCAGCAGGAATCCAGTTTTCTTCTTTGACCTCCTGGATTCCCGTTTTCACGGGAATGACAATCTTAATGCCAAAGGATTCAGATGCTCATGATCGGCCTAATTCTAATCTCGTAGGGGATATATCACTATCAATCGGCCGATCATTTCGCAAAAATTCGCTTCGCCTGAAGGCGAGGGGTTTCCACCATCCCCGAATGGGACATTAAAATACCTTGATATATTGATATTATGATGCTATGATACCATTGTGGTGTTGAATGGAGGTTTATTATGTCTACCAAGATAGCAACGAATATACGGCTTCCCGAAGATCTCTTGAAGACGCTTAAGTACAGAGCCATCGAGGAAAAAAAAAGCGTGAACCAGCTTATCCGCGAAGCGATTGAGATGTCTCTCGGAGCCGCTCCACAACCTGAGGAACACGAAAGGGACCCTTTTGAAGACATGATCGGAATCGCAAGATCCGGCGTCAAAGATGCGTCTTCGAAGCATGACCGCTATCCCTACGGGAGAAAGAAATGAGGTTGTTTATAGACACAGGGGCCTTTATAGCGCTCGCGGATGCGGATGACGAGAACCACAAAAGTGCCGCAGCCTTTTACAGAAATGCAAGGGAGAAAGGGACGCGGTTTATCACCACAAACTTCGTTGTCTGCGAGACGATGAATTACCTCAGGGCGAGGGTTTCACATCATATCGCTGTTCTTTTCCGGGAGAACCTGAAAAAGAGCCCCTTCATTGAAATTGCCACAGTTACCTCTTCCGTTGAGGACGGGGCTTTTACTATTTTTAAGCGATACGCCGACAAGGATTTCAGCTTTATCGATTGCACAAGCTTTTCCATGATGAGGTCGTTCAAACTCAAAAGCGCCTTCGCCTTTGACAAACATTTTGAGCAATTCGAAGGCATTATAAATATAAAGTTCTAAAGGGAATGAGATAGGAAGTCAGTCCGGCCACCATCAACCGATAGAACCTGACCCGTAACGAAGTTAGCATCATCTGAAGCAAAGAACAAGACAACCCTGGCAATATCCTCAGGTACGCCTTCGCGGCGGAGCATAGTATGCTCTTCGAAATAACGGCTACGCTCCTTAACCTCAGCGGAACTCCGTCCCATAATAGTCATGTCAGTCAAGATATGACCTGGCGCTACAGAATTCACTTTTATGTCGTAGGGACCCAGTTCCAAGGCGAGGCGCTTTGTCAGTGTAATCATAGCCCCCTTTGTCACAGCATAGAGAGTGGTTTGTGCGAGGGCTGTTCCAATGCCCGCTACTGAAGATATGTTCACGATCTTTCCATTGCGTTTCTTCATCATATGGGGCGCGACAGCCTGCACACAGAATAGAGTCCCCTTAACATGCGTGTCCACCATGGCATCAAAATCCTCTTCCTTAAGCTCCAACAGAGGTCTGCCGCCTTTGCCTATGCCGGCGTTGTTTACCAAGATGTCCACCCCGCCGAAACGCTTCACCGTTTCTGCTACCATCTCATTGACAGCACCCCTCATACCGACATCCGCTTGAAATGGAAATGCTTCTCCGCCCGCTTTCTCGATTATGGATACTACCTCCTCAGCGTCCTTAGCCTGCTCGCGATAGTTCACAACCACCTTTCCCCCTTCACGAGCGAGAGCTAAAGCGGTGGCCCTCCCAATACCTCGGGAGCCTCCCGTCACAATAGCAGAGAGACCCTCGATTCTTCCAACCCTGTTTTTTCCAACCATTAATTTATCACCCGTTACAAAGAATAAGAAACACTCGCTTTTGAATGGTCCTATAATATGAAAAAAGGAATTGTATGTCAACCAAAATGAAATTCTGTAGTGGCTCCTGTTTTCGGTTCCGCGTTTCATCATCTGACGCCGCCTCCCCATCCTACCTTGAAGTCTGTTTGCTGACAATTATTGAGACGATGAGAAAAGCCCATCAAACTTGAAAGAACCTCCCTCCGTTCAATTCCCTTCATACCTAGACCATTTATATTGACTTTCCTCCAAGGATAAATTATTTCTTCAAGAGGTTTAACCGAAAGCAGTAAATCAGAAAGGAGGAAATAATAGTATGAAGGTTGTTGCGTTTAATGGCAGCCCTAGGAAAGATGGTAACACAACCATCCTCATTAACCATGTCTTCCGTGAACTGGAAAAAGAAGGAATTGAAACAGAATTGGTGCAGCTATCGGGTAAGAACATTCATGGCTGTATTGCCTGCTACAAATGTTTTGAAAATAAGGATCAGCGCTGTGCCGTGAAAGATGATATTGCAAATGAGTGTATCGAGAAAATGATTAAGGCAGAAGGGATTATCTTAGGTTCACCTGTCTATTTTGCCGATGTGACGCCTGAGATGAAGTCTCTCATCGATCGTGCGGGTTTTGTATCCTTAGCCAATGGTGGAACGTACAGAAACAAGGTCGGTGCTGTAGTGGTTGCGGTGCGTCGGTCTGGGGCTGTGCATACCCTCGACGGCATGAATCACTTTTTTCTTGCCGGGCAAATGATCATCGTTGGCCGGGGTGTTGGCGTGGGCAGGGATAAGGGGGATGTCGAAAAGGATGAAGAAGGGATACAGGGAGTGAAAGCCCTTGGACAGAGGATGGCCTGGTTACTCAGAAAATTATATCTATAGGGAGGAGAAGAAACAATCTCAGTCCCATTTCGAAGTAATCATCGGAACAACTATTATAAAAAAGATGGACTCAAAAGAACGGAACTGATACACAAAAACCTCAAAATGGTATATATTAGAAGCCGTAAGTGGCAGTCAATAACCAAACCCAAGGTGGCTTAAATTAATTCGACGCAAGGGATCCTTGCTTTCTCTCAGGATGGACGTCGAGGGAGGAAAGTTGAAAAAATTCTCCAGAATTAAAACGTGGGTCATTCTTTCCATCGGGGTATTTCTTTTCGGATGCGCGACTGCCAAGGACGTACAAATCCTCGACAGGGAGATTGGTGAACTTTATTCGGAACTCAACGCATTTCAAAAGGAAAAGAGCTCTTTAGAGAATAAAATCTCCATGCTGTCCGATGAGAACCAAAAGCTTAAGACGGATCTTCTCTTGCGTCTCGAGAACCTTCAATCTCAAATTCAAACCCTTTCGACTAGTGTCGAGGAATATGAGGATTACTTTAAAAGATCCTCAGAAGAGATTGACCGTGTCAAGGAGGATGTTGAGGGCCGGTTGAAGGCTTTGGAAGAGAAAAGAGAAATCCTGGAAGAGACGAATAAGGCCCTGGAGGAAAAGAAAAGAGAAATGGAGGAGGGTAAACAGGCGGAGTCGGAGGAGTTAAGTCCAACCAAAGAGGCCCTTTCCGAAATAAAAGGTGCCTTTCCAGAGATGGGGGATATCTATAAGGATGCTTACGACACCTTTCAGAAGGGAGACTTAGAGGGAGCCCGGAAGAAATTCGAGGCATTTCTCAAACAATACCCTAACGCCGAACTCTCAGGTAATGCTCAATTTTGGATAGCAGAGACTTATTATCAGAAGAAGGATTTTGACAAGGCCATTCTGGAATATGAAAAAGTGATGACCAAGTATCCGGAATCGGGTAAAATTCCAGCGGCCTTATTCAAACAAGCGCTTGCCTTTCTGGAATTGGGTGATAAAACGAATGCCAGAAATCTTCTGAACCGGGTTATCGAACGATTTCCGGGTTCTGATCAAGCGAAAATGGCAAAGAAGAAAATGGAAGCCATGAGGTAAATTTCAGGTAATTGAACACATCAAAAATGAGGCAAACTCGCCAAACCAAGAAACTCCTTACAGTGATTAGATAGACAGAAACCAGCCGGAAAGAACCTCCCTCCCCTCAATTCCCCTCCATTCACCCCCAGAATTTTCCGAGATAAACAATCAGGGATATCCTAAACTTCTATACATATTAATTTATAGATAAGACTCCCACTCACCAACAATTCATCCTTCTACAATCACAAAGGAGGTTCTTTGGCGCTGTAATCGACTCACTGGGCCTCTGCAAGATTGCACACTTCGGCTTGGGCATCACACCGACCTCGTCGCCGGGGCTTTTCAAACTGTCACTGGAATTGAGACGGATGCAGAGAATATCCTCAAGGCAGGAGAACGGATCAACAACTTGGAACGTCTGTTAAACCTCAGACTGGGCCTTTCGCCATCACAGGATACCCTGCCCGCTCGTTTTATCGAAGAACCTCTGCTCGAGGGACCCAGCAAGGGAGAGGTCATCCGTATTGGAGGGATGGTTCAGGAGTATTACCAATTGAGAAAGTGGGATCCCGTTATGGGATACCCGAGCGAAGAAAAGTTGAATGAATTGGGGATCGCAAATTTGAAATCTAATCTCCAAAGGTAACCTGATGAAACACAGCAACTCTTCCATAGCTCATCCGTTGGAAATCGAAATCTGCGCTCCAAAATCCGCCTCCTGCACCTGTTAAATCCGGTGGCATAATACAAAGTGATCTTCTCCCACCTGAACCCGCTCTGGTTCATAGAGACGACAGGGGTCCGTGGCTCTCTCACATCGAGGTCCAAAGCGACAGCCCGGAGGAAGATCGACTGGATTGGGTATGTCCCCGTGAAGTTTGACCCGGATTCTCCCTGCGTCAGGATCGGGTACGGGAACAGCCGAAAGAAGAAGCTGAGTGTAAGGATGGCAGGGGTGACCGATGATTTCATCGGTAGGTCCGATTTCTACAATTTTTCCGAGGTACATAACGGCCGTTCGGTCGCAGATATAACGGATGAGGGAGATATCGTGCGAAATGAATAGGATGGCCAGGCGCATCTGTTCCGTAAGTTCTTTCAGCAGATTGATCACCTCAGCCCGGATGGATACATCGAGCATCGAGACGGGCTCATCGGCGATCACCAGCTTCGGATTGAGAACCAGAGCCCTCGCAATGGAGATACGCTGTCTCTGTCCGCCGCTGAGCTGGTGAGGAAATCGATCGAAGAAATCTGCGGGAGGCATGATCTTGACGCGGGAGAGCGCCTCCACAGCCATCTCGATTCTCTCCTCCCTGTTGCCGATACGATGGATTTTGAGGCCATCAATGACAGCGTCCAGTACGGTCTGCCGAGGGTTCAGCGATTCGTAAGGATTTTGGAAGACATACTGGGCTGTGCGAGCCCACCGCTTCCTATCTCGAACCATTAGCTCAGTAATCTCTTGGCCGCCGAAGAGTATCTTACCAGAAGTGACCGCGTAAAGACCCACTAATGTCTTGGCAGTGGTTGTCTTTCCGCAACCGCTCTCTCCGGCAAGTCCCAGGATTTCCCCCTGATGAATATCGAAAGAAATCCCGTCCACGGCCTTTAAGAATTTTGTCCTTTCTCTGGAAAACAATGAGGATAAGAATCCCTTCTCCAGAGGGAAATATTTTCTTAAATCCCTGACCTCAATCATCTCATCTTGTTCTACATGCATCGTTCGCTTTCGGCTCTTCCCTTCATTTTTCTGTCCGGTGGGCTGACGACGAAGCATTCTCTCCATTAGGGAAGACAAGGGACATCAGCTCCATTCTGTTCCTTCCCAGGTTTCCTCCATGAATGCCCTTCTCCGAATTTCGTCAATGGCATCTGACCGAATGCATCGGGAGAAGTGCAAGGGCTCCACCTCAACCAACGGGGGATCTTTAGCCACACATGCCTCTTTCCTAAAAGGACACCGGGAGGCAAAACGGCACCCCCTGTTTGGATTGATCAAATTCGGAGGATAACCTTTGATGGCAATCAGTTTCTTCTTCGTTCCTTTGATATTCGGAAAGGCCTGCTGAAGTCCGAAGGTATAAGGGTGGAAGGGGTTTCTGAAGATTCTCCTGGAACTCGCATATTCCATGAATTGCCCTGCATACATAACGGCAACCCAATCACACGTCTCCGCAATTACCGAAACGTCGTGGGAACTTAGGACCATGGAGGCCCCGATCTTTTTGTGCAGCTCATTAATCCTCTGCAAAATGTTATCCTGGACCACCACATCTAAAGCTGTAGTAGGCTCATCAGCAAGAATGATTTTGGGGCTGCAGACCAAGGCCATGGCGATACAGGCCCTTTGAAGCATTCCCCCGCTGAGCTGATGGGGATAGTCCTTCAGTCGGCTCTTTTCGAGACCCACCAGGTCAAAGAGTCCATAAATCCTTTGGAGTGCTTCCGGGTAAGATATTTTGTCATGGGTTTGAAGGGCCTCCAGGATCTGTTCTTCAATCGTATAGACAGGATCCAGGGCATTCATGGCACCTTGAGGGATCATGGAAATCTCTTTCCATCGGATTCGGGACAGCTCATCAAAGGTCATCTGTAAAATGTTTTCCCCCGAGTACTCCAGGGTTCCACTCACATGGGCAATGTTCCTCGGGAAAAGGCGAAGGATCGCTTTCACTGCCGTCGTCTTGCCGCAGCCTGACTCTCCGACTAATCCAAGGTTTTCACCTTTTTTCAGTGAGAAGGTGACATCATCTACGGCCTGAACGATCCCTCTTGTTGTTTTGTAATAGACTTTGAGATTCTTTACTTCAAGTAACATGCGTTGAATCGTCCATTCTTTAAGTCTACTTTATTCTCTCTGGTTTATCTTGATTAGTATTCTCTTAACCTCGGGTTCGTCACTTTTTCATAAGCACGGCCTATAAAAAATCCAGAAAGAACGAGCAAAATGATCGCCAGCCCCGGAGCAAGAACCCACCACCAAGCGATGGTCATCGCCTGGATGATGTAAACCCGGAAAAGAATCTTTCCCCAGCTCGTCATCATGGGATCGCCATACCCTAAAAAACTAAGGTTGGCCTCGGTCAGGATAGCCCATCCCATGGCCAGGGCTGTATAAGAAAAGGTTAACGGCAGGACGTTGGGCGCAATCTGAAAAAGGATGATTCGAAAATTGCTGGCTCCCAGGACTCGGGAAGCCTCGACAAAGGGTCTGTTTTTCAGTGATAGGACCTGGGCGCGGATCACCCTTGCTGGCGTTCGCCACAGGAGAAGTCCAATCCCGATAACCACGTTCCAAAAGGTGAGACCGGTCAGGGCCACCAGGATGATGATAAAAGGGAGAAAAGGTATTCCGTAGGCCAGATCAACGACCCGCATGAGAAAGGCATCCGTCTTCCCGCCATAGTATCCAGACACGAGCCCTACCGCTGTCCCGATGATGGAAACCAGAACGGCTGAGAGGACTCCCACCAGAACCGCTGCCCGCGATCCGTAGATGACCTGGCTGAAGATATCCTGCCCCATCTGGGTTGTCCCGAAAAGATGATGCCAGGACGGAGATTGAAGCCTCAGCAATCTGCCTTCCTGGTAGATCATCTCTTCGGGCCCGTAAGGGGCGATCAAAGGCGCAAAGATCGCCATCATGATAAAACAGGCGAAGATGATCGCACCGATCAGGCCCAGCGAGTCTCCTTTGAAAACTTCCAACTGAGACTGGAAAAAAAATTTCAACTTTTTGGTCATACCATCCTTCATTATTCGTAAGTCACTCTGGGGTCCAGGTAATGATAAAGAAGGTCTACTACAAAATTCACAATTAGGCTGATCACCCCCATCATGATAAAAAGGGCCTGGGCCATCGGATAGTCTCTTGTATTGACAGCCGATACGATTTCCATGCCAATGCCCGGCCAACGGAAAATGGTCTCCAGCATGACTTGTCCGCCCATGATGAAACTGATCATGACCGTCAACATTGTAACCACTGGAAGAAGAGAATTCCTCATGGCATGTTTAAAGGTCACCTGCCACGTCTTCAGGCCCTTGGCCTTTACAATCTCGATAAACTCTTCGTTCATCACCTCGAGCATAGCGCTCCGCATGATCAAAAACGGGGTTCCCATATAATAGATGGCCAGAGTGGTGGCGGGGAGGATCATGTGAACAAGAAAATCCAGAGAATAAAACTTCTCAAAGGTACTTGTGAGTTTAATCCCCGCTTCTCTAATCCCTCCCAGAGGGAGCAGATTCAGCCAGATCCCGAAAATCATGATGAGAATGATTCCAACCCAGAATAAAGGGGCGGACTGGATGGACAGGGTGAGGATGATACTGATCGCTTCAAATTTTGATCCCCGCTTCCAAGCGGCCAGCACCCCGAGGATGCACCCTATTACATAGGCAAGCCCGATACCGATTCCCATGAGGATAATGGTGTTCCAGAATCTTTCGGCCACGAGAGAAGTAACGGCTTGTCCGTAATGAAAAGACTGGCCAAAATCACCCACCAAAAGATTCTTCAAATAAAGAACGTACTGCTCGTGGAGCGGTTTATCCAGGCCGAAGCGATGCATGAGGGCTTTTTGGACCTCGACGGGCATGTCGGAGTTGATGTACATGGCTAGGGGATCGCCCGGAAGGAGGCGAAACATCAGAAAGACGATGGTGACCAGGAGGAAGAGAGTGATCAGCATCTGGATGATTCGTTTAATGATAAAACTTTTCTTACCCACCGATGAACTCCAGAGGTAAGCGTTTGCATCCTTGCTGCATGGCTTGATAGTGGGTTTCCGGGAGAGGAGATCGTTTAGGGGATGGCTGGGTTTCAGGGATCGAAGAGCGCCATCCGGTCCCGGCGATCCTTTCTTCAAATTCCCTTTTGGCCTCTTTGAGCAAGGAAGAGTCCTGAAACAGGTCAAGAAGCGTACAAGCGATGAGTTTGCCTGCGGTCAGCATGGACTGGTGACCGATATTCATGGAGGCAAAGGCAGCGGTCGCCCAACTCGGCGAAAGGGTCGCCAAGTTATAGGTCACATAGACCCTGTGTGTCGGTGCGATCCACGAAAACTCGGTAAAATCATCAGCTGCCCCGATCCGTACGGTACCGGAGGGTGGCTCGATGTTCAGGTTGAAGGGCTCAGACGAAGGTTCTCTTCCCAGTTTCCTTTCGATCTCACGCGCGAAATCTTTGTCTGAATCGGTAATACGCGGGGGTCCGATCAGCTCAATATTTTGGTGCATCGCCTTGGCCAGGGCCACGTTGGGCAGATTCTCCCGGATGGCGGCCACAAATTCAGTTTCAAATGTCGTACCTGTGGCCAAAGCAGCCCCGCCGGCGCATCTCAGCATCCCTTCGCGAATCTTCTCCACATACTCCCGTTTTAAGGCCCTAAAATGATACCAGGCTTCTGCTCTCCCCGGCAAATTCGTAGGGGCCTGGCCTCCATCTGAAACGATGGAGTTGATGGTAAAAAAGGCATCCGGAGGTAGGATATGCTCCCTCATGTATTGCACGGCTATGTCCATCAAAGCAAGGCCGTCCAGAGCACTGGTCCCCTCCCATGGTGTCGCACCGTAGACCGATGTTCCTTTGAAGATAAACTTCTCCCCTTGAAGGGCGAGAAAGCGATACCCCCATCCTGGTTCAGCCTCTGTCTTGTCACCAGGATGCCATCCGATGACTGCGTCAAGACCGTGGAACAAACCGGCTCGGGCCATATAGGGTTTGCCAACACAAAGCTTTTCAGCGGGCGTCCCGAAAACCTTAAGGGTTCCTGAAAACCCTTTTTCTTCCATCACGGCCTTGACCGCCAGGGAGCCAGCCACAGCTCCTGCACCCAGGCCATTATGCAAATCCTGAAAACCGCCTGCTCCTTCGACTACCGGGCAGGGATAGGGAACAGGCATCTGAGACAAACCTTCCGTGGCATCGTATTCTGCATAGGTGGCCAGAACGGGTCTACCCTTCCCATATGTGGCCACAAAGGCTGTCTGAAGATCGGCCACATTCCTCTCGACTTTGAAACCTGAAGCTTCTAACTCTCTTACCAGTAGGGCCGAAGAACGAAATTCCTGCAACGGGGGCTCAGCGTAAAGCCACACCGTGTTGCTGAGTTTCTTGATACGCTCAGCATGCTCCTCAAGCCAGTCCACGGCCTCTTTCTTCATGTCAGGCATCGATTTCATAATAAATTCTTTTTGAGAATACAGGATGTTTTATCGTCGGGCCCGGCCCCTGCCTCGCGTTGTTATTTCCGCGGCCGTCAAAGCCATCACCTTGGCGCACGTCATCATCATATCGATATCCACTGAATTTTCATAGATGTCATGGCCCGTGGGCCCGTAATTCAAGCAAGCACATCCTGCCTGGAAGAGATGGCCTGAATCTGCACCGGCATAAGACCCTGGATCATAAAACCCGATTCCCGGTGGTTCCTGTCCGGAGACAATCTGATGATACTTGCGAACCACTCCTACCAGTTCGTGATTGAGCGGAAGGTCGAGGGCGGGCATAGGGCATTTGTTTCCGCGCCAGGGTTCGCGATAAATGGCGGGAGGAGGCTCAATCTCATATTCAAAATCGGGGTCTTCAGCCTTAATCGCATTCAATGACCTCTCGATATCGGCCTGAATGCCCTCCACCGTCTGCCCAGGCACCATTCTGACCTCGAAGGTCAGGGTGCAAAAATCGGGAATGTACGAGGGCCGCCACATGAGATAATCCCGAGTGAGTCCCCCCATGATGTTGCCCATTATTATTCTGGGAAGTTCCGGCAGATCCTGCCTGGGAGTATGAGTCAACTTTACGCTCTTTAAAGCATTCATAGCCTTGCACATCTTTTCGACGGCGTTCACGTGTTTCTGTTTATGGGTGGCCCCGCCCCAGCAGGCCTTTCCAATAGTATGAATGAGGAATTGACACATCCCTGCATGAACCGTTCGTATATGGAGCATGGTCGGCTCTGGAACGATGCCATAATCCGTAACCATCCCTCTTCTGATCAGGTCAACCGTTCCAATGCCGCCCTGCAGCTCTCCCACCACGCTCGCTACAATCAGATCTCCTTTCAAGGGAATCTTTGCCCTTTTGATGGCAGCCCCTGCAATAACCATGGAGACAACACCCGCCTTCATATTCTTCAAACCATGACCATAGAGCTGTCTCCCTTCCGTACGAATATTCCATGGATCCTTGCCGTAGCCCATAGGGATCGGATCGATATCCATATGGCCGTTAAACATGAATGAAGGGCCGCCCCCCGTTCCCCGTATCCGGCCTATGACATTGGACCGGTCTTTTTCCACTTCCTGGAGCTCCACTTCGTAACCCATCCTTTCCATCTCTCCGGCCAGATATTCAGCCACCCCTTTCTCATTTCCTGAATAGCTCTCATATCTCGCCATGTCTATGGCGAGTTTGGTGGCTTCCTTCTCATCAAACTGTGCAAGAATTTCGTTTTGCATTCTCTTTCCAGCCTTCCTTTCTAAATCTGTCCGTCACAAAACTTTCGGCAACACCCAAGACGGGATGCTCTAAAGGTCTTATAGCAGTACCTTTGCCTCTCCCTTCAACCCTTTACGCAGGAGAAAAATTTTTTTAATATTTTAAATTCCGCAACCCGAAATTCAGCTATTATTTTCCCTTCGGATAATAGAGCTTCCCCTTGCTGTCCCATTCATAGCCGGCATCTTTTAACGTCTTCCTGGCCTTCTCCAGGTCGAGATCGAATTTTTCAATATTCGGATTGTGCCAGAACTTGTTCATGGGTCCAATCGTTGACTGGGCTTCTACCGCATACCCCTCGTAGAATTCTTCCACGATGCGCTTCTTAGGAATACAGCAGGCCAGCGCCCTGCGAAAGGCAACATGGTCGAAAGGTTTTTTTCTGCAGTTGTAATGGATCGGGAAGAAACCGTGGTTGGGGACATTCGCAACCGTAATACTCCTGTTTGACTTTAGGGTTTTGGCTTGAAGCGGCGAGAGATTCCATCCCACCAGGTCAATCTCTCTCTTCTGAAGCGCCATAACAAGACTCTGCATGTCGCCAAAAACGATTCTCAGGATGCCTTCTATCTTCGGCTTTGAGAAATGCCCCTCATGTCGCACAAGCTTCATTTCTTCGCCGCGGCGCCAGTATTCGTATTTGAAGGGTCCGGATCCAATGGCCAGGGCTTTCCAATCGGTCCAATCCTCTGGACTTTTTAGCCCCACTTTTTCAGGGATATTCTCCCAGATATGTTTAGGGAGAATATAGACATAGGAAAGAGCATAACCCAAAAAGGAGGCGTCCGGTTCCTTCAGTTTAAAAACGAGGCTCAGATTACCTGTCTTTTCAACGCTGTCAAGGGATTTAAGGGCGGCGACAAAAGGACCGATTTTCCATTTGCGCAGATAATCAAAGGTGAATTTGACGTCATCAGCGGTAACGGGTTTGCCATCATGAAAGGTCATCCCCTGACGAAGCGTTACTTCCACTGTTCGGTCATTGACGACTTTAGCCTCCTTAGCAGCCCATGGGACCACCTTTCCTTCAGGATCGAGGGCCATGAGCTGATCGTAAATGACCCTGAAGATTGCCAGCTCATGCAGACCCACCATTTTCATCGGATTCAGGGTTTTCACATCCTCGGGATGGCCGTAACGCAATAGTTTCTGAGACCCTTTTGGACGGATGCTGACGAAATTCCAGCGTGAATTAAGCCCCTCTCCCATCATAGGTATGGCCCCGTCAAAATCAGCGCTGTTATAGGCATGGATGTAGTTCTGGTGAATGACAGGGGTTTCCGGCTGATCGTGGGCAAAGATCTCCTGGGCCTTAAAGACGGCTCTTCGTCGTTTTTCTGGATTCATGGTCACCCGTTGCTTCCGCGCCCATTTATCGTACTCGGGATTATTGTAACCATCCATGTTGTAACGACCTTCGGCAGCCTGTGAGGAATCGAGAATTGTAAATATGAAATAATCGGGATCGATCCGTTCTGGTATTCCACCCCATGAAAGGACCATGGTATCAAAGTCATGTTTTTTCAAACCTTCACTGATCATCACACTCGTCTCAATGGGCTTGATCTCCACGTCGACGCCCAACTTCTTCCAATTCTCAGCAATGAGTACGCACCAATCGTATCGAATCGGATCGTATCCAGGCGTGGTGATCGCAAATTCAATTTTTCCAACCTTCCTTTCTGCCGGTGGCTCAGCGAATACAGGATCAGAAGTCCAGATCATCGAAACTCCCAAGAGGGACAAAAGAAAGAAAATGATCGTTTTGAAAAGTCTTTTTTCCATATCTTCTGCCTCCATTACTAGAAATCGAATAGGAACTTGAACCTTAACCGTTTTACCCATACCCTACCCATATTCGTTTTTCACTCGGTGCCGAATTAGTCTCGTTCACATACTTCCCGTTGAAGGAGTGATTAAACTATCTTATTCCTGAAGTCAAGCGTGGGCAAACCGGTAGATAAATAAAAAACCCAGCTTTTTGAACTGGGTCTCTTTTTTTTCGAAGCCCGCTTTGGCCAGAAAGCTTTTGCATTCTGGTCTTCTTGTCATAACCTCCGAGGGGTGGGGTCAAGTCTTGCAATAACACAATCCAAACCGAAGCTACTTTTTCCTATTGAAGCCATTCTCTGGGAAAATCATGTTGATGATTAAAGCCATTTTTCAGGAAGGAATTTTGGAGAGAACGGAGTCACAGAACGCACACCCTCTAGGATCGACCCATCCTGGACGAAAAGCTTGGGTGCCTACACTCTTCACCGGGGCATTCTTAAGTTACTTGGTTCGAGGATACCTTCCGAGGATGGGTTGTTAGCGCAAAAGACAAGCAAAAGACAAAATGTTTGACGCGTTCATTGAAAGGGTGTAGACTTGCATGGGTAGCCGATTGGAGATATATGTCTCACCAGATCTTCTCGATCATGTAAAGTGTAGCTTGACACGCGACACCTTTTGAGGTAACCTTATTCATGAAGATCCGGAACGTGGTCCATCGGGGACTGAGACGCTTTATTCAGCATAATGATCCGTCCGGTTTAGCCCCTGCTGCCGTGGAAAGGGTCTGCAACATTCTGACCTTCCTGCCGGAGATGGAAAACGCCAAGGAGCTCCGCGACATCCCGAGCTGGAAAGCCCATCAGTTGACTGGCGACCGCAAGGGAACATGGGGCCTCACCATCACCCGCAACTGGCGGATCACGTTCAGGATTGACCAGACCGAGAAGGAAATCCTCGGCCTAGACTATGAAGATTACCATTGAAAGGAGATGAGCCCATGTTGCGTATGGTACGCCCGGCCCATCCGGGACAATTCATCAGGATGGAAGTCATTGAGCCTCTCAATCTTTCCGTTACCCGGGCCGCCAAGGCTCTTGGCGTGACCAGGGCTGCTCTTTCTGCTCTTCTCAACGGCCGCGCTGCCCTCTCGCCTGACATGGCCCTGCGGATCGAGAAGGCTTTCGGTCCGAAGATGGATACTCTTCTTCGCATGCAGACTGCCTACGAGATTGCCGAGACCCGCGATAGGGAGGGTGACATCAAGGTTAAGCGCTACGTGGCGAGGGTGTCCGCTGCTCGAGACGGGGCGACGCTTTAAATTCTTTTTCGTCCTTTTCTGCCCTGGTTCCTTCAGTTTTCATGGTCCATGGGGATGTTCTCAAGTTATTTAAGTTTCTTACTGGCAATTCGAGAAATTTTGGGTCAGTCAATGAATGCAGGGATTTTTGCAGAAGATGTGTTAAGGGCCACGCAAGTGGCACCCCATTAGAAATTCGAGTGGGGCATTATTTGTAACGGGGAAAATCGAAACTAAACTACCCTCGCCTGCAAGGCGAGGGGTTTGAAATAACACGTCGACTTGAAGTCGACCTTACCCATTCTCATTCTTTTGTCCGTCATTCCTGCGCAGGCAGGAATCCAGTTTCCTTCTTTAGCGTCCTGGATTCCCGTTTTCACGGGAATGACAGTTTTGATGTTATAGTGTTCACATGCTCATGGTCGGCCTCATTCCAATCCTGTGAGGGATATGTGACGAAGGATTGGCCGACCATTTCGCAAATTTTTCCTTCGCCTCAAGGCGAGGGATTTCCACCATCCCCGAAGGGGGACATTAAGATATCATCCTCAAATGATGAGGGAAGTGTTTGGGAAGAATTTTATACGTTCCAGGACTGATAACCGTGTTTCATATAAGGACTTGGTCCATCTAGAGTCCATTCTCAAAATTGATCAGCGAATGTCCGTACCGATAAGGTGAGAAGTCCGCACCGCTCTCGGCAAAATAACGGGTCCAAAACGTTTCTATCGCTCGAAACGTATTGGAATCAGCCGCGCTGGCTCCCGCCACATAGACTTTGACTCCGGTAAGGCTTGGCATGAGGTTGTTCTTTCGGCGATGTCGAATAATTTTCTGAATATACTCGTCTGTCATCTTGTCCTTATCAAATTTGTATTCTTTTGAATCCTGAATCATATCGGAGAGGATCACCAAAATCTTTTGACGCTCCTTCTCGTCGTGGAAAATAGCGTCTGCAATATTCAGCGAATCCAAGATCTCCGTCAGCAAAGATCCCCCCTTCTGCGATAAGAGTTTATTCACTTCCCTCCGAATTTTCTCCTTGCTATGGGTCAGGTTTCTCTCAAACTGCAAGCGGTTATCCCAGATCGTTTTTACCGGAATTTCCTCATCCACGGCCGGCTTGAAATCGATATAAGACTGACTGGCGATGGTCCCCACGACCACGCGATCCCCATGCCGAAGGTTCTTATAGATCTTCTCAAACGCCTCCTTACAAACCGTACGCCGAGCTTGATCCGCACTGCCCGACATGTCCACGAGAATAACGATGAGCCGTGGTTGTTGAGCAGAGGCTTCGGGTTTACCGACGGCCTCAGCGCTCCAGTTCAATGGGTTGCACAAGAGAAGTACGCTCATAATAAAGAGACCAAGTAATTTCAGTCGCCGCTGTTTCATTTGGATATTCCACCTCAATCGTTATGAACGGGTTTGTTTGGCCACCACCATTTTCAGAGGGGTTGGCTCGGGTTCCAATTTCGTGCCTTCTTCTCCGTTTCCAAACTCGACACCCAACTCGTGGTCCCGGTCGAAGGATTTGGGTTTTTCATGGTCCGGGCGTCTGCGCAGGTTGATCTTCCGGTAGTAATGGATGATTTCCTGAGTCCGTTGCTGAATCCGGTGCAGTTTTTCTTGTTGCTCGGCGAGCATTTTCCTGTACTTTGCTTCGGCAGTTCGCGTAGCCTTATCGAGCTGGTTTGTCCTACGATGTAAATGCTCCAGCATGGAATCCGGATCGTGCGCAAAATAAGAGCAGAGTGTCGCAGCCGCTAAGATGACCAGGTTCAGTCCAACGAAGGCAGCCCCGATCAGGGTACTATTCCCGAAGCTGGTCACTGCTCCCACTTTGCTCAGGTCGCCCAGGTACTGGACGCGCACGTAACCGATTGCAACCAGGCCGCCGATGGTAAGGAGGAGAAGTGCCCCGATGGGAATGCCATTCTTCCACCACGGAACGGTCCAACGCTTGAAAAGAATCCCCATGGAATGGGCAATCCATGGAATCGCTGCGGCCACACCCACCGCCATGACCCATGTGAAAATCTGGTTTTCTCCAAACACCGCGAAGGCAAGCGAATTCATAGGGATCTCACCCAGGACGAATAAAATCATCAGCACGTAGTACTTCATCCTGCTCAACTCCACACTTGGCTCGCTGCGGCCGATCTTGTCTGCATGAGCATCATAGTCTTTGGAGATTCGCTCGTAATCCTTAAGCAGGGGTTTGTATTTCCCATTGAGGACTTCCAATTTGGGGGCGTACGAAGAGGTGATTTGCCGGGCTTCATGCCTGGCCATTGCCATCAGCTCCTTCTCAAACGAAGAGAATTGCTGATCACCCCTGCCGGGAAGATTGTTCTTTGCATCTCTTATGGCGTTTTGTCGTGCACTCAGTCTACTATACATGTTTCCTCCTATCTTTTTAAGAGTGAGTATAGTGAACCTGCTCCCGTAGAGCGGGAGGCATGTGGGTAGCCCCGTGGAAGTGAGCTTAAGGATATCGATCAAAAGCACACTTATTTTTCTAAATGTGCTTACTGGGACCTGATCTGACAGTCTTGATCTCGGCCACAGCTTAAGTTGAAAGAGCCACAAAAATATGGGGTGACGCAAAATGGCAATGAGGGCCATTTCATTTTTCGGAACTTTTCAGACTGGTACTGAATTAGAGAGCTATGGGTTTGTGGTATTTTGGCTGCAAAATCCATGCAAAATTCCAAGAAATGTTCCAACGGGCTGCCAATAATAATTAGAGAATATATTCAAGTGATTACCCTACATGCTCATTTGAGCATTCATGGTAATCTTCAGTTTTATTGATTACAAAATCTAACATCGGTTGACAAAAATGTCCTCAGCTCGTTTTTGTTCTCACAAACACTCCCTCTTTTGCGGTTTTTCTTTCTTGAGGCCCAACTTCCCTTCTGGTTATATTCAACTCATCCCAAAACAGGCTCTTATTTACTGGCGGGTGGCAAGGAATGATCTTCTGGCGGGGATGGGGAATTTTGGTCGATCCGGCGACCGGTCAGACTCATTTGATTCCGCATGTCGACGAATTCATGTTCATCCGCATGAAGTATTGGGCACATATCCTTATAGCGTTTCCTTCCAATCATCCTCATAAGTCGACCCATTTATACCAAAAATTTAAATTCATGGCAATTTCCAGGCGCGGTCCTTGAGGGCTAGTCCATGAATGTAGGGATTACAAAAAAACCCAACCTTTTGGTTGGGTCTCTTCTTTTTTTCGAAGCCCGCTTTGGCCAGAAAGCTTTTGCTTTCTGGTTTCCCTATCATACCTCCCAAGGGTTTTTACCCGTCGGTCTTCTGATAAGAATTGCGGGTTCCGAAAATTTCCTTATTTACTTATAACCTAAATTGCACTTTCCTTCAACAGGGTCACGTTACATAACCGCCCTGATGCGCGACTTGACTTTTTCCCGGATTTCAGGCGAGCCGTCGCATTTCCCGTGGGCTTTGCAAGCGTGTTCCCTGCACCTGTCTAATATTTCATCTTCCGACTTTGCCCGCACAGTAAAATCGCAGTTCTGTCTGAAGTCTTTACAGCTTAATTCTTTAAGTTCTTTTTCATCATGAGCCATAATACTTGCCTCCTTTCAATTTTAAAATAATCATTCGAATTTGCCATGGCAAGCTGATTTTTGGATAAGCCGCCTGCGTCCAAACTGAGGGGGACGGCCACTCGCCCCTCACGAACCGGCCATTTACTCGATACGACTTGTCCTTGGGGCTTCCTGTCTGCTCGCGCCCCGGACCCATCGGCTTAAGAAAGGACGACATCATCTCCATCCCTCCGCAAAACGACATCATCTTTTCCATCATTGCCTTTCTTTCTTCTTCGGACATCTCCTTCGTCTTCAGACAAGGACATATCGATGCCATTTTCTCCCTATACGCCATCATCTTTTTCTTGTCATTCTCGGAAATACCCTTCATGAATTCTGACATGATTGAGCTAAATGTCTTTTCCATTTTCTTCCTCCTTTCGGTTTCAAAAATATTCCCCGTCGTCTCTTAGCTTCTATCAACCTTGTCATCTTTTCGGCCGTGATCAACGGGAGTGCACACGAGGACGTTTCTCTCGTCCCTCTCGAAAGCACACTTCTCTTCGAGGATGGGCTTCAGCTTTTCTCGCGCCCTGTGAAGCCTCACTTTGACATTCGCAACGGTTATTCCCAGGATATCCGCAATCTCCTGATGGCTGCATCCCATGATATCGAACAGGACAAGGACCGCTCGCAGAGGCTCAGGAAGAAGATCGATCTGGTTCTGAACACATCTCCCCATCTCTCGCTGTTCCAATTCTTTTTGGACGAGTACATCTTGAATGAAACCTTCTGCAAGGCTCTCTGTCTGCTCCAAATCCGTGCTTTCTCTCTTCCGCTCTGTCTCCACTCGGCGGAAATAGTCCTGGCAGAGATTGTAGGCAATGCGAAATATCCACGAAGACAGTTTGGAGGAGTCCCTCAGGGTTCCTAAGTTTTGCTGAACCCTTAGGAATGTTTCCTGGATGAGGTCGTCAGCCGCCCATGGATCCCTGACGAGGGCCAAAATGAACCTTCTTACTTTGGCGTAATACGGATCATAAATTTCCCAAAATTCCATTTCCGATTCCTCTGAGACTACCCGCAGCACGAAGGATCAGTCTTCCTGTCACAGGGCAGTGAATACTCTTTCTCCCCGCCCATCTTATTACGGATGCTGTTCCTAAAGGCCATGTGGGCTCCCTTCTTGACCTGGCTTGCAAGATCAACCGCCTCCTCAATTTCGTCCGTCTTAAGCCCCGCGGCTTCGGCCTTCTTGAAGTAATACTCAAAACAGGGAACACAATTTGCCGCAGTGGCCGCGCCTATGCAGATCAAGACTCTCGTTTTCTCGTCCATGTAACGCCCTCCTTTTCTTACTGTTTGCATATAAGACGCAAAAGGAGGCAGGAAGGTTACACCGCTTTGCAAGCTCCAACAAGTTTACGGATTACGATCCCTGACCAATGGGGCATCTAAATGGAGGCAGGCTTCACTCCATGGACCTTTATACTCATCACCGTGCTGGCGACTTTCCCAACACTTTCCGGCTCCATCTCCAACTTCTTGATAATTTCTTTCGCGATCGGATCACTCACCATAAGCTCCGCAGGGAAAGCAGTTTCCTCGATTATTTTGACATCCTGAAATCCTGCCTCCCTTACGGCCTTCAGGTATTCGTCCTTGAGCATGGCTCCGGACACACAGCCGACATAGGCCTGAATAGAATTCCTTATGTAGCCCGGAAGCTCCTTCAACAGGACGATGTCCGAGATCATCAGCCTGCCACCCGGTTTCAGTGCTCTGAACGTTTCGACAAACACCCTCTTCTTGTCCGGCGAAAGGTTGATTACGCAGTTCGAGATAACGGCATCAACAGAATTATCGCCTACCGGCAGGTTTTCAATCTCACCGAGCCTGAATTCTACATTCACATAATTGCCCTTCCTCGCATTCTCTCTTGCTTTCTCGACCATTTCCGGCGTCATATCCACCCCAATGATCTTTCCCCTACGGCCCACCTTGCTGGAGGCAAGAAAGCAATCGAAACCCGTTCCGGAACCCAGGTCAAGAACCGTCTCCCCTTCCCTTAAGGAAGCACGAGCAACCGGATTACCGCATCCCAGCCCCAGGTTTGCTCCCTCTGGGACAGCTTTCAGCTCTTCTTCCGTATATCCCATTTTCTTACTAATCTCCTGTGTGCGGTCAGTCCCCCCACAGCACGACGTTACAGGAGCACAGCAGGAGCTCTTTTGCTTGGCAATCTTGGCATACCCCTCTCTTACAATTTTTCTTGTTTCGTCTTCCTTCATTTCCATCACCTCCAAGGTTATTTGGCAACGTCACTTGCTATCACTTCTTTCATCATAGGGCCGAGAAGCCCTCTTACCATGTCTCCGAACTCTTCGGCCTTAATCAAGGTAAAGCAACATACCTTTCCATCTTTTTTCCAACTGACAAGGGCCAATTTATCGCCTGCGCGGATATTGGCTTGGTCCCTTATCTCTTTCGGGAGCACCATCTGCCCCCGCTCGTCTACGCTGACTAATGCCTCGACCTTACAGCACGACATTGTCTCGCAGGTGGACCCAGCACAGGAAGATCGCAAAGACTTTTTGACCATTTTTCTCACCTCCCAACCAGTTGTCAGTATTTTTAAATAAAACTGATTGATCAGATTACGCTGATTAATATAAACAATCAGAAAGTGTTTGTCAAGTTTTTTTGAGAAGTTTTTAACCCCCTCTACTCCCCCCTTAGCTTAAGGGGGATGAGGGCGGGGTTACCCTTAACTTAGGGGAAAAATTAAGAAACCGATAAGAATACGACTGGGCCCGCAAGGATGGTTCTCTTGGAGAACTTTAGGGCGGAACCGCTTAAGGATAACTTTGGGCGGTTTCATCGTAGGATCTTCATAGGCTTACTGCGATGAATGGTTGCGTAACTATGATGCCCCGCGTTCTTAAGTTCGGAATGAGAGCCATCCTGAAAGGGCCGAGGACAACAGAGGACCCATTTTTTCACAGCATCAGGGGATTGAAGGGGTTAACTTAGAGGGGAATCGAGGGGGTTAACGGCAAACAACCCGCAGAAAACCCGAATGAGGCATCGTACTATCTTGAGAGGCAGATTTTCTCGTCGGATGGGTGAAGCAGTTCAAAAAGGATTGAGAACGATTAGCTCTCGTCTCCGAAGCAACTCCGCATCGGTGCCTGGATTGAAATCTAATCGTGGAGATTCAGGTAAATTCGGCAGACGAACCCTAAATCCAGATATTCTTAATGAGGGTTCTCATTTTCTCATCGCTTCCGGGCGAACTCCCGCATTTGCCGTGGACCCTGCAGCTATGGTCATACCCGTATTCCAAGACTTCCTCTGCGGTCTTGGCCCGAACCATGAAATCACAGTCCGCTCCAAAGTCCCTGCAGCTCAATTGTTTGTATAATTTATTGCGATATACCATGGTTCTTCTCCTTTTTCTACTCTTTAAGATAATCACGAGACACCCGGATTGCAAAGGGGTGCGACACCAAGTGAAATCCCTTGTCAAAACCCACCCTTGAAACAAAGTTCTTGTTACATTATTATAGTGTCCTGAAACGAATAACCGTTACACAGATGAAATGGAGGATATTTCTTTTCGCCGGAACGAATGAAACTGCTGTTTATGTGTGAACCCCGTTAGAAATTCGAGTTCCGCTATGGCGGGACCGAAACCGAGCGGGACATCATTTCTAACGAGGTGGACAGGAGGAAAAAATGAGAAAAGGATCGCTATGGCTCACGTTGGTTCTGTATGCTTTCATCGTCGTTGCCCTTTCCGGTT
>Ga0335081_10003440_pt1 | contig 24892 bp, 17 predicted proteins | sample Lox_Sample_35_FD_206713 | JGI IMG/M metagenome (GOLD analysis project Ga0335081, IMG submission 206713) | Soil microbial communities from Loxahatchee National Wildlife Refuge, Florida, United States - Lox_Sample_3.5 | ecosystem: Environmental > Terrestrial > Soil > Wetlands | place: USA...
CCGGGCCGTGCTCCAGCCAGCCGCTGCGGATGTGCGGCCGGCCGACCCGCGCCGGGTGATGATGCGCCGCGGCCAGGTTCTCCAGGATCCGGCTGGGGGCCGGGTCCTCCCGCCAGGGGCGCACCGACGTCAGCCGCCGCCCGTCGCTCTCGATCTCCGCCGCACCCCAATGCGTGAGGTGGACGTGCCTACGCTGCTGTCCGGCCATGATCACCATTCAAGCCGAAAGGCAGCTCGGCTCGGGAATCCGGACGAGCCCGGATCAACGTCACCCGGGCCATCAGGACCGCGATCTCGAGGATCCGCGACCGCGCCCCGGCCGCCGCCGCATAGCTCGACCAGGCCGTCCGGACCGGGGCCCGCTGCTGCTACTCCCCGCCGGGCCGGCCGGCTAGCTGAGGTCACGGCAGCCTGCCGGGCGGCCGGGTCAGGGCGGGCAGGACTCCCGGCAGCCGCCGGGCAGGGGAAGGCGGCCAGGTGCCTGCTGGACGGTGTCCATCGCCTTGGTGATCAGCTCGTCGAGCGCGGCGTCCCCGGCGGGCCCGCGGGCGAGGCCGCTGAGGATATTGCGGGCGAACAGGCGGGCGATCTCCTCGACCGGCTGCGACCCGTCCGGCTCGTACCAGGTCCAGGCGTAGTTGCACATGCCGAAGATCTGCAGCGCCGACATCTTCGGATCGGCGGTGCGGAACAGCCCCTCGTCCATCCCGTGGCGGAGGATGTCGCTGACGATGGCCGTGTAGCGCGCCCGCTGCTCGCGGACGTAGCCGGTGAGGTCGCCGTCGAAGTAGCGGACGATTTCCCTGAGGCAGGCCAGGCTCGCGGCACGGTCGTCCCGGTGCGCGGCGAGCAGCGCGTAGATCATCGCGGCCAGCCGGCTCACCGGGTCCTTCAGCTGCTCGTGGACGTAATCCGCCTCGGCGAAGCGACGGGTGAAGTAGGCGGCGTGCAGCTCTCTCAGCAGAGCTTCCTTGGTGCCGAAGTGGTGCACGATGGTGCCCTTGCTCAGGTCGAGCTCGGCGGCGATGTCACTGAGGCTGGTGTCCGCGTACCCGCGGTCGGCGACATGGCCGGCGAATACGCGCAGGATCGCATCGCGGGAACTGGCCCGCGGACTCCGTGCTCCCATGCGGTCACTATACACTCTTGCTGACCGTACGTGCGGTCAGTTATAGTCGGTGAGATCGCGGGAACGGATGCCATGACGTGATGACCCGAACCGCGGATTACGAGGAGCCGACATGAGCCCTGACGTTCCCCTTCTGCCGTCCTACGCTTCCGGCACGTCCGACATGCCCCTGCTCGGGGAGACGATCGGCGACAACTTCGACCGGACCGTCGCGGCGGATCCCGCGCGGGAGGCGCTGGTAGACGTCCCGACCGGGCGGCGGTGGACCTTCGCGCAGCTGCGGGCGGACGTCGACGCGCTGGCGCTGGGCCTGCTCGGGGCCGGCGTGGAGAAAGGCGACCGGGTGGGGATCTGGGCGCCGAACATGCCCGAATGGACGTTGCTGCAATACGCCACGGCCAAGATCGGCGCGATCCTGGTCAACATCAATCCCAGCTACCGCACGCACGAACTGGAGTACGTGCTCAAGCAGGCGGGAATCTCGCTGCTGGTGTCGGCCCGGGAGTTCAAGACCTCGGACTACGCGGCGATGATCGGCGAGGTCCGGGGCAACTGCCCGGAGCTGCGCTCGGTGGTGCTGATCGGGTCCGGCGAGTGGGACGGGCTGCTGGAGGCCGGCCGCCGGGGCGATCCGGCCGTGCTGGCGGGCCGGCAGGCCGCGCTGTCCCCGGACGACCCGATCAACATCCAGTACACGTCCGGAACCACCGGGTTCCCGAAGGGCGCGACGCTGTCCCATCACAACATCCTCAACAACGGCTACTTCGTGGGCCTGATCTGCGGCTACACGCCGGCCGACCGGGTATGCATCCCGGTGCCCTTCTACCACTGCTTCGGCATGGTGATGGGCAACCTCGCGTGCACGTCGAACGGCTGCACGATGGTCATCCCGGCGCCGGGGTTCGACCCGAAGGCCACCCTGGAGGCCGTGTCGCGGGAGCGGTGCACCTCGCTGTACGGGGTGCCGACGATGTTCATCGCCGAGCTCAACCACCCGGACTTCAGCTCCTACGACCTGTCCAGCCTGCGGACCGGGATCATGGCGGGCTCGCCGTGCCCGGTCGAGGTGATGAAGCAGGTCGTGTCGGGGATGGGCATGGAACAGGTCACGATCTGCTACGGCATGACCGAGACCAGCCCGGTGTCGACCCAGACCCGCGCGGACGACTCGCTGGAGCGGCGGGTCTCCACGGTCGGCCGGGTGCACCCGCACCTGGAGATCAAGATCGTCGCCCCGGCCACCGGGCTGACGGTGCCCCGCGGCCAGGCGGGCGAGCTGTGCACCCGCGGCTACTCGGTGATGCTCCGCTACTGGGAGGAGCCGGACAAGACCGCCGAGGCGATCGACAGCGCCCGCTGGATGCACACCGGCGACCTGGGGGTCATGGACGCCGACGGGTACCTCAACATCACCGGCCGGATCAAGGACATGGTCATCCGCGGCGGGGAGAACATCTACCCGCGCGAGATCGAGGAGTTCCTCTACACCCACCCCGACATCGTCGACGCGCAGGTCATCGGCGTGCCCGACCTGCGCTTCGGCGAGGAGCTGTGCGCCTGGATCAAGCTGCGCGACGGTGCGCCGGAGATGACCGCGGCGAGCTTGCGGGAGTTCGCCGCGGGCAAGCTCGCGCACTACAAGATCCCGCGCTACGTGCTCGTGGTCGAGGAGTTCCCGATGACCGTCACCGGCAAGGTCCGCAAGGTCGAGATGCGGGAGAGATCCGTGGAGATCCTCGACCTGGGCGACGCCGCCGCGATCAGGAACGCCTGATCCGCCGTGCGCTACGGTCACACCCCCCTGGGGGGCCTGCCCGGCCGGGTCACGATCTGCGAGGTCGGCCCGCGGGACGGGCTGCAGAACGAGCCGGCGGTGCTGCCGGTCGAGGTGAAGGCGGAGTTCGTCGCCCGTCTCGTCGACGCCGGCCATACGGTCATCGAGACGACCAGCTTCGTGCACCCGAAGTGGGTGCCCCAGCTGGCCGACGCCGAGGCCCTGCTGACCGCGATCACGCCCGCGGCGGGCGTGCGGTACCCGGTGCTGGTGCCGAACGAACGCGGCCTGGACCGGGCGCTCGACCTGGGCGTGCGTGACATCGCGGTATTCGGCAGCGCGACCGAGACGTTCGCCCGGCGCAACCTCAACCGCACCGTGGACGAGTCGCTGCAGATGTTCGCCCCGGTCGTCGCCCGGGCCCGGGAGGCGGGCCTGTCGGTCCGCGGCTACCTGTCGATGTGCTTCGGCGACCCGTGGGAGGGCGAGGTCCCGGTCGCCCGGGTCACCGACATCGCCGCCCGGATGATGGCGCTCGGATGCACCGAGCTGAGCCTCGGCGACACCATCGGAGTGGCCACGCCCGGCCGCGTCGTGGCGCTGCTCGGCGCCCTGTCCGCCGCCGGGGTCCCGGCCGGCCGGATCGCGGTGCACTTTCACGACACCTACGGGCAGGCCCTGGCCAACACCCTGACGGCCCTGCGCCGCGGCGTCACCACCGTCGACGCCAGCGCCGGCGGGCTGGGCGGCTGCCCGTACGCCCGCAGCGCGACCGGCAACCTGGCCACCGAGGACCTGCTCTGGCAGCTCGAGGGGCTCGGCATCGCCACCGGTGTCGACCTGCAGAAGATGGTCGAGGTCAGCGTCTGGATGGCCCGGCAGCTCGGCCGCCCCAGCCCGTCCCGCACCGTCACCGCGCTGGCCGGCTGACGCCCCGGCAGGAAGCCCTGGACAGGAAGGGAGACCGACGATGACGGTGACCGCGCCGGGCCGCCGGGCCGATCCGGGGGACGAGCAGGCCGCCCGCAACGCGGAGTCGCACCGCGCGCTGGTCGCGGACCTGAAGGCGAAGCTGGCCGCGGCGCGGCTGGGCGGGCCGGAACGGTCCCGGGCGCGGCACGTGGAGCGGGGCAAGCTGCTGCCGCGGGACCGGGTGGACTCGCTGGTGGACCCGTCGTCGCCGTTCCTGGAGCTGTCGCCGCTGGCCGCGCACGGCCTGTACGGCGGCGACGCGCCGGGCGCCGGCCTGATCACCGGCGTCGGCCGGATCTCCGGGCGCGAGTGCGTGATCGTCGCCAACGACGCGACGGTCAAGGGCGGCACGTACTACCCGATGACGGTCAAGAAGCACCTCCGCGCGCAGGAGGTGGCCCTGCACAACCGGCTGCCGTGCGTGTACCTGGTCGACTCGGGCGGCGCGTACCTGCCCGCCCAGGACGAGGTCTTCCCCGACCGCGAGCACTTCGGCCGCATCTTCTACAACCAGGCCACGATGTCCGGTCTCGGCATCCCGCAGATCGCCGCGGTCCTGGGCTCGTGCACCGCGGGCGGCGCGTACGTGCCCGCGATGAGCGACGAGGCGGTGATCGTCCGCAACCAGGGGACGATCTTCCTCGGCGGGCCGCCGCTGGTCAAGGCGGCGACCGGCGAGGTCGTCACCGCCGAGGAGCTCGGCGGCGGCGACCTGCACTCGCGGGTCTCCGGAGTCACCGACCACCTGGCCGCCGACGACGCGCACGCGCTGCGGATCGTCCGCGACATCGTCGCGACCCTCGGGCCGCGCGCCCCCCGCCCGTGGGAGGTCCGCCCCACCCAGGAGCCGCTCGCCGACCCGGACGAGCTCTACGACGCCGTCCCCACCGACTCCCGGATCCCCTACGACGTGCGCGAGGTGATCACCCGGATCGTCGACGGGTCGCGCCTGGGTGAGTTCAAGGCGGAGTACGGCACGACGCTGGTCACCGGGTTCGCCCGTATCCACGGCCACCCGGTCGGGATCATCGCGAACAACGGGATCCTGTTCTCCGAGTCCGCCCTCAAGGGCGCCCACTTCATCGAGCTATGCGACCAGCGCGGCGTGCCGCTGGTGTTCCTGCAGAACATCTCCGGTTTCATGGTCGGGCGCGAGTACGAGGCGGGCGGCATCGCCAAGAACGGCGCCAAGATGGTGACGGCGGTGGCCTCCACCCGCGTGCCGAAGCTGACCGTTATCATCGGCGGGTCGTTCGGCGCCGGGAACTACTCGATGTGCGGCCGGGCGTACTCACCGCGGTTCCTGTTCATGTGGCCGAACGCCCGGATCTCGGTGATGGGCGGGGAACAGGCGGCCACGGTGCTGGGCACGGTCGGCTCCGGCGCCGATCCCGGCGCGATCCGCGCGCAGTACGAGACCCAGGGGCATCCCTACTACTCCACCGCCCGGCTGTGGGACGACGGGGTGATCGACCCGAAGGACACCCGGACGGTCCTGGGTCTCGCGCTGTCCGCAGCGGCCAACGCCCCGCTGGGCGACCCGGCGTTCGGCGTCTTCCGGATGTGAGGTGAGGATGTTCGACACCGTGCTGGTCGCCAACCGCGGCGAGATCGCCTGCCGGGTGATCCGGACCCTGCGGCGGCTCGGCATCCGGTCCGTCGCCGTCTACACCGACCCGGACGCGGCCGCGCCGCACGTGACCCTGGCCGACGTGGCCGTGCGCCTGGGCCCGGCGCCGGCCTACCTGTCGGTGGACGCCGTCGTCGGCGCCGCCCGGCGGGCCGGCGCGCAGGCCGTCCATCCCGGTTACGGCTTCCTGTCGGAGAACACGGCGTTCGCCGCCGCCTGCGAGGCGGCCGGGATCGCGTTCGTCGGCCCGCCGTCGCCGGCCATCGAGGCGATGGGCGACAAGATCCGCGCCAAGCAGACCGTGGCCAAGGCGGGCGTGCCCGTCGTGCCCGGTTCCGACGAGCAGAGCTCCGACGGGGCCGGGCGGGACGACGAGGCGCTGACCCGGGCCGTGGCCGAGATCGGCTACCCGGTGCTGCTCAAGCCGAGCGCAGGCGGCGGCGGCAAGGGGATGCGCGAGGTGCACCGGGCCGCCGACCTGGCCGACGCGATCACCGCGGCCCGGCGCGAGGCCCATGGCAGCTTCGGAGACGACACGCTGCTGGTCGAGCGGCTGGTGACCAACCCCCGGCACATCGAGATCCAGGTCCTCGCCGACGCCCACGGGAACGCGATCCACCTCGGCGAGCGCGAGTGCTCGCTGCAGCGGCGCCACCAGAAGATCATCGAGGAGGCGCCGTCGCCGCTGCTGAATGGGGCACAGCGCAGCGCGATGGGTGCCGCCGCGGTCGAGGCGGCCCGCGCCGTCGGCTACGTCGGGGCCGGGACGGTGGAGTTCATCGTCGGCGGCGACCGGCCGGACGAGTTCTTCTTCATGGAGATGAACACCCGGCTCCAGGTGGAGCACCCGGTCACCGAGGAGATCTTCGGCCTGGACCTGGTGGAGCTGCAGCTGCGGGTGGCGGCCGGGGAGCGGGAGCCGTGGCCGGACCGGCGGCGAGCCCGCGGGCACGCGGTCGAGGCCCGGATCTACGCCGAGGACCCGGCGGCGGGCTTCCTGCCCACGGGCGGCCGTGTCCTCGCGCTGAGCTGGCCCGACGGCGTGCGGGTCGACGCCGGGATCGCCGAGGGCAGCATCGTGGGCAGCCACTACGACCCGATGCTGGCCAAGGTGATCGCGCACGGGGCCGACCGGGCCGAGGCGCTCGCCCGGCTGGACGCGGCCCTGGGCGAGGTGGTGGTGCTCGGCGTGGGCACCAACACCGGGTTCCTGCGCGCGCTGCTCGCCGATCCCGACGTGCGGGCCGGGAGGCTGGACACCGGGCTGGTCGGCCGCCGCCTGGATTCCTTGGTGGCGGCCGGGCCGCCGCCTGACGTGCTGCCCGCGGCGGCGGTGCTGGCGCTGGCCGCGCTGGAGCCGGCCGGGCAGATGGTCGACCCGTTCGACGTGCCGGGCGGGTGGCGGGTCGGCGAGCCGGCCTGGACGGCCTGGCGGATGACCGTCGACGGCACCAGTGTCAACAGCACAGGGCCGGTCGAGGTCCGGGCGCGCGGCCGGGCGGCCGATGCGCTCGTCGCGGCCGGCCAGGCGGATCCGGTGCACGCGCAGGCCATGGCGCGGTCCGACGGCCGGGTGCCGGTCACCGTGGACGGGGTGACCCGCGGCTATGCCGTCGCGCTGGACGGGGACACGCTGTGGCTCGGCCGCGACGGCCAGGCCTGGGCGGTGCGCGAGCAGGCCCCCCTGGACGCCGCCGCCGCGAAGACCGCCGGGTCGGGCGGGCCGGTCGTCGCGCCGATGCCGGGCACGGTGACGCTGGTCGAGGTGGCCGAGGGCCAGGCCGTCACCGCCGGCCAGCGCCTCGTCGTGGTCGAGGCGATGAAGATGGAGCACGTCCTGACCGCCCCGGTCGACGGTACCGTGCGCGACCTGCGCGCCAAGCCGGGCGCGACCGTGGCCAAGGACGCCGTGCTGCTGGTTGTCGAGCCCGCCGGGCGGGAGGAGCAGGAATGATGGACCTATGGATCTGAGGCTGTCCGAGGAGCACGAGGCGCTGCGCGCCTCCGTCGAGGAGTTCGCCCGCAAGGAGGTCGCCCCCGTCATCGGCGAGCTCTACGAGCGCGGCGAGTTCCCCTACGAGATCGTGGCCAAGATGGGCGTGATGGGCCTGTTCGGCCTGCCGATCCCCGAGGAGTACGGCGGCATGGGCGGGGACTACTTCGCCCTGTGCCTGGCGCTGGAGGAGCTGGCCCGGGTCGACTCCTCCGTCGCCATCACGCTGGAGGCCGGGGTCTCGCTCGGCGCGATGCCGATCTGCCGCTTCGGCACCGAGGAGCAGAAGCGGCGATGGCTGCCGGCGCTGGCCGCGGGCGAGCGGCTGGGCGCGTTCGGCCTGACCGAGCCCGGCGGCGGCTCCGACGCCGGCGCGACCCGCACCACGGCCCGCCTCGACGCCGGCCAGTGGGTGATCAACGGGTCGAAGGCGTTCATCACCAACTCCGGCACCGACATCACCGACCTCGTCACGGTCACGGCGCTGACCGGCGAGCGGGAGATCTCCGCCATCCTGGTCCCGGCCGGCACCCCCGGCTTCCGGGTCTCGCGGAAGTATTCCAAGGTCGGCTGGAGCTCCTCCGACACCCGCGAGCTGTTCTTCGACGACGTCCGGGTGCCCGCGGGGAACCTCATCGGCGAGCGCGGCCGCGGATACGCCCAGTTCCTGTCGATCCTCGACGAGGGCCGCGTCGCGATCGCCGCGCTGGCCACCGGGCTCGCCCAGGGCTGCGTCGACGAGTCGGTGCGCTACGCCCGCGAGCGCCATGCGTTCGGCCACCCGATCGGCAGCTACCAGGCCATCCAGTTCATCATCGCGGACATGGAGGCACGCGCGCACACCGCACGGCTGGCCTACTACGCGGCGGCGGCGAAAATGCTGCACGGCGAGCCGTTCAAGAAGGAGGCGGCCATCGCCAAGCTCGTGTCGTCGAACGCGGCGATGGACAACGCCCGCGCGGCCACGCAGGTCTTCGGCGGCTACGGCTTCATGAACGACCACGCGGTCGGGCGCTTCTACCGCGACGCGAAGATCCTCGAGATCGGCGAGGGCACCAGCGAGGTCCAGCGGATGCTCATCGCGCGCCAGCTGGGGCTCTAGAGCCCGGCCTGATGAGCGCTTCCACGGCTCAGCGCCGGACGAGGGCAGGAACACCCGGCCGTCGCCCTCATCAACGCCAGAGCACCATCTCCGGAACGGTGACGGCGCAAAGTCGCGGTTAACCTCGGCACCACGCTTACAACCACCGGCACCGCGCCAACCTGAAGTCCCGCGGCCAGGGGTGGCTGCGGGACTTAGAACAGCACTACATCGGCACCGCCAGTGCCGCCTCCATTGGCATCGTCAGTGACGCGCAACACCTGGGCGGTGCGGAGGCCGGGGGGAACCGGGCCATGGCCGACGCCGTCTCGCTGGCCGCCGTCCAGGGCGTGGCCGCCGTCCGGGGCGTGCCCGCCCAGTCCCGGCCGGAGCGGCAACTGCCTGCGGGAACGTCTCTGCTCGATGAAGGCGCCCACCCCGTACCCCACGATGAACAGCGCCGCGACTACGGCGGCACGGGCCACGAGAAAGCACACGGGAATCCAGGACTTATCGGCATAAAAATAAGGCCTGGAGCCGAACGGATTATCGAGGTGGCCGGCGACCCACACGGCAGCGAACGCGATGACCAGGCAGCCGCCCGACCCTGCGGCTGCCCTGGCCAGCGGCCGACGGCGTGCCTGGGCCGACGGGCTGGCCGGTCCGGCCTCGGCCTGGGTATCGGAGGTGAGTGCAGCCAGTGCCCGGCCCGCCCGCGCGCTGAGCTCGTCCCCGGTCAGCCGGCTTTGCAGAAGCGCGTCCTTCAGCGCCTCGATCACCTGCTCGCGGTCGGCGTGGCCCGCCATGAGCCGGTCACCACCCGCCGCGCCCGGGTCCTGCGGTCCTGTCATCACCGGCACCTCCCCCTAGGCCCTACCTAGGTAGAGCCTAGCGCGGCTGCTCTCCATCGGCCATCCCCAGCCGAGGCCGGTGCATGTATTTGACACTAGCGCCAGGGTCTGGCAATCCCCGCGGAAACGGCTCTGGGCGCTTTCCTCCGGGAGGAACCTTCGGTGGTCCGTGTTCTGGGACCAGCACCATGGCCCGTGGCGCGGCTCATCGCTGTGCGGGGGGCAGGCCGCCAGCCTGCGGGCGGACGCGCGGAGCCTACGGTCCGCCGGCGGGCCAGACGAGGCGCACAAGCGCTCGCCGGCCCGCCGGGGAACCGCGGTAACGCTCCTAGTGGTGCGGGTAGAGCGCCTGGACGCGGTTGATGAGGTTACCCAGGAGCGAGGCGGGGATCGGGTCGTTGATCCCGTTCACGTCATCGACCGTGTAGACGTTCGTGCCGGCCAGCACGACCGCTGTGTTCGCGTAGAAGTTCAACGCGGGCAGCGCGGAGAGGTCGACGTACTGGATGAGCTGGAACGCCTGGTGCTTGCGGATGGTGGTCTTGGACAGCGACTGGTTGGTTAGTTCCCACGTGATGCTGTGGTCGCCTGGGTCCGTCTCGGTGAAGGCCGAGCACTGCTTGTACCTCGTGTACGCCTGGTTGTAGAACGAGGCCGCCGCCTGAGCGGTCTTGAACTGGAGCACAGCCTGATCGCCGCCGAGGACGAGGCTGGGATAATCGGCGATGGCCGGATTCGGGTTGTCGACGCTGTCCATCGCGCCGCCCGTGTTGCCGAAGCCCCAGACGTAGATGTACGACTCGAAGTTCGCGCAGCTCAATTTCGACGGCTTGATCCAAGCCCGCGTCGACCGGAGCTTCTTACCGCTATTGAGCCGCTGCGTCACGGTGAAGCCGCTCCCGAAGGCCGAGGTCGGCAGGAGTGCGGACTGCAGTCGGACCCCCGTCACCTGCGGCGCGGGCGTGGCCTTGCCGCTGAACGGCGAGGCCATTGCCGAGCCCGCCATGCCCAGCGAGAGCGCCGCGGCGGTGGCGATGACTGCGATCGCCTTGAATTTCACATTGTCCTCCAGGACACGGTCCCCCCCGCCAGGCCCTCTGGCGAACAACCGCGTGGAGCGATGACAGTAGTGGAGGCGGAACGCGGCGCACCATAAATCGACGAAACCGTGATCTAAACCGTTAAACCGGAGGCTGGCCATGCGCGGCGGCCGCCCGGGAAATGTGGTTCTTCGTCGTTTTGAGCGTGGGCGGCGGGACATGGTGATTGGCGGGGTCCGCCTGGCCGGCCAGGATGGATGACATGACAGCGCTCGATACGGGAACCGAGGATCTGCGTGCCGAGATCGACGGCGGCGTCGCGGTGATCACCATGAACCGGCCGGATCGGCGGAACGCCTTCTCCCCGGCCATGGTGTCCGCCCTGGGGACGGTCCTGGCCCAGGTGGAGCTCGACGAAGCGGTGGGCTGCGTCGTGCTCACCGGGGCGGGCGGCGCCTTCTGCGCCGGCGGCGACGTCAAGAACATGGCCGCCCGGCCGGCGGACGGCGGGGACGGCGCCGGTCCCTCACCCGACGCCCTGATCCACCGTCAGCGACTGAACCAGCGGGCCACCAGCGGCCGCCTGTGGAGCATGCCCAAGCCGACCATCGCCGCCATCGGGGGGCCCGCGGCCGGGGCTGGCCTGTCCCTGGCGCTGGCCTGCGATCTGCGCTACGCGGTGCCGGGGGCGGTGCTGACCACCGCCTTCGCCAAGGTCGGGTTCGCCGGAGACTACGGCGGGACATGGTTTCTCACCCGGCTGGTGGGCAGCAGCAGAGCCAAGGAGCTCTATTACTTCTCCGAGCGGCTGAGCGCCGGGGACGCCCAGCGGCTCGGGATCGTCAACGCCATCTTCCCGCCGGAGGACTTCGGGCGGGAGGTCATGGAACGCGCCCGCCGGCTGGCGCGAGGGCCGTCGATCGCCTACCGCTACATGAAGGAGAACCTGAACCGGGCCGTCACCGGCGAGCTGGGTGACTGCATGGACCTGGAGGTGACCCACCACGTGCACACCGGGCTCACCGAGGATCATCGTGAAGCCACCCGGGCCTTCGTGGACAAGCGCGAACCGCGTTTCCGCGGCCGGTAGCCCGGCTCAGGAGAAGCGGAACACCGGTCCCCGCGCCGGGAAGGGGAGGACGGCTCCGGCCGGGATCAGGAACGCGTGCTCCCGTTTTATCCGGACCCGGTCGATCCAGGCGTCGGTGATGACGAGGATGGGGCCGTCCTTCGGGAAGTCCGGCGCGTCCTGCAGCAGGTCGATGCCGGGCTGCAGCACGGTGCCGCCGCGCCCGCGGACCCGCACCCGGCCGGCGATGTCGAGCGGGTGCATCCAGCCGTTGTCGTGCGACTCGGCGTCGCAGAAGACCACCCGCACGGCCTGCACGTCCCGGGTGACCGCGTAGGAGGCGATGGCGCCGAGGGCTTTCCCGAGGAGGCGCCGGTCCATCGAGCCGCTGGTGTCCAGGACGACGCCGAAGGTCCGGCTCTGCATGAGCTCCTCCGGCAGGTGCCAGCCGGGGCGGGGGATGTCCGGCGTCGCGGACTGGCGGCGGCTCGCCCGGGCGTAGGAGCGGCGGCGCTCCACCGGCGCGAAGTGATCATCGAACCAGCGCGCCAGTTCGACGTCCCAGGGCACCGGGGGCTCGGTCAGCGCGCGGATCTCCTCCACGAGCCCGGCGGGGAGCAGGCCGCGCCCCTGCCCGCGGTGGTAGCCGATGCCGTCGGCCAGGCAGCGCCGGTAGAACTCGTCGAGGTCCACTCCCCACGCCGGGTCATCGGGCCCGGCCAGCCGCCGGGGCAGGATGTCACAGGCCCCGGGGCCGCGCAAGGTCGCGAGCTTCCACGTGCGGCGCCGGCCGGCGGCGATCTCGTCGTAGACCTCCTCGGCGGACTTGCCGCGCAGCGACGGGTCGTACAGCGCGCTGTCCGGGAGGTCGCCCAGGGCCATCTCGGCCAGCCAGCCGTTGATCACGAAATCGCAGGCCACGTTCCACAGCCAGGGATCGCGGCCGCCGCCGCGGGTGTCGTGCCGCAGCCCGGCGTGCAGCAGTTCGTGCGCGATGACGAACCGCTGCTCGCCATCCTCGAGACCGCACTGCGGGTTGACGTACAGTTCGGCGGCCGCCGGGCTGATCGCCGCGACCCGGATGCCGTGCAGGCGGCACACCTCGGCGTCCTCGACCAGCTTGAACGCGGCGGCGAGGGCGCCGAGCAACGGGTAGGAGGAGATGAACCAGCCGAGCGCCTGCCGCCACCGCGTCTTGCGCCCGCCGGTGCCCGCCAGGTGATCGGCCACGCCACCCGCGACGTCCACGGCGGCGCCGACCGCGCTGGCCAGCCCGGCCGCGAGCAGGTCGGGCCATTTCACCGGCCCCGGCCAGGTCCCGCGCGAGGGGACGCCCTCCCAGCACAGGTCACCGCCCGGCCCCGCGGTCCCCGCCCCGCCCAGGTCGAGCGGGCTGCCCAGGGCACGCAGCCGCTCCGCGAAGGGACCCTCGCCGTCCGAGGCCCCGGCCAGGTGGTCGTAGCCGGTGGGCCCGCCGAGCCCCTCGGGCGGCCGCCCGATCTTCAGGTGGGCCAGGAAACGGTCGACCGTCACGCAGGCGGCGAGGTTCCACGCCACGTCGAAACGCGCCCCGGAAGCCCCGCCGGAGGGCAGGCCGGTGGCCGCGCGCCAGCCTGCCAGGCGGTGCTGGGCCAGGTGGCCGAACCCGAGGTGGAGCAGGCAATGCGCCGCGACCCACGCCCATTCCTCCGGCTCGCCGCGCCGCCGCGGGTGCAGGTAGATATGCCCGAGGCTGGTCACCACCGCCCATCCACCGGGCGGGCACCGGTCATCATCACCGCTGGCATGCCAGACGGCCGGGTACCCCAGCGGCGCGAACAGCGGGTGCTGCCGGATGAGGTCCAGGCCGCGCTTCCTGTTCTCGGCCGCCGGGTCCGTCCGTGCCCCTGGCCGCCGGGACTGGCGGCCCCTCGCCGGCACGGCTAGACCTTGGCCCCGTCACGCGCGGCGGCGAGCCGGGGCAGGTCGCGGACCACCTCGACCATGAACCAGGAGGGCAGCCGGGCGTCGCTGCCGTCCTCGGTCACCCCGTCCTGCGCGCCGGCGACGACCATCTGGGCGGCCTCGACGCTGATCTCGGCCAGCTCGGTGAGCAGGGCCTTCGCGCGGTGGGCGAGCTGCGCCGCGCCGCCGCCGAGCTGGGCCCGCGACACCGGGAGCTCCTTGGCCAGCCGGGCGCGCAGGCCCTGCGCCAGGAAGTAGCAGACATCGCGCTCGGCGGGATCGGCGGGCCAGTGCATCGTCCCCTTCAGCAGCGCGTCGAGCGACCAGGCGTGCCGGAGCTGGCGGACGTAACCGCGGAACTGCCCCGCGTGCGACGGCGACACGGTGCCCAGCGCGAGGATCCGCAGCAGCTCGTCCGGCATGCCCGGCCCGTCCGCCGCCCCGGCGCCGTAGGAGTGCAGCAGGTCGGAGAGGATGTGCCAGGCACGAGGGGTGGAGAACGGCTCCTCATGCCGGGGCGGCGCGGTCGCCAGGTGATCCGGCCGCTGGCTGATGTAGTCGACGACCCACGGGTGAACGCCGCTGCGCCGGGCCCAGGCCAGCCAGTCGCGGGGGCTGCTCACCAGGTGGACGTGCACCATCCGGTTGATCAGCGCCGACGACATCGGCCGCACGATGGCCGAGTCCTGGCTCCGGTTCCCCGCCCCGATCACCACGGACTCCGGGTGCAGCGTATAGCTGCCGAGCCGCCGGTCCAGGATCAGGCTGTAGAAGGCCTTCTGCACCTCGTGGCTGGACCCGTTCAGCTCGTCGAGGAAAAGCACGTAAGGCTCGTCCCGCGCGATGGCCTCAGGCGGGCAGAACCGGCTGCGGGCCCGGTCCCCCTCCCCGATGATCCGCGGCACGCCGATAAGATCCTCGGCCGCGAGCTGGGTGCCCAGCAAGGTGTGGCACTCCAGTCCGACCTGCGCGGCGAACTCCTCCACCAGGCTGGACTTGCCGATGCCTGGCTGCCCCCAGATGAAAACCGGCCGTACCACCGCGACGTGCAGGAGCAGTTCGGGCAACTGCGCAGGGGTGACCGTGACAGAAGCGTGCATGTACCGCCAGGGTACGTTCCGCCCCGCTGGCCGTCACCTGAATATCCGGCCCCGCGGCGGGGCGTGATGCCGGCCGGGAGGCAGTCACGCCGCCCGTTAGGTTAAAAAAAGATCAATCATCCCGAACGGGTGCGGTTCCTGCCCTGGTTCCGGTACCAGCCGCCGCCGCACCGGCGCGACCCGCCGCGCATTGTCGCGGGGGTGCGGGCGGCGGATACTGCGTAATGATGCAGGTAATGGCGAACCGTGGGGAGGGCTCATGAGCGCCCCTGTCGATGAGCAGGTAGCGGTAACCGTTCGCGGGGCCTGCCCGCATGATTGCCCGGACACCTGCGCCCTGCTGGTCTCGGTGCGCGACGGCCGCGCGGTGGAGGTGCGGGGGGATCCCGGGCACCCGTTCACCCGGGGCGGGTTGTGCGTGAAGGTGAACAACTACGTCGACAAGGTCTACAGCCCCGACCGGGTGCTCTACCCGTTGCGCCGCACCGGCCCCAAGGGCAGCGGCCGGTTCGGCCGGGTTTCCTGGGACGAGGCGCTGGACGAGATCGCCGGCCGGTTCCGGTCCTCGATCGCCGAAGGTGGCGCGGAGTCGATCATGCCGGTCAGCTACCTGGGCACCGAAGGCATCCTCAACGGCCTCAACGTGGGAGACCCGTTCTTCAACAAGCTCGGCGCCACGATCACCGAGCGCACCTACTGCGACTCCGGTGCCTGCACGGCCTACACCATGACGATCGGCGCGACCGCGGGCGTGGATCCGGAGAGCCTGGTGCACTCCCGCTACATCCTCATCTGGGCCTGCAACATGATCTCGACGAACCTGCACCTGTGGCCGTTCGTGGCCGAGGCGCAGCGCCGCGGCGCCAAGGTCGTCGTGATCGACCCGGTGCGGCACCGGACGGCCGCGCACGCGGACTGGTACATCCCGATCCGGCCCGGCACCGACGGCGCGCTCGCGCTGGCCATGATGAACGTCATCATCGGCGAAGAGCTCACCGATCAGGCCTACATCCGTGACCACACCGTCGGTTACGACGAACTGGCCGAGCGGGTGAGGCGTTACACCCCGGAATGGGCTTGCGGGCAGACCGGGATCCCGGCCGGGGACATCCGTACCCTGGCCCGGGAGTACGCGTCCTCCCAGCCCTCGATGATCCGGATCGGAGTGGCCATCGAGCGCCACGCCGGGGGCGGGCAGACGGTGCGGTCGATCGCCTGCCTGCCGGCGCTGACCGGCGCCTGGCGCCGGGTCGGCGGCGGGCTGCTGCAACTGCCGCTATGGGCGTTCCCGGTGAACTGGCCCGCGCTGCTCCATCCAGAGCTGGCCACGCCCGGGACCCGGGTGGTCAACCAGTTCCTGCTGGGCCGCGCGCTAACCGGGCAGCTGGGCCTGGACCCGCCGATCACCGCGCTGATGGTGTACAACTCCAACCCGGTGGTGGTCTGCCCGGAGCAGGACAAGGTGGTCGCGGGCCTTTCCCGGGAGGACCTGTTCACCGTGGTCAGTGACCACTTCGTGACCGATACCGCCCGCTACGCCGACCTGGTGCTGCCGGCCACCACCCAGCTCGAGCAGCACGACATCATGTTCAGCTGGGGCCACTTCTATGTCACGCTGAACACCCCGGCGGTCGAGCCGCTCGGCGAGGCCATTCCCAACACCGAACTGTTCCGGCGCCTGGCTGCCCGGATGGGCTTCACCGAGGACTGCTTCACCCGTACCGACGAGCAGATGCTCGCCGAGGCGTTCGACTGGTCCGCGCCAGCCATGGCCGGCATCAGCCTGGAGTCGCTACGCCGGACCGGCTGGGCCAGGCTCAACCTGCCCTCGGCCGACGAGTACGCCCCGCACGCCGAGGGCCGCTTCCCGACCCCGTCCGGCAAGGTCGAATTCCGCTCATCGACCGCCGAGCAGGCGGGTAACTTCGTGCTCCCGCTGTTCCGGCAGGGCTCAAACGAGTTCCAGCCGGGCGGCACGGTCGATCCCCTGCCCTACTACGTGCCACCCCGCGAGAGCGCCGATAGCGGCTACCGGCTCAACCTCATCTCCCCCAAGTCGCACGCCTACCTCAACTCCAGCGCCGGCGACCAGCCCGCGCAGCGCCGCGTGCAGGGCGAACAGGCAGTGACCGTACACCCGCAAGACGCCGCCGACCGCGGCATCGCGGACGGGCAGCATATCCGCGTCTTCAACGACCGCGGCCAGTTCATCGCCCTGGCCCGGGTCACCGACGAGATCGCCCGCGGAGTGGTCATGGCCCCGATGGGAGCCTGGCCCAAGAACGCCAAGGGCCGTGCCACGGTCAACGCGGTCAACCCGTTCGTGTTCGCCGACCTCGGTAACGCCCCGACGTTCTCCGACACCAGAGTCGAGATCGAACCGATCTGACCGTCGGCTGACGGCGCGGTGCGCGTATCCCGGGACCGGCGGGCGTGATCACCCGGAGTCTACGACCAGCCTTGGCATATAACCAAGTACGTCGACTATCTGCCCTACGGAAATAGGCCCTTTCCGCAGGACCGTGACTTCCTTGCTAGTACTGCAGTCGACGATGGTGCTGAGCGAGGGAGTTATGGTCCCGGAATCCAGGAACACCACTACGTGATGAGCGAGATCTGCCACATCGTCAACACCGCTAATGATCGGACTGCCGTTCTTGCGAGCCGCAGACACGGCGAGCGGCCCGCTGCTCCGCAGTAGCTCTTGACTGACGGCGTGCTTCGGAACGCGTACCTGGACAAGTTCAGGATGCCCGCCGATATCCCAGGTCACCGTAGGCTGAGCAGGAACAATCAAGGTAAGCGGACCGGGCCAGAAAACATCGGCGAGCGCTATGGCATCATACGAAGCGGGGATCGCTATGCCGTCAAGGACGCTCCTGTCGCTAATCAGCACCTGAAGGGGGGCAGTCTTTTCCATGCCTTTGACTGAGCGGATTCTGCGGGCCACCGAACTGGAAAAGGCATCGCCGCCCAGCGCGTAACCGGTGTCAGTGGGAAGTACCACGAGCTCATCAGCCGCGATGGCTTCCAGCGCGGCGGTGAGACCCTCGCTCCGCGCGCTCTCGTCCGTACAGTCGAAGACTTGCACCGCTCCCTCTCCTCTGGCACGAGATACCGGGCTCGCGCTACCGCGGGTGCCGCCGGGCCTCCCGCGTCGAACTGGACTGTAGCACGGGATACACTGACCGTTCGTGTCCTCGATGGGGTGGCGCTGACGAAAAGCCGTACGAGCCCGGACACCGGAGGGAGTTAAGGGATGGCTGAGTTCAAGCACCTGCGACCGTGCCCGGCAACCGGGACGATCAAGCTGGCTGATGTCGTCAAGGTCGCCGATAACCTGAAGCGGGGTTCCCTTGCGGTCTTGCCGACCGAGACCGGGTATATGCTCGCCGCGCTGGCTACTTCAATACCGGCGATTAAGCGAGTATTTACAGCCAAGGGCCGGGCCGCCGCTAAAGTGATGCATGTTGCCTGCAGCTCGCTAACAATGGCTGAGACCATCGGCGAGCTCAATGAGCCTGCGCTCAGGCTACTCGGGGAACTGACGCCCGGACCAGTTACCGTGGTCGTCAACAAGACGCCGTTGCTGCCAGATACTTTGGTGTCCCTAGACGGCACGGTGGGAATCAGGGTTCCTGACCACCCGGCGACACTGCAAGTTATCAATGAGGTCGGAGTTCCCCTGACGGCCACCAGCCTCAACGTTTCAGGCGCGGGCTCAGCGTCAATCGGCAAGCTGGACATGCAATTTATGGAGTGGCCGGACAATGAAGTGGTGTATGTGGTAGAAGATGATGATCGGATTATCTTCGACTCGCCTTCTACCCTGGTCCGGCTATCAGGTAAAGATATCGAGATACTACGGCAGGGGCCGATATCGGAGCCAGAGGTCCGCCGCGTGGCGAGCCTGACGGGAGATCTCGAGGTCGCGGACCGGAACGCCGGGCGGTGAGCCGAGGCGGGAACCCGCGAGGTTTACGCGGCTGACCCGGTCGCTGGTTTCGGCGCTGGTGGTTTCGGCGCTGGTGGTTTCGGCATGGCCGCGGACAGGTCGGGGATGCCGCAGGCAGCGGCGAGCAGGGCGGCGTACTGGGCCAGGCTGGCCCGGGTGACGTCCAGGTCGGCGCGCAGTTGCGCGGCATGAGGCCACGCCTGCTCGTGCGCGGCCCGGCTCCGGCCGGGCGGCCGGGTGGCTTCCCAGTCCTCGAGCAGCGGGTGCCAGTGGGCGACAAGGGGACGGAGGACGCAGTTGAGGATGACCACGGACAGGTAGCCGAAGTTGTACTGCCCGTCCGGCTTGGGCTCGGCCACGGTGGGGCCATGTCGGCGCAGGATTTCCCTGGTCGTGCCGAAAAGGGAGTACAGGCTGGTGAGGGCCTCCCGCAGCAGCCCCTGGCCGGCCGGGAGCGGCACGACGGCTATCCGTGTCATCAGCTCGACGTAGAACTCCCACGCCGCCCGCCGCTCGGCGTCGTTTGGTTCCCACGTGCCCGAGATCTTGATGAACTTCAGGTCCAGGCCCACCTCAACGCTCTTCGGCGCCCTCATGACCATCTCCCTCCCGGTGCTAACAGTAGAGGGACATGGGACTGCCGGGCCAGAGCCGGTACGCTACGCGGCGAGCCGGCGGCGAGCGTTCCCGCCGGGCGCAGCACCGTGGTGAGCCACCCGCCCGAACCTTCTGCCCGGCCGGCCCCGGTCGGCCGGGCAGAAGGAATACCGGCGGAACTCTCACCTGCCGGTCATCTGGCCTACTCCCAGCGGAAGAAGCGGCGCGCCAGGAAGCCGAACACGACCGCGTACCCCGCCAGGACCAGCAGCGGCGCGGCCGGCGGGAACCCCTGCAGGATCGAGTCCTGGATCGCCTGCACCGCCGCGCCGAGCGGGGTGTAGTTGCTGATGTCCTGGAGCAGGGCGGGCATCATCGCCCGCGGCAGCCACAGGCCGGCGAAGAACATCAGCGGGAAGAACGCCAGCCGGCCGATGACGCTCGCGCCGTTCGCCGTCCGGGCCAGCGCGGCGATCAGCAGGCCGATGGGGAAGAGCCCGGCGATGGACGCCGCGATCGACAGCACGAGCCCGCCGGGGCTCGCCGGGGCGGGCGTCCCGAAGGCGGCGACGGCCGCAGCGAATATGACCAGGAGCGCGGCCATCGCCGCGCCCAGCTGGATGATGCCCTGGGCGGCCAGCAGCCAGGACGGGGGTACCGGGGTGGTCGACAAGCGGCGCAGGACTCCCAGCTCGCGGTAGGAGACGAGCGGGATCGGCAGGCCCAGCAGCGCGAGCATGGCCAGGCTGAACACGATGAGGACCGGCACGTACGCGTCGAACAGGGTGAGCCCGCCGAGTTGCGGCAAGGCCTGGTGGAACGCGGGCAGCTCGCCGAAGATGACCAGCAGCAGCACGGGGAGCAGGACTCCGGCGATCAGCGCGACCGGCCGCCTCCAGGCGAGCCGGGCCTCGTTGAGCACGATCTGGCGGAACGCGGCGCCGCGCGCCGTTCCCGGCAGCGGCAGGGCCGGCCGTGACCGGGCCCGCCGCGGGCGGGCCGGCCGCGGCAGTGATGGTGCGAGCGAGTTCACAGCGTCGCTCCTTCGGAGTCCAGGTCCTTGAGGTGCCTTCCGGTGAGCTTCACGAAGGCGTCCTCCAGGCTCGACGAATCGAGCTGCACGTCGCGGGCCGTCACCCCGGCCGAGGCCAGGGTGAGGATCACGACGTTGACGAGCTCTCCGGTCCCGGTGACCACGACGTGCTGGCCCTCATGCCCGACCGCCGTCACCTCGGGCCGCCCGGTCAGCAGCCGGTCGTCGAACGAGGCCGAGGGCAGGAAGCGCACGCTCTTCCCGCCCCTGGCCTGCGCGGCCAGGCCGGCCGGGGTGCCCAGCGCGGCGACCCGCCCGCTGTCGATCAGCGCCACCCGGTCGCACAGCCGCTCGGCTTCCTCCATGAAGTGAGTGACCAGGATGATCGTCACGCCGCGGTCGCGCACGCCCTCGATGAGCTCCCAGGTGTCCCGCCGGGCCTGGGGGTCCAGCCCGGCCGTCATCTCGTCCAGGACCGCGATCTTCGGCCCGCCGATGAGGGCCAGCGCGATGGACAGCCGCTGCCGCTGGCCGCCGGACAGCGACCTGTAGAAGTCCCTGAGCTTCCCGGCCAGCCCGAGCACCTCGATCAGCTCGCTGACGTCGGCGGGCTGGCGGTAGAACGACTCGTACATGCGAAGGATCTCGCCGACCCTGAGCCGGTCCGGCAGCGCGCTCGCCTGCAGCTGCACCCCGACGATCTCGTGGACCTCGGCCCGGTCGGCGCGCGGGTCCAGGCCCAGCAGCCGGATCGTCCCGGCGTCCGGGGCGCGGAGCCCGATGGCGCACTCGGCGGTGGTGGTCTTGCCAGCTCCGTTCGGGCCGAGAAGGCCGAAGATCTCGCCCTCGGCCACCGAGAACGACACGTCGTCGACCGCCACCAGGGATCCGTAGGTCTTGCGCAGGTGCGCGATCTCCACGCTTACCGGTGCACCCATGACTGCCTTCCTGTCCACGCGCCGCTCGTCCGGACGCGCTGCCTGCTACCGGCACGCTGCCGGTCGTTGCCGATAAAAACTGATATCATTATGATAAGTATGTGGTATCAGGCAAGTCAACCCAGGTGGTGGCGGTGAGCGTGCGGAAGGCGGCGATGGTGTCTAATCTCCTGCGACCAGGTGCTGCTGTTCCAGCGCAGGATCATGCCCTGCACCGCCCCGCCGTTGATGCTGGGCAGATTGCTCCCGACGGCATAGACGTCACCGGGCCCGCGGGCGGCCACGCCGGTGAGCCCGGGATCGGGTGACGCTCTTTGCCGGTTCATCCTGCGGGGATGAGGCACACGGGAAACAGCTGGCCAAGACTTACTCGTGAGGGTGTCCTCGGCGGGACGCCCGGACGGAGGTGACGTCGAAGTGAACTACCCGTTGTGGGACCTGTTCGTGACCATGTTCTATATATTCGTCTGGGCCGTGCTGATCTTCCTCGTCTTCTGGGTGGCGCTGAGCATCTTCAGGAGCAAGGATCTCAGCGGCTGGGGCAAGGCGGGCTGGCTCATATTCGTCATCGTGCTGCCCTTCATAGGCGTCTTCACCTACCTGATCGTCCGCGGCACCCACATGGCCAGCGAGCAGGCCGAGGTGGCCTATGCGCCGCAGAACGAGGCGTACCGCGCCTACGACCGCTTCGAGTCGCGAGGGAGCGCCGACGAGCTCAGCAAGCTGGCCGACCTGCGCGACCGGGGCGTGATCACGGACGCGGAATTCCAGAAGGGCAAGACCCAGCTGCTGGGCTGACGGATGCCCGGACGCCACCTGGCTCGATCCCCTGGGTACCTTCTTAGGAGCTATGGTCAGCGTGGCAGCACATCCGGAGTAACTGATGATCAAGCGGCTGCTCGTCGCCAACCGAGGCGAGATCGCCGTCCGCATCATGGCGACGGCCGCCGTGCTCGGCATCGAGACGGTCGCGGTTCACCCCGCCGACGACGCCGCCTGCGGCCATGTCGGCCGGGCCGACGCCACGGTCGAGCTGCCCGGCACTGGCGCGGCCGCCTACCTGGATGTCGACGCGGTCGTTAGCGCGGCGGCCGGCTCGGGCTGCGACATGCTGCACCCGGGATACGGCTTCCTGTCCGAGCAGCCGCGGCTGGCCGAGCGCTGCGCCGAGGCCGGGGTGCGCTTCGCCGGTCCCGCGCCGGGCGCGCTGGCGCTGTTCGGCGACAAGACGGCGACGCGGGCCCGGGCGCGTGAGCTCGGCGTGCCGGTGCTGGCCGGCACCGACGGCGATCACCCGCTGGAGCAGGCGCGCGCCCTGCTGCGCGAGCACGGCGCGGTCATGGTCAAGGCGGTGGCCGGCGGCGGCGGGCGCGGCCTGCGCCCGGTGACCCGCGAGGCCGAGCTGGCCGAGGCGATGCGCCGGTGCGCCTCGGAGGCCACGGCGGCCTTCGGCGACGGCCGGGTGTACGTCGAGCGGCTGCTGCCCCGGGCCCGGCACGTCGAGGTCCAGGTCATCGGCGACGGCACCGGCGCCGTGGCCGTGCTGGGCGACCGGGACTGCAGCCTGCAGCGGCGGCGGCAGAAGCTGATCGAGATCGCCCCGGCCGCGATCGGCGACGCGGTCCGCGCCCGGCTGGCCGAGGCGGCGCTGGCCCTGGCCGGCTCGGCCGGCTACGCCGGGCTGGCCACCGCCGAGTTCCTCGTCCAGGGCGAGGAGATCGCGTTTCTCGAGGTCAATCCCAGGCTGCAGGTCGAGCACACGGTCACCGAGCAGGTCACCGGCCTGGACCTGGTGGAACTGGCGCTGCGCGTCGCTGACGGCGCCACCCTGGGCACCCTGGCCCTGGCCCCTGCCTCGGGTGCCACGCCGCGCGGCGTCGCGCCGCGCGGCGTCGCGGTCCAGGTCCGGGTCAACGCCGAGACCCTGCTGCCCGACGGCTCGCTGCGGCCCGGTGGCGGCACGCTGAGCCGGTTCCAGCCCCCGGCGGGCCGCGGCGTGCGCGTCGACACGGCCGGCTACCGCGGGTACACCGTCAACCCGCGTTACGACTCGCTGCTGGCCAAGGTGATCACCGACGGCGCCACGCTCGGGGAAGCGGCACGCCGGGCCGCACGGGCGCTGGCCGAGTTCGACATCGCCGGAGTGCCCACCAACGTGGCCCTGCTGAGGAGCCTGCTGCAGGTGCCCGGGCTCGGAGCGCTCGAGGCCGGCTGGGTCGACGCGCACGCCGCCGAGCTGGCCGCGGCCGGCCCGGAGGAGACGGAGGAAGCCGGCCGGGAGGAGGGGGATGCGCAGGTGCGCGCGCCGCTGGCCGGCACCGTGGTCTCGGTGGCGGTCGCGCCCGGCCACCTGGTCGCGGCGGGCGACGAGCTGCTCGTCATCGAGGCGATGAAGATGGAGCACGAGGTGCGGGCCCAGGCGGCCGGCGTGGTGCGGGAGGTGCCGGTGACGGCGGGCGCCGCGGTGCCGGCCGGCGCGGTGCTGGTGGTGCTGGCCGGGTCCGGGGACGAGGCCGCCGGGCCGGCCCGGGCCGACGACATCCCGCTGGATCACGTCCGGCCGGATCTGGCCGAGGTGCGGGAACGGCACCGGGCCGGGCTGGACGAGGGCCGCCCAGAGGTAACCGGGCGGCGCCACGCCGCGGGGCGGCGGACGGCCCGGGAGAACATCGCCGACCTGGCCGACCCGGGGAGCTTCACCGAGTACGGCGCGCTGACCATCGCGGCGCAGCGCCGCCGCCGCAAACTCGACGACCTCATCGCGCGCACTCCGGCCGACGGCCTGGTCGCGGGCACCGCGACGGTCGGCGGCCGGCCGGTCGCGGTGATGTCCTACGACTACAGCGTGCTGGCCGGCACCCAGGGCTTCATGAACCACCGCAAGACCGACCGGCTGCTGGAGCTGGCCGGGCGCGAGCGGCTGCCCGTGGTCATGTTCGCCGAGGGCGGCGGCGGGCGCCCCGGCGACACCGACACCACGTCGGTGGCCGGCCTGGACGTGCCGACCTTCCGGCTGACCGCCGCGCTGTCCGGCCGGGTGCCGCTGGTGGCCATCGTGTCGGGCTACTGCTTCGCCGGCAACGCGGCCCTGGCCGGGGCCTGCGACGTGATCATCGCCACGCCGGAGGCCAGCCTGGGCATGGGCGGGCCGGCCATGATCGAGGGCGGCGGGCTCGGCGTCGTCGGGCCAGACGAGGTCGGACCCATGTCAGTCCAGGTACCGAACGGGGTGGTGGATCTGCTGGTCGCCGACGAGGCAGCGGCGGTGGCGGCGGCGCGGCGCTACCTGTCGTATTTCGGCGGCTCGCGCGAGGACGGGCCGACGGCGCACGGGGACCAGCGCGTGCTGCGCCACCTCATCCCGGAGAACCGGGTGCGCGGCTACGACGTGCGGCCGGTCATCGAGGTGCTGTGCGACACGGGCAGCGTGCTCGAGCTGCGGGCCGGGTTCGGCACCGGGGTGCTGACCGCGCTGGCCCGCATCGGCGGGTACCCGGCCGGGCTGCTGGCCAGCAACCCGCGGCAGCTGGGCGGGGCGATCGACGGTGACGCCGCCGACAAGGCCACGGCGTTCCTGCGGCTGTGCGAGGCGCACCGGCTGCCCGTCGTCTCGCTCGTCGACACGCCCGGCTTCATGGTGGGGCCCGCGGCGGAGCGGACGGCGACCGTGCGGCGGTTCGGCGCGATGTTCGTGGCCGGCGCCCGGCTCACCGTGCCGGTCTGCGCGGTGGTGCTGCGCAAGGCGTACGGGCTGGGCGCGATGGCGATGACGGCCGGCGACCTGCG
>Ga0335081_10003442_pt1 | contig 24890 bp, 27 predicted proteins | sample Lox_Sample_35_FD_206713 | JGI IMG/M metagenome (GOLD analysis project Ga0335081, IMG submission 206713) | Soil microbial communities from Loxahatchee National Wildlife Refuge, Florida, United States - Lox_Sample_3.5 | ecosystem: Environmental > Terrestrial > Soil > Wetlands | place: USA...
GCGTTTGCGAGGCAGGCGGGGTGGGGGTCCTGGTTACTTATGTCCTTGCATCATGATTTTCACTCACCCGCACCCGCTCGCGACCTTCGGTCGCTCGCCGCCCTCCCCGCAAGGGGGAGGGCAAAACACTACCCGCCCAGCGAGCCCTTGGTGGACGGCACTTCGTCCTTGGCGCGCGGGTCGATCGCCACCGCCGCGCGCAACGCCCGCGCCAGCGCCTTGAAGCACGACTCCGAGATGTGGTGATCGTTGGTGCCGTACAGCGTCTCCACATGCAGCGTGATGCCGGCATTGGTGGCGAAGGCCTGGAACCACTCCTGCACCAGCGCAGTGTCGAACTCGCCGATCTTGGCGCGGATAAACGCCACCTTGAACACCAGAAACGGCCGTCCCGAAATGTCGAGCGCGACGCGGGTCAGCGCCTCGTCCATAGGCACATGCACATCCGCATAGCGGGTGATGCCCTTCATGTCGCCGAGCGCCTGTTTCACCGCTTGGCCGAGCGCGATGCCGGTATCCTCGGCGGTGTGGTGATCGTCGATATGCAGGTCGCCTTTGGCCTTGACCGTGATGTCGATGCGCGAGTGCCGCGCCAACAGATCGAGCATGTGGTCGAGGAAGCCGATGCCGGTCGCCGCAGCCGAACGGCCGCTGCCGTCGAGGTCGATCTCGACGGCGACGTCGGTCTCCTTGGTCTTGCGCGCGACGGTGGCTTTGCGCATCGGAATTTCCTTTATTCGCGCGCCTTTTATCAGGGGTTTGCCGGATTCGCTACTTTCTGCTCGTCGTTCACTTAACGCGCTGCGGCTCAAGCGTCCCCTCCCCCGCGTGTGCGGGAGAGGGACAGGGAGGGGGCACCTTGCAAGCGCCAATCTAATCCCTTCCCCCTCCCCAACCCTCCCCCGCACGCGGGGGAGGGAGCAAGCCTGCGTTTGCATCAGGGCCCACGCACCCTTACATGTCGTCGATCGAGAGGTTCATGCGTATGTCCCCCAACGATCTTCCCTCCTGGCATGGCACCACCATCCTGACCGTCCGCAAGGGCGGCACCGTCGTCATCGGCGGCGACGGCCAGGTGTCGATCGGCCAGACCATCGTCAAGGCCAATGCCAAGAAGGTGCGCCGGCTCGGAAAGGGCGATGTCATCGGCGGCTTTGCCGGCGCCACCGCCGATGCCTTCACGCTGTTCGAGCGGCTGGAAGCCAAGCTCGAGCAGTATCCGGGGCAATTGCTGCGCGCTTCGGTCGAATTGGCGAAGGATTGGCGCACTGACCGCTACCTGCGCCGGCTGGAAGCCATGATGATCGTGGCTGACGCCAAGGTCTCGCTGGTGCTGACCGGCACCGGCGACGTGCTGGAGCCGGAGAATGGCATCGCGGGAATAGGCTCCGGCGGCAATTACGCGCTCGCCGCCGCCCGCGCCTTGCTCGACGGCGCGCTCGACGCCGAGGCGATCGTGAAGAAGGCGCTCGACATCGCCGCCGATATTTGTGTCTACACCAACCGCAACGTCACGATCGAGAGTTTGAAGACATGACGGCGTGCCCCGGACGCGGCGCGGCACGAAGTGGTGCGCCGCTGATCCAGGGCCGTTTTGAATGCTGAGTTTATAACGATCCCGGGTCTGCAGCACACCGCTAACGCGCTGCGCTGCGCCCGGGAAAAGAGGCCCAATGACCGACTTCTCCCCGCGCGAAATCGTTTCCGAACTCGACCGCTACATCGTCGGCCAAGGCGACGCCAAGCGCGCCGTCGCCATTGCGTTGCGCAACCGCTGGCGGCGGCTCAAGCTCGACGACAAATTGCGTGAGGAAGTGCTGCCCAAGAACATCCTGATGATCGGCCCGACCGGCGTCGGCAAGACCGAGATTTCGCGCCGGCTGGCGCGCCTCGCCGGCGCGCCCTTCCTCAAGGTCGAAGCCACCAAGTTCACCGAGGTCGGCTATGTCGGCCGCGACGTCGAGCAGATCGTGCGCGACTTGGTGGAAATCTCCATCGCGCTGACGCGCGAAAGAAAGCGCAAGGACGTGCTGGCCAAAGCCGAGCAGCACGCCGAGGAGCGCGTGCTCGACGCATTGGTCGGGCCCGGCGCCAGCCCAGCGACGCGCGAGAGCTTCCGCAAGAAGCTGCGCGCCGGCGAGATCAACGACAAGGAAATCGAGATCGAGGTGAGCCAAGGCTCCTCCGGCATGCCGATGTTCGAAATCCCCGGCATGCCGGGCGCGCAGGTCGGCGCCATCTCGATCGGAGACATTTTCGGCAAGCTCGGCGGCGCCCGCACCAAGGCGCGGCGCGTCACGGTCGAGGAATCGCATGACCTGCTGATCGCCGAGGAATCCGACAAGCTGCTGGACAACGACTCCCTGGTGCAGGAATCGATCCGCGTGGTCGAGCAGAACGGCATCGTGTTCCTCGACGAGATCGACAAGATCTGCGCGCGCGAAGGCCGCATGACCGGCGACGTCTCGCGCGAGGGCGTGCAGCGCGACCTCTTGCCGCTGATCGAGGGCACCACCGTCAACACTAAGCACGGGCCGGTGAAAACGGACCACATTCTGTTCATCGCATCGGGCGCCTTCCACATTTCCAAGCCGTCCGATTTGTTGCCCGAACTGCAAGGCAGGCTGCCGATCCGCGTCGAACTCGCCGCGCTGACGCGCGACGATATGCGCCGCATTTTAACCGAGCCGGAGGCTTCGCTGATCAAGCAATACGTGGCGCTGCTGGCGACCGAAGGCGTGACGCTCGATTTCACCGAAGACGCCATCGACGCCATCGCCGACATCGCGGTGGCGGTCAACTCGAGCGTGGAAAATATCGGCGCGCGGCGTTTGCAGACCGTGATGGAGCGCGTTCTCGATGAAGTCTCGTTCGGCGCGCCCGACCGTGCCGGCGAGACTGTCAAGATCGACGCGGCTTACGTCGACAAGCACATCGGCGATCTCGCCAAGAACGCGGACCTGAGCCGGTTTATTCTCTGACTCCCGTGTCCCGGGCGCAGCGCGATAGCGGCGCGCTGCAGACCCGGGATCGTTGCACACTCAGCATGTGCGAAGGCCCCGGCTCAGCGGCGCACCACTTCGCAAGAGCTACGTGCTGCGCCGCGTCCGGGGCACGCCAAACGCAACGCTATTCTTTGATCGAACGCGTTGGGTCGGTCACCGCCAGCGGATCGGAGCCGGGGAACGTCTCGCGCAATCCCTCTTCGAGATCGCGCTCGGCCCGCATGTTTTTCATCGACGGCTTTGATCGCCTCGCGGGCGTGCGCGCTGACTTTTTGCGCGCCGGGTTGCGGCGCCTCGCCTTGGACTGCTTCTTGACCTTTTTCTTGGCTTTCTTCTTGGCTTTGCTGGCCATAAGAACTCCTCCGATCTAGTCGCGCATGCGCCGAATGCGCACATAAAGCGCGCCCTCGCCGCCGTGCCTGACGCCGGCATCCTCGAAGCCGATTACAAGACTACGGAACTCGGGCAGCTCCAGCCAGTGCGGCACCTGGCGCTTGAGCACGCCGCGCTCGCCGTCGCGTGAACCTTTGCCTGTGATCACCAGCACCAGCCGCGCGCCGCGCGCGCTGGCGTCGCGCAAGAACCGCGACAGCGTCGTATGCGCCTGCGCCTGCGTCAGCCCATGCAGATCGAGCCGTGCGTCGATCGCTTCCTTGCCGCGCGCGACGCTGCGGCGCATCCGCCGGCCGAGCGGGGCGAGTGACGGCGGCGCGGGCTTGGCCGGCGCCGGCAACGTGATCGGCTTGGCTTTTTTCGCAGCCGGACGCGGCTTAGCCGCGACCGCGGGCTCGGTCGCGACGTCCGGCTCCAGCGCGTCGTCGCGCAGCGGCGCGATCGAACGGGTGACCGTCGTCCACAGCACGCGCTCGTCCGGCGACAGAACGCGGCGCCTGCTGCCGTCGCGCTTGCTCATGTCATTTGCTCTTGGCGTTTGCTCTTGGCGTTCGCTTTTGGCGGCCGCCGCGCTACGGGCGCGGCACTGACGCAGTTGTGGCCGGCGTCTCGGTGGCGGCCTGAGCGGGCGCCGCGTCGCTCTTGCCTTTGGCCATCGCTTCTTCCGTGCCGATCTCGATCGGCCGCGGCCGTGGCAGCGGGGTGTACGGCGGCACGCCGGTGCCGGTCACCGACACGTCCTTCGGTACCAGCATGACGAAGTGGCCGAACTGCTTGATGCGCCCGGCGATATGCGGCACATCCTCGCCGTGGCCGAAATAGATGTCGGCGCGCGCCGGCCCCTTGATGGCGGAGCCGGTATCCTGGGCGAACATCAAATGGTGGAACGGGTCGACCGGTGCCAGCCCTTTGAGCGGAAACTCGGCCTCGACCCAGATCGGCGTGCCGTAGACGTGGATGGAAGGGTCGACCGCCAGCGAGCGCATGGGCGTCAGCGGAATCCCTTGCGAGCCGATGCATTCGTCCTTCGGCCCGAGCGACGTCTCGGAGAAGAACACGAAGGACCGGTTCTTCAGGCGCAACGCCTTGCCCTCATCCGGATTGGCCTCCATGTATTCGCGGATCTTGTCCATCGACATTTCTTCCGGCGTGTAGACGCCCTCGTCGATCAGGATACGGCCGACCGGTGTGTAGGGCTTGCCGTTGCTGGCGATGTAATTGAGCCGCAGCAGCTCGCCGTCGCCGAGCTTGACGCGCGTGGAGCCCTGGATCTGCGCGAAGAAAGCGTCGACCGGATCCTTCACGTAGCAGATTTCCAGGCCCTTGCCGGCGATGGCGCCGTCCTCGATTTCCTTGCGGTCGAATTTCGAGAACACCGTGCTCTTTTTCCCGATCAAGGCCTTCGGCGGGCTGTAGAGCGGGACCTTGAATTCGGCGGTCGGCATGCGCGAGCCGGCGACCTCGGCCTCGTAATAGCCGGTGAAGAAGCCGTCGGCGCCGGTGTAGAAGCCGTAGGTGTGCACGCCCGGCAGGATGCGCTCCGGCTTGAAATTGTCCTCGAAGAATTTGCGCGCCTGCTCGCGGTCGACCGCGCCGCCGGCGGCCACAATGCGCGCCGCTGCGCAGGCATTATAGAGCCCGCCAAAGATCGGCTTTGCTTTGCGCTGCACCACGCTGCCTTCGAGGATGGCGCCGCAGCTCTTCTGGAAGGTGGCGAAGGCCGCCGCCAGATCGTCTTCCTTCCAGCCGTCGAGTTTGTCGAAGGTCAGCGGCTGCACCTGGGCGTGGCGAATTTCCATCGCCTGCGCCGGCGCACCCGCCATCAGGCAGAACGCCGCCAAAGCGGGAGTGATTTTCAACGACAGCGCTCGGCACCCCAGCATGCGTTCACTGTCCGGCTTCAGTGGCGACCAGTTTCCAGTTCGGATCGCGCGAGGACGTGTCGCGCGCAAAGGTCCAGACGTCGGTGACGTCGGTCACCTTGTCGGCGCTGCCGTCCACCACGTTGCCGTTCTTGTCGCGCGTCGCCGACACCAGCTTGGAGTGGAAGCGCACGGTGAGCTGGGCGGTGCGGCCGCGCACTTCGGCGTGCGTAATCTCGGCCTCGTCGATCGAGACGAATCTGTTTTCCACCGTCTCGCCTTTCTTCTCGCGTTCGGTGATGGCGCTCTCGAAGCCGTCATAGACTTCGCGCGCCAGAAGATTCTTCAGCGTGCGGCGGTCGCCCTCGGCATAGGCATTGACGATCATCTCGTAGGCGGCGCGCGCGCCGGTGATGAAATGCTTGGGATCGAATTCGGCATCGGCGGCAACGATCGCATCAAACCCGGCGGCGAGAGGCGTGCCCGGTTCGGCCACGCCCTTCCAGCGTTCGCCCGGAGCGACCGGCTCTTCCACCGGCTTCTGGGTGGCAGCTTCCGGCGTGCGGTTCGGCAGCGTCACGATTTTCTCCGCCGTCGGCCGCACCTGCTCGCGCGCGGAATAGGGATCGTAAGGCGGGCGTTCGCGACCGGTGCGCTGGCCCAGTACGCTGCGCAGCCGCAGGAATATGAACACCGCGAGCGCCAGAAAAATGATCGTGTAAATGTCGAACACGTCTCGCATGCTTTCTTAAGTCCCGCGGCGGCGGATCAGCCCGCGGCCTCTCGCCGGTTAGGCGTCGTGGCGGGCGGCCCTATAATGTCTATGTAAGCCGGGGGCCGCACCGATCCATAGGCGTCGCGCCGGTGATTTGCGCGTATTTTTGCCTCGCTCAGCCGACCTTAAACGATTGGGCCGTCATCGCCAACCGGCCAAAGGACTAGAAACACCGATGAATGTGGCAAAATACCTGTTGTTGGCGGTGCTTTTGCTGCCCGTCATGGAACTGGCGGCGTTCATCGCCGTGGCCGCGCAGATCGGCTTCCTGCCGGCACTGGCACTGATTGCGGCTGGGTCTTTCGCCGGCACGCTGATCCTGCGTCATGCCGGCGGCAATCACATCGCCCGCATGAAGGTCGCGTTCGGCGAGGGCAGCTTTACCGCGCTGCAGGCCGACGGTAGCGGCGGCCTCATTTTGCTGGCCGGAATTCTCTTGGCGATACCGGGGTTTATCACCGACGTGCTGGGACTTTTGTTGCTCATCCCGCCGTTGCGGCAAGCGATCGGCGCGGCGGTAGGACGCGGCGCGCCGACGCAGCGCGCCGACGGCGTGGTCGATCTGCCGCCGGAGCAATGGCGCCGGGTGCCCGACCCGGAGCTGCCCGACCGACGCGGCGACAAGCGCGAGCCGTGAAAAGCCCGAATCCTTGTTCCCCTCCGGACGCTGTGTTAGCCAACCGCGCGCGCGAGCGTCAAGGAGACTTCATGAGCACGATCAATGGTGGCCCGGCCGAAGAGCCGACGCTCGAGGTGCAGCCGCAACTCAACGTCGTGGCGCAATACATCAAGGATCTGTCGTTCGAGAATCCGAACGCCCCGCGCTCGCTGATGTCCGGCGGCCAGCAGCCGCAGATCGGCATTCAGATCAAAGTCGACGCCGCGCCGCTGTCGGACACCGACGTGGAAGTGGCGCTGCGGCTCGAAGGCAAGGCCGAGATCACCGGTACGCTGATGTTCGCCTTCGATCTGACCTATGCCGGCGTCTTCCGCATCCGCAATGTGCCGCAGGAAAGCATGAACGCGCTGGTGCTGATCGAATGCCCGCGCCTGCTGTTTCCGTTCGCGCGCGAGATCGTCGCCAACACCGTGCGCAATGGCGGCTTCCCGCCGCTGCTGCTCGATCCGGTGGATTTCGTGGGGCTTTACCGCCAGCGCATGAGCCAGGTGCAGCCGGCCGGCGAGGCGGCGCCGTAAGGCTCAGGCTTTTTCCGCGCGATACTCCTGCCACAGCGCTTCTTCGCCGAGGCCCGCCACGAATTCGCGGTGCGCCAGGCGCTCGGCCTCGCTGACGCGTGGGGTGAGCGCAGCCGGCCGGGCGCGCAGCGCGATCGCGCCCTCGCCGCTTGCGGCCCGCGTGCTCGTTTCCGCCAGCCCGAGCATGGCCTGGCGCGCGCCAATCAATTCGACATAGACCTCGGCCAGAATTTCCGCGTCGAGCAGCGCGCCGTGCTTGGTGCGGCGCGAATTGTCGATACCGTAGCGCGCGCACAGATCGTCGAGCCGGTTCGGACCCGCCGGGTGCTTGCGCCGTGCCAGCATCAGCGTGTCGATCAGGCGCTCGCGCGCGATCAGCATGCGCTCGACCCGCTTGAGCTCGGCGCATAGGAAGCCGTGATCGAAGCCGGCATTGTGGATCACCAACGGCGCGTCGTCGCCGATGAAGGCGAGGAAATCGTCGACGATCTCGGCAAAGCGCGGCTTGTCCTTGAGGAAGTCGCCGGTCAGGCCGTGAATGGCGGTCGCCTCCGCCGGAACCTCCCGATCCGGATTGAGATAGACATGGAAGGTCGCGCCGGTCGGGATGCGGTTGAGCAGCTCGATGCAGCCGAGCTCGACCAGGCGGTGGCCTTGGCCGGCATCGAGGCCGGTGGTTTCGGTATCGAGGACGATTTCGCGCATGGTTCGAATCAATGCCGTTTCGCCGGCATCTTAGCCACTTGCGCCAGGATTTCACGCACCTGCTGGCGCGCCGCCTCGAATCCTTGCCCGCTATCCACGATGAAGTCGGCGCGCGCCCGCTTGTCGGCATCCGGCAGCTGCTTGCCCGCCAGCGCCCGGAACTTTTCTTCAGTCATGCCCGGCCGCTCCAATACGCGCGCGCGCTGCGTGCCGGCGGGCGCGGAAACGACCACCACCGCGTCGCAGCGCTTATCGCCGCCGGTCTCGAACAGCAATGGAATATCGAGCACCGCTACCTTGGCGCCCGCGCGCTCGGCTTCGGCCAGGAAACGCTCCTCGGCCTTGCGCACCAGCGGATGCACGATGGCCTCGAGCTTGCGCATGGCGGCCGCGTCGCCGATCACGCGCTGGCCGAGTTTTTCGCGATCGACCTTGCCGCCTTGCGTGGTGCCCGGAAAGGCCGCCTCGATCAGCGGCGCGGCCTCGCCCTCATAGAGCCGGTGCACCGCAACGTCGGCGTCATGCACCGGCACGCCTTGCTCGGCGAACATTTTCGCCGTGGCGGACTTGCCCATGCCGAGCGAGCCGGTGAGACCGAGGACAATCATCCCGCGATGAACCCGTTCTTGCGCAGAAATGCCAGCAGCGGCAGCAGCGGCAGGCCGAGAATGGTGAAATAGTCGCCCTCCACCCGCTCGAACAAATGCACGCCGATCCCTTCGAGCTGGTAGCCGCCGACGCTGGTGAGCGCCGCCGGTCCCGACATATCGAGGTAATCGTCGAGGAAGCGGTTGGAGAAGTCACGCATGGTCAGCCGCGCCGTGTCGACGCAGTCGAACAGCACGGCGCCGTCGCGCATCAACGCTAGCGCCGAATTGAGCTCATGCGTGCGCCCGCGCAACTCGCGTAACTGCGCGGCCGCCTCCGTGCGGTCGGCCGGCTTGCCGAAGCACTTGTTGCCGCGCGCCAGCGTCTGGTCGGCGCCGAGCACCAGCCGCCCGCGCTGCGCGGCGGCGACGCTTTCCGCTTTTTTGCGCGCCAGCAGCCGCGCCGCTGCCGCGGCATCGAGCGGGCCCGCTTGTGCTTCGATCGCGCGTTCGTCGATCTGCGCCGGGCGGATCTCGAAGCGCAGGCCCGCTGCCGCCAATATCTTGCCGCGCACGTCGCTTTTCGAGGCGAGCACCAGCGGCTGGGGCGCGAGCCAGAGCGGCATCTTATCTCGCCGGCGCGCGGCGCCGCTCGGTCAGCAGCCGCATAACCGCGGCGGCGGTTTCCTCGATCGAGCGGCGCGTCACGTCGATCGACGGCCAGTTGTTCTTCGTGCACAGCCGGCGCGAATAGGCCACTTCCTCGGCCACCGCCGTCTTGTCGATATATTGGTCGTCGTCTCGATGCGCTTTGAGGCCGAGCAGCCGGTTCTCCCGGATCTGCACGATGCGCTCGGGACTGGCATAGAGCCCGACCACCAGCGGGCGGGTGAGCTTCTCGACCTGCGGCGCCAGCGGCACGCCCGGCACCAGCGGCACATTGCCGGTCTTCACCCCGCGGTTGGCGAGGTAGATCGAGGTCGGCGTCTTCGAGGTGCGCGACACGCCGACCAGCACCACATCGGCATCCTCAAGCCCTTCAACGTGCTGGCCGTCGTCGTGCATCATGCTGAAATTGAGCGCGTCGATGCGCTGAAAATATTCGGCATTGAGAACGTGCTGGGCGCCGGCGCGGTGGATGGTCTCGGTGCCGAGATAGGACTGGAACAGGCGCAGGATCGGCCCCAGCACCGACATGCAAGGCAGTCCGAGCTCGCGGCACTTGTTTTCCAGTCCCTCGATCAGGTCTTCTTCCAGCAGCGTGTAGAGCACCAGGCCGGGTGACTCGGAGATTTCGGCCAGCGCATGCTCTAGCTGCTTCTTCGAGCGCACCATCGGATAAAGATGCTCGACCGGCGACACGTTGGCGTATTGCGCTGCGGCCGCGCGCGCCACCGTAATCAGCGTTTCGCCGGTCGCGTCCGACACGAGATGCAGATGGAAATAGCCGGTGTCAGGCATCTGTATAAAGATCGCACGAGCTGTGAACTGCACGGGAGAAGGCCACGGCTTTACGGTCCGTGCAAGCGCTGTGGGCCGAACCGTTCAATATCCGTCCACATGACTGCCGCCGGGACGCGTGGAGGTCGTCATTCTTATTGCTGCATAGGCATGTGGACGGCGCTTTGGGGATAGCACGGGATAGCGCATGAAAACGCCCGTAAAACCGCCGGTATGATTGTGGACAGCAGGAGCGGAAATTAGGTGGGATTCTGAATCGTATCCGGGTGGCTGGTGGACAGACTGTTGATCGGCAGGCATGAGTCCAATCCACCGCCTAACAATAACCACCACAAAGATTTTTAGAGGAGTTATGGAAGAAGACGTTCAAATAGGAGGTGTGGGGACAAAGCCTCTGCTGCGCGTGCTTGAGGGCAAGCGCGAAAGAGTGCCGCCGATATGGATGATGCGGCAGGCGGGACGTTACTTGCCGGAATATCGTGCAGTGCGGGAGAAAGCGGGCGGCTTTCTCGATCTTTGTTTCAATCCAGACCTGGCGGCGGATGTAACCTTGCAGCCGGTGCGGCGTTTCGGTTTCGATGCGGCAATCCTGTTTTCCGATATCTTGGTGGTGCCGCTGGCGCTCGGCCGCAAGGTTTGGTTCGTCGAGGGCGAAGGGCCGCGGCTGGAGCCGCTCTCGGATACAAAAGCGCTGATGGCGGTGCGGCGCGAGGCGGATGAGAAAGTGCTAGCGCCGATTTATGAGACCGTGCGGCGGGTGAAGGCGGAGCTCAGACCCGAAACAGCGCTGATCGGATTTTGTGGCGCGCCGTGGACGGTGGCGACGTATATGATCGCCGGCCAGGGCACCACCGATCAGGCACCGGCAAAGACGCTGGCGGCGCGCGAGCCGCAGGCTTTCCAGCATCTGGTCGATTGTCTGATCGAGGCTTCGGTCGATTATTTGGCCAGGCAATTGGAGGCCGGCGCCGACGTGGTGCAGATTTTCGATACCTGGGCGGGCTCGCTGCCGCCCGACGAATTCGAGCGCTGGTGCGTGCAGCCGGGCAAGCGCATGGTGGCCAAGCTGCGCGCGAAAAAGCCGGGCGTCAAGGTGATCGGCTTCCCGCGCGGCGCCGGCAGGAACATCCCGCGCTATGTCGATGAGACCAATGTCACGGCGGTCAGCCTCGGCAACGAGATCGACCGTAAATTCGCGCGCGATCAAATTCAGACGCGCGTGCCGGTACAGGGCAATGTCGATCCGCTGGCGCTGCTGGAGGGCGGCAGTGCACTCGACCGCGAAGTGAACGACGTCTTGCAGACGCTCGGCGGCGGCCCGCTGATCTTCAACCTCGGCCATGGCATACTGCCGACGACGCCGGTCGCGCATGTCGAGCGGATGCTCAAGCGCGTGCGGGGCTGATGGAGCGGCAGATGCGCCGAGCGCGCTACGCAATCGTCGCAGTTGCATTGTTGCTGCCGGCTGCGGCGTCGGCCGCGAACAAAAGGGATTATGCCGACTGCAACAGCGAAAAAGACAATCTCGTCATGTTGGCCTGTAGCCGCATCATCAACGATCCTGGCGAGAGCCATCACAATAAAACCCAGGCCTACGTCAAGCGCGGCAATGCCTTCGACGAAAGCGGCGATCACGACAGCGCGGTGGCGGACTACAGCGCGGCGATCCGGCTGAGCCCGGACGAAGGCGACACCTATTACAACCGCGCCCTGGTTTGGGAGAAGCAGGGCAAGCTCGACCGCGCGATCGCCGATTACACCGATGCGATCCGGCTGGACCCGAGCGCCGATAGCTATATCAAGCGCGGCGAGGTCTGGAGCAAAAAGGGCGACGGTGAGCGCGCGATTGCGGACTTTTCCGAGGCCATCAAGCTCGATCCGAAATCATCCGATGCCTTTGTCGAGCGCTGTATTGCCTTGGGCAACAAGAATGAGTTCGACCGCGCCATTGCCGATTGTTCGGCCGCGATCCGGCTTGATGCGACATCGGTCAACGCTTTGTTGAACCGCGGGCAGGCGTGGACGAAAAAAGGCGAGCTTGATCGCGCCATCGCCGACTACTCGGAGGCGATCCGGTTGGATCGCGAGTTGCGCCCGGCCTACCGGCTGCGCGCGCTCGCTTGGCAGAAGAAGGACGATCAGGACCGCGCGCTCGCCGACTACAGCGAAGAGCTCCGCATCAGTCCGAAGAACCCCGTCGCGCTCAACAACCGGGCGATCATCTGGGTGAACAAGCGCGATTACGACAGGGCCATCGCCGATTACAGCGAAGCCATCCGGCTCGATCCAAACTTCGCGTCGGCTTTTGCCGGCCGTTGCTGGGCGCGCGGCGTTGCCGGCCAAGAGCTGCTGCTGGCGCTCTCCGATTGCGAGCAGTCACTGCGGTTGGCGCCTGACAATGCCGACGCGCTGGACAATCGCGGCTTGGTCTATTTACGTCTTGGCCGGCTCGACGACGCGGTCGCGAGCTACGATGCCGCCTTGAAGATCGACGGCAAGCTTGCCGAGTCGCTCTATGGCCGCGCCCTTGCGCGGCTGCGCAAAGGCGACACCGCCGCAGGCAATGCCGACATGGCGGCGGCGAAGGCAATTAAACCCGGAATCGCCGAGGACTTCGCCAGTCACGGCGTGATGCCGGACAAACACTGAGCGATCGAGCCCATGTACCTCTGGATCAAAGCCTTCCACATCGTCGCGGCCATGTCCTGGATGGCCGGTATGCTCTATCTGCCGCGGCTGTTCGTCTATCACGCATCGGCCGCGCCCGGCTCGGCGCAGTCGGAGACGTTTAAGACGATGGAGCAGCGTTTGCTGCGCTACATCATGACGCCGGCCATGATCGTGACCTGGCTGCTCGGCATCGCGCTGGTGATCCAGGGCCAGTTTCTCGCCGCCACCTGGTTCCATCTCAAGCTTGCGCTGGTGCTGGCGATGACCGTGATGCACGGCTTGTTCAGCCACTGGGCGCGCGATTTCGCCCACAACCGCAATCCGCGTTCGGAAAAATTCTATCGTATTGCCAATGAGATACCGACGATTTTGCTGATCGTCATCGTGATCCTGGCGACCGTCAAGCCGTTTGGTTAACCACGCCGCTCCACATGCCCTCCGGCATCGCCTCTTGCGCGAAACGCCGGCTCAACTTATCTTGATGCCGATCCCACCGAACGCAGGCGGATGCAGTCGCGTTCCGGTCCCAAGAGGTTCGCCTCTGAGTTTCGGGTCCGGTTGCAGCATCGGGTTCCGGGATACTTTCCCAACACGCCTCTCCAGACCTGCGATCCCTTCCTCTCCCTAGCACCCGCGTCGTCAGTTTTGCGTCTTTAGCACCACGCCGCCGGTCCATTTCCAAATAGGACTCCCCCCGCATGCGGGAAATGAAATTACAAGACCTGAAATCCAAGGCGCCAGCCGATCTGCTTTCCTTTGCCGAAGAGCACTCGGTCGAGAATGCCAGCACCATGCGCAAGCAGGAGCTGATGTTCGCGATCCTCAAGCAGCTCGCCACGCAAGAGGTCGACATCATCGGCGAGGGCGTCGTCGAAGTGCTGTCCGACGGCTTCGGCTTCCTGCGCTCGCCGGAATCGAATTACCTGTCGGGCCCCGACGACATCTACGTCTCGCCCAGCCAGATCCGCCGCTTCGGCCTGCGCACCGGCGACACCGTCGAAGGCCACATCCGCTCCCCGAAAGAGGGCGAGCGCTACTTCGCGCTGCTCAAGGTCAACACCATCAACTTCGAGGACCCGGAGAAAGCGCGCCACAAGATCAATTTCGACAACCTGACGCCGCTCTATCCCGACGAGCGGCTGAAGATGGAATACGACGATCCGACCAAGAAAGATTTGTCGGCCCGCGTCATCGACATCGTCGCGCCCATCGGCAAAGGCCAGCGCGCGCTGATCGTGTCGCCGCCGCGTACCGGCAAGACCGTGCTGCTGCAGAACATCGCGCACTCGATCACCGCCAATCATCCGGAGACTTACCTGATCGTGCTGCTGATCGACGAGCGGCCGGAGGAAGTCACCGACATGCAGCGCTCGGTCAAGGGCGAGGTGATCTCCTCGACCTTTGACGAGCCGGCCTCGCGCCATGTGCAGGTCGCCGAAATGGTGATCGAGAAGGCCAAACGCCTGGTCGAGCATCAGCGCGACGTCGTCATCCTGCTCGACTCGATCACCCGCCTCGGCCGCGCCTACAACACCGTAGTGCCCTCCTCGGGCAAGGTGCTGACCGGTGGCGTCGATGCCAACGCGTTGCAGCGGCCGAAGCGGTTCTTCGGCGCCGCGCGCAACATCGAGGAAGGCGGTTCGCTCACCATCATCGCCACCGCGCTGATCGACACCGGCAGCCGCATGGACGAAGTCATCTTCGAAGAGTTCAAGGGCACCGGCAACTCGGAGCTCATCCTCGACCGCAAGGTGGCCGACAAGCGCACCTTCCCGGCGATCGACATCACGCGCTCCGGCACGCGCAAGGAAGAACTGCTCACCGATCCGGCCGTGCTCAAGAAGATGTACGTCCTGCGCCGCATCCTCAATCCGATGGGCACCATGGACGCCATCGACTTCCTGCTCGACAAGCTGCGCAACACCAAGAACAACGCCGAGTTCTTCGAGTCGATGAATACCTAAAGCGTGTAGCGCGCTCAAAAACTCTCAATAGTGATGGCCGGGCCAAAAGCCCGGCCATTTCTTTTCCCGCGCCCAAAGTGGCTGCCGAAGGAAGTCTTACGCCGCGCCGGCTAGCCGCTGGCCGGATCGGGCAGACAGACCGTCGCGTTGTCGCCGGCGCCCAGGTTCTTATCGGCATCCTTTTTGTCGGATGCTTTTTTCTCGCCAAACGCCTGCTGGCATTCCTGCAGGCTGGAATAGCCGCATTTCACCTGCGCGTGCGCCTTGTCGAGAAAGCCGCACCAATCCTGCGCGCTCGCAGGTTGCGGCACGGCGAACGTCCCCGCGATCGCCATGCTTGCCAAAAATCCCGTCCACATCCGCATTGGTTCGCTCCGGTCAATGCCCCGCTGCCGCCGATTGTGAACGATGCGTGACGAAGATCAAGCTCGATTGCGTCAGCCCTTAGTGGTGCATCATCCGCCACAATTGCAGGAAGGCGAGCCCGGCGCTGACCAACGTTCCCGCGATCACCACCAGCTTGAGCAGCCAGTTGCGCTGGACACTGCCGACGACGCCTTCCAGGCGCTGACCGACCGTCTTGGTACCCGGCAGCGGGCCGCGGATGCGCTTTTCGCCGAGGAAATCGGCGATCGCATCGGCCATCGCCCGATGCGCGGGCTCGTCGGCGAGAATCAGATGGTTGCGGCTGTCCAACGGCACGAATTTCGCGCCTGGTATTCCGGCAGCTATTTCCTGGCCGAGCGCGCAAGGAACGCGCGTCTCGCGACTCGCATGCATCACCAGCGTCGGCACTTTCACCTGCGGCAGCAGGTCCATGACATCGACGTTGGCGTTGATGAGCAGGAATTGCGCGGCAATCTCGGGTGTCGTCGCCATCCGCTGCATTTCATTGAGCGAGTGGTAGTCATCGATGGTACCGTCGGGGATGAATTGCGACGTGAAGAACTGCCGGTGCGATTCTTCGTGGCTGCCCCAGCCCGCGCGCACCAGCCCGCGCGAAAGCTCGAAGGCCTCGTTTTGCTTCTCCGGGTTGCAGCGGCGAAGCATGCCGCGCGCAAAGCCGCCATAGAGGACCAGATGCGACACGCGCTCGGGATGGCGCGCCGCATAGGCGATCGCCTGCGCGCAGCCCTGCGAAAGACCGAACAGGATGAACCGGTCGAATTCGGCGGAGTCGACCACCGTTTCCAGGTCCTGCACCAGCCGGTCGAAGGAGATGTCGACGCCTTCGCGCTGCGACATGCCGATGCCACGGGCGTCGTAACGCAGCACGGTATGGTGATGGGCGAGCGCCAGGATCGTGTGCCGCATGACCGGACTTTCGAGGTCGTGCTCGAGGTGCGAGAACCAGTGCGGCGTCCGCACCAGCTTGGGGCCGTGGCCTATAATGGCGTACGCAAGCCGCACACCGTCCGGCGCTGTGCAATATTCAATGTGCTGCTGCATGCGGCTCCACGCGCGAATGAGCCGCCTATCCTCTCATTGCCGCGACGGCCTTGGCAATCTCATTTGCGGCGCTCACCGGCAAGGAACAGCGCTCGCCGACGCAGATGAAGGCGGCGCCCGCGGCGGCTTTCAGTTTCTCTTGCGCCGGATGGGCGGGCGGCAGATCGGCGGCGGAATTTGCGCGCAGCACGATGCGGTCGAGGAACGGCAATTTGAACGCGGCGGTCGCCAGCGTTTCATCGCGGCCGGTGAGCACGATCTCGGCTGCGCGCAGGCGCAGATCGAGCGCGTTGAGCAGCGCGACATGGCCGAACAGGTTGCGCGCGGCCGCCGACAAGATGCCCTCGATCAGGCGGTCGGCCTTCTCGCGCCAGGCGCCGTCGCCGGTCAGCGAAGCGAGCCGCACCAGATTGCCCGCGGCAACCGCGTTCGGGTTGGGCGTTGCGTCGTCGGCGGTTGCATGCGGACGCAGCAGCAGGTCGGTGGCGGTGTCGGCGGTGAGGTAATAGCCGCCGGTATCGGCATCGCCGTAATGCGTGTCGAACACGCGCTGCCAAGTCAAAGCCTGCTCGAGCAGATCGCGGTCGCCGGTCGCCTCGTAAAGCGCAAGCGCGGCGCGGATCATGGCGGCGTAATCGGAGGCCAGCCCCGGAAATAGCGTCCTGCCGGCGCGGTAGGAGTGCCCGAGCCGCGCGCCGACCGTCATCGCACGCGCGATGAAATCGAAAGCGCGCCGCGCCATGGCGATCCATGACGGCTCGTCCAGGATCACGCCGGCATTCACCAGCGCCGCGATCATCAGCCCGTTCCAGTCCGCCAGCACCTTGTCGTCGAGCCCCGGCCGCACCCGCAGCTCGCGCACCGACAGCAGGCTCTGCCGCAACTGCGCCAGCCGCGCCTCGTCCGCGTCGCTGTGTTGGCGTTCCGCCAGACAATTGAGAATGTTGTGGTGCTCGAAATTTCCGTGCGGCGTCACGTCGTAATGGCGGGCGAAATATTCGCCGTCGTCGGTGCCCAGCACCTTCAATAGCTCGTCATAACTCCAGACGTAGAACTTGCCCTCCTCGCCTTCCGAATCGGCGTCGAGCGACGCGGAAAAAGCTCCGTCAGCCGTGGTCATCTCGCGCTGAAGCCAGCCGACCGTCTCGCGCGCGCGCTGCGCGAACAGCCGCCTGCCGCCATGCTGCCAGGCCAGCGCCAACAGCTCCAGCAGCTGCGCGTTGTCGTAGAGCATCTTTTCGAAATGCGGCACCAGCCATTTCTCGTCCACCGAATAGCGCGAGTAGCCGCCGCCGAGATGGTCGTAGATGCCGCCCTCGCTCATTCTCTCCAGGGAATGCTCGACCGTCTCGAAGAAGCGCTCGTCGTGGGTGCGGATGCCGGCGCGCCAGAGCATTTCCAGAATCGCCGGCTGCGGAAACTTGGGCGCGCCACGCAGGCCGCCGTTGACGCTGTCGAACATGTTGCCGACCTGGGCGGCGGCGGCATCGAGCTCCTTGAGGCCGATGGTGATCTTGCCTTGCGGCCGCGCTTTTTCCGCCAGCCGCGCCAGCAGCGCGTCGCGGCTCTGCGCGATCTTGTTCGGCTCTTCCTTGAACAGCCGCGCCACCTCGCGCAGCACGTCGACAAAGGCCGGCCGCCCGAAGCGCGAGTCCTTTGGAAAGTAAGTGCCGCCCCACACCGGCTCCGCGGCCGGCGTGAGGAACATGGTCAGCGGCCAGCCGCCCTGCTCGCCGAGCAGATGCAGCGCGTTCATGTAGATCTGGTCGATGTCGGGGCGTTCCTCGCGGTCGACTTTGATGTTGACGAACAGCTCGTTCATCACCGCCGCGGTGCCTTCGTCTTCGAAACTCTCGTGCGCCATCACGTGGCACCAGTGACAGGCGGCGTAGCCGACCGACAGCAGAATCGGCTTGTTATCGCGCTTCGCCGTCGCGAGCGCCTCCGGTCCCCATTGCCACCACGCCACCGGATTGTGCGCGTGCTGCAGCAAATAGGGCGAGGTCGCCTGCGCCAGGCGGTTGGTGCTCACGGCAATATCGCAAAAGCGCGCGCGGGAAAACCCAGGCCGTCGCGCACTTTCGGCCAGCTCACCACGATCAGCGCGCCCGTCGCCGGCACCTGATCGAGATTGGCCATCACCTCGATCTGATAGTGCCCGTGCTGCAGGATGTAGGTTTCCGAATCCATCTTGTCGGTGGTGTCGGTGTCCATGGCTTCGTGGCCGGTGGCTGTGACGCCGCGCTGCTCATAGAGAAACTTGATGGTCTCGAAGGCCCAGGCCGGGAACGGCGCGCGCTTGAAGCGCTCGGGGTTTGTATCCCAATCTTTATACATGTCGGTGCGCAGCGCGACGAACGAGCCGCGCGGCACGCGGCCGTGCGCCTTTTCCCATGCCTTCAGGTCGGCGACCGAGAAGGCGTGGTTCGGGTCTTTGCCGAGATAAGGCGTATCGTCGAGCACGATCAGCGGCAGGATCATCTGCTTGAGCGGGATCTTGTCCATGGTGATGCCGTCTTGCGCGAAATGCGCCGGCGGATCGACATGAGTGCCGTATTGCCCGACCATCTCGTAGAAGGTGGCGCGGAAGCCGTCTTCCTTGATCGTGTAAGGCCGCTTCGTCTTCGGATCGACCGCCGGCGTCATCTTGGCCTGCCCGAAGCCCGACCATACCGGAGTGTTCGGCGCAAAGCTGCGGGTGAGGTCGACGAACTGCTTGCCGGCGACGATGCGATAGGCGCGGGCGAGATCGGTTTCGGCGCGCGCGGGCGGGGCCAGCAAGGCGCCGCTTATCAGCGCAATGCACAAGATTTTTGCACGAAAGATCAAAGGTTTCTTCTGCCTCATCGACATTTCTCCGCGCTGACGGAATGGACAATCATACCGTAAGTAGGGACAATCGCCCCGCAAACTTGGGCCAGCTGCTGCAGGGGCAGGTCGAGTAAGGGGGCGTTGCTATGGCGTATCTGTGGAGCGATCCGGATCGGGTCGCTCCTCCCTGTATGGACCGCGAGTGCCGGCGAGCCGGAACGCGGGTGCAGCGCGATGCCTCCGGTGATTTTGCCTCTCGCTGCGGAGCGATGAAGATACCGATCGGCGCGGTTTGCATCGCGCTGGCGGCGACCGTGCTGGCATGGAGCGCGGATCCGGCCTTGGCCGAACCGCAAGCGCAGCCCGCGGCTCCCGCCGTCGATCCATGGACGGTCACCGGCGCGACCGATGTCCGCTATTTCTCTTGGAAGAGCGACCTCGGCTACCCGACCCGGGTCGCCGGCGGCGCCGGAGGCAGCGGCTCGGAGCTATATATACCCTTTGCCTTGCAAACCGCCGGCCGCCTGCCCAACCGCGACTTCAACGTGGAGCTGGTCGCGCGCGGCGGCTACGTGTGGGCGCGGCAGTCGTCCGGCCCGCTCAGCGGCGAGGTGTCCACCGTGACCGACACCACGACCTCGGCGGCCGTCACCTATCTCGGATGGCAGGCGATACAGCCTTTCGCGTCGGTGGTGACCAATCTACCGACCGGGCGCTCGGCGCTGTACGGTTCCGCCGCCAACGCGCGCATGGATCCCGATCTCGTCGATATCGCGAACTTTGGCGAAGGCTTCAATATCGGTCCGAGCGTCGGCGTGAACATCGCGGTCACCGGCTCGCTGCTGCTAACGGTGAGTGCCGGTTACACCTGGCGCGGGCCGTTCGATCGCGAGAACGGCCTCGACGCGACCGATCCCAATATTCAATCGCCGGCGCGAATCAATCCCGGCGACGTTTTCACCGTGACCGCCGGCGCTTCATATAAATCGGGCATGTGGGTCGCCACTCTGAACGGGTCGGTTTCGACGGAAACCGCAACCGATGAAAACGGCGAAAACCTCTACAAGACGGGCACGCGTTATCTGGCCAATGCCGGGCTGACATATACGTGGCCGGATACCGGCGTGACCTCTTTCAGCGCTTCGGCATCCCATACCGACCGGAACAAGGTGCTGTTTACCGGTACTCCGGTGCTGATCGGCGAGATCATGAACACGAATTCGAATCTCTATCGCGTCGGTTTGCAGCACCTTTTTCCGGTGGTGCAGGACAAGCTCTATATTGGGCCGCTCGGCAGCTACTTGTTTCGCGATCACAACGGCTATGAACCAACCACGCTGCAATTCGTTCCGGAGAAGGAGCGCTGGAGTACGGGCGCCCTCTTGCGCTATGGAGCGAGTCCCAACGTGGTGTGGAACGCGCGTGTCGAGCATGTCTGGACCCGCGAGGATGCCGATCCGGCGCCCGGCAGCCAGCGCTTCAGCGTGCTGGCCAATGCGTTCGTGCCGGGCTCGGCGGTTCCCGTTGTCTCGAGCGATGGGTGGCAGTTTGTCGGCGGCGTCAATGTCCGGTTTTAGCGAGGAGGATGCCATGACATGCAAGTGGCGAAGCGTTTGGCTTGGAATGCTGGGCGCGTGCCTGTTGCTGCCAACGGCGGCGGTGGCGCAGGCCGCCTGTCCCGCCGGTGTGGCTGCCAACGGCGAATGCGTCGATGCCGGCCTTGCCGGAAGCGCGATTGAGAACGCGATCATCCTGTCGCAGCCGAAAATTTCCTACACCGCGTATCCCGTGCTTCCGAACGGCGACAGCAACTATCGCTATCCCAACCAGCTCAACCCCGATCCGCAGGGTTCGAACTCCGCAGATAATGCGGGCCGCGCCAGCGGAAGGCGGCGGCGATAGGGCGCCAATAGCGTTTGGGGCCCGCGCAGCGCGCGGCTTTGCTGCCGGGTTTACGGCCTCTGCACTATCGATGAACCGATTGACGCTGGCCTGCGACTAACATCCGCAGGTCGTCGATCTGCCGGCTAGCCGGCGTCGACCGCGCGCCTTTGCGCGCGGACGCGTTGCGCCGTGGCTGTTGACGACGCCGGATACGGCACAACAGGAGGCTCGGATGAGGTTAAAATTCGCGTTCGCCGCGGCATTCGCAACGCTGCTTGGAACGACGATGCTGTCGGCGCCGGCTTTCGCCGATCAGCAAATCTGGGAAGAGCTCAACGACGACGGAAGCGTCACGGTCCTCTATAAAAATGACCAAGGCGGCATTTGGGCGCTCATCTATGAGAAGGACGGCAGCTACCACGCTTATATCCCCGGTGCCGAAGACAACCCGGATGACACCGCGACCGGCAAAGGCTCCCACAGCGACATGCCGGACGTGATCGGATTGATCAAGAGCGGCAAGGCGACCTACACGATCAAGATCGCGCCCGCCGATTCATCCGAGCTCATCAGCCATCTCAGCGGCGACGGCGGACTGGGACCGCACTACAATCCTGGCGATTCCGACAACGGCCAGGGCCCCGGCGCGGCGCCCACCCACAGCATGGTGGTCAAGAAGACCCAGGCCGAAATCAACGAGCAGATCCACATGTTGAACGAAGTTGCCAAGGCCTTGGCGACGCTCGGCACCAGCATGGGCTCGGGCGATGAGGGTGGCGGCGAGAGCCCGACCGGCTTCAACAAAGGCGGCAACACCGGCGGCAAGCCCGACGACAACGGCAACTACAGCGAAGGGCAAAACAAGACCATCGGCAAGACCGAGACGGACTTGCTCGGTCCGCGCCCGGCGGTGGTCAATCCGCCGCATCTGAACAAGGTCGGCAAGTCGCGCACGATCCAGCAGGACACGAGCAAGGGCGGCGGTGGCGGCCTGAGCGTGACCGGCGCCGGTCTGCTCGACGGCGGCGGCGCCGGCGGAGGCTTCAGCCAGAACGGTCCGTCCAGCGCGGGTTCTGCCACCAAGGGCGCGGCCGGCCGCGGCGCAGCCGGAATACGATAAGTTTTCGCGTTCTGCCTTGTCGTTGGCCGAAGCCGGCGCAATCCGGCTTCGGCGTTTTATTTTGGCCATGCCGCTTGCATCAGCCGCCGCGCCCGGTCGCGCGCCGCCACACCGTGCGGTAAAGGCCGAGCTCGGTGAAGCCGCCGTCGACCGGCAGATCGATGCCGGTGAGGAAATTCGCCTGCTCGCTCGCCAGGAACATCACCGCATGGGCGATGTCCTCGACGCTTGCCGCGCGCCCGAGCGGCGTCACCGACACCATGGCGTCGACGAAGCTTTGCGAGCCCGCCGTCATCGCCGTCTCCAGGATGCTCGGATGCACCGCGTTCACGCGGATGTTGAACTCGGAATATTCCATCGCCGCCGCCTTGGTCAGCCCGCGCAGGCCCCATTTCGCCGCGCTGTAGGCGGCGGCGAAATGGCCGTCGATGCCGGCGGTCGAGCCGATATTGACGATCGATCCCCCGCCGGCCGCGCGCAGCAAAGGCGCCGCGGCGCGGATGCCAAGGAAACAGCCGGTGAGATTGACGCCGAGCACGCGGTCCCACTGCTCGCGCGTGGTGTGCGCGATATCGACGCCGCGCAGCGACACGCCGGCATTGTTGACCAGCACATGCAGGCCGCCGAATTTGTCCTTGGCGAAGGCGGTAGTATCCGCCCAATCTTTTTCGTTGGCGACGTCGAGCTTGCGGAATTGCGCCTGGCCGCCGCCATCGCGGATCGCTTTCGCCAGCGCCTCGCCTTCGTCCTCCACCACGTCGCCGACGATGACGCGCGCGCCGGCTATCGCGAACATGCGTGCTTCGGCCGCGTTCTGCCCGCGGCTGCCGCCGGTGATGAGGACGGTTTTATTTTTGAAGTCGTGCTGCACGGCTGTCCCCCGGATTGGTCGAACAGGCAGCTTGCCACGGCCTCGCCCGCTGCGTAAGCGAGATGCCCATGGACCCCGACGAACACGAAACCGAAAGCGAACGCCGGACGACCAACATCATCCTGCTGGTCGCCGGCATCCTGATCGTCGGCGGCGGCATATGGCTGGTCAACGCGCTGGTGGATGCGCGCAAAAGCGAGGAATGCTTCGAGTCCGGGCGGCGCAATTGCGCGCCGATCGCGGTGCCAGACCGCAACTGAGGCTGTCAATCCGTTTCATGCTGAGGAGCCCGCCGAAGCCTTGGCGAAGGCGGGCGTCTCGAAGGATGGGGCGGCCCCATGCTTCGCGACGCGCTCCTGCGGAGCGCTCCTCAGCATGAGGCCGATAAAGTCTCTCGGTCGTCATGCCCGGCTTTGTGCCGGGCATCCACGTATTGCTTTCTTCTGCGGCTGCGGTTGTCATGCTTGGGGCAAAAGCAAGTGTGGCCTTTGCCGCGCATGCCATCTGTATGTGTATGAGAGGCGATCCATGGGCGCCTTGGTTCGCTACCTGCGTTGCGGGCTTGTCGCGCTGGCCGTTGCGGCGGCGTTGATATCGATTTTTCTGGCACTCACCAGTCTGCCGGAGCCTGAGCGCAATCCGGCCTCGTCCGATTTCGGCTGGTTGCAGTGGCAATGGGCGGTCGCGTGCTTGGGCGCAACCGTTGTGCTCGCGGCTGCGATCCTGGCCACAAGCGGCTGGACCCGCCGGCTGCTGATCGTTGTGCTGCTGGCCAATTGGGGCTTCGGCGTTGCCCCGGGCCTGCAGATCTATCGATACCGGCTCGGCTGCAACGCGCCGCTCACGCGAATTGCTGATGCTTACCCTCACCCGCCTCGCTCACTGACGTTCGCTCGGCACCCTCTCCCACGAGGGGAAAGGGAAAGAACGCGCGTCGCGCCGCCACACACTCGGCGTCATGCCCGCACTTGTTGCGGGCATCCACGCCTTCTTCTCTCACAGAATAAGACGTCGATGGCCGGGACAAGCCCGGCCATGACGAGCTTTCCGCTGTTGTCCCGGCCAAGGCGCGAAGCGCCGCGAGCCGGGACCCATATTCCGCAGCCAACTTCCGCCTCATCCTGAGGAGCCCGCCGAAGCCTTGGCGAAGGCGGGCGTCTCGAAGGATGTGGCGGCCCCATGGGTCGAGACGCGCCGGAGTTTACCATCGGGCCGCGCTTCGCGCGGATCCGTTGGGCGTTCCTCACCATGAGGCCGATATAATCTATCACCTTGTCATGGCCGGGCTTGTCCCGGCCATCTCGTTTAGGTGGGCACGGCACATCCCTAAGCGGGATCATCGGGACAAGCCCGGCCATGACGGCGGAGAGTTTGTGCTGACCGCGCGTCGTCCTCACTTCCCCTCTCCTCTTGTGGGAGAGGGTGGCTCGCGCGGAGGAAATCCGAGCGCGAGCCGGGTGAGGGGTCAGTGGTGGGCGAAAATCGCTACAGGTCCTTAGGGGCGAAGTCGGCTTCTGTGAATTCGCCTTTCAATATTTTCTGTTCACGCGCGTCTTTTGCCCTAAGCCCATCATCCATTAGATATAGAAGTGTGATCGCGCCATGGTGGCGGGCAGCAAGGTCGAAGCGAGTTTCCCCGCCGAGATAGCGTATTTGCACAGCATTCATTACGTCTGCAATCGCTTTCAAAGCGCCGGTTACCTGCTTTCTGCTTGCCTCGGCGAGAGGAGTTGTCGGCTGGTCGAGTGCGAGATTAAGCTCGCGATGAGCGATGTAGCGATTACGCCAATCACGACAGAATTCCGTCTCTTTTAGCGCGACCGCAATTAACGTTGCGACTTCGGATTTGGTTTTTGCGTCAGCAATCAATCCAGGCAGGTTTTGGATCGTAAGATTTTGCTTGTCCTTTTGACCCATTGATGTCGACGGATCGGTCAGACGCGCGAGATGCATTACTGTTGTTTCCCACAACCTATCTTGGATCATGCGAAAGAATGCAGGTGCGGCTCGGTTGAGTAACTCAATTCGCTGCGGCTTCGTGCCATAGAGTTCGACGAACTCTGCCCAATTTATGTAAAGCTGAGCGACCTCTTGCCAAAGCGCGGAATACTGATTCCCTAGTGGCTCGCCCATTTT
>Ga0335081_10003444_pt1 | contig 24888 bp, 18 predicted proteins | sample Lox_Sample_35_FD_206713 | JGI IMG/M metagenome (GOLD analysis project Ga0335081, IMG submission 206713) | Soil microbial communities from Loxahatchee National Wildlife Refuge, Florida, United States - Lox_Sample_3.5 | ecosystem: Environmental > Terrestrial > Soil > Wetlands | place: USA...
GCCTCCGAGCGCGTCGTCGTTTGGGATACCACCGTTGCCCGGATGAGCACCCCGGAAATCCTGTTTGTCTTCGGCCACGAGATGGGCCACTACGTTCTGCACCACATTCGCAACGGCATTCTCTTCACTGCGGGTGTCTTGTTCGTCGCGCTCTTGGCCGGCTTTTATGCCCTGCATTGGGCCCTGTCGCGATTCGGTGCGGCCTGGAAGATTCGTGGCGTGGACGACTGGGCCTCGCTCCCCGCGCTGATTCTAGTCCTGCTGCTTTTCGATCTGGTTTTCACCCCAATCGACAACGCCTACAGCCGTCACCTCGAGCATCAGGCCGATCAGTACGGCCTCGAAGTGGTGCACGGCATCGTGCCGGAAGCGCCGCAGGTGGCCGCGCGCAGCTTTCAGAAGCTGGGCGAAATCGATCTCTCCGAACCTGCGCCCTCCGAAGCCGTGAAGATCTGGTTCTACGATCATCCCACGCTCGACGAGCGCATTTTCTTCTCGCAGACCTACGATCCGTGGGACAAAGGCCAGCCGCCCGCATTCGTGAAATAGTTGTCCTCGACGGGGGGCGGCGCCGGACGGGCGGCGCATGCGGAATTCTCCGTGATACATTGGCAAAGGCCCACAAACCTGACCATGCCCATTCACGCGAACGCAAGATCATGAGGAGAATTGTCCTGACGCGCAAAGTTGCCGTTCCGCCGCAGGACGTCTTCGTCTTTTTCGTTCCGCAGCGCATGCCCTACTGGTATGGCCCGGAGATGCGCGCGTCGTTCGAGACGCAGAGTTGCGGATCGGAATTCCGCGCCGGCTCCACGGTGCGCATCTCCGCCACGCTGGCCAACAAAAGCTTTTCCCATTCGGCGGTGGTCACCGCATTCGATCGCGGGCGGCTCTTCGAGTGGCAATTCGAAGACTCCTACGGCGTGCGCGGCACCGAACGTTGGGAACTGGAGCCGGCGGAAAATGGTGCGGGCACCCAGACGATCATTCATTTTACGAACGAGTACGAAGTGCCCGGACGCATCGGCCGCGCACTCGATTGGCTGGTCACGCGCCACGCGCTGGCGCGCCGCAACCGCGATTATCTCGAGCGGCTGGCATGCCTCGCCGAGCGCCGTCCATGAGTTCTGATTTCATCGACGGCTCCGAATCCGTTCCTTCCGGCTCCGGCGGCGCGGCGCAGCCGCCGCCGCGGGACTCGCGCCCATTCTTACTCGAACCGATTTTTATCGGTCCCAACGGAGTCCGTGCGGGCTGGCGCGCCGCGCTCTTCCTGGCCCTCTTTTTTGTCTTCATGACCGTCGTTGCAACGGCCGCCAGGCTGCTGCATCTCTCCTTGCTCGGGCCATCGGGCCAGATCACGGCGCGCTCGCTTGGATCGCAGGAAGCTTTTGCGGTGGTGGGGGCTCTTCTCGCGGCGCTGCTTCTGTCGCGCCTCGAGCGCCGCCCCTTTGGCGATTACGGCATGCCCTTGGCGCGGGCATTTGGCAAGAATTTCCGGATCGGCGCGGTCTGGGGAGTGGGCGCCATGAGCGCGATGATCTTTCTCATCCACGCGCTGGGCGGTTACTCCCTGGGCGAAGTCGACCTTTCGCGCGAGGCTCTGCTGCGTTATGCGTTCGAATGGGCCGCGGTCTTTTTGTTAGTGGCAGTTTACGAGGAGTTTTTCTTTCGCGGTTACCTGCTCTTCACTCTCGGCACCGGCATGCGGTTTTGGCCCGCCGCCGTGCTGCTCTCTTTCCTATTCGGCGCGGTGCATCTGCGCAATCCGGGCGAAGGTCCCATCGGAGCGCTGAGCGTCTTCGTGATCGGGATGTTTTTCTGCTTCACGCTGCGCCGCACGGGAACGCTCTGGTTCGCCATCGGATTCCATGCCGCCTGGGACTACTGCGAGACATTCGTCTACTCGGTGCCGGATAGCGGCATCGTCATGCCCGGCCATCTGCTGTCCTCGTCGTTTCACGGCCCGGCATGGCTGACGGGCGGCACGATTGGACCCGAAGGCAGCGTCTTCGACTTCGTGATTCTGGGGATTCTGTTTGTGGCTTTCGATCGCGTTTACCGCGGGGATCGCGTTTGCCGCGAGGAAAATGCAGATCCCTCGCTACGCTCGGGATGACAGCGTTGGGGTTTGTGCCGGTTCGGGAGTCAAGCGGATCGGGCGCTTATTCGATCACCACGCGCACGAACTTCTTTTTGCCGGCGCGCAGCAGAAACTCCGACGCCTTCGATAGGTCCAGTTCCCTTTTTACGTCCGCGGCGCGCTCACCATCGATCTCCACGCCGCCCTGCTTCATCAGTCTTTCGGCTTCGCTGCGTGACGGCGCCAGCCCTAATTCCACCAACAGGGCCGCCAGCCGCTTGGGCTCGCCGCGCGGCAGTTTGCGAACCGGAGCCTCGTCCGGCGCCTGGCGTTCGCGAAAGACGCGGCGGAATTCGTCGGAGGCTTTGCGTGCCGCCTCTTCGCCGTGGAACCCCGCGATGATGTTGTGTGCAAGCTGCATCTTTGCCTCCATGGGATGCAGCACGCCGGTGCGCACCTCTTCCTTGAGGCGCACGATTACTGCCGAGGGAAAGTCTGTGACCAGTTCGTAGTAAGACCACATCAGCTCGTCGGAGATGGACATGAGCTTGCCGAACATCTGCGTCGGCGTCTCCGTGATGCCCACGTAGTTGCCCAGGCTCTTGGACATCTTGCGCTGCCCGTCGGTGCCCACCAGGATGGGCATGGTCAGCGCCACTTGCGACTCCTGCCCGTATTCGCGCTGGATATCGCGGCCCACCAGCAGGTTGAACCTCTGCTCGGTCGCGCCAAGTTCCACGTCCGACCTCAGGGCCACTGAGTCGTAGGCCTGGAACAAGGGATAGAGCAGTTCGTGAACGGAGATGGCGTGGTTATTCGCCAGGCGCGAGCGGAAGTCCTCGCGTTCCAGCATGCGCGCCAGGCGGTAATGCCCGCAGAGCCGCACGATGTCGAGGCCGGTGAAATCGCCCAGCCATTCGCTGTTGTAACGAACCTCGGTGCGTTCGCGATCGAGGATCTTGTAGACCTGTTCGAGGTACGTCTCCGCGTTGGCGCGCACCTGCTCGCGCGTCAGGGGCGGCCGCGTTTCCGATTGTCCGGTGGGATCGCCCACCATGGCAGTGAAATCGCCCACCAGAAAAATTGCGGTGTGTCCCTCGTCCTGAAAATGCCTCAGCTTGCGCAGCACCACGGTATGGCCGAGGTGCAGGTCCGGCGCCGTGGGATCGACGCCCAGCTTCACGCGCAGCGGCTTGCCGGAAGCTCGCGAGCGTTCCAGCTTCGCGCGCAACTCCGCCTCGGGAACAATTTCCGTGGCGCCTCGGCTCAGCGCCGCGAGCTGTTCGTCAACAGATCGAAATGTTTGCGACGTGGTCATGGGAATGGAAGCCGTTCCTCAGGCGGATTCGCAATCCGCCGGACAACGATGAGATCCAATCGTAAGTTAAGAGAGGAGCCGTTGCGGCTTCAGCCCCGCTTGGCGCGCCCGGCGAGGCGTTCCTCCTGGTCTTCTGTTTTCGTGGTCTCTTTCGTGGGTTCCGCCGTCGGCAGCACCCGGCGCCCCTCGATGCTGTACTGGCCCGAAAGCACCAGGCGAACAGCTTCGGTATAGATGCGGTGCTCCTCGCTCAGAATCCGCGCGGAAAGCGTTGCTTCCGTGTCGTCCGGTTTTACCGGAACGATGGCCTGCGCCACGATGGGGCCGGCGTCCAGATTTTCGTCCACGAAATGCACCGTGCAGCCGCTGAACTTCACGCCATAATCGAGCGCCTGCCGCTGCGCTTCGAGTCCGGGGAACGACGGCAGCAGCGACGGGTGGATATTCAGGATTCGGCCAGCAAAAGCCGACACAAAAAAGGGCGAAAGCAGGCGCATGAATCCCGCCAGGCATACCAGATCGACGCGCGCTTCGTTCAGCGCCGCCACCACCATGCGGTCGTAAGCCTCTCGCTGCAACCCCTTCGACGGAATCACGCGCGCGGCAATGCCCCGCTCGGCCGCGCGCAGAAGTCCTGGCGCATCCTCGCGATTGCTGATCACGATGGAGATTTCGGCGCCGGGAATGCGTCCGGCCCGAACGCTGTCGGCCAGCGCCTCGAAGTTCGATCCGCGGCCGCTCAGCAGCACGCCAATCCGCTTGGTCATAAGCAGGCCAAATTAGCACAGTCGCGCCCTCGCCGCCGTGGAAAACAGTTGCGCCGAAACGCTCCGGCGGAGCAGGTCTCTGCAACTCGTCCCTCTTCGGCTCGGCGACTTTCCCACAGGGACCGCTTTACTCGCGCGGTAAAATAGATGTACGCCTAAGATGGGCGTCGGCCTGTCTGCGGCGAACGAGGCATTCCTTAGCTCAGGTCCCCTGACGACGCCTGTCGGGAGACCCAAAGGTTTTTGCGGCCCAGCCTCGTACCTTTGCGTTGGTAGAGTCGCTAAGGCGGCGTCTTGACCGAACGGAGTGTGAGCGAACCCCTTGGCTGCGGCGGTTGAATTTCTAAGTTCCCTAGAATGACAACGTTTTCCAACCCGACCCCGCAACTTCTTTGGAATGACAACGTTTACAAAAAAAGGGGGATGGGGGTGAGGGGCGCACCTTTCATGCCATTCAACGTCTGCGCGGCTAAGCGGCTCGGAGTCCGTGCTTCCGCTAGACTTATTCTTGTCCTCGCGGTCGCCGGCGCGATCCTTCTGGCCGCAACTTCCGCGTCTGCGCAGGTTTCCGCGACGGTTTCGGGCAAAGTGGAAGACGCCTCCGGATCGGCGGTCAGCGGCGCGAACGTTACCGTGAAAAGCCTCGAGACGGGAGCGACTCGCTCCGCGATCACGGATGATGCGGGAGAGTACCGGGTTCTGTCCGTGCCCCTCGGCCCGCAGGAACTCACCGTGGAAAAGATGGGCTTTCGGTCCGCTGTGCGCACCGGCATCCATCTGGTCGTGGGCGAAGAAGCCGTGGTGAATGTGCGGCTCGAGGTCGGAGAGTATCTTCAGCAGGTCACCGTCTCTGAGGATGTTCCGGTGGTGAATGCCACCACCGCCGCTGTTTCCGGCCTGGTGGACGAGCGCGAAGTGAAGGACTTGCCGCTGAACGGCCGCAGCTTCGACAACCTGATCGCGCTGAATCCTGGCGCTATCAACTACGGCTTGAAAAGCCCGAATACGAGCACCAGCAACGGGAACACGTTTTCGGTGGCGGGACGGCGCACCGGGGAGAATCTGTTTCTGCTGAATGGCATCGAGTACACCGGCTCCAGCCAATTGGCCATCACCCCTGGCGGCACGAGCGGCGAACTGCTGGGAATCGACGCGGTTCGCGAATTCAACGTGTTCACCGACGCCTACTCCGCCCAATACGGCAAGCGCGCGGGCGCGCAGGTGAGCGTGGTTACGCGCTCAGGCACGAACGAGCTGCACGGCACGCTTTTCGAGTTTGTACGCGACAGCGCGCTCGATGCGCGCAACCCGTTCGCGCAAGGCTCCGCGGTTTCTCCTTACCAACAGAACCAATTCGGCGCGGCCCTCGGTGGCCCCATTGTCAAAGATCGCTGGTTCCTTTTTGGCAATTACGAAGGCTTCCGGCAGTCCATGGACGTCGACAATATTGCGATCGTCCCGGACGCCAACGCCCGCCTGGGCATTTTGCCGCCGAATGTGATCACCGGCGTTTTCACGCCGAATCCCGCGATGCTGCCCTACATGGTTTTGTGGCCCGCTCCCAATGGCCCGGAACTGCTGGCCAACGGCCTCCCCAGCGGAACGGCTTTTTCCTTCAACAATCCCCACCAATCGATCCGCGAAGATTTCGGCACCGCCAGAAGCGACTACAAGATCGGCAACCGTGACACGCTTTCGGGCGCGTACACCGTCGATGACGGCACGAGCACCATTCCGCTGGCCGATCCGCTGTTTGCCTCCTCCACGACGCTGCGTATGCAGGTAGGCAGCATCGAGGAGACGCACATCTTTTCGCCTCAAATGCTGAACACGTTTCGCGTCGGGTTTTCGCGCGCCGGATTCAATCTGAATTCCACGCTGCTGGCTTCGTTTCCGCCGAGCCTGTCATTTGTGACGGGCGCGGGGCCGGGCGGAATCGTCATCAACGGAGGCGTGACCACCACCGGCAATTCGAGCATTACGTCGGCCGGCCCGAACAACGCCGCGGGCGCCTGGAATCGCCGCAATCTCTTCACCTTCGCGGACGATTTCCAGTTGCTGAAGCGCGGCCATCGAATCAGCTTTGGCGTCTGGTTGCAGCCGCTCCAGGACAACGAGGATTCCGCGTCGCGGCAGTTGGGCCAGGCCACGTTCTCGAATCTGCAAACGTTCTTGCAGGGGACGGTCAGCTCGTTTCAAGTGGTGCCTGCGGCGAGCGAACTGGGCTGGAGAAGTTTGCTCGGCGCCTGGTACGTGGAAGACACCGTCAGGCTGCGGCCCAATGTGACGCTTGACGCCGGGCTGCGTTACGAATTCACCACCGGATGGAACGAGCAGTTCGGCCGGGCCGCCAATTACGTCACCGACGTGTCGGGAATTCTGGCGACCAATCCGATCGTCGGCAACTCCGTTTTCACTCAAAACAACGCCAAGCACCTGCTCGGCCCGCGGCTGGGGCTGGCCTGGGACGTTTTTGGAGACGGCAAAACGGCGGTGCGCGCCGGCTTCGGCACCTACTACTCGATGATCGACGATCTGGCCTTCCTGCTGAACTCGCTGCCACCCTCCAACGGCGCGGAGTCGTTCAGCAATCGCCCGCTCGCTTCCCTGCTGCCGGTCATCGCCGGAGTGCCGCCCGCGCCTTCCTGCACTCCGCAGGTGACGACGACCTGCACGATCTTCGCGCCCCAGGGAATCCAGGCGAACGCCCAGACTCCCACCGTGGAGGAATGGCACTTGACCGTCGAGCAGCAGATCGATCCTCAAACGGTTCTGCGCGTCGGATACGCGGGCTCGCGCGGATATCATGGGCTGGTCAGCATCGATCCCAATACGGTCCCGGCACAGGTTTGCGCGTCGGCGGGCGGATGCGTATCGGGAGGCATCAATGCGGCGAAGGGCGCGGTGGCTCAAGGCGCGCAATACATCCCTGTGTCTGCGAGCCGGCCAAACGTGGACCTGGGCGCGGGATTTTTCTGGTACACCGAAGGCAACACGAGCTACAACGCCCTGCAAATCGACGTGCTCCGCCGCCTGAATCGGGGCCTCGAAGTTCGCGGCAACTACACATGGTCGAAAAATCTCGATGACAATTCGGCGCTCACCGGCGCGCAGGCCAATAATCAGCCGCAGATGGTCCTGGACCGAAACGACATAAGGCGCGACTGGGGGCTTTCGGCCCTGAATGTGGCGAGCCAGGCCAGCATCTCCGCGATGTATGAGCTTCCGTTTGGGCACGGCAAGACTTGGCTCAACACGGTGAGCGGGATCAAAGGCAAGCTTGTCAACGGCTGGCAGGTGAACGGAATCGTCACGCTGCTCAGCGGTTTCCCGCTCACGCCGCTGATTGGCACGAACACCTCCGGCGACGGAGACACCAGAAATCCGGACCGGCCCTCGTGGAACCCGAATTTCAGCGGTCCCGTGATTCTGGGAAATCCGAACCAATGGTTCAATCCCAAAGCTTTCCTTCTGCCTGCGCCGGGAACCTACGGAAATGTGGGAAGAGGAGTGCTGACGGGGCCGGGATTGGCGGACGTAGATCTCTCGCTATTCAAGAATTTCGCGCTGCCGGAAAAGCAAACGCTGCAATTCAGGGCCGAAGCTTTTAATACCCTTAATCGGTCGAACTACGGCGTGCCCAACACGACTGTGTTTTCGAGCGGCGCGATCAGCGCCACGGCGGGTCTCATCACCACCCCGACTACTCCGGCGCGAGAGATTCAGCTGTCATTGAAGCTGCTTTTCTGAAGAACTCGTTTAGCGGCGCTGTTCGAGCTTGACGGAAGCTTTCAGCGGCTTGCCGTCGCGCAAGACGGTGACGTTCACAACGTCGCCGACCTTGCTGGCGCGCAATGCGTCCGTGAAATCGTACAAGTTGCGGATGGTCTTGCCGGAGAAATCCACCAGCACGTCGCCGGCTTTCAAGCCCGATTTGGCGGCGGGCGAGCCGGGCTGGACGTCGCTGAAGCGCACTCCATTTTCGGATTGCCCGAAATCGGGAATGGAACCGAACCACGGCCCGTAACCTCCGCCTCCCGTGCCCGTCACCCCGCTATGCGGATCGTCGGCGGCGACGGTGATGAATTTAGGACGATCAGCTTCGGTGTCGATCCGATCGATCACCCCGGCTATGAAGTCGAGCAGATGCGCGGCGTCGGGCGCATCGATCTTGTCCCAGGTGTCGGAGGGCTTGTGGTAGTCGGAATGCAGCCCGGAGAAAAAGAAGAGCACCGGGACTTTGCGCGTAACAAAGGACGTATGGTCGCTCGCTGCGTAACCGCCCTGCGAGTACTCGAAATGAAATGGCGAGCTCTTCTGCGCGTCCGTGAGAATGGTTTGAAACGTCGAGCCGGTGCCGACGCCGCCGACGTACACCTTTTCGTTCTTGATGCGGCCGATCATATCCATATTGACCATGGCGACGGCTTTGTCGAGAGGATGCGTGGGCTGCTGCGTCCAATGGGCCGAGCCGAGCAGGCCGAGCTCTTCGCCGGCGAAGGATTCAAAGAGAATTCCACGCGGAAGCTTGCCTTTGTAGAGGGCGAACAGGCGCGCGAGCTCGAGCACGCCGGCGGTGCCGGAGGCGTTGTCGTCCGCTCCGGGATGGATCTGCCCGATTTGCGAGGGTGCCAGCGAATCGGCATTGCCGTAACCCAGATGATCGTAGTGAGCGCCGACGATCACGTATTCGTCGGTTTTGCCGGGAAGATAGGCCAGGACGTTGCTTACGGTGGCGTGAATGGTATCGACGTGCACGTCGAGCGTTAGGCGCACGCTCGCAGGAAAGGCGAAGGATTCGGGTTTGCTGCCTGTGTTGATTTCGTTTTGCACGCTAGCGAGAGATTTGCCCGCGGCGGCGAACCAATCCTGCGCCACAGTGTTCTTTACTTGCAGCAAAAGAATGCCGGCGTTTTCCGGGCCGCTCACGCTGCCGAAGCGCGTCAGCAAGTCTTCCTCGCCGTCGCCGAGCTTGCCGTTCACGACGATCACGGCGCTGGCGCCGTGATTGCGCGCGTTGATCGCTTTGGTGATCAGGGCGGCGTGGCGGGTTAATCCCTGATTGCCGCTCTTGGCGGCGAACCCGCTCGGTTCATAGCGCAAGAGAACGACGATCTTGCCGTGCACGTCGAGGCCGGCGTAATCGTCGTAGCCGAATTCGTCGGCCGACGCGCCATAACCCGCGAAGACCAGCGGGCCTTGAGCTTCGCCCGAAGAGGAAAAACTAAAGGGGACGAACTCCTCGTTCAGCTTCAATGCGCGATCCTTGCCGGCGATGTTTTCGGCGAAGCTGTTGTTCGCGGCGAGCTTCGCGCCGGTCGTAACGGTGAAAGGTTGGAAGAATCCTTGGGTTCCCGCAGCGTCCAGGCCAAGACTCTGGTAGCGCTGCTCGAGCAGATGCGCGGCGCGGTCGATTCCTTTGGTCCCGGCGCCGCGGCCCTCCATATCCGGAGAGGCGAGAGTTTTGACCGTGTCGAGATAGCGCGCGGCATCGGCCTTGGCGAGAACAGGCGCTTGGGCAGGTGCGGCGGCAACGACGGCGAGAGCGAAAACAGCCGCAAGCCCGGCGAGCAAGAACCGGCGCCGGTCTAAGCCCTGGGCGGACGGCCGAACATCAAATCCAGGCGGCAGGCGCAACGACAGCAAAAACGCTCGTGTAAGGGACGGTTTCGTCATGGCGACGTCGTTTATGCATTCTACGCCCATTTGACGCGCGATAGGAGCCCCCCTGTAACGATACGTAGCACGCCCGTGAATGATAGGCGGCGGGTGCATTTGATTGGAATTACAATTTTTCCTAGGCGGCCGGCAGGTGCCGCAACCCCAAAATCGGTTTTGAACGAGGCGCGACGAATATGCGGTTTGTACGTGCACTTCTGGTGGTGGTGATTTTTCTGGCGGCGGTAGTTGGAGCAAGGTCCTGGTTTGAAAGGCACGAAAATGTTTCTTCTCCGGCGGCGGAACAGGCGCCAAAAGGGACGTCCGCGTCGAGTGTGCTTGCGGCCGCGCCGCCGAATGCGAACCTCGATATTTATGCGGCGGACCGGCCAAACCAACTGAGCCCGAAGGTGAAGGACTTTCCTTCGCGCGTTTACGTGCCCAATACGGAAAGCGCGAGCGTAGATGTTATCGACCCGGCGACATTCAAGATCGTCGATCACTTCAAGGTGGGGCGCCTGCCACAGCACATCGTTCCCTCTTACGATCTGCAAACGCTATGGGTGCTCGATGACGAGGGTAATGCGCTTACGAAGATCGATCCCGCCACGGCGAAGAAGGGAGAATCGGTTCCGGTCGCCGATCCCTACAACCTCTACTTCACTCCGGACGGCAAGAACGCCATCGTGGTCGCCGAGGCTCTGCACGAATTGGATTTTCGGGACGCGCAAACGATGAAGTTGGTCTACACGCTGAAGGTGCCGTGCAAGGGCGTGAACCACCTGGACTACTCGGCCGACGGAAGCTATTTCATCGCCAGTTGCGAATTTGACGGGCAGCTGCTGAAGATCGATACGGCGTCGCGAAAAATTCTGGCCACGATGAAGCTGGGGCCACACAACATGCCGCAAGACGTGCGCACAGCGCCGGACGGCAAGGTTTTCTTCGTCGCGGACATGATGGCCAACGGCGTATTTGAAATCGATCCGGAGAGTTTCAAACAGATCGGATTCCTCGAAACCGGCAAGGGCACCCACGGCATTCTGGTGAGCCGGGACTCCAAGCTTCTGTATGTCTCGAACCGAGGCGAGGGAAGCATCTCACTGGTCGACGTAGCCACCCGGCAGATCGTGGGCAAGTGGGAGATACCGAACGGAGGCAGCCCGGATATGGGCGGCCTTTCAGCGGACGGGAAAGTCCTGTGGATTTCCGGCCGCTACAATGCCGAGGTCTACGCATTCGATACCGAAAGCGGAAAGCTGCTGGCGCGAATTCCGGTGGGCAAGGGACCGCACGGCGTGTGCGTGTACCCGCAGCCTGGCCGGTACTCCTTGGGTCACACCGGGCTCTTTCGATAAGGAGCGCCCTTCGCGCTTCCCTAATGTCCACGCTGAGCGCCCCGGCTACCTTCTAGCGCTCGTTCGCTCGGATCCTTCGGTCTGATTACTGGCGGTGTGATTGTGGGCGCCCTGGGGATTACGGGAAGAGCGCTGCCGGGCGGGTCCGTGTTCGGTATTGAGATTGATAATCGTATTCACCAGGGCGACGTGCGAGAAAGCCTGCGGGAAGTTGCCGACGAGGCGTTTTTGCTTAAGGTGATATTCCTCGGAGAGCAAGCCGACGTCGTTTTGAAGCGCCATTAGTCGTTGCAAGAGCTGCTCGGCTTCGGCGTCCCTTCCCAACAGCTTGTAGGTGTCGGCGAGCCAGAAGCTGCAGGCGAGGAAGACGCCTTCGCCGGGCGGCAATCCGTCATCGAAGCGGTGGGTTTCATAACGCAGGACCAATCCATCGCGAATCAACTGCTTCTCAATCTGGCGGACAGTGCCCAGCACGCGCGGATCGGAGGTCGGCAAAAAGCCGGCGAGGGGGATGAAGAGAAGGCTGGCGTCGATCTCCTTGGATCCGTAGGACTGGACGAAGCTGCCGAGTTCGGGATCGTAGGCGTTGCGGCAGAGGTCATCGTGGATCTGCTGGCGAGCAGCACGCCACCGGTCAAGCGGAGCCGGCAAGCTCAGGCGCTCGCAGGTGCGGATGGCACGATCAAAAGCCACCCAAGCCATTACCTTGGAGTGGGTGAAGTGCCTTTGCGGGCCGCGTACTTCCCAGATGCCATGATCGGCTCGGCGCCAAATCTCTTGAAGGTGTTCCAGCAAAGCAGTCTGGAGATCGAAATGAGGGAAGACGCTGTCTTCCCCGGTTGTTGTGGGCGCATGCTGCGCGCGGGTGTGGTACAAGACGTCGGCGATCTCCCCGTAGACATCCAGTTGGAATTGTTGGGTGGCGGCGTTGCCCACACGCACGGGGGAAGCGCCTTCATAGCCGGTTAGCCAGGGCACCTCCCATTCCAGCAAGCGACGCTCGCCGGCAAAGCCGTAGAGCACCTGTACCTGCTCCGCGCTTCCCGCCACGCTGCGCAAGAGCCAGTCGCGCCAGCGATGGGCTTCTTCGCGATAGCCGGCATGCATGAAAGCGAAAAGGGTGAACGTGGCATCGCGCAGCCAGCAAAAGCGGTAGTCCCAGTTGCGCTTGCCGTGCGGCTGCTCAGGCAGGGATGTGGTTACGGAGGCGGCGATGCCGCCGGTGGGCTCGTACGTCATGGCTTTCAGCGTAATGAGAGAACGCTGGAGGACGTCGGCCCAGCGGCCTTTGTAGGTGCAGCGGGATATCCAGGCGCTCCACCACTCCTCTGTCTTGCGCAGGGATACTTGCATATCGATGGGTCCGGGTACAGGAAGAAATGAGCTCCCATAGGCGAGTTCGAAGTGCGAGGTGTGATCCTCCTGAAGAGTAAAATCGCTCACTGTGCGCAGATCTTCGCCTCGGATGGGAACATCGGTGCGAAGGACGAGGAGGTGCGGGCCGGCAATGGCGAGCAGGGCGCCGTCAGGCTGGCGCGTGACCCAAGGGATGGTGCGTCCGTAGTCGAAGCGGATGACCAGATCCATGCGCATCTGAACGCTGCCGCGGGTGCAGCGGACCATCCGTAAGATCCGCGGGTGCTGACCTTCCACATGGCCTTTTCGAACCGGCATGAAGTCGATCAGCGTGGCGGTCCCGGTATCGGTTACGAATTCCGTTTCCAGGATGAGCGTTCCGGGGCGATAGCGGCGGCGCACTTTGGCGGACCCGGCGGGCGCCAATTGCCAGCGGCCATTCTCGGCGTTTCCCAGAAGCGCGGCGAAGCAGGCGTCGGAATCAAAGCGCGGAAAGCAAAGCCAATCGAGCGAGCCGTCGCGGGCGACCAGTGCAGCGGTCTGGCAGTCGCCAATGAGGGCATAGTCTTCAATCGCGGAGGGCATATAGGGTCCAGTAGGTTTTGATGCCTTAGGTGGGGAGCCGGGTCGAGGGTCGAGCAGCGCGCTTTTCAGTTGACGACGGCGTCGAAGAACGCCGTGTCGATGTGGCCGGAGCGCTTGACCTGGATGAATATGCGGTAAAGGCCGGACTGCGGGAATCCGTAGGGCAATCCGATATCGGGAAGGAGCTTGGCGGCGGGCATTTGCGGCATGTTCGCCATATGCATGGATTCGGCGCCAGGCAGGCCGGGTACGGCGCCGCCGGGCAGGCCGGCTTGCGCGAGTTCGAAGGAAGCCATGGGCACGGAACCCGTGGGATGGATGTGCGCGAAGACGGAATAGTCGGAACGAACGATTTCGGCGTGCGCGGCCATGCCCATGTAGGGCTCGAGATCCTGGGCGGGATTGCCGGCAGAGTCGGTGACGCGGAAACGCAGCATGAGAGGGACGCCGGCGCGCAGCGGTTGTGGATCGCGCTGCCAGATTACGTGAGCGCCATCGGGAAGGGCAAAATCCGCGGCGCCACCGCCAGAGTGGGATGCTTCAGGCGAAATCGGCGCCGCGGCGATGCCGCTATCGTCGCCGACGAGCGGCGTACCCGCGAGGGCGGAGGGGAGATCGAATTGGCCGAGCATGGTCACGGGGAAGCCGGTGTTCAATACGACGTCGGCAAAAATCTGATAATGCCCCGGCGGCACGGCCGGGAGATTCTGAACGAAGGTGTCGGCAGCGCCGCGCTGCGGGTGCAGATGCCAGAAGTGGTTCATGCCGGGGCTGCTCAAGATGAAAAGATGCATCAAGTGCTCGTGATCGAGCATGAGGTCGCTGAAATCGACCAAGGTGGCGGGGCGGCGAGGATTGCCCGAAGCGACGCGCAGCGATCTTGCATGGAGAACCATCTGGCCGTCCGGATTCACGACGGCTTCGATTTCCGGAGGGCTGTAGATGTGGCCGGCGTATTGGCGCGCGTCGGCGCGCCACCACCAAGCCCCAAGAGCAAGAACCGCGACGACGACCAGACTCGCTATCGCGGCGGCGAAGGGCACACGCCTTTTGCGTATCGGCGTGGGAACCGCCCCCGGCGCGAGATTTCCTTCGCGGACTGCGGCAGCAACAATCAGCACCATCGCCAGCGCAAGGACGATCATGAGGGCGAATAGGAGCAGGCCTAACGAGCGCTGCATGGGGAGCATTCGCTGGGCAACCGCGGGAATGGGTACGGCGAGCAAGCCCTTGCCCTTAGCTCCTTCGGCTTCGATGCGGACTTGGAGCGAGCCGAACTCCATCAGCCAAAGATTTCCCTGGAAGAACTGGGGGTCGTCTTTGGAACGCGCGGCGGCTTCGGGCGCCGGAGCGTATTGCGAGCCGGGGCCGGTGAGCTGCATGGGGGCGATGCGAATCTCGCTGACGTCGGGGGATTCGCTGCGAATTTCGATTTCGGCAATGCCGGGAATTACCTGAGGCACGCGAACGGTGACGAATAACTTGTAGGGCCCAGCAGTGCCTTCGAGGAATACGTCGGGGCTGCCGACGTGAGCGGAGACCGGCAGGGCGCAGGCGGCAAGAGCGAGGAGCATTAAGAAGATGCGTTTCATCGCACACCGGAACCAGGACCAGTCTCATCATCATGGAGAGGCTTTGTCTCCGGCAGCGAGGGGATCAACACTTCTCCTGAGGTTTTTTCTAACAATCGCCGAGCTGGGAGAACGGACGGATTACTCGGATAGGTCTTGCCATCGAATGGGATCTCAGCCTCATAGCCAGGCCGAACACCTCCTCCTTGCACCCAGACACCAATGTCGCGCCAGCCATTCGAGGTCTCACTCAAAACGCGAATGGGTGGCCGCGTAATCGTTATTTTTGCCACAATTTTCCAGGACCTGCCGTCTGGGGTTAGGATTAGCGTTTCACAACCACCGCTTCCACACCATTTTCTCCCCATTAAATAGACGACGGCTTCCGGCTTCCCATCTGCGTTGAGGTCATGGAATGCCGCAACGTATCGAGCAGTCTTGTCACCATCAAAGGTTTGAAGAAACTGTTTGACAGACACTTCGGCCTCAGAGGGCCTTGCGTCTGTTTTTTGCTGTGCTTTCCCGAGGCAAGTCCCTATAAGGAAAGCTGAACAGGCCACCGACGTCAGGGCAAGAATACGGCCTCTGAGAACAATTCTTATCAAAGATCAAGCCCCTCTGCTCAGCACACGCGTATCCCTATCAGCGGCGGATGGCGCGGACCCAGTCGCCGGCGGCGGTGCCGAGGCGGCTGCTCAGGATGGCCAAGAGCACGGCTTCGGCCATGATGAGCCAGAACCCGAAGGCGGCGTAGTCCACGGGCACGAAAAGGTGGCGAACGTCGAAGCCGTCCGGCGTGGCGAAATAGGCGAAGTACTTGGTGCCAAAAAACCAGTTAGCGGAGGCGGGCGAGACCAGGAAAGTCGCGAAGGGCCACTGCGCGGCAATAAAGCCGCCGAGGAAGATCAGGCCGCAGGCGGCGGCCTGGGGCCACTTCTTCCATCCCAGCAAGCGCGGCTCGAGGATATCGAGCAGCAAGGCCGGGACAATCACTAGCAGCGGAAACTCCATGGGCACCATGTGCGTGATCTTCTGATAGACGGGGCCGAGCTTTGGCGTGGCCGGGAAGAGCGGAAAGAGCCAGAGCATCACCATAGCGTAGACGGTGTAGACGCCGGCGACGATGGTGCGAGCCCAGCGGTGCTCGGAGATGGCCGCAAATCCGGCGAAGACCACCGGAACAACGATGGCCAGGGCGCGATAGCACTGCGCGGTGTGCATCAGGACACGGTAGGTGGATTCCCAGACGACGGTAAGCGCCAGCATGGTGACCATGCCGCCCAAAATCAGCAGGAGCCAGTCGAGCTTCCGGCGCACGGTTCCTGCGGCGCGGTTGCGGGTGCTGGCGATCAAGACCAGCGCACCGATTTGAATGGCCAGAACACCGCCGTCGAGGACCACATGGGGCGGGCTGAAGATTTTGACGTCGAGGCCGTAAGCGTTGTGCCACCAGTTATCGAATGGAGCGGAGGTGAGCATGGTGGCGCCACCCCAGGCGGCAATGAAGGCGCCCAGCGGCCCGCGGAATTTCCATACGCTGACGCCGGCAGACCCCAACTCGGGATCGCGGCCAAAAGTAGAGGAAAGAATCAGATAGCCGCAGGTGAATCCCGCCAGGATGCCGCAGAATTGAATGGCCATGTGTGCGGGAGTCCAAAAGGAGTCGCGCCCGATGGACATGTGCCAAGAAATATCCCAATAACCGCCGACGACTACGGACACGACCGCGGCGAAAAGGGACCAGACGTACCAGGGAACCGCCGTCAGTTCGGCTGAAGTCTGCGCCGGAAACTTTGCAGAAGCCGAAGCCATGGTTGACCCTTTTGAAAGTAGCACATGCGCGCGGAAAGTCGAAACAAGACAGGGCAGGTTTTACGTGGCAGAAGCGCAGATTGGAAGGCTTGCAGCCTCAGGGGATTCGATTCGGCCGGGGCGACTGCAGATCGAACGCCTGGTTGCCCAGCAGCAGCCGGGAGTTCGTCCGCCAGACAGGGGTCTGCTGGGTGGTGGGCGGGCGGATAGGATAACTCGAGACGGTGCGGTTTGTTGACGCGATCACGAGGTAATAGTGCACGTTGCTGGCCTCCCCGTCGAAATATCGTAGAAAGGGGTCGGTGTATTCCCAATCGAACGTTTTTTCGACGAAAGCAACAGTGGTGCTATCGGGAGACCACAACAAAGGCAGGATGAACGTGTGGATATGGGTATAGGTCGACTTGGCATGACTGCAATTTTGAGGATAGACCGCGTCGCCATTGAGATAGAGACACGAGTTTTCGCCAAACGGCGTGCCGAACAGGGCGTCGAGTTTGACATCCGCTAAATTCTTCTGGTCAGGAGACCACTGGAACGAAGAGCCCGGATACTGCATCTCGCTTCCAGCCTGGATATTGAAAACAACGTAGGTTCTGACTTCGGGATCCGTGCGGCAGACGACGCCAACGCGATCGTTGTCCAGCCAAGTCAAGGCGCCCGGCGTACAACTCTGCTTCAGCCGAGCGGATACAGTCGAGATTTGCCTGCCTGCCGAGTCCATCAACGTGAGTTGCAGCGTGCGGGTGGCCTCTTCGTTTCCCGAGCAGGAGATAGAGACGGAATGGCCGCGGTCAGGAGAGGTGACGGAGGATTGCTGGCCGCACGCGGGCGAGGATGGCGAAGTCTCCGGGCGGTCGAACTGGCCTATCCCGAATTGGCCGGGCCCGAATTGGCCGGCAAAGCCGAAATAAGCGAGGATCACGGAGCTAAGGAGCAGACCCGCTTGTCGCGCGTAAAGCATAAGGCCTCCACTTACTTGGACGCGGCCGGCACGCCATCCGCGACTTCGGCGCAGGGCGCGGCCTCTTCTCTGCATGTCTACACCGGTTTGCAGCGCAGCCGACTGAGCAGCATTCGCCGCCCGCGAAAACGGCGCGATTTGATCACATGCTCTGCCGTTCCGAGACGTTTGGCGGCTTCCCGCTCCGTCAAACCCTGGATGTCGCACAGTTGGAGGACGATTCGATAGCGCTCAGGAAGCTCTCGAATTTTTTGCTCGAGGATTTGAGATCGTTCGACGGCGGAATATTCTTCTTCCGGGGTCGGCCGGTGGTCCGGAAACCAAACGACCGACTGCGGATTCGCTTCGTTGAACTCATCGTTTGTCGGGGCTATGGCGGCCTCGTGCTTGCGGCGCCGCAATTTCATAAGCGCGGCGTTTACCACGATACTGTGAAGCCACGTGGAGAACTTTGCGCGGCCCTCGAATTGATCCAGATGGCAGAACGCGGCCAGCAGCCCTTCCTGCAGAGCGTCTTCGGAATCCTGAGGATGACGCAGAACCTGGGCCGCCGCGCGATAAAGATGCGGCATGTGGGGAATGAACAGATCGTCTAATGCCATTTGTTCCTCCCTAGGCAGCGTGTTCAAGCGCCCTGTTCCACGTTTGCCCAAAGTCGTTCTTTTCAGGAAGTCCTGCCCTACGAGCTTCCTGGCCTCCGACAGAATTCTTTGAGCATTTGCGTTTCCAGGCGGACCGATCGGCGATCTTTCCGCTTCGTTGGGAAGGCACGTGAAAGCCGGTAGATCCAGCGCGGAGCGGAGGTTAAGCCCAGCGTGGTCAAGCAGCAACGAACGAGCAAGGGATCATGCCGTCGGGGCGTTTTGCTTTCGCTTTCGGTAAGAAAGCCTCTCGTCAGAAGGCGGGTGCGGCGCCTGAAACTGTTCGCTTCCTTCACGCGGACGTTCGCTTTTTGCACGCAACCGATGGACCTGGTGGACTCGTTGCGCGTTCTGCTCGCGTGAATCGGCCACAAGGGAAAGGAATTAGGCGATGGCTCCCAAACGCCCGCCTTTGGCACGGCCGGTGCTTTACATAAGCTTTCACGTTTCCAAGCGGAGGTAATCCTTGCGCCTGGTAGCTCTACGGAGTGGTTGGTCGGGCCTTGATTCGCTGGAAAAAACTGCTGTCATGCTGGCGCTGGCCGCGCTAACTTTGGCCGCCTGGGTTCTGGCCGCGACGATTGTGCCCTGACCGATGGCGCTGGCCCGAGAGACGTCCTGCGCCTCAAATTGCTATGATTAGCTGACATTTCCCTGCGGGTTTGGAACTTGGGATGGAAACTCCCACTGTCGAGGCTTAGTTTTCGCTGGCAGATAACCCTGCTGGGTGCGCTGGTCGTCGTACTGTTTCTGGCCGTACTCGCTGCAGGCTTCACCGCCCTCCACTACACGACGTCCGCGGTTCTCAATGACGAAAAGAAGGCGCTTTCGGAAACAACCCACAAGCTGGTGAGCGAGTACGAGGCCGCAGGGAACTCAGAGAGCGGCGGGCAGCCGGCGCTGGAGAATCCCTCGCAGCGAACTTCGCAAGAGCTTTTAAGGCTCATGGCCCGCGCCGCGCTGGAGAAGGGTAATGCCAGTGTGGCCGGGTTCTATTCGAGCGCGATTGACGACATTACGGGGTACACGGCCTCGACGCGCCAAGGCAACGATAACGCGAGCGAACTCGATTCGGCGGGTGGCTCGGATGTGCGTCCCTCTATCGTGCAGGTCGCGCGCACGGCGGTCCTCACCGGCCGGCCTTCTGAACAGGTCCTCGCCGGGATTCACGATTTCACTCTGATCGAGGCGATCCCGATGGGCTCCGGCCAGAACTCCATGGGCAGCGCATGGGCCATGGAATCGCTGCCGAGCATCTCGGGCGCAAATCGCTTTCGGGCTTATCTGATCGCCGTGGTCTTGGGGGCAGCGGCGCTGTTTTGCGTCCTGCTGACTCTGCTGATGGTGCGCAATCTTCAAAACGGCGTCCGCAAGATCGAGGGCGGGCTTGCCGGCCTCGAGCAGAGCCTGGATTCGCAACTACCCACCGGCAGCGACCCCAACGAGATTCAAAGAATCGTGCTGGCGATCAACCGCCTGGGCGCCACCCTGCGAGAGAATATCGAGCGGGAAAGGCAACTCGAAAACCAATTGAGACATTCCGAGCGGCTGTCCGCACTGGGGAAGCTGGTGGCGGGAGTGGCGCATGAGGTGCGCAATCCTCTATCCACCATCCGCCTGCGGGTACAGATGTGCCAGCGCAATTCGCAGGACGCCGCCTTGCAGCAGTCCTGCGCCGTGGCGTTGGAGGAGATCGAAAGGCTGAATAGCATCGTGGGCCGGCTGTTGAATTTTGCAGGGCCCATGAGCCTGCGCGTACGTCCTACGCGGGTGGACGACCTCGTGGAGCAAAGGCTGGCGGCGTTTCGCGAAGCCGCGGAGAAAAAAGGCGTGCGCTTGGTGACGAATTTCCGGGAGGACGGCAACGTGCTGCGGCTGGACCAGGACCGCATGGCGCAGGTCTTCGACAACGTCATTCAGAACGCCATCGAAGCCATGTCGGATACCGGCGGGACGCTTCTGACCGTTCTCTCCGCGGGTTCCCTGGCGACCGGCGAGAGCGCGGTCTGCCTGGAGTTTTGCGATTCGGGAAAAGGGATCAACCGGGAGGTGATTGGCCGCATCTTCGATCCCTTCTTCACCACAAAAGCTTCCGGTACCGGTTTGGGGCTTTCCATCTGCCATGAGTTGGTGCGGGCGCATCACGGCGACATCCACGTGGAGAGCCGCGAAGGCGAGGGGACAACGGTGCGCATCCTGCTGCCGCTCGAGGCGCGCATCTCCGCGGTGGTTACGGGAGGGCGTGCGAATTGAAGAAGACGATACTGATCGCCGACGACGAGGCCAATCTCAGGCGCACTTTGGCTGAGATTCTGGGCGCGCAGGGCTATGCGACCGTGGAGGCGGCTGACGGGATGGAGGCGATCGAACTGCTCCGGAAAAGTACCCCGGATCTGGTGTTCAGCGACTGGAAAATGCCGTCGGCGGGCGGAGAGGAAGTTTTGCGCTACATGCGGCAAGACCGGCGGCTGGCGTCGGTTCCGGTGATCGTGATCACCGCGTTCGGCTCCAGCCACGCGGCGATCGAGGCTCTTCGGCTGGGCGCCTATGATTTTGTGAGCAAGCCTTTTGATCTGGACGAAATCTCGCTGACTGCCAACCGCGCCCTGGAACATTCCTCGTTGAACGCGGAGGTTGCGCAGCTGCGCGCGCAGGTGGGATGCAACGGCAGCAGCACGAGCGGGCGGCTGATCGGCTCGAGCCGGCCGATGATGGATGTATTCAAGACGATTGGGACCGTAGCGGAAACGGATGCCACTGTGCTGATCTGCGGCGAGTCAGGGACGGGGAAGGAACTGGTCGCTGAAGCCGTCCATAACTACAGCCATCGCAAGGGCAAGCCCTTTACCGTGGTGAATTGCGCGGCATTGCCCGAAACTCTTCTGGAATCGGAGTTATTCGGCCACGAGCGCGGCGCCTTTACAGGCGCGATCGCGCGAAAGGCGGGCAGATTCGAGATCGCCGAAGGAGGCACCGTCTTCCTGGATGAGATCGGTGAACTGTCGCCAGCCCTGCAAGCGAAGCTCTTGCGTGTGATTCAGGACCGCAGCTTCGAACGCGTGGGCAGCAGCGAAACAATTGAAGGCAATTTCAGGGTAATAGCCGCCACCAACCGCGACCTGGAAGCATGCGTGCAAGAGAAGCTTTTCCGCGAGGATCTTTTCTACCGCTTGAACGTGGTGCGTATTTCCGTGCCGCCGCTTCGCGAACGCCGCTCGGACATCGTGCTGCTTGCCGAGCATTTCCTCCGCCTTTACAGCGACAGAAACGATCTCCCGGCCGTGGGGTTCTCCGAGGACGCCATCCTGACGCTACAAACCTATTCGTATCCGGGGAATGTGCGGGAGCTGGAAAATATGATCGAACGCGCAGTGCTTATGGCCCGAGGCCGCGTGATCATGCCGAGCCATTTTCCCCGCAAGGATGGGTCCGAAGCGCGCGGCGAGCCACAGCCGCTGCAGGCGGAACTCCTTTCGTTGCCGTTTCACAAGGCTGTCGCCGAATTGGAAAAAGCCATGATCGCCAACGCGCTGCGGGATTCCAAGGGCAACAAGACCGATGCGGCCGACCGGCTGCAGATCAACCGCCGCCTTCTCTACAAGAAGATCACCGACTACAACATCGACTGAAGGAGCACTCGCATCGGGTCGCGTACGTCTTCTAATGGCACGCCTGCATTCGCTGCCTCCAGGACTGCCTCAATTCGCCTTGCCATAAGACCAATGCAGCCTATCGTTAATCAAATTAAGGGGAGGCAATTGGCTTTTGTTGAGATCATCAACGATGAAAAAGCTTGCGCTCGAAGAGATGGCCGGCGGCGTCTTTACCATGACTAATCTGGGCGGGATCGGCGGGACAGGATTTTCGCCGATCGTGAACTATCCCGAGGTGGCAATACTGGGTATTTCGCGTGCCAGCGACGAGCCGCGGCTCGTCAAGGGCAGTACGATATTCGAGCCGCGCAAGATCCTGCCACTTTCGCTTTCCGACGATCACCGGCTGATCGACGGCGCCGATGGAGCGCGCTTTTTGCGCTGGATCGCCGAAGCACTGGAACAACCCGCATCGCTACTATTCATGGAATAATTCAGGCATTCGGGAGTTCACGTCGCGTCGAGTCCAGATCATCGGGTTTCTTCAGCGAGTTGCGGATTTATTGCTCCGGTACGTGCATCGTGAATACCGAGGGGAGAGTAAGGGAGAGAGCTTGCTTGACTTCAAGGCAGGGTGAAAGTACAAGTTAAACAAGCGGTTAGCCGGCTATTTGCGGACGCGCCGGGTTTCGGAGGAGCACGAACGGCTAGACTTTGGTCTCCGAGGAATTCGCCAGCGCGCGGGACTACATGAATCCTTATTTGTCGATTGTTATACCTGCCCATAACGAAGCGGTGATCCTGCCGGTAACGTTGGAGTGCCTTCGTGCGTTTTTAGAGGAGCGCCCCTTCACAGCGGAAGTGATCGTCATCGATGACGGTTCGACAGACAATACCCCGGCGGTGCTAGACGAGTGGCGCGGATCTTTTGAGAGCCTGCGCGTATTGCGCAGTTCCGTGAATATAGGAAAAGGGGCGAGCATTCGCCGGGGGATACTGGCGAGCCGCGGCGAATGCGTATTCGTTTCGGACGCGGATTTACCGGGCAGACCGGAGGATATTGTCCGATTGCTCGAGGCGTTGCGCGACGGGGCTGCAGTGGCCATCGCTTCGCGCCGCCCGGCGCCGATGAGTTCGGCACCGAGCGCCTCGCGTTTTGTTGCCAGCATTGTTTACCGAGCGCTGGTGCGCTTGATTCTGAATCTCCCTCTGCGAGACACGCAGTGCGGGTTCAAGGCATTTGTGCGCGAGCCGCTTTTGCCGATCGCCCAGGAGCTTCGATTGCGGGGATTTTCCTTCGACGTCGAATTCCTATATGCCGCGTGGAAACGAGGACTGGCGATCCGGGAAATCGATTTCGAAGTGGTGGAGCGGCGCCCGACGCGGCATGCCATTTTACTGCAGTCGCCGCGGATGTTGATGGACCTGCTGCGAATTCGAATGATTGCCGGGCGCGCTTCACCGAGCACCAGAAGCCAAGCCGCAGAGCTTGAGCCAGCGCCTGTGAAAGCCGAGCCGGCGCCGAGCGCCTCAGACGGACCTCGATAGCAAGAGCAGAAGCCGGCGGTCGAGGCCGGTCCCCTGAAGACTCCCGCCTAGACGTCACGGAAACTTATCAAGCGAATTCCCAGCCGTTCCACGGTTCGTTTGATTTGAGGCGCAGTGAGGGCCACCACTTCAGTTCCGCGGGCGTTGGTCAGGTCGCCGCCGGAAGATTGCAGTTCGGCGCTCGCATAGCCTGGATGGCACATCAGTTCGGTGACTCCGCTTCTTATGGAAGCGAGGATCTCGCTCAACGTTCTTGCGTTCAAGAATCCCGTGTGGGCAAGGCCGCAAAATGCATCGGGGCAGACGAGTCCGGTGTCGCGCAATTGTTCTCTGAATCGCTGGGCCAAGGAGGTGACTCCATAGGCGATGGCGGAGCGCTTCCATGCAGCCAGGGAGGCTTGGCGATGACGCCAAAGCGACGGCAGCGTGGTCTCGAGATCTTCGGCAGGACAACGGATGCACCGTATGCGAAACTCGCGCGCGATGTCGATTACGAGAGGCGCAATTTGGGGCAGGACGTGCACGTGGAGGTGACCGTCGAGGTGCGTGGGAGTGACGCCTGCGTCAAAGATCTTGATGACCTGAGCGCGACATTCGGCACGAATGTGTTCGAGTCTTATGCGCCGCCGCAGGAGTCCGATGCCGAGGCTTAGGGGGTTCATGTAGAAGTCGCCATGCCGATTGACGAGAGTGGGGACCAGAGCGGGATCCAAGACCGGAGTTCCTGAGCTGAGATTCAGGTGTACGCCGAGCGACAATCCAGGGAATTCAAGGCTCGCGGCGACGGCATGGCCAAAAGCGGAACCATTGGCGAGCAAAGAGGCGCTGGTCAAAATGCCGAAGTCGTGCGTGGCAATAATTGCATCGTTGACACTTTCGGCCAGGCCAAAATCGTCGGCATTCACGATGAGCCGCTTCATCGATAGCACAATTCTATTGGCGGCGTAGCGTCGTCCACGCGAACACAAATACAATACAGTTCAAAGATCTCCATCGCAGGCTGGGCCTCAGGCACCCCAGATTGTGCAAGCCGAGTATCGCTGAATCACGGAAGGCGAGAGGATCAATTTCCAAGACTGCAATTCCGCTGATCGAGTCGACGGGCGATTTGCTCGCCGATGGAATTGCCCGGCACAACTTGCGACGAGTTCAATGCGCAGTGGTAAGGACGGATGGGCTATGGCGCCTATGTTTCATGGCGGAGCGGTAGCCGATGGCCCCGATAACGGACGACAATCCGCGGCACTTTTGGGTCTGCGAAAACGCCGGAATCTGTCAGTTTTGCCAGCCTCCGGCGCAGCCATGGCCGGCGTTTGTGCGGGGCGTGCAGATTGGGGCCAGGGCTAACTGCTCATTTGCTAGCTACGTATATGGGGGGCCGGGGAATTGTGCGCTAAAAGTTACGCCCTGGGCAGGCGATTGGCCCCCGTAGTGCGTGATTACTAGTACCGAAGGCAAGCGACCACAGAAGCACACAGCGGCCTTTTCGGAGGAGACGAATTCAAATGCGGAAACAAAAGGGTTTCTCGTTAATCGAGCTCTTGATCGTGGTGGCGATTATTTTGATTATCGCCGCTATTGCCATCCCGAACCTCTTGAGGGCGAAGATGGCCGCCAATGAGGCTTCGGCGGTA
>Ga0335081_10003445_pt1 | contig 24884 bp, 24 predicted proteins | sample Lox_Sample_35_FD_206713 | JGI IMG/M metagenome (GOLD analysis project Ga0335081, IMG submission 206713) | Soil microbial communities from Loxahatchee National Wildlife Refuge, Florida, United States - Lox_Sample_3.5 | ecosystem: Environmental > Terrestrial > Soil > Wetlands | place: USA...
CCAGCACCTGCGACCCCTCTCTGCGGTAACCCTGAACAGCGTTAATGCTCGAGAGCTGGCCATTACCGCACGTTAATGCGGAGATTCCCACGGCCGATCCCGCCGGACAATGACACGGCGCCCAAAAACGCCGGCCGGATTCGGTGTCCCGGCCACAAGCCCAGATTCAGGTCAAAGGCGTATAAGGCAGCCGAACGGGCTCCGGTGGCGGCCCGGCCGGCGGCGAGGGGTCTTCCCCTTGGTTCAGCCGAGCCCGGCGGCGGCGCGGAGGGTTGCGGCCCTGTCGGTGTTCTCCCAGGTGAAGCCGGGTTCGTCGCGGCCGAAGTGACCGTATGCGGCGGTCTGCCGGTAGATCGGCCTGCGCAGGTTCAGCGCCTCCACCAGGGCGGCGGGCCGCAGGTCGAAGTGGTCGCGGACCAGGCCGGCGAGGCCGGCCCGGTCGATCTTCTCGGTGCCGAAGGTCTCGATGAGCAGGGATAGCGGCCGGGCCACCCCGATCGCGTAGGCCACCTGGACCTCGGCCCGGTCGGCGAGCCCGGCGGCCACGATGTTCTTGGCCACGTGCCGCGCCGCGTAGGAGGCGGACCGGTCCACCTTGGAGGGATCTTTGCCGGAGAAGGCGCCGCCGCCGTGCCTGGCGAACCCGCCGTAGGTGTCCACGATGATCTTGCGGCCGGTCAGGCCGGTGTCGCCGACCGGCCCGCCGATCACGAACCGGCCGGTCGGGTTGACGTAGAACTCCTGGCGCAGCGCCGCCGGGTCGTACAGTTCCGGCGGCAGCGCCTGGGTCACCACCTGTTCCCACAGCGCGTCGGGCAGCTTGGCCTCGACCCCGTCCTCGTGCTGGGTGGAGATGAGCACCTTCTCGACCCCGGCCGGCCTGCCGTCCGCGTCGTAGCGCACCGTCACCTGGGTCTTGCCGTCCGGCCGCAGGTATGGCAGCAGGCCCTCGCGCCGCACCTGGGCGAGCCGCCGGGCTAGCTTGTGCGCGAGCACGATCGGCATCGGCATCAGCTCGGGCGTCTCGCTGGTCGCGTAGCCGAACATCATGCCCTGGTCGCCCGCGCCCGCGGAGTCGAACGGGTCGGTGCTGCCCAGGGTGCGCGTGTCGTGCGACTCGTCCACCCCGCGGGCGATGTCGGCCGACTGCCGGTCCAGCGCGGTGATCACGCCGACCGCGTTGCCGTCGAAGCCGAACTCGCCGGTGTCGTAGCCGATGTCGCAGATCACCTGGCGGGCGATCGCGGCGAAGTCCAGCACCGCCTTGGTGGTGATCTCCCCGGCCAGCACCACCAGCCCGGTGGTCAGCAGCGTCTCGACCGCCACCCTCGAATGCGGATCCGCGGCCAGCGCGGCGTCCACGATCGCGTCGGAGATCTGGTCGGCCACCTTGTCCGGGTGGCCCTCAGTCACGGATTCTGACGTGAAGAGGAACCCGCCGTCGGTGCTCATGCTGTCTCTCCTCCTCCTAGCTCGGCTCCGGGTAGCTCGGCTCCGGGTAGCTCGGCTCTGACCAGGGCGACGCCGGCCACCATGGCGCGCAGCTTCTGCCTGGTCACTTCGGGCGCGAGGTGCCGCAGCCCGCAATCGGGGTTGATCATCAGGCGGTCGGCCGGGACGTACTCCAGCGCCCGCCGGATCCGGGACGCGACGAGCTCGGCCGCTTCGACCTCAGGGTTCTTGACGTCGATGACCCCCAGGCCGAGCCACTTGTCCCAGCCGTGCTGCCGGATCAGCCGCAGGTCGTCCAGGCCCTTACGGGCGAACTCAAGCACGACCTGGTCGATGCGCGCGGCCTTCACCGCGGGGAACAGGAAGTCGTAGTGCCCCTCCCAGGTCGGCCGCGCGTACCGGTTGCCGTAGCACACGTGCAGCGCCCAGCTGACGTTCACATCCTCGGTCACGATGTTGACCGCCTCGACCGCCAGCTCAACCTGCTCCGGGTACCCGGCCAGGAAGGGCTCGTCGATCTGCAGCAGGTCGGCGCCGGCCTCGGCCAGCGCTCGCGCCTCGGCGTTGAGCCTGCGGGCCAGCGCACGGACCAGCTCGCCCGGCTCTGGATAGGCGTCGTCGCGGATCCGCCGGGAAAGCGAGAACGGCCCGGTGAAGGAGAACTTGATGGGTTTCTGCGTCAGCTGCCGGGTGAACCGGAAGTCATCGGCCAGGCCGAGACCTGCGCCTGGTTCGTCGGGGAGCTCGGGGAGCGGCCTGGTGACCTCGGCCTCGTAGTAGTCGAAGTAGTCGGTCTTGGCCCGCTGCGGGATGTGCACTCCGGGGATCCGGGCCAGGAAGTAGTCGACGTCGTTGTCCCGGCGCAGCTCGCCGTCGGACACGATGTCGATGCCGGCCAGCTCCTGGTCCTTGACCGCCGCCTTGATCGCTACCTCGTGGATCTCGGTAAGGTGCTGGGCGCTGATCCGGCGCTGGTAGTACTCGGTCTTCAGCCGCTCCAGCCACTCCGGCACGGAGTAGGAGCCCACCACGGTCGTCGGCAGCGGCACGGTGCTCTTGGGCTCCATGGTCGTCAGTCCCTGGCCTGGGCGGTCAGCGTAGTGATGTTGGAGCCGGGCCGCTGCCGGAACGGCGTGTACTCGACGCCGAACCCCCGGCGGCTCGCGACCAGCTGGAGCAGCGGCCCGTTCACCCAGTTGACCACGGACCCGTCGTACTTGCCCGGGCCGTAGAAGCCGGTCCGGTACTGCTGGCGGCTGGTCAGGAACAGGTCGTGGCACTGGATCCGGCCGAACGGGTGCAGCAGGGGCAGCGTCCCGGTGAAGCTGCCGAGCGCGCCGTTGCTGACGTGCATCCTGACGTCACCCTGCCCTTCGACCAGCGGCCTGAGGATCTCGCCGGTCAGGTCGGGGGTAACTGGGTAGCTGTCCAGGCCCTGCAGCGGGACGTAGCGCTCGCGGAGCCTGAGCGCCTCCCAGGTGGCGCGCCAGAACGCGACCGCCTGGCCTGGGTCGGGAAACTGGCCGGGCGAGGACTCGCTGAGCAGTTCGGGGCCGATGCGCAGCAGCCGGTCGATGAGTTTGGCCAGCTCGTCTTTTGTGACACCGAATCGGTCCGTGATCTGGCTGGCGTCGTCGTCGGTGAGGAAGGCCTGCGTCTCGACCTGGTAGGTGCGCCCGTGGATGCAGGCCAGCTCGTCGGTGGGCAGGTTGTCGTACACGTTCGAGATATAGACCAGGAAGGCCTTGCCCGCCAGGAAGCCGAGGGTGACGGACGGCCGGGTGGCCTCCACGACCAGCGCGCTGACCCGTTCGGCGTGATGGCCCACGGTACGGTGGGCCCTTTCCAGGACGTGGGGGGAGTAGTCGCCCATCAGATAGCGGAGCCGGTGGTAGTACTCGCGCCCGTGCCTGCGGTCGAGCTGGACGAACTCGTCCAGCCAGGTGCGGGCCTGGTTGCCGTTCCCCACGCCGAGCTCGAGTACGTACAGCTCCTCGGGCAGCGCGCGGCGGGCGGCGAGTTCGTCCCAGATCCGGAAGAGCTCCAGGATGAGCTCGCGGGCGGCCTCGGTGTTCCGCGCGTCGCTCTCGCCGCCGGGCAGCGACTGCTCGTACTCCCGGCCGGTGGCCACCTCCCAGTGTGAGAGCGCCTGCCAGTACAGCTGGTTGAACCGCCAGATGCAGCTATCCCGGCCGGGCACCCACGGCTCCAGCGGCAGGCCGGGCTGTTCCTGGAGCGCCTGCTTGACGTGCGCGGTCAGGTCTATGTCGGTGCAGCGGCGCAGGTCAAAGGCGATCTCGATGTCGGTGCCCGCGTTATCTGCGTCAGCGATGGGCCTGCTGACCACGGGCTCGCGGAAGTTCTGCTTGTACTGGATCCAGTCGCAGACCACGCGCAGCCTGGCCAGGTCGGCGGGCGAGGCGCAGACCGCCTCCATGATCGGGCCGAGCGCCGAACGGGCCGCGGCGGATTCCCGCAGCTTCCTGACCGGCCGCAGGTCAACGTCCATACTCTGCCTTAACTGACTGGGCCCTAACTGACTGGGCCCTAACTGACTGGGCGCTGCCCGATCGGGTGCTGCCCGACTCTGCCCGGCCCGCGGCGAGGCCGGCCTCGTCCAGGATGCCGGGGACCGCCCGCTCGTTCCCGGCTACCAGCAGGTGCACCCCGGCCACGCCGTCGATCTCGCGCAGTTGCTGGATGGTCTCGGCCGCGAGCCGGGCGCCCTCGGCGGCGGTCTGGTCCGCCGGGACCGCGCGCAGCCTGCGGTATACGTCGTCGGGCACGGTCACCCCGGGCACCTTGTCCCGCATGAAGTCGAGCGCGTTGCGGGACCTGACCGCGCCGACGCCGGCCAGGATGTAGCACTTCTGGTGCAAGCCGAGCTCGCGGACCTGCGCCATCCAGTTCTCGAAGGCGGCCACGTCGAAGACGAACTGGGTCTGCACGAACTGCGCGCCGGCGTCGACCTTCTTGCCGAGCCGGTCGGCCCGGAACCCGGCGGGCGGGGCGAACGGGTTCTCCACCGCGCCGAGGAAGCAGTCAGGAGGAGGCTTCAGCGCTCGGCCGGACAACACGGCGCCCTGGTCCCGCATGTGCCGCAGCGTCCACAGCAGCTGCACGCTGTCCAGGTCGAAGACCGGCTTGGCCTCCGGGTGGTCGCCGAACTTGGGGTGGTCGCCGGTCATCACCAGGACGTTCCTGATGCCGAGGGCCGACGCGCCGAGCAGGTCGGACTGCAGCGCGATGCGGTTGCGGTCCCGGCAGGTCATCTGCATGACCGGCTCGAGCCCGGCTTGCAGCGTGGCGAGGCTGCCGGCCCAGCTGGCCAGCCGGACGTTGGAACCCTGGTTGTCGGTGACGTTGACCGCGTCGACCCAGTCGCGCAGCAGCGCGGCGGTGGCGGTGACCGGATCCGTGCTGGCCCCGCGCGGCGGGCTGATCTCCGCCGTCACCGCGAAGCTCCCCGAGGTCAGGCGGTCGCGCAGGCTCATGAACCCCCCAGGGCTGGCTGGTGGTGAGGGACGGGGGCGTCATCGCCAGTATCGCCGGCCTCGGCGGCCTCGCCGGTCCACAATCCCTCGTCCCGCCCCTGCCAGTAGTTCAGCCACGAGCTCTGGTCCCAGCGGCGATGGTCGATGGGCAGGTGCAGCAGCCGCAGGTCGGCGGCCTGGCCCTGGCTGGCCGCGCGTTCGTAGGCCTCGACCCAGACGCAGCGCCGCTCCGGGTACACCTCACAGCCGCCGTCCGTGCCGACGCCGCCGCACGGCCCGTTGCGCAGTTCCTTCGGGCAGCCCATCGGGCACACGTACCCGGTGACGGGCAGCGCACACTGACCGCACATCCGGCAGCCGAACAGGGTCTGTTTGGTGATCCGCTCGGTTTCCGTGAACAGCGGGCGGGCCAGGCCGGACGCCTCGATCCTGGCGCTGAGCCAGCGCAAGCCCCGGCGCGGCCGCAGGGCCCGCTGCAGCCGGTAGGCGAGGCGGATCCCCAGGCGCGGATGCGCGGGAATGGGCGGCCTGGTGGTCAACAGACCGTCCGGGCGGGCGTAAATTGCATGCGGCAGCTATTTACGCGGCGGTTACAAATGAATTGCAACCGGTTTTCGCGGACCACACCGCATCCCATGATGGATATACTCGGTGTCAGCAGCCGCAGGTTCAACGACGGCCGCCACAAGCTTTGCGCTGGCCCGTTGTGAGCGACGACAACCCGCGCCGCGAAAGTCCGCGTTAATAGTTGTCGGGCACAAATTATCCGGACCGGATTTGTGGGTCGTTAATAACGGCTGCTGCGCGGGCGCTAGTCGGCCAGCTTGAACGCCAGCTGGGTCACCCACTTGCTCATGTCGGGTTCCTGGCTGGGGTCGGTCAGGTAGATCTCCAGCCGGCAGCCCCACCGCTCGCCGTTGACGCCAGGTGACATGTCCCAGGTCAGGTCTTGCGCGGCGGCCCAGTCCAGCAGCGCTCCCGTAGCCGCCATGAGCTCGCTGGGGTGACCTACGTGGGTGAGCGTGGCGTAGCGCCCGGCCGGGAGCACGCCGGACACCACGCGGCCATCGCCTGCCAAGGCTGCCGCGACCGGCACGCCCGCTTCGATCTCGAGTTTTCCCGCCATATCTATGACGTCGTACTTCCAGAACGGCGCACCGGCCGGGGCCGCGCCACGCTCGCCTAGCCAGGCGAAGACCTGCTGGTTCAGCGGGGGTACCACTGTGCCGAGGTCCTCCATGGTCACCTGCGTCCTGATCGCCACGTACGGCTGCTCAGCGCGGGCCTCGATCTCCGGAGCTGACGACATCTGTTCATCCTCCCGTTTTGTCGATTGGCTGCTGCAGTTCGGTCACCCATTGTTCGGGGTCGCAGGACCAGTTCAGGGTGATCTCGCGGGCGTAGCCCGCGGAGCGGTATCCGTTGGCGTCCATCCACCGCGCCAGCGCCTGCCCGGTGGGCAGCACGTCGTCCATGGAACCGTGGTGGATGATGGCCGCCGCGCTTTCCACCTCCGCCAGGTCCACGATGCTAACGTCCTGGACGGATCCGGTGGTCACGGGCGCGGCGGCGTGCACCACGACGGCGCCGTCGCCGGCTGGCGCGTCCTCGTAGTACGCCAGGGCCGGACCCGATTTGCAGATCCCGGCGCTGGCTAGCCGCTGCCACAGGTCGTGGTAGAGCGGCTGGATGACCGGTGTGATGGCCTCCGGCTCGTACCCCGCGGCCACGCCGGTGAGCTCGGCCACCCGGACCGGCGCGAGGTGCTTGATGATCACCCCGTCGGCTGGCACCCTGGCCTCGTCCTCGATCGTCATCAGCCGTGCCTCGACCCGGGCGAGCCGGGTCGTCTCGGCCTCGATGCTGGCCTGGATCTCGGCCCGGCGCAGCTTGAGCATCCCGCGCAGTTCGGCCGCGGTCACCTTCTCCTCGAGGATCGCCTGCACCTGCTGCAGGGTGAAGCCGAGGTCCTTGAGCGCGATGACGCGGTTCAGCTCGTCCAGCTGGCTCGCCTGGTAGAAGCGGTACCCCGTGTCCGGGTCGACGCAGGCAGGCCGGATCAGCCCGATCGCGTCGTAGTGCCGAAGCATCCGGACCGAGACGCGGCCGTGCCGTGCGAACTCCCCGATACTGAACATGACGTGTCCGGTCTACAGCCTCACACAGTGTCAGGGTCAACCTTCTCACGACCGGACCGGGGAGCGCCGCGAGTGACCCGGGAGTATTACCCCGGCCGAACGGGTGGGCTGTGGCTATGAAGGATCTTGGTCTTGTCCTTGTTCCACGCCGTGGTGGTGCCGTCGGGGTTCAGGACCAGGGTCCAGCCCCACCGGTGGACCACCACTTGGTGGTGGAACGTACACAGGAGCACGCAGTCCTTGACCGACGTCTTCCCGCCGTTGGCCTTGTGCTTCGTGTGGTGCACGTCGCACGCCGCCGCGGGCTGGTCGCACCCGCCGGCCCACTGGCAGTGCTGGTCCCGCAGGATGACCGCGTTGCGGATCCCGGCCGGGATCGACTCGGAGTACCCGATGTCCAGCGGCAGGCTCGGCCCGCCCAGCCGCACCCCCAGCTGGCGGCGGCGCAGGAAGCTGGCCAGGCCGCCGGGGCCGGGCAGCAGGTCCACCGCCTTGCCGATGATGGCCTGCTCGAGCGCCTCCCAGGCCGGGCCGGTGTCCGGGCCGGGCTGCTCCTGGCGGCGGTGCCAGTCCAGCTCCACGCACAGCCGGACCAGGTCCTGCAGAGCCGCGGCGTTGACATCGCCGGTCACGATGGGGCCATGGCCGCGTCGCAGGCGATGGCCGCGGCGGCGTCCCCGTCCAGCCAGGTACCGCCGTCGCTACCGGTCTCGGCAGCTTCGGCGCGGTGCGCGGCCCAGGCGGCGCGGACTTGGGCGGTCCACTCTTCTTGCAGGGCGGAGCTGCCGTCCAGACGGAGCAGGTCGGCCAGCGACATGTGCGCCCAGATCTTGACCGGCTGCCCGGCTCGTTCCGGCAGCAAGTTGGCCGCGACTAGACGGCGCATGCGCCAATTGGGCTTTTGCATCGTGAGTTTGATCACATCGATGGTGACGCGCACCCGGCAGCGATAGTGACCTAGGGACGTGCGGCCATGTCCTTGGCTGCCTTGTCGAGCGAGCTCACCGCGGACGAGAGCGCGTGGTAGCGCGGATTCTGGTTGGACTTCGGGTCGCAGGTACGCTCCCGGATCTGGCGGATCTCCTCGATCATGCGCCTCAGGCGGGCAATGTCCTGGTCCATGGCGGGCCTAGAACCATGGCCAGACGTTGGGGAAGTGACCCCACCAGCCTGACTGGTAGGTGCCGGACTCCCACTTCAGCTTGCCGCTGACCGAGAGCTCCACCGACATCTTGCTGTAGTAGCGCGTGCCGTTGTGGGTCTTGACCACCGATAGGTACACGCCCACCCAGCGGCTGGTGTAGGCGCACTTATAGCTCGGGCTGCAGCCTGCCTTCTGGGTCCAGACCTTGCCGGTTCCCCAGGCCGAGCCGCTGCCCCACGACTTCCAGATCAGGTTGGTGAAGTAGGGCGAGCCGCCGTTCCCGAAGACGAACCTCGAGGGATGCCGGGACGCCGACCAGGGGAGGTTGTTCGCCGAGTAAAGCACTGGCGTCGTGGCTGCGCTGGCCGATTCCTCAGCGACCACCGCCCCGGAGAGCAGCAGCCCGGCGAGAACGCCTCCCGCCAGCAGCCTCCTGACAATCTTCGTGATCTGTTCACTGTGCTCTCCCCCTGCTCTAGCTGACTCTCGCGTACGTGGTTCCGTCAGCTTTCCAGAAGTCTAGGTCCGCTACTGCCCGGCCTCTACCGTCGCCAGATAGGGCCAGGAAGATCGCGGAGGGGCGAGCTCCCGGCGGGCAACTCGTGACGGTCTAACCTGCCAGGCTGAGGTGGCTCCGGGCGAATGATGCCGACCGGGGCGGCCGAAGATGATTCCGCGCGGGAAGATCGGATAACGGACCGTTATCACTGTCGTCAGGCCGATTCCGTTGTCGTCGTGCTCGATGGTGTGAATAGCCAAGGTCGATGCTCCGACGCCACGGGGTATCTGTATCGCGAGCGCGCGTGGTCAGGTGTTGGCGCGCCTTACCGTCGCGGCGATTCGCTCGGCGGCGACCACGGGGTCTTCGTGTTCCCATACCCGGATCACTGTTGTGGTCCTGGATTTCATGAACTCAGTCAGGAGCGCTCTCAGCGCTCGAGCGTGCCCAAATACGTGCCGAAACCAAGGGCCTGGGTTGTCCACCGCCTGTGGCTATTAGTCAGCGGACCCTGAGAGTCCGGCCAGCCCAGCCGTTTACAAAACGGCTGGTCAGCCAACTCACCAACACGGCGCTAAGTTGGCCGCAGTAGCGCGGAGAAGGCCGACGTTGTCTTCTGCAGCCCCCGGTGGGTCAGGCGGTCACTTCGGTGCCAGCTGTCCCCGGCTATGGCACGTACGACGCCGCCTTCCCGGAAGCCGGTGAGCAGCCACAGCTGACTGAGCCCGGCAGGCAGGCTGGGTGGCTGGCTGGGCAGCGGGCCGCCCACCCAGCCAGCGTGTCGTAGACCGGGTAGCTGAACGCCGACGGCCGCACGATTAGCAGGAGGTGACACCCAGCCAGGCCCGTCGCGGGGGTCTGGACATACGCAGAACGACCGATGGCTGGTGCCACGCGTGCCTGACACGAAACTGGGTCCCCGGTGGGCGCGCGGCAGCGAACCCTGGCCGGTGCGGTGGCAGGGGGTGCGGGATGGCGCTGGCTGTCCGGCGGGCAATGGCCGGGGTGCCGGGTCGGCGGCGGCTCCGATGCTGGGGAAATCAGGGCTTGCGGTTACTCGCCGGGCGGTAAGGCCGCCTCCGGCGGGCTGATAGTGATCGTGATCGTGCAGCCAGGGTGGAGCCTTTGCAGCTGGCGTTCCAGGTACTTCTGCTGCTCCTCAGGAGAGTTCCGCCGGGTATAGAAGTCGGCGCCCAGGTCCTGGTACGGGGTGCCGCTCTTGAGGACCTGGTAGGCGATCTTGAGCAGGGTGTGCGCGATCGCGGTGATCGCCTTCTTCTTCGCGCCCGGGTTCTTCTCACCGCCGAAGCGGCGCACCAGCCGGTTGTACCGGGCCTGCAGCCGCCCGCGGACCCGGATCGCGGACCAGGCGGCCTGGATCAGCATCGGCTTGATGTAGGTCCCGGCGTCGCCGGTCCGGTCGTGCTTGCGCTTGCGGGCGCTGATGTTGTTCCCCGGGCACAAGGTCACCCAGGAGGCGAGCTTCTCGTGCCGGGAGAACCATTTATGCGGGGCAGGGCCGATCTCGGCCAGCCAGGCACAGGTCACCACGTCGCCGAACCCGGGGACGGACGTCAGCAGGCCCGCCTCCCGCTGCCAGCGTGCGGCCCCGGCCGCGATCCGGTCGTCCAGGCCGTCGACGGCGTCGTCGAACACGGCGATCCGGTCCAGGTGCAGGCGGCACAGTGTTGCGTGGTGCCCGGTGAACCGGCCGGTCAGCGCCATCGACAGGTCGGCCAGCTTCCCGGCGGACCGCATCCGGCCGATGGCCAGGTCCGCCAGCACGCCGCCGCGGCGTTCCCCGTCGATCAGCGCCTCGATCATCGCGGTGGACGCCTTGCCGGTAATCTCGCTGGCCACCGAGGCGAGCTTGATGCCGGCTGATTCCAGCGCCTTGCCCAGCCGCTGGATCTCCGAGGTGCGGGCCTGCACCGTCTTGATCCGGTACCGGGTCAGGTCCCGCACCTCCTTCTGCTCCGCGGACGGGATGCAGGAGCCGCGCAGCAGCCCGCATTCGAACAATTCGGCTAGCCGGGCGCAGTCTTTCGCGTCGGTCTTGTGACCTTTCAGCGCCTTGGCGTGTACCGGGTTGATCACCGCGACCTCGGTGAAGTCCTGCTCGCACAGCGCGTAATACACCGGCTCGGTGTAGACCCCGCTGGCCTCCATCACCACGTGCGTGACACCCCGCCGGCGCAGCTCGCGGGCCATCTCCTGGAGCACCCCGTAAAACGTCCGGTACTCCAGGATCTCGGTCTTGCGGGTCCACGGCTTATCGCCCGGGGACCGGATCGCTACCTTGATCATGTCTTTATGCACGTCGATTCCCGCGACGCGCTCGTACATCACTTTCATACCGTCGGCCACCTCCTGCAGCGGCTATCCACTACCGATGGGAACAAGGCGTGCCGGCGGCCAGGGCCCCGGATCAGTACAGGAGACTGACACACGCGCACGCAGCGGCAGCGGGGGCTACCCGGCAAGGGGCTCCAGCGCCATTCTTTACTACGGCCTCGAACGGTCCAGACAGTTACGGCGACGGCCGCCGGCACGCCACCGCAACTGTGCACCCCCGGCCCCGCCCGCATCCACCGATCCCGGCAAAAACCCCGGCCGCCCACGGCCGGAAACACGCCAGCGGCGCAAGGGACCCAGTTTTCGTCCCACCACGGGAGAGCCGCGAAGCGACGCATGTATTCCTTTACTGAGATCACGGATCCGGCCGGCCTGGCCCGGATCGCAGACACCTTGTCGCAGGATGCGGCTGCAGGGCGGCTGAGCCAGGTCATCAACCGGTGGATCTACACCGCGTGCTTGTGCTTCGGCCTGGACCTGGCTGACCAGCGGCGGACCTGCTTCCGCTACGCGTACTCGGTCTACCAGGCCGAATACTCCCGTAACCTGCTGTTCGCCTACGGCGGCCAGATGGACCGGGTGTTCAACGCCATGCTGGACCGGACCCGGTCCCGGCTGGACATCCCGGCCCTGCGCACCTTGTTCGGGGGCCGCCGCCGTCCCGGCAAGTACGGCACAGCCCCTTCGCCCCGGGTCGGGGTCGCGCTCGAGACACCTGCGTGGGACCTGACGGTGTTCAAAGCCCACTTCGGGCTGCTGACACTCAAGGGCTACACCAAAGGCCGCGCGTCCTGCGGTTCGAAGCGATCAACTGCAACACCAGGCAGCTGGGCTGCGGCCGGGCCCTGGACCGCTTCCCCGGCATCGTCGCCCGGCTGGCCGGCATGTGCCAGCGGTTCTGCACCGCGCTGGACTGCGTCGACATCGGCTTCCTCCCCGGCGGCACGCTGGACCAGCTGCCGCTGCCCGCGCCACTGGGCGCCAGCCGGGTCGGCGGCATCGACGTGAACCAGCCCCGGATCCGCGCCGCGCTGGCCGCCGTGCTCGCCCTCGCCCCGGCTCCCGACGGGTTCACCGTGGCCGAAATGGCCGCCAAGGTCCACGCCATGACCGGGCAGGACCACGCCACTTACAACACCCGCCAGGCCGCTTACGATCTGCGCAAACTCCGGGGCAAGCAGCTCATCAGCAAACCCCGCGGAACCCGGCGCTACTACCTGCCCGGCCCTGCCGCCCGGACCATATCGGCGCTGCTCACCCTCCGCGACCACGTCATCGCCCCGATCCTGGCCGGCGTCAAGATCCGCCGGCACGACCACGTCCCGGCCAGGCTGACTCCCATCGACCAGGACTACGAACATCTCCGGACCGACATGGCCATCCTGTTCAGGCGCCTTGGCATCCAGCCCGGTCCAGCCACGGCATAGCCCCCGCAACCAAACTGACCCGAAAATGGGACTTCAGCTGGGCGTGCGGCAGCGGACCCTGACCATCGGGGTGGGTCAGGGCCTGCGGGAGCGGTATGGGTCAGGCGGCTTGCGGCTGGCCTGGCCCGTCTGGTCCGGGGTCGGGGATGCGGCACAAGGTGACCTCGAAGCCGGGGGCGCCGAGCTTGCCGACGTGGTGGGCGACCTGGCGGCGCAGGTCAGCGCGCCGTTCGTAGTAGTCCGCGCCGAGGTCTTCATACCGCATACCGGGGTTGGACAGAAGCTTGTGCAAGACCTTCAGCTGGGTGTTGCCGACCGCGACCTGGGCTTTGGCCTTGCCGCGGCGGCGGGCGATGCGCCGGTAGCGGGCGCCTTCGCGGGTCTGGGTGCGGCTGGCCGCGATGGCGGTCTCGCCGAGCGTGCCGGCCAGGTACCGGTTGCCCTTCTTGGTCTTGGCGCGGCCCTTGCGGGCGCCGGATTGGTGGTCCAGCGGGGCGCGGCCGCCCCAGGAGACCAGATGGCCGGCGGTGGCGAACCTGCTCATGTCCACGCCGGTCTCGGCGATGGCGTCCTGGGCGGCGCGCCGGGCCCAGCCGGGCATCGACTCGGCCTGGGCGAGCTGTTCCTCATACGGGGCCAGCAGCTGTTCGATCACCTCGGACAGGCCGCCGATGTCGGCGGTGACCCGGTCGATGCGCTCCAGCATGGTCTTGAGCAGGGCGGCGTGGGCGTCGGTGAAGAACTCCGCGCCTTCCAGCGCCTCCTCCAGCTGGCTGATCTTGCGGCGGGCGGCGGCGCGGGCCAGCTGGGCCAGGACCCTGGGGTTGCGTTCCCCGGCGATCAGGTGCTCCAGGATGTCCCGGCCGGTCACCCCGTGCAGGTCCGACAACACCGAGGACAGCTTGATCGCCGCGCCCTCGAGTAGCTTCTCGGTGCGTTGCCTGTCCCGGGTGCGTTCTTCGATCAGGTCCCGCCGGTAGCGGGCATGCAGCCGGATGATGCGGAACTCCGGCGTGGCCGCGAAACACGACGTGACCGCGCCGCGCTCGAAGCACGCCGCCAGCCAGCGGGAATCGGCCGGGTCCCGCTTCGGGCGGCCGGGCAGGTTCCGCACCTGCTTGGCGTCGGCCAGCACGCACTCGGACCCCTCGGCCTCCAGCCGGTAAAACGGCCCCTTCCAGATAACCAGCGTTGCCTCCATCACCACCGCGGGCACCTGCCAGGACCGGCACCAGTCCGCCAGCGCCAGCACCTCCTTCTTGGTGGTGCCGAAGGTCCGGGTCTCGGCCATCCGCCGCGCCGGGTCCTTATCCGAGGGCACCCGGATCGTCGCGGCCATCTGCGCCTTGCCGATATCGATGCCGCACACCCGGTCCCGGTACAGCGGCTCGTCGGTCACCTCGTCCACGCCTGTCCCTCCTCCTGCCCGGTCCCGGGCTGCTAGCCTGCCGACGGGTACCGCCCGGGGACCCGGAGGGCTAGCGGAGAATCTGACCCGCGTGCTCGCAGCAACAATGAACAGCCCCTCAGGGATCCGGATCCCAGCGCCAAACTTTTGGGCGGCCTCATCCGCACCAGAAACACAACGGCGTCACGGGCGGTACCCGCAGCCATTTTCACGCCAGTACGGCGTCGGGGCAGCCGACATCAAGACTTTTGGAGATCATGGAATCTCAAGCGGCTAGCCGCGTGGCGCCTGGCACTGGCTGGGCGGGCGCACGCGTCCAGTGAGAAGCTCGCCGCATTGGATCTGCTCAATATGACCGGCCAGGCCTGTGCCCAGTGGCCATCTGGATTTCGCTCCAGAGCGGTCATGCACAGACCAGGCGCGGGCGATCGCGTCCCGGGCGTCAGCGAAACGGCCGACGGACGCGTAGATCACGGCGAGCGGTATCAGGATGTCGGCTTCCGTTGGCTTCGCCTACCCAGATTCGAGCCCTAGACCTGCCACCTCCAGCACAAACAGCCCTTGGCCAGCAGCAGCGTGGTCCGGCTCGCTATCGCCACTGGCCGTTCGGTTGCATCAGCCCCGGGACACGCCGCATGCTGGGTCACCCAACCGCGAGAGCCCCGGTCGACTGAGTCGAGCGGGGCTCTCGGTGTCTTGGAACGCCGAGGTTCTAGGGCAGCGGCGGGATCGTGTTGAACACGCCCCACGGGGTGTGCGCACCTGCTCCGTTGATGCTGGCCATCCCGCCGTTGTACGGCAAGCCGGGGATATACGCGTCGTTGTAGAACAGGTACAGCGGCCGGCCTTTGTAGGTCACCTGGTGGGTGCCGTCGGGCCTGACGATGGTCCCCAGGGCGTGCCGATCGATGCCGGGCCCGGCTTGAGGTCGCTTTGAGGTGAGGACCGGCGGCCAGTACACGGCTGCACACACTCCCCGGCAGGCGCTCTTGTGATGGTCAGGGCTCAAGGTGTAGACGGGGAACCTCGCCTGGGGGAAGCCGCTGAAGTCAGGGTTCATCGTCGCGGCCAGCACAGTCTGGTCGGGCCCGGTGCCTTTGACCGGCGCGGTCTCGAGCTGCAGCTGCGCTTGACCGGGAGCGGGGCGGCCTCGGCTTGGCTGGACCAGGTACCAGATGCCCGTGGGACTGGTCACCGGGTCGAACAGATCGGCCCCATCCGTCTCCCCCGGCGTTTCGTCTTGGAAGAACCGGTACAACGGCTGCCCGGCGTAGGTCACCTGCTGTACCGGCCCCAGGCCGGGCAGGTCGGTGCGGGTCACCGTCCCGAGAAGCCTGGGGTTCACCCCCCGCCCTGCGATCGGGGCACCCTGGGTGAGGAGCGCCGGCCACAGGACGGTGTCGCAAGGAAAGCCAGTCGCGTTGGAGTTGTCGCTGCACGCGAACGGCGCGCCGGTCAGCGCGTGGAGCTGGTCCGATGTGAGCAGATACAGCGAGCATCGGGCGTAGTCGCCCGAGCCAACCACCAGCACCTTGCCGTAATGGGTCCACGCGGCCGACACGGTCGCATGACCCGTCGGGGCGCTGGTCACCGGGTCGGCACAAGAAGGACCACTCTGGGCGTTCGCGGGTGAGCTGAACTGAGGAGCCACCGCAACAAGGCCCAGAGTGAGCATGACGGTCAGGGCAGAACCTGCCAAGAGGCTTCGCCGGCGGCGAAACAGCGTCTTCATAAGCATTACACCACCTCAAGTGTGTAGAAGTAGGAGTCCAGGACGCGGACCTAGATTCCCGAATGCGGCGCTGATGATCGCCAGCGTGATGATGCCGGGGACGTAGTAGACCGAGGTGTCGATCGCCCCGCCGCGACCTTGGTGGTGCTGGTGAACACCGAGGCGAAGATGACCAGGAACAGCAGCGGCAGGGCCAGCGTGAAGCATCGGGCCTGCCGGTTGCGGAAGAACGCGCCCAAGTCGTATTGGAACTGACGCCACGCCAGGCGGGGCGTCGAGCCTGCCGGATGCGCTGGCGCTCCGCGGCTGGAGACAGCGAGCGCAGTCACCGGCTGGCCTCCTTTCGTGTCTGAGTCGATGAGAGGTAGATGTCTTCCGGGGTCGGCCTGCCCACCTGCGGGCCGGCTAGGTCGGCGCCGTTGGCTTTGGCCCACCGGACCGCGTGAACGTCTTCGACGACGGCGATGAGCTCGGGGATGCCGACACTCGTCTCCTTCAGCACCATCTTGCCGCGCAAGACGTTCATCGCGTCCTCCCCTTCAGTCCCGGCAGGCCCATCACTCTGAACGGGCCCGGCGCAGCGCTGAATAAGCCCGCTGGAGCCTCCTGCGTTCTTCTCCCAAGACCGACGACCGCAGATCGACGCGTGCAAGACGCATCTGCCACGGTGCAGGGGAGGACACAAATTAACCTCGGATGAGGTTCGCAGCGACTCTGCGGCTCAGGCTGCCTCCTTCAGACACCAATGTGGCGTGTCCGCGCCATTGCTGCCATCCGACGTTCTGCGGATAGCTAGGACGGCGCGACCGGAGTACTTTGGACGGGGCGTGTCGTGACAGTTCCGGCGACGGTCCACGAACGGGACCTGCGCGCCCAAGTGGGCATCGTCAGCGAGGACCGTCCCGACATGCCGGACGGGGAAGGGCTGCCGCCGTCCCTGCTGCTGAGCTGATGGGACAGATCCGCTGCGATACCATCGCGTTTCAACTGCGCCGCACCGTCACCAGGAGCGAAAGAAGACCATTGAGGTCGTCTACCTCATCACCAGCGACTCCGATGCCCGCCCGGCCGCCCTGGCGGCCTGGCTCGCGGCCACTAGGACAGAGAACGCAGCTCCACTGGGTCCGTTCGCGACGTTGTCAACGGCAACCGAATCCTGACCCCCTGGCGGCATCGGCGATCAGCGGGGCCAAACAACTTGACGACACTCACCGCGGCCCGGCGTCAGCGCCGGGCTCTGCCCTTGGGCGGCTCCCTCGGAACACGCCGAGCCACGCGCTGGCCCCACCGATCGAGGCTGGCTCATTCGTTGCGCACACGGTGCTGCCAGTAGCCGCCTTCCTCACGCTCCCGTTGTCCCGCTCGCGGCCACTGCCTCTAGGTCGTCCTGCGGGCGTCGCTCCGCGATGGCTTCGCCAACCTAGACCCGGTGCCCACTCGCACGGGATATCGCGACTGCCGGGAAGGACGAGGAGACCAGGACCAGTCACTCTCGCCCCGGCTGGTCAGCGCTGGGTGACCAGGTCCGCGAAGGCGCGGCTGACCGCGGCGGTGCGACTGGACACGCCCAGCCGTTCGTAGATGTTCTCCAGGTGGGTGCGCCCGGTTCCCTCGGAGATGCCCAGGCGGCGGGCGATCTGGGCGTTGGTGTGCCCGGCGGCCACCAGGCGCAGCAACTCCCATTGCCGGGGGGTGAGCTGGGGGACGGGATTGCGGCGCCGCTCGGCATCCAAGAAGGCCTGGTATAGATGAGGGCGCAACAGCGTAAGCACGGCCCGGTCACGCTCGGAGAAGTCGAGCCCCGGCCCCCGGCTGAAGTACAGCCGGACGTGCCGCTTAGGCCCGGCGGTTTGCGGCGGCGCTTCGGGCAGGCACAGCATGAGATGGTGCTCCAGCCCCAGCGGCCGTTCATAATCGGTGTACATGGCGGTGGAATGCCGTTGCCGGGTGGAGCAAAGGTCTGTGGGTTTGATGATGCTGCGCAGGTCACCGGTGCGGCTGGGGTAGCTGCAGAACTGGCTATCCCAGTAGTGCTTCCAGTACGTCCGGTCGAAGTCCTCCCACCCGGGCGTGTCGGTAAAGGGGACTTTGAACGGGTCTTCCTGCGCGAACCAGTACGCCTGCCGACCGCCGTCGAAGCCGACGAAAACCACTTGATCGCAGCGGATCTGGCCCATCAAGTCGGCCAGCAGGGACGGCGGCAGCCCTTCCCCGTCCGGCAGGTCGGGGCGGTCCTCGCTGACGATGGCCGCCAGGGCGCGCAGGTCACGTTCACTGGGCGTCGCCGAAATGCTCATCCCGGCCCCCCTTCTCGCCTCATGTATCCCACGGTACGCCGGGCAATGCTGGTCCGGGCATCCGCAGAACGTCGGATAGCGGACGCGCCGCGCGCCGGTCAACGCTGGACTTGACCGATCGCACCATCAGCCGAAGGAGATCATCATGAACGGAATCCGGTACATCCGCCATCTCGCGAGCATCCTGGCCGGGCTAGCAGGGGTCCTGCTGGCATCGGCCGCCGTCGTCCCCGCGGCCTTTGCTGGGACGAATCCGATACCGGACCCGCCAGGATATGTCGGGGATCCCTATATCGGGACCTCCCCTGTCGCGCCGGTTCCGGCGACCGCTGTCCGTGTGATCAATACCGGCGGCATGCCCGGCTGGCAGATCACCCTCATCGCCATCGGGGCTGCCCTGTTCGCAGCCACTGTCGCAGTGCTCCTGGCCCGGGTACGGGCCACCCGCCGGAACGCGGTCCCCGAAGCCACCTGAGCCATCCTCGCGGACAAGCGATGCCGCGTAGCCGGTCGAGGATTGCGCCGACACTGCTGCGAGCCCGGCCACGGGGTAGGGACCTCTTACAGAATTCTCACAGACTCGCCGGGCAACGTTGGATTACGGCGTCGATGCCGGACACCGAGCAGGACGCTGACGTGCGGATTCGGATCATAGCGCACTGACCGGACGCTTTCCATTGATCACGGATCAGCCCTCGGTACATGGTACCTCTGGCGCGGCGCCGTACCGGCGTGAAAATGGCTGCGGTACCGCCCGTGACGTCGTTTGCATCTTGGTGCGGTCGAGGCCAAGGACGCCAGCCGCCCGGGCCGCCCAGCTCCACCGAGTTCAGCCTAGCTAGAGCCAAGGCCTGGCCGTGCTCACCCCCTCACCGCGCCAGAGGCCAGGCCGGAGATCACCGACTTACGGAAGATGAACACCAGGACGCTGATCGGGACTACTGCCACCACACTGGCGGCGAAGATGGTCCCGAACGGGACTTCCCGCGGGGTGCCGAACGTGGCGATGCCGACCGGGATCGTCTTTTGGTTGATGTCCAAGGTGAGCGCCATCAGGAACTCGGTCCAGCACGCGGTGAAGGTCAAGATGCCGGCCGTGAACACGCCCGGCAGGGCCATCGGCAAGATGACCGACCACACCGTGCGGATCGGCCCGGCGCCGTCGATCCGGGCGGTCTCCTCCGTCTCCTTGGGGAAGCCGAGCATGTAGTTGCGCAGGATCCAGATAGCGAACGGCAGACAGAACGCCGTGTAGGGGATGATCAGGGCCTGGTAACTGTTCAGCAGGTGGAACGTGCGCATCAGCGAGTACAGCGGCGCGACCAGCGCGATCTCCGGGAACAGCGAGATCATCAGCAGCATCACCATCAAGGTGAACTTCCCCCCCATCGGCAGCCTGCCCAGCGCGTACCCGGCCAGGGTCCCGAGGATCAGCACCAGCGCCGTAGCGGAAAGCGTCACGATCACCGAGTGGATGAAGTACGAACCGAAGTCGTACTGCACGAAGGCCTGCGAGTAGTTACTGCCGCTGACTGGGTTCGGGAAGTACTGCGGCGGGCTGTCCCCCAACGAGGCCGGGATCTTGAAGCTGGAGACGATCAGCCAGTACAGCGGCAGCACGATGAACAGCACAATGAAGAACGCCGAGATGTTGACGCCGTTGATGACCTTGCGCCAGCCCTTCCGCTTGCGGCTGCGCATCACGTTTCCCTCCCACCCCGACGCTACGCCGACCGGCTGAGGCTGTGTAGATGTCGACTGGCGAGTAACCAGCTGAGTAACAACCGCCCTCGACAGCGACATACATCCATGAACGTCAGCGGACCATTCATCGCAGTTCAGGACGGTGATACGAAATCAAGAACAGCCGATAGAATTCCCTGACACCAGCGGTCAGATCCGGGGGTGGCCCGCTGAGTGTACGTGTCCGCCCCTCCAGCATCAAGCGCGACTCTGCCCGCAAGACAATCGGCACAGGAGGAAAGGCGCCGGCCACGTACACGCGAAGTCGCGCTTGACCCTGGAGTCTCTGCGGCCACTCCGGTCAGAAACCGAGGGCCAGGCTGAGCCTGCCCGGACCGGACGCGGGCCATCCCCTGCACAGCGGGGGTGGTCATCGGAAAGTTTCATGATCCGGAAGATACGCGGAATGATCTCGGCCGCGTGCGGAGGAGTGATCGAATCCAAGCAGCTAGAATTCATAATTCGCTAGATCGGACAGCCGGACTCCGGAGCCGTGAACGTGCTTGCCTGGGAGCCGCGCTGGGAGCTGCCGACATGCCCAACTCTCTCGGGTTTCGGACTGACGTGAACAACCGGCAGGCACGCGCCCGAGGTCACGGACTGTTCTGAACGAGGCCGGATGGCCACACTGAGCGTTTTCATCCTGATCACGGAGCTGGCCGCGGCGCTGTGCGCCGTCGTGCCCGGTGAGCTGCCAGCTTTCCAGCGCGGCCTGCATGTTCCGAACGGGACGTCCACGATCTGCCGGAACGACAACCGGGGCCTGCAGCGGTGCCGCCTGGCCAGGACCGGCGGCCGACGGCAGCGCGTGGTCTGCGTGCATAGCTCAGGTAGCCGCGGTGGCCGTCTTGCGGCGGGTGGCCAGGGCCCGGTAGGCCAGCACCGCGACCGCGGCGGCGAGCAGCGCGGCACCGGCCGCGATCAGGGCGATCTGCCAGCCGGGCATGCCGCCGGTGTTGATCACGTGGACAGTGGTCGCCGGAACTGGCGTGACGGGGCTCGTCCCGATATAGGGATCGCCGATATATCCGGGCGGGTCCGGTATCGGATCCGTCCCCGCAAAGGCGGCGGGGATGGCGGCGGCCGATGCCAGCAGGACCCCTGCGAGCCCGGCCAGGACGCCAGCGATACGGCGGAGGTGCCGGATTCTGTTCATGATGATCTCCTTCGGCTGATGGTGTGGTCTGCCACGTCCAGCATCGACAGGCCTGCCACCCGTCCGCTATCGGACGTTCTACCGATGCCCGGACCGGTACTGCGGGGCGTAACGTGAGACCATCGGGCGAGAAAAGGGGGGGCCGCGATGAGCACTCCCGTGAGGGCCAGCGACCGGGACCTGCGCGCCCTGGCCGCCATCGTCAGCCAGGACCGCCCCGACCTGCCGGACGGGGAAGGGCTGCCGCCGTCCCTGCTGGCCGACCTGAAGGACCAGATCCGCTGCGACCAGATCAGCCTCGATCGCTACGACAGCGGGCGGCAAGCGTGGTCGAAACTGCAGGGCATCCCGGCTCTGGGCGACGACGAACTCAAGGAAATCAACGACCGGGACCCAGCGTGGTTGGAGCGCGACTGGGCCTGCCACTTGGCCTGCCAGTCCTGCAGCTATCCCGAGCGCACCGGCGACCTGCGCAGCGTCGTCAAGCCCTCTGACTTCTACTCCGCGCGGCAATGGCACAGCACCGGCATGTACAGCGGACTCTTCCGGCCGCAGGGGTTTGAGCATGACCTTCAGCTGTGCCTGCCCGATCCCGCGGAGCTAAGCGCCGGACCCGGGCGGACCGTCCGGGTGTATCTCTACCGCGGTCCCGGTCCGGACTTCACCGAACGGGACCGGGCGCTGCTGGTGCTGCTGCGCCCGCACCTGCAGCAGGCCTACCTGGAGGCCGAGCGGCGCCGTCACCCGATGCCCCGGCTCACCCCCCGGCAGAACGACCTGCTGCGCCTGCTGGCCGCCGGGCACACCAACACCCAGATCGCCCGCCGGCTCGGCATCGCCGAGTCAACCGTGCGCACCCACCTGGAACACATCTACGGCAAGCTGGGCGTCTCCAGCCGCACCGCCGCGGTCACCCGCGCCTTCCCCGGCCACGTGGCATAGCACCGCAACGCGCCGCCAGGTCAGCAGGCCACCTCCTGCAGATCCGCGAAATCAGAGGATGAACAAGGTTCACTGGAATCTACGGATCTGAAGGCCGGCAGCATGCGGGTGGAAGTGCGGGTGGCCTTAAGAGCCGCACCGCTGTTCGCCGCGCACTGGTTACCGGTGCGCCGCAGATCATGAACGTGACGGCCGCCCAGCCCAGCGCCGCCGTCGCCGACATGCTGCGCAAGCAGGTGACGGGCTGAAACCTGAAAACCCTCGTGGGTTAGGAATTTGCCCTGCTCGCTGCGGAGGCGTACCCCGCTTGCAGAGCCGGTCAAGAGTGCTGCGCATTTCCTGCGGAAACTCCCTCCGGTCGCTCTTGACAGTCCCTTCCAGCGGGGCCACCAGCAGCCACGAGCACGGCGAAACCCCAAGGAGAGACGATGAGCAACCCCGATCAGGCGCCCGGATACGACGGCGAACAGACATACACACAGGACGAGTACAACGAGTACCTCCGCTGGCGCGAGGAGACGGAGCCACAAACCAGGTGAGCTTCCCCAGGGCCCGGGCGGGACCTACTCGCCCGGGCCTTCGGATGCCAGCTTGGCAATTTGCCCAGGAGGGGACTGGGGCAGGACTGGGCGCGGCCGGGTTGCCAGAAACAGGCCGGGAGACGGCGACTGGACCAGGGCGCCACGCTGTCGTCGGCCGGGAGACCGATTCTTGTCCATGCGGGATATACGCGGGATGATCTTGAGCGGCGTAGAAGACAGCCTCACGGAACCCCAGCTCAATGCAGTTGTGGGCGGCGAAACACGGGAGCTCTTGAAAACCATTAGGGACGTGAGGCCGCGCTGGTCTCAGTTCTGATCTCATTCGCCGCGGTTCAGGGGCGTTCGCGGAAGACCGGACCAGGCCGCAGCTCCAGGTCACGGACCATGTTGACCTGCCGCGAACGCACATCCACAGACTTGGAAAGCGTGTTGGGCAACGTCTGGCGAGTTCGAATCTCGAATCCTCAACTGGCTGTGACCCAGGTCCGCGCGCCCGGTGTGATACTTGAGGACTGTCCGAACAACTCTCACGACCCAGCTATGCCGAATGCGTGCCGAAATCAGCAACAGGAACTGTCCGCTGTCAGCATCTTTGCAGCTCAGCAACCCACTAGATGCGGCTAGCTGCGTTGTTTACAAGACGGCTGCTCTGCCTGCTGAGCTACACCGGCGGGAGATTCTGAGCATTGTAGCCGATCCACTCGCCTAGCCGCGCAAACCGGTCACTTACCTGCGGATTCTCTCATTACCGAGCCCGGCGGGTATGCCTGGCCGGGCCCTGTGTTGTCCGGCTGGCACTGGTAAGCATCGGCTGACAACGGCTAAAGACCTTTAATTGGTGATGTCCGCGGGCTGACGTGGGCGGCTTGCGGCGGTATGCAGGGTGCATGCGGTATGCGCAAGGCGGCGGGCTGACCGCCGAGGGCCACAGGCGCCGGGAGCAGGTCCGGCTGGAAGCGGCCAGCAGATTCGAGCAGGGCGCGCCGTCCGCGGTGATCGCGGCGGAGCTGAGGGTCAGCGAGCGGTCGGTGCGGCGGTGGCGGCAGGCCTGGCAGGCCGCCGGCCCGGCCGGGCTGGCCTCGCGCGGGCAGGCGGCGCAGTGCCGGCTGGATGAGCAGCAGCTGGCGGCGCTGGATGTGGCGCTGGAGGCCGGGCCGCTGGCCGCCGGGTGGGAGGACCAGCGGTGGACGCTGGCCCGGGTCCGGGACCTGGTGGCCGGCAAGTTCCGGGTGCAGTACACCGTGCCGGGGATCTGGTACCTGCTGCAACGGCGCGGCTGGTCCTGCCAGATCGGCGCGCGCCGGGCGATCGAGCGCGACGACGGCGCGGTCGAGGTGTGGAAGAAGGAGACCTGGCCGCGGATAAAAGCACCGCGGCGGCGCTCGGCGGCTGGATCGTCTTCGAAGACGAATGCGGCCAGTCGCTGAGGCCGCCCCGGTCCAGGACGTGGGGGCGGCGCGGGATCACCCCGGTCATCCGGGTCCGCGGCAGCGGCACCGGGCACGTCTCGGTGGCCGGGCTGGCCTGCTACCGGCCCGGCCACCGGAGCCGGCTGATCTACCGGCTGCACTGCTACCGCGGCCGCAAGGGCGAGACCAAGGCGTTCACCTGGACCGAGTACCGGGACCTGCTGATCGCCGCGCACCGGCAGCTGCCCGGCGGGGTCGTCGTGCTGGTGCGGGACAACCTCAAGTGCGCCACGAGGCGCTGCTGTTTGCGGATGGAGGTGAGAGACCGTCCATCGCCTTGCCGCCGCAGCGGCGGGGTGAAGCTGGAGGCAGTCGTGCGACGTGAAGTCGCGTGATGTGAGTGATCGCAGCGGTTGAGGGATCGAGGAGGTGGTGTTCGACGTTGCGATCGGGCGAGTGTCCAGACGCTCTCCCCGCCGCGGCATGCGACCTGGGTAACCGGGTGGTGTGAAGCCCGCGGAAGCGGCCCAAGGGCTCCTGAGCCATCCAGGAGTTACCGGCTGGGGAAGACCGGACGGGTGAACGTGCAGTGAATTTCCGTATGCGTCGTTATCAGCACCTTCGGGAGATGGATTGCAGCACCGGAGTACAGGATTGGCCGTTGAGAAGCGGCAGGTGGCGGCTGGTGAGGCTGTGCTGGCCGCGTGGACACCACCATCCCGGCGTAAAGGAAGCACCCACCCCGGTTGGGTCTCCATCACGCGGAACACGGAAACCCCGTCAGGGTCCCGGCGCAAGAACGCGGCGGGTAGGCCGACCGCGAGGAAGGCGAATCCCCTGGCGGGAACAGGAGAGTCCAAGAAGCGAATGCCGGTGCGCCGAAAGGCGGCAGGAAACCGACCCGCTATGGCTGCTTCCCTCGGCGGCTGGGTCGGCCAACTGGCCGGATACGGGCACCATGCCCGGCTCGACGGAGAGCTGACGTGGACTTGGTGAGCCTGCGATGAATCATCGGTGCGGGACGCTGGAACTGAAGGGAACGTTGGGCACGGTGGAAGACGGCGAAACGGCCTCGGCCGGAGGCGTGTCTGCTGCGGTGAACGGGTCTGAAGATGTTCCTTTCGGCTGGGATGTCGTGAATTGGCG
>Ga0335081_10003446_pt1 | contig 24873 bp, 22 predicted proteins | sample Lox_Sample_35_FD_206713 | JGI IMG/M metagenome (GOLD analysis project Ga0335081, IMG submission 206713) | Soil microbial communities from Loxahatchee National Wildlife Refuge, Florida, United States - Lox_Sample_3.5 | ecosystem: Environmental > Terrestrial > Soil > Wetlands | place: USA...
TCGCCTGGATTCAATGGCAGCGTCGCCTTCTCGTGCGCTGGGAGTTTTATCCGAAGAACTTCCTTGGCTTTGTGCAACTCGCCTGCCTCATCATCCTCTTCAGACGATTTTGAGATAGGTTCTAGCCACCCTGACGGTGCGCCAACGGATACCGGCGATCTACCAGGGTAGAAACTTCGCTGCGGCCGGAGGTCTGATGAGCTATGGGTCAGACCTCACCGAGTCTTATCGCTTGGCCGGCAACTACACGGGTCGGATTCTCAAGGGCGAGAGGCCTGCCGATCTTCCGGTGCAGCAGCCAAGTAAGTTCGAATTGCATCTCAACCGAAAGACTGCAAAGTCGCTCGGCATCGCATTCCCGCTCACACTGCTTGGTCGTGCAGACAAGGTGTTCGAATAGGCTGGAATTCTGCGCTGCACTTTTGTCGCTGTTGGCGCTTAGCGACCGTCCGGCTGGTCGCCATTCCAGTCGCTATGGGAGGAAGAGCAGACATGGGGCGGGTAGACGCAATCGGTCGAAAATGACCCATAGCGACACCTCGCCTCTGTCAATTGCCGCAATGCGAAAGTCCATTCCGCCACGTCGTTTGCGACTGCGAGTGCGGCTAGGGAACCACTCCTTTCGCCGCGATAGTGCCGACGGCGTACTCAATTGAACCATCGGCCGAGATAGGGACCAATGCCTTTACCTCCGCCTTGAACTGCTCCCGATCTTCTACGGTCAGCTCATCGACCAAATTGCTCAGCGCCGAACTGGGGTCTGTATTAGAAACCCAGTAATCGTCAAAATCTCGATACGTCACCAACGTATCGATTGAAATCGTGCTTACGTCTTTTAGCCCAACATCGCGAAATATCCGTACTGTCGGCGTGCAGGACGCTGGCCGCGCGCTTGAGGCCCGGCGATTTGCGAGCGGCCATGGCCCTTCCGATGTGTTGGGCGACCGCCCGATTTCCTGCAAAATCAAATGTGCAAGCCGCAACGATCCCTGACGGACGAACTACACGCTTCATTTCCGCCATCATGACACGTGGGTCGGGAAAAAAGTTTATGACGTAAGCCGAGACGGCGGCGTCGAACTCACCGTCACGAAATGAAAGCGCTAGTGCATCGTCGTGCTGGAAACGCACATTGGCGTTATCATGTTTGGCCCGCGCATAGTCGAGTTGTGCATCGGCCACGTCCACTCCGACATATTCGGTCGGTCTACAATGCTGGAGAATAACTTCGCAAAGTGCGCCGGTCCCGCATCCCACATCAAGCCACCGCTTATCGTTCGGCATTGAAAGCCATCCGATAAAGTCGCGCCCGCTAATGCGGCTCCACCTACCATTAAATCGCTCGTAGGACTCGCCGTCCGAGTAAATCACAAGGTCCGCATCCGCCATGAAATCCCTCCAGGGAGTAGCCTCAGGGCTTGCGACGAGCACACCCTATCCTCTTTTTAGGAGCGCGGAAGTCCGGAACTGCCGCACAGAGCGAGGGGACGGCGGTGTCCTTGTAGCGGTTGGTATTAGGGGGACAGCCGACATGGCCCAGGCAGCCGGAAATGGTCGAAATTGACCCATTGCGTCATTTCACACACAGGGTTTGCTGTGCTGCACAAGGCGAAAATAACTCAGGAACGCGGCGGCGCCTTGGTGATCATCGACGGCGGAGTTGGCGTCGGCGCCGCCGGCGAAATATTGATAGTGAGCCAGGCGTTCCAGCCGTCGGGCCGGTCGTTGTGGGCGAACTCGCCGTAGGCTTTCAGGTTGACGTAGCCCTGCCAGTCTTTGCTGATCGGAAAGATGTAGCCGAACTGCGGTCCGATGCCGGCGACGCGCGACTCGAACGGGCAAAGGACCGGCGCGCAGCCGCGGTCAGGCGTGATCTGATCGTAGACATATCCGACCAGGCCGACCTGCACCTGCTTGGTCAAAAATTGCGACAGGCCCCAATCGGTGTGCCAATCGACGCCGTTGGTATAGCCGGTCGAATGATTTTCGAAGTTTCCGGTCAGGCCGCTCACGATGGAAAATTCGTGGCCGGTCTGCGGATTGAAATACGTGTAGCCGACGCCGCCGTCGAGCGCGCCATGGCCGATGCCGATATTGGCGAGGTTCTGCGAGTGATAAAGCCCGACCGGAATATCGCCGGTGATATAGGTCATGAAGTTGTTGACGCCCGCATTCCAGCGCACCGAGAATTGCGGAATGAGATCGCCGAACCCCGAGGTGGTCTGCTGCAGCGCAATCTGCCGGGTCGGCAGCGGGATGGGGCCAAGCATGCCGCTGATTGTGGCGTTCAGCGAGGTGTCGTTATTGCCGTACAGACCGATCAGCAGCGCGGACGCCTGGCCGCCGAAGAATGGCGTCGCGAACACATACTGCGGAATGAACATCTGCGCGTCGAACTTGGCGTGAACGTTGGCGCTGGCGTTGACGTTGAGCGTCGGATTAAACTGCCCGATGGTGACCTCGCGCGACAAGGCCTCGTTGCCGCCGCCCCTGACGTTTGTGTAATAGTTGATGGCCGTGACCGACCAGCCCGGCTGCTGCGGCGTCGCGGCGAGACTGCCGAAGAACCCCGGGATCCAGAAGCTGACGCCGTCTTCGTCGGCGCGGGAGATTTTTGTCGTCGCGATCAGCGCAGCGAGCGCGAGCAGCGCCGCGGCAAGAAGTAGAAACTGAGAATGCCACCGTTCCGGTAAGTGCCGCGACAGCTTGACGGCGACGGCGCGCGTCGCACGGCGTTTCGGCCTCATGATCGCCTCCCGATTTCGGCTGGTGTGTTTCTCCCTGACGCAGCCGTCCCTAATCGCGCCCAAGCTTAGGCGACGGCATGTGGCAGGTCGTTGGATTTGCCGATGGAACCCGCGCACGCGTGCCGATTTAGATGGAGCGTGACTCGGCGGTCACACCGGAATGCAACCTCCGGTCAACTGATTGTTTCCTATGCGCGATCGATCTTGTGACAGTTCGATGAATGCGCAGCGATGAATGGTTGCCCTAGGCTACCGATAAAAGTCTCCCGTGGTGCATCGCACAAAACTCACCTCACGCTTTTGTCATATCCCAAGCACGTTCGCGGCCGATAGTCTTTCGGTTTCCGCTGAGAGGGTCCTGTCGGAGCGGAGAGTTATCATTGTCTGCGTGCCGCATAAGAGCCGATGTAAGGCTCTCGGTTCTTGCTGCCGGCGCCGAAGCGTCTGTTGTTGATGCTCATCACGCCAAGGAGTCCTGAAAATGCCGCGCCATCGTCACGGAGTTCTTCCATCCATCGTGCTCTGCATCGGCTATTTTCTCAGTTCGATTTTGTTTGGCGCGCCGAGTTTCGCGGCGGATACAATCAACGGCCGCGTGCTTGCTGCCGGTGGGCCGATTATTGGCTCGACCGTCACCTTATGGGCGGAAAGTGCGGGTGCCCCAAAACAGCTGGCTCAGGCGCAGACCGGGCCCGACGGTCGCTTCACGCTCGCCGGCGATGGCAACGGCGCAATCCTCTACGTTGTTGCCAAGCGCGGCCGGATTGGAAATGGCCAAGGCGCAGATAATCCCGCCATCGCCCTGATGAGCGTTCTCGGCAGCACCGTCCCGACAAGCATCGTCATTAATGAAATGACGACGATTGCCTCAGTGTGGACCCACGCCCAGTTTCTCGACGGCGTCAGTATCAAGGGCAATCCGCTAGGATTGAAAATCGCCGCAGGCAATGTGCCGAATTTCGTCGATCTGCAAACCGGCGGCTGGGGTACTACGATCCAAGACCCACTCAACAGCAGCCAGACACCCACCATGGCGAACTTCGCCACGCTGGCGGACGTGATATCTGGTTGCATCACACTCGCGCAGCCGGATGCTTGCGACAAGCTCTTCATAGCTTCGACACCGCCTAAGGGGCCTGCGCCGACTGACACACTGGCGGCGGCCGAGTCGATCGCCCGGTATCCCTGGTATCAGCCCGAGCGGCTGTTTTCGTTGGTGGATAGTTTCTATCCCGTCCCGGCCGGCAAGACGATGCGCGCCGTTCCGTTCATGCCGTATCTCAGCTTCTCGCCAAGCGCCTGGGTCTTGCCCTTGAAGTTCGACGGCGGCGGCTACCGCGCTGGCGGCAAAGCCATGTTCGATAGCGAGGGCAATCTCTGGGTTGGCGACAACTTCACTGTGGGTTGGCAGGGGCAAGACAGACTTTGGCAGGGCAATGCTACTAAGTTTGCCCCGAATGGTCGTCCGCTTTCACCGATAACCACGGGCTTTAGCGGCGGTGGAATGCAAGGAGGCACCTTTGGCAATGCGGTCGACTCCAAGGACAATGCTTGGCTCGCTAGCTACGGCGGCCAGTCGATCGCGGTGTTCGACAAGAACGGCAAGCCATTGACGCCGCCGGAAGGCATTACGTTCGACGGCAAGCTCGGCCTGATGCAAGGCATCATTGTCACTCCCAGCGGCGACGTGTGGGCTCTCGGCATATCGAAGAACCAGCTCCTCTATTTCCCAAAGGGTGATTGGACCAAAGGGAAAATCGTTTGCGAAGGGCGTGAGGTGGAGCCCTGCAAGTCAATGCTAGGGCCGTTCCATCTTGGCATTGACCAGCAGAACCGAATTTGGGTCACGAACGGTTTCGCCAAGCACGTGACGCGATTTCCGGCCTCCGATGCGACGAAAGTTGAGAAATTCGATACCGGGTGGAGCGGTAGCGGACTAGGCATCGACAGCCAGGGTAACGTCTGGGTGACCAACCGTTTCGGAAGCTCTATACATGGAGCGTTTGAGATGGCGGACATTTTCCTGACCATGAAAACAGCAGGGAACGTGAGCGGCGATGAGGTATTTGCGCGGGCGATGTTCAAGCAACGGGGAGGACACGAAGGCGGCAGCGTCACTCTTCTTCGCCCGGACGGCAGCGAATTTCCCGGGTCGCCCTTTATCGGCGGTGGGCTTCCAGGCCCTTGGGCGGCAACGATCGACGGCAATGACAACGTCTGGATTTCGAACTTTGCTGCAGCGAACAGCCCGATCGTAGAGCTTTGTGGGGCGCGAACTGAGAACTGCCCGCCCGGCTTCAAGACCGGCGACCAGATTTCACCGCCTGGCGGCTACGTCGGTGGTGGTTTGCAAATGCAGACCGATCTTGCCATTGACCCGGCGGGCAACGTGTGGGTCATGAACAACTGGCAGGACATTGATAGCTGTTTCGGCGTGCCCGATGAAGTGCTTTCAACCCGATGCGGCGGTCAGGGCGTCACCATTTTCTACGGCATGGCGAAGCCGGTCCGCGCACCGCAGATCGGTCCGGCCCGTGGATTCGAATGAGTCAATCTGCGTCGTATTTCACGTAGCGATCCGCGACTTCGATCCCTCCGCGCGGCTGAGGAGGCACCAATGGACGTGACCTTCGATGCCTTAGACGCATTCGCATTCGTGGTGTTTGCGGTCATACTGCTTGTTGCCGTCGTGGTCGTCGTGCGTTTGGGACAATTGCCGGGGCAGCTCGCGCGTAAATGGCGACATCCACAAGCCGCGGCGATCAACGTGGCCGGCTGGCTGGGCGTCGCCACTGGCGGGCTCATTTGGCCTCTGGCGCTGATTTGGGCGTTCTTGGTTCCCAGGGGGCCCGTATCTCCCACTGTGGAAGAGAATCGCTCCAATAGGGCAGAAGCACCGAGCGCGCCCGTCGCAGCGGAGAGCCGGCCGTGATCACTCTTCTGATCATCCTCTATGTCGTACTGGTGCTCGTGCTGTTCAAAGTTCTGCACCTTAAGCCGTCCGCTTCTCTTATCGCCAGCCTTATCGTCCTCGGCGTGCTCATGATTGGGGGCGTCGTCATCGCCTGGATGCAGTCGGCGCCAATCACGGAAAGACTGGTGACGAACCAGTATGTGATCCAGCTCGTTCCCTACGTGAAGGGACAGGTTACAAAACTGTACGCCGAAGCGAATCAGCCCATGAAGCAAGGTGATGTGCTGCTGCAAATCGATCCCCAGCCCTATCAGTTCTCCGTGGACGGATATGAGGCGCAGCTCAAAGCAGCAAAGGCGAATGTCGATCAGGCGAAGGCGGCAGTTGCGAATGCACAAGCCAATGTGACCAAGGCGCAGGCTGCGGCTGCGTTGGCGAAGACGCAGGAGCAGATCGCCTTGAACGTCCAGCAGCAGAATGCGGCAGCGATCAGCAAATTGACCGTGGCGCAAGCCACGCAGCAACGGGAGGAAGCGGATGCCGCGGTGGTGCAGGCCCAGGCAGCCGCAGTACAGGCAGCTGCCGCCGTGGTCGTGGCTCAAAGCGCTGTTCCTGGCGTAGAGGCGCAATTAGGGGACGCGCGCTTCAATCTATCGCAGTGCAGAGTGGTGGCGCCAGCTGACGGCTACGTGGTGAATTGGCAAGTCCAAGTCGGGAGCATGGTGACACCCATAATAGCGGCAGCATTCGGAACTTTCGTCGACACCTCGAGCATCCAGGTGCTTGCGCTATTCCCACAAAACTATCTTAACAACGTCAGACCCGGCGATGACGTGGAGATGGTGCTTGATCCGTATCCCGGCCGCCTCTTCACCGGCAAAGTCGACACAATCATTCCTGCGTCGGGCGGCGGCCAACTGGCTCCCAGCAAGGAAATCGCGCTCTCCGCCCAATCGACCGGCGCCTGGGCAGTCAAGATCGTGTTCGATGACCCCGCGGTGGCGCGGAAGCTTTCCATCGGATCGGGAGGCTCGGCTGCGATCTACACCAGGGTGGGCAAGCCCACGCATATTATCTCGAAGGTGACGATGCGTATGAAGAAGTGGCTCCTTTTTGTGATGCCTTCGGTGCAAAGCTGATAGTTCTGGGGATGCATAAAAGAGATGCGCAAACAGTTCCGTCGGCTGGATCTGCATGTGGCTGAAATGTCGCATCGCGCAACTTCCGTTCGGGATGGAATAGCATTCGCCGCCCCCAATCATCCGGCTCGACTAAGCTAACTCTTGTAACCCGCGGGGAGGGTTGCGTCGGTGAGTGCTCGGCTTGCATTGCGCTTCACGCAGGCGAGACGCGCAGAAGCGCGGCCTGCCTGGCTCCTTTTGGCAGCGCTGAATCTGGCGCTAGCCGGGTGCGCGGTCGGTCCGGATTTCTATCCCCCCTCGGCACCCATTGCCGACAAGTTCATTGGCGCGGATGGCCGCTCGATCAAGTCGGGCGACAAGGAATATGCAGCTTGGTGGAATTCCTTCCACGATCCGACGCTCAACCGACTGATTGAGGACGCCTACAATCAAAACCTGACGCTGTTGGCCGCGGGCACCAAGGTCCTGCAGGCGCGAGCGGCACTGGGCATCGCCATCGGCTTCGAATATCCGCAGCTTCAGCAAGGCACGGGCTCGTTGATCTACAATCGATCAAGCGCCGCCACGCCGCTAGCTGCGCCCAACGCAAAGCCGGCGTTCTTCTGGACTAACGCACTGGCCGTACAGGCGGCCTGGGAATTGGATTTTTGGGGCAAGTTCCGCCGCGGGGTCGAATCGGCCGACAGCGCATATTTGGCCTCGATCGCTTCCTATGATGACGTCCTGGTATCGCTATTGGGTGACGTAGCGGCCACTTATGTAGGAATCCGCACAACCGAGGAACTGCTCGCGATCGCACGCGCTAACGTTACTGCACAGCAGAAAATCTTGAGCATCGCGCAGGCAAAGTATCGTGGCGGCGGCACCAGCGAACTCGACGTGTTCCAAGCTCAGAACGTACTCGAACAGACCCAGGCGGCTATCCCCCAGCTGACCAACCAGCTACGTCAAGGCGAGGACGCGTTGTGCGTCCTGCTCGGCATCCCGCCCCAGCCGCTTGGCGCCTTGCTCGCGCGCTCACGGGGGCGCATACCTTATCCGCCCGCCACTGTGACCGTGGGCATTCCAGCCGATTTGTTGCGGCGACGGCCTGATATTCACGCCGCCGAACTTCTCGCCCTGGCGCAGAGCGCGCAGATTGGTGTCGCCGAGGCCGATCTTTATCCGGCCATCAGCATCACCGGCACATTTGGCGGCGCTGCCAGTACCGCCAACGGCCACAATCTCGGTCAAATCTTTACCCGCACCGGCGTGACCTATGCGGCAGGTCCGTCATTCCAGTGGAATATTTTAAATTACGGTCAGATAACGAACAACGTGCGTCTTCAAGACGCGACCTTGCAACAATTGCTGGTCAACTACCAGAATCTCGTGTTGACGGCGCAACAGCAGGTCAGCGACGCCATCTCAGCATTTTTGCAATCTCGCGCTCAGGTTGGCGATCTGCGTGGAAGCGTTCGGGCCGCGCGCAACGCTCTTAGCGCGGCGTCCGACCAATACGAGCAGGGCGCCACTAATTTCACGACGGTGCTGGTCTCCGAGCAAAATTTGTTTCAGGCGGAAAGCAGCCTGGCTGTTGCTTCGGGTAATGTCGCTCTTGGTCTGGTTGCGCTCTATCGTGCGCTGGGCGGCGGCTGGCAGATTCGCGTGGACAGCAATTTCGTGACCGCCGTAACGGTCGAGGAGATGCGGGCGCGAACCAACTGGGGGAATGTGCTGCCGCCAATAAGCGAGCCGCAACCTCCTGCACCCGGTCTGCCGTCTCCCGCCGATGTGGGACCGACAATTCGCCTGCCGGAATGGTGACACCAGACCGATTGCATGCGCCGGATGCTCGGCGCTTTGCTGCACTGCACTTCGGCCGCTATTGATGTGGTGGACGGCGCCCGCTCCCGGCAACGGATTGCCATAGGGTGATCGTTGCGACGAATCACACGAGGGAGCCCTCCACATGCAAATTACCACGATTGGTTTGGATATCGCCAAACACGTTTTCCAGGTCCACGGCATCGACGCGGAGGAGAAGGTCGTCGTCCGAAGGCAACTCCGGCGCGGCCAGGTGATGCAGTTTTTTGAAGGGCTCTCGCCGTGCCTCGTTGGGCTGGAGGCCTGCGCCACATCGCATTACTGGGCCAGAGAACTGTCGAAGCTCGGTCATGAAGTGCGATTGATGCCAGCGAAGGACGTCAAGGCCTATGTCAAGCGCAACAAGAATGACGCGGCTGACGCCGAGGCAATCTGTGAGGCGGTACGCCGGCCGACGATGCGCTTCGTTCAAGTGAAGTCCGCTGAGCAGCAGGCCCACTTGATGCAACATCGTGCCCGCGATCTTTTGATGCAGCAGCGCACGCAGCTGATCAACTCCATGCGGTCGCACTCGGCCGAACTCGGCATCATCGCTCCGCAAGGGCGCCAAGGGGTCAAGGAGTTGCTGGCGATCGCCGCCAAAGATGCCAACATGCAGTTGCCGAACGATGCCCGAGCCAGCCTGGTCGTTCTGGCGGCGCAGCTTCATGCCCTGCAGACGACAATCGCAGCGATTGAGAAGCGGATCGTGGTGCAGCATCGCGCCAACAAGGAGAGCAGGCGACTTCAGACCATTCCTGGGATCGGCCCTATTGGCGCCTCGGCGATTGCCGCCACGGTGACGAATCCAAAGATATTCCGATCAGGGCGTGACTTCGCTGCCTGGATTGGGCTGGTGCCACGACAGATGTCGACCGGAGGGAAAGCGAAGCTCGGGCCGATATCCAAACAAGGCGACCGCTACCTGCGGCGCCTCCTGGTGGTTGGCGCGGTTTCTACTCTGCGCCGCGCCAAGCTCAATCCCCAGCGATATCCCTGGGTGACGCGGCTTCTGGCCCGGCGACCGTTCAAGGTTGTCGCAGTCGCGCTTGCCAACAAGATGGCCCGTATCGCCTGGGCGCTGTTGATCGGCGATAAGCCTGTCGATCTGCTTGGTTTGCGGCAGCGTGAGAAGGAGCTTGCCGATGGCAGTATGAGGTTGCGTTGGTGCGTTGAAGAACTGCAGGGGGTGATGACGACATTGATGCGAACGGTCGAAACCGTCGATCGGGAAGACCCGCGACATGTGCCATGCGAGACGAGAGCGCGTGCCTTTGGTTGGGACCCGATCCGCGGATTACATCAGGGCCAGCGGCCAAGGCGGCCGCATCTAAAGGCCGTATACATGGCTGCACCCGACCCGCTCGTTGAAATGTCCGATTTTCCTCTTGCACCGCGGGCGCCGTCCATACATGGCACATCGCGTCATTTCGCGGCGTCGCGGCAAACGGTCGCTTTGGGGCGCAAAGCGGACATCGAAAAAATGTCTAAGCGCGGGGCCAGCGCGAATGCTGGCCCTTCGCGCACTAAAGCATCCGTGAAAACTACTACGCCGCCATCTTGTTTTTGATTATGCCAACAATAGCCGTGAGGATCGTACCGGCAACACCGCCGCCGGCTGCCTGACCAACCAGTGCACTAATATCGATATTGCCCGCCGGACCAGAAAGCATCGGAATAAGGGCAGTCAATATCTGCCCGCCTACGCCGCCGCCGACTGCGCCGACGACCGTATTAAGCACGGCGCCGAGATTGATGGTATTTCCGCCTGCCGATCCCGCGACGTTGCCGCCGATCGCGCCGGCAATAATCTGTACGATGAGATTTATAAGCGTTCCCGACATTGAGCCCTCCCTTACTTGGTGAGATTGGCCAAACCAGACTATCCACTTCACACGGGCCGTCTTGTCATCGCAGCGTCATATTGACCGTGCCAATAGTTCTCGCCCCATTTGTCGTGGGGCATTCCACCCCACATGCAAACTTGGCCCGGCTGGCCTCGCGCCGGTCGGGCTTTTTCATGACACACGGGCTTGCAATACGGCTTTTGCCTCGCCGAATTGCTGCGGCGAAATGGCCGCGGAGGCCCATTTCACCAGTCGGACATCCTTGCTCTAATCCAGTCTGGCGGAGAGTCAGGGCGGCGAATGTCCGCGCCGCAATAGTTGCGTCGCGGCCGCTTCGCCCGCTAGCTTGCCCAGCACGGTGGCGGTCAACAGGCCGTTGCCGGACAGATAGCCGGCTGCGGTCGAGCCTGAAACGCCGTCTGCGGCGCCGCCAGCGGCGAAGAGGTTTGGGAAAAGAGTGCCGTCGTTACGCTTGACGCGTCCGCGCGCGTCGATAGCGAGGCCGCCCTGGGTGTGGAACAGCGCGCCGGTGACTTTCACCGCGCAGAGCGGAGGCTGGCAGCGCTGCTCCAGCGTGAATCGCCGGCCGTAGCGATCGTGGCCGCTTTGGGCTTTCAGATTTTCGGCTTCGTTCCATTCGTTCTGCAGCGCCGCAGCCGGCACGTGGAGTGCGGCAGCGAGCGCGACGATGCTGCCGGCCCGCACAATAGCGCCGGCGCGCTCGGCATTCTGGAAGTCCTCGAATTGCCGCGCGATGGAGGCGATCCGCTCGTCGAAAATGTCCCAAGCGATCTTGCCTGGTTGGCACAAGACTTCGGCGGCCTGCTCGGAATAGCCGCGGGTCTCGTCGCAGAAGCGTTTGCCTTCCCTGTTGATCTGGATGCCGCCCTGCATGATCACGGCCCAGGTGATCAGGATGTTATGCGGCGTCGCAACCGAGCCGTGGCCCTGATAGGCGCCGAGATGATCGAGCTCGGCGCCGAGCGCCTCGCCCCACAGCACCGCGTCGCCGCGGTTGCCCGGGTGGCCGAAGTAGAGCGCATCGGCCATCTCCGGAATGTAGCGCCGCACCAGTTCGGGATTCCCGCCGTAGCCATTGCAGGCGAGGAGCAAAGCATCGCAGCCGATGCGCTCGACCGCTCCATCGCCCCACGCCATTTCGACGCCTGCGATTTTGCCGCCGGTGTCGGCGACGAGCCGCTCGGCGGCGCGTCCGGTGAGAATAACGATATCGTTGGCTTCCGCCGCGCTGCGCAGGCGGTCGATCAGTTCCGATCCAGTGCGGCTCGACAGGCCGTGCATGCGCAAGGCCGAATGGCCCGGATAGTTGAAGTTGTCGACCACATCGAACGGAAAGCCATAGCGGTCCGCCAGCCACTCGATCAGCGGTCCCGAATTTTGCGCGACGGCTTCGACCACAGCCGGATCGGCTTCAGCGTGCGCTTTGCGCTGAATATCGGCGGCGAGAAGTTGCGGGCTGTCGGAAATGCCTTTGGCGACCTGAAAGCGCGTGCCGGCGGCGGGAATGAGGCCAGCCGAGAGCGCCGTCGATCCGGTCGGAATGGCATCGCGTTCGATGACGACGGGCTCGACGCCCGCTTCCTTGGCGGCGAGCGCTGCGCACAGGCCGGCGGCGCCGGCGCCTACGATCAGGAGCGGCACCCGCGTCTCGAACTTTTCGCCGCCGGCAACGACTGCGCTCATGACGCCGATAATTCGCTCAAAGCGTCGACGATCGACACGATACGGGCGATCGGCCGCAGGCCTTCGATGGCGGCCTGTTGCAGCTGCGGTGAGAAGGCGGCGCAGCCGTCTTGGATCACCGTGCATTCGAACTCGCGCACATGGGCGTCGCGCACGGTCGAGGCGATGCCGCCATTGGTGACGATGCCGGTGCAGTAGAGCTGCTCGACGCCGCATTTGCGCAACACCCATTCGAGCCGCGAGGCGTGGAACGCCGAATAGGCGATCTTTTCCACGGCGACATCGGCGGGGGCGAGCTCATCGACCAGCTGCTGGCCCCAGGAGCCGGGGGCGAAATCGCCCTCGCCGAGAAACGGCCGCAGCGCCTGCAAATGCGCCGAAATGATCGGCGCGCCGCCGCGGCCCGGGACGAGCGTGAAGAGAGTGGCGACGATCAATACGCCGCGTTCTCGGGCGGCGCGAACGAGCGGCGCCAATCTGCCGGGCAGCGCCGCGATCGCGGGATTGGACAGGCCCGCGCGGCCATAGGCACCTTTCGGATGAAGAAAGTCGTTCTGCAGATCGCCAAGCACGAGCGCGCTGATTTTCGGATTCATGGTGCACGCTCCACGATGAGGTTGCCGAGTGCGTCGATGCGTCCGATCAGGTCTGGCTCGATCACGGTGGTGGCATCGGGCTGTTCGAGGATTGCCGGCCCGGCGATGGTCGTGCCGGCGGCAAGCTCGAGCCTCGCCCAGATCGGCGTGTCGCGCCAGCCGCCGTCGAACCAGACCGAGCGCGTGCCTTGCCGTGGCTCGGCCGAGGCTTTCGGCGTGAACGCGGAAAAGTCGAAGGCCGGACGCCGCCCGATCGCGGCGACGCGCAGCGAAACGATGCGCATGGCGATGCCTGGCAGCAGCCGGCTGAACGAGGCGAGATAGGCCGCCTCGAAGGCGCGGCGGATCTTGTCCTCGCTCAACCCGAGGCCGACTTTGTCGTCCAGTGCGACCGGTAGCGGCACCGCGAGCGTATGGGTCTGGCCGACGTAGTGCATGTCGAGCGCGTAGAGTACGCTCGTTTGCTCGGTCGGAACGCCGGATGCTGAGATCACGGCGCTCGCCTGCTGCCCCATCGCCGCCATCCGGCGTTCCAGCGCCGCCGTATCGAGGCCGTCGACCATGACGTTGAGCGTCTGCACCATGTCGTGGCGCAGGTCGGCGAGCACGCAGCCGAGCGCCGAAGTGATGCCGGGAAAGCGCGGCACCAGCGCGCCTTTCAACCCGATCTCGCGGATCAAGGCGCCGGCGTGGAGCGCGCCGCCGCCGCCAAACGGCATGGCGATGAAATGCGCCGGATCGTGGCCGCGCTCGATCGAGACGAGCCGGATGGCACCGGCCATGCGCGCTTCGGCGACGCGCACGATGGCGGCGGCGGCCGCGTCGGCGGAAAGGCCGAGCGGCTTGCCGACGTGGGTGGCGATGGCGCGCTGCGCCGCCGCGACGTCGAGCGATTTGAGTTCGCCGCCGAGCGGTCGGGCGGCGTTGATGCGGCCGAGCACGACCTGGGCATCGGTCAGCGTCGGTCGCTCGTTGCCGGCGCCGTAGCAGGCCGGGCCCGGCTCCGAGCCAGCGCTTTCCGGCCCGACTTGCAGGAGCCCGCCGCGATCGACCGAGGCGATGGAGCCGCCGCCGGCGCCGATGGTGGTGATCTCGATCATCGGCGTGCGGATCACCAGGCCGAAGTCGATCGTGGTCTGCGCCGCGACCGCCATCTTGCCGTCAGCGATGACGGAGACATCGAACGAGGTACCGCCGAGATCGCAGGTGATGACGTTGTCGAAGCCCGCGGCCTTGGCGAGCGCCGCGCCGGCGACGACGCCGGCGGCCGGTCCGGACAGCGCGGTGCGCACCGGAAAGCCCCGCGCTGTGGCAGTCGACATGATGCCGCCGTTCGACTGCACGATGTGCAGTTGGCCGGGAAATTTTTGCGCCGATAATGCCCGATCCAGCGCGCCCAGATAGGACGCGACGACCGGCTGCAGATAGGCGTTCAGCGCCGCCGTCGAGGAGCGCTCGAACTCGCGGATTTCCGACAGGACTTCGTGGGAGGCGGTGAGGAACTCGTTCGGCCAGATTTTGCGCAATTCGGCGAGCGCGCGGCGCTCGTTCTGGGCGTTGGCGTAGGCGTTGATAAAGGCGATGGCCACGGCCTGCGCGCCTTTGTCGAGAAGAAGCTTGCCGGCGGCACGGATTTGCTCCGGGTCGACCGCGTTTCGGATCGTGCCGTCGGCCAACGTCCGCTCATCGAGTTCCAGCCGCATGTCGCGGTCGACGATGGGAACAAAGTCGCCCCACAGGCCCCAGGTACGGCGGCGGTCGCGTCGGCGCATTTCCAGCGCATCGCGAAAGCCGCGGGTGGTGATGATGCCGATCTTCGGGCCGCGCCGTTCCAGCAGCGTATTGGTGCCGACCGTGGTGCCGTGCACGATCGAGTCGATGCCCGCGGCGCCGAGCGCTTCCAGTCCGTTGAGGAAGCCTTTGGCTTCGGCGCCGCGATGGGACGGCACCTTGGCGGTGCGGAAGCTGCCGGCGGCAGCGTCGAGCATGAACAAGTCGGTGAAGGTACCGCCGACATCGACCCCGACAATGGTGCCGCGAGCCGCCATGATCAGGCGCGCGCCTTGGCGGTGGCGGCAAGATCGGGCGCAAGGTCGTCGTTCAGCACGACCTTGTAGTCGCGTTGTGCCGCTTGCCGCGACACATAGCCGAGCCGCACGTCGCGCGCGACCAGCGCCGGATCGCGCGCGACTGGGTCGCCGAAGCCGCCGCCGCCCGGCGTCTCCAGCCGGACCGTCTGGCCGCGGCGGATTTTCACGTCGGTGATCTTCGACACGAGCGGTGGATTTTTTTCGCCAGTGTCGGTTTGATAGGCAAAGCGATTGAGCGCTGCCGCCCTGCCACCGTTGACGCCGAACGGCGGATATTTGCCGCGCTCGCCGATCAGGAACACGTCGGCGCCGCCTTCGGCCAGCGCCTCGATTTCATAGATGGCACCGAGCCCGCCGCGATGCTTGCCTGGCCCGCCGGAATCCGGTCGCAGTGCCCACTGCCTGAACATCACGGGATAAAGCGACTCCAAAATCTCGACCGGCGGGATGGTCGCGGTCGAGATTGGATTATTGCTGTGATTGAGGCCGTCGCTCTCCGGGTTGCCGCCGAGGCCGCCGCCGAAGAAGCAGAACATGATCCAGCGCTGGCGGTTAGCGCGCCAGCCGGCGAGCGACAGCGCGTTGATGGTGGCGAAGGGGCTGCCTTGGGCGCGCTCCGGCGCGACTTTGGCGAAGGCGCCGAAGATCACGTCGATGACGCGCAGGATCGTCTCGGTATAGCCGGCGACCGGGCGCGGCGCCGAGACGCCAAGCAGCGTGGTGTCGGGAACGACGAACTCGATCGGCGCGAGGCAGCCGCCGCTGGCCGGCACGTCGGTGAACAGGTGCTTGAGCGCCACATAGCAGCTTGCGATCGTGGTCGAGCGCGAGATATTGAGCGGGCCGTCGCAAGGCGCCGCCGAACGGGAGAAATCGAGGATCATGCGCTCGCCTGAGATGGTCAGATCGAGCGCGATGGGCAGCGCCTTGTCGGTCACGCCGTCGTTGTCGAGGAAGTCGTCGCAGGAATAGGTGCCGTCCCGCAGCGCCGCGATATTGGCGCGCATCAGCGCCTCGGCGCGGGCGCTCAGCGCGTTGAGCGCCGCCGCGATGGTGTCGTCGCCATATTCGTCGAGCAGCATGGTGAGGCGCCGCTCGCCGAGATCGAGCGCGTTGAGCTGGCCGTTGAGATCGCCCCAGTTCGATTGCGGCACCCGCGTATTGGCGGCGAGGATGTTGATGACGTCCTGCTGCAACTCGCCCGAGCGCACCAGCTTGACCGGCGGAATGCGGATGCCTTCCTGGTAGCTTTCGGTGGCCTTCGGATTATAGCCGCCGGGCACGGCGCCGCCGACGTCGAGCCAGTGGCCGACCGAAGCGATCCAGGCAAACAGCTTTCCGCCGCGCATCAGCGGCCGCACCAGGCGGAAATCGTTCAGGTGGGTGCCGCCCTCGTAAGGATCGTTGAAGATGTAGGTGTCGCCGGCTTCGAGCCCGCCGTCGCGGGCGACCTGGTCGATCACCGCCTTGACCGCGAACGCCATGGCGCCGACGAAGATCGGCAAGCCGGATGTACCTTGCACCAGCGTCACACCGGTTTCGGCGTGATAGAGGCCGTGGCAGGCGTCGTGGGCCTCAGCGATAATCGGGTTGAACGCCGAGCGATAAAGGGTGGCGTCCATCTCGTCGGCGATCTGGACGAGACGGCCGTTGAGGACCGCGAGCGTGACCGGGTCGAGCGCTTTCACCGCACGCTCGTCTTCGTCGGCGTGGTCGCGGCCGTCTCGTAGCGCTGGCCGAGCGCGATCATCTCCGGCGTGCCGATCACCGCGTTGAGCGCGTCGAAATCGAGCATGCGGGCGCGGAACGGCTCGGTCGTGCCGTGGGCCGCGAGCGAGCCGTAATACTCGGACGCCATGCGGCCGAGCGCGCGCACGATGCCGCCGGGAAAGATCACCAGCGCGAAGCCGATCGCCTCGAGCTCGGCGGCAGAAAGCAGGGGAGTCTTGCCGCCCTCGACCATGTTGGCCATCAGCGGCGCCGTATTGCCGAGCGCGGCGACCATGCGGCTCAGCTCGGCGCTACTCTTCGGCGCCTCGACGAACAGCATGTCGGCGCCGGCCTCGCGATATTGCACCACGCGATCGACGGCGCGATCGAAGCCTTCGACGGCGATTGCGTCGGTGCGGGCGATGATGAGGGTGTCGCGCGAGCGCCGCGCGTCGAGCGCCGCGCGGATCTTGCCGCACATTTCGGCCGCGGGGATCAAGCTCTTGCCGTCGAGATGGCCGCAGCGCTTGGGAAAATCCTGATCCTCGATCTGGATGGCGCTGGCGCCGACGCGCTCAAATTCCTGCACGGTGCGCAGCACGTTGAGCGCGTTGCCGTAGCCGGTATCGGCATCGACGATGAGGTGCGCGGCAACGCGGTCGCGAATATGCGCCACCGTTGCCGCCACTTCCGTCATGTCGACGAGACCGATGTCGGGGCGGCCGAGGCGCGTATAGGCGATGGCAGCGCCGGAGACATAGAGCGTGCTGAAGCCGGACTGGGTCGCGACCAAGGCGGTGAACGGGTCGTAGACGCCGGGCGCCACCACGATAGGCCTGCGGGCGAGGCGAGACTGCAAGGTTTCTGTGTCGGCCATGGCTACATCCAAGACTTAGTCACGGTTCGAGACTTGGTCACATTCCGAGATAAGCGCGCTTGAGCTCGGGGTTTTGCCCGATCTCGGCCGCAGGTCCCTCTAGTACGAACCGGCCATTGTCGAGGATATAGGCGCGCTGCGCCACTTCCAGGCTCTGCACCACGTTCTGCTCGATCAGAAGGAGCGCGATGCCGTTGGCATTGATGGCCTTGATCAGGGCGAACAATTCTTCGACCAGGAGCGGCGACAGGCCGAGCGAGGGCTCGTCGAGGATCAAAAGCTCGGGCTCCGCCATCAGCCCGCGCCCGATCGCCAGCATCTGCTGCTCGCCGCCCGACAAGGTACCGGCGCGCTGCGATTGCCGCTCGGCGAGGCGCGGGAAGACGGCAAACACGCGGTCGCGATTGTCGCCGCGGCGGGCGCGGCCGCGGCGATAGGCGCCGAGGTCGAGGTTTTCGCGCACCGTCATGTTCGGAAAGATGCGGCGGCCCTCCGGCACGTGGATGAGACCGCGGGCGACGATGTCGGCCGGCCGGTCACGCTCGATGGGCTGCCCCTTGAAGCGGACGGTACCGCGCCACGGCCGCATCACGCCGGAGACGGTCCGGCTGAGCGTCGATTTGCCGACGCCGTTGGCGCCAAGCACGGTGACGATCTCGCCCGTGCGGACATCGAGATCGACGCCGCGCAGAATTTCGGTTGCGCCATAGCCGGTGCAGAGGTCCTTGATAGCAAGCAGAGCCTCAGTCATGCGCCGCTCCCGCCGCCATGCGGCTCGCCGCGCCGTGGCCGAGATAGGCCTCGATGACGCGACGGTCGGCGGCGACTTCGTGCGGCGCACCCTGCGCGATAATGCGGCCCTCGGCCAGCACAAAGACCTGCGCGGCGAGGCTCATCACCGCCTGCATCACATGTTCGATCATCAGGATGGTCACGCCGCGGCCGGCGATAGCGCGGATCACCGGCACCATGTCGCGGATTTCGGATGGATTGAGCCCGGCCAAAACTTCGTCGAGAAGCAGGAGCTTTGGTTCGATCGCCAGCGCGCGGGCGAGCTCGAGCCGCTTGCGTCCCGCCACCGTCAGCGTTACGGCCGGTTGGTCGAGTTGTGCGCTCAAGCCCACGGCGTGGGCGACGTCGCCGGCCGCCGCCAGCGCATCGGTGCGACGCGAGCGTGCGAGATGCGAGCCGACGGCGATATTCTCGCGCACAGTCAGCCCCGCGAACGGCTGCACGATCTGGAACGTGCGGCCGATGCCGCGGTGGGCGAGCCGGTGCGGCGGCTCGCCGGTGACGTCGGCGCCGTCGAAAACAATGCGCCCGTGGTCCGGCGGCAGGAAGCCGGCGACCAGCGAGAACAAGGTGGTCTTGCCGGCGCCGTTCGGGCCGATCAGGGCGGTGATACGCTCGGGCACGACGTCGAACGATACCTGGTCGACGGCGCGCAAGCCGCCGAAGCGCTTCACGATATTGTCGATGCGAAGGAGCGCCTCGCTCATGGCTGCGCTCCGGTGCGCCTTCGCGGGATCAATCGCGCCGCCAATCCGGCAATGCCGCGCGGCGCCAGCCCGACCACGGCGATCAGAACGAGACCATAGATCACCAGATCGAGGCCGGGCGCGCCGCCGGTCATCAGCTTGGTCGCTTCGCCGAGCGTCTTGATCACCAGCGCGCCGGCGAGCGGCCCGAACAGCGTGCCGGCGCCGCCGACGATCGGGGCGAGCAGCGCGTCGACGGAAATCCACGGGCCGTAGGCGATGGCCGCGTCGAGGAACAGGAAATATTGCGCGTAGAAGCAGCCGGCGGTCGCGGTGATCGCGGCGGAAACCGTCATGGCGGCGAGCTTGACCTTGAACGCATCGACGCCGAGCGCCTCGGCGGCATCTTCGTTCTCGCGGATGGCGACCAGATAGGCGCCGAACCGGCTTTGTTCGATGGCGCGCATGAGCACGAGCGACAGGCCGACGAAGCCGAGCGCGATCCAATAGAACGGCGCGCGGCTTTGGAACTGGAATGCTTCGGGCCGCAGGTCGAGCTTGATCAAGGTGCCGACGCCCGCGCCGGTGATCGGCGTGACGCTGGCGACGATGCGCAGCACCTCGGCAAAGGCGAGCGTCACCAGGGAGAAATAGGAGCCCTTCAGTCCGGACCGGAAGCTCAGCGCGCCGATGACGGCGCCGACCAGGGCGCCAGCCGCAACGCCGATGAAGAGGCCGAGCCAGGCGTTGATGCCGTAGCGCACCTGCAGGATCGCAGTGACATAGGCGCCGGTGCCGAAAAACGCAGCGTGGCCGAACGAATATTGGCCGCCATAGCCGCCGAGCAGGTTCCAGCCCTGGCCGGCGAGCGCGATCAACAGCGCCATCACCAGAAAATTGAGCACCGCATTGGATGCAGTGACGAACGGCACGATGGCCAGCACCGCGACGACCAGCGCGATGGATGGGTAAACCTTCACGCCCGCGCGCCGAACAGGCCGCTCGGGCGCACGAGCAGCATGACGATGAACATCACGAAAATGCCGATCTGGCCGAGCGACGCGCCAAGGAAGACGCTGGACAGGCTCTCGACCACGCCGACGAACAGCCCGCCGATCAGCGCGCCGGCGATCGAGCCCATGCCGCCGAGCACGACGATGGTGAACGCGATCAGCACGAAGGCGTCGCCCGCAGTCGGATTGACGTAATAGGTCGGGATCAGGAGGCACGCGGCGATGGCGACGCAAGCGGTGCCGAGGCCGAAGGTAACGGCGTAGATGTGCCCGACATCGATGCCCGAGAGTTCGGCGCCGAGCTTCTCCTTGGCGACCGCACGGATCGCCTTGCCGGTATCGGTCCATTGCATCATCGCCCACAGTGCCAGCGCCACCGCGATGACGGCGCCGAAGGCGATCACCTTCGGCACCGCGAGAAACGCGTTGCCGACCTCGATGACGTTGAAGGCGTAGGGCAGGTTGATGGTGCGGGTGTCGGCGCGGAACGCATAGAGCAGCGCATTCTCGATCACGATCGCCAAGCCGAGCGTCACCAGCAGGAAATTGCGATCTTCGCCGTGGGCGGCGGGGCCGATGATGAAGCGCTGCAAGCCGAAGCCGAGCACATAAAACAGCGGTGTCAGGATCACGGCCGCGAGATAGGGGTCGAGGCGAAGCAGCGTATAGGCGAAAAACGCGGCGAACATCGCCGCCGTCAGCAACGCGCCGTGGGCGAAGTTGATGATGTGCAAGACGCCGTAGACCAGCGTCAGGCCGAGCGCCACCAGCGCATAGACCGCGCCTGTCATCAGTCCGTTGAGCACGGCGGGGACGAGGATGACCGGCGACAGCATGGCGGCGTTGCCCGATCGACCGCGGCCCTTGCGCTTTAAGCCGGCGGCATCGGGAAGATCGGCTTCGCCGAGGCGAAGGCCGCCGGCAGGATCACCTGGATATCGTTGCCCTGCACCTGGGTATTGACCGGCGCCGCGCCCTGGTTCTGGCCGCCGACGAATTTGGTCGGCCCGTACGGCATGACGTGGCCGGCGAACGTCGAGCTTGCCAGCGCCGCGGTGATCTTGGCGCGGTCGGTGGAGGCGGCGCGCTCGATGGCGTCGGCGAGCAGCAGCACCGCCGAGTAGTTCATGTAGACCTCGTAGGTGTAGAACTGGCCCTTGTCCTCGACCTTCTTCTTCAGCGCGATCGCCTTCGGGTTCTTCGGATCGAACCAATGATTGCAGTCCATGATGTATTGGGCGGCTTCCGGGAATTCCTTGACGAATTTGTAGGACGAGGCGGCGCCGCCGAGGACCGAGTAGATGGCCTTGGGCCGCACGCGCTGCTGCTGCATGGTGCGCGCCAGCAGCACATATTCGTTGTAGTAGTTCGCCGGAATGACGAGATCGGGATTCTGCGCCTTGATCTTGAGCACGATGCTCTCGAACTCGCGGTTCGGCGTCGGATGCGGAATCGTCTCCAGCACCTGGAAGCCTTTTTCCGGCAGTTGCGCATTGAGGAGCTTGGCGAGGCCGGCGCCGAACGCGGAATCCTCGTGCACGATCATCACGGTCTTGGCCGGCTTGCCGGCCTGGTCGTTGATGGCGACGAGATTTTCCAGCGCGGTCTTGGCGATGACGCCGAAGCCCGGGCCGAAGCGGAACGTGTTCTTCAGGCCGCGGGTAACGATGCTGTCGGTGACGCCGACGTCGACCACGTAGGGCAGGTCGTAGCGCGCCGCGGTCTGGGTCGCCGACAGGCAGATCGCGCTGGCATAGCCGCCGACCACGGCGCAGACGCCGGCCTCGTTCATCTTCTCGACCTCGGCGTTGCCACCGTCCGGCGTCGATTGCGCATCGCCGAGCATCGGGTCGATCTTGGCGCCGCCGAGCGCCTTGATGCCGCCGCCGGCATTGATCTCGTCGATCGCGAGCGTCGCGCCGAGCCGGCCCTGCTGGCCGGAATAGGACAGGGCGCCGGAGACCGGATGCAGCACGCCGACTTTGACGCCTGCACCTTGGGCGCGCAGTACGGCGGAGGCCGAGATTAGGCCTGCGGCCGCGGTCGCGCCGAGCGCGGTGGTCTGCAAGAAGCTGCGGCGGTTTACCTTCGGCGACTGACGAGACATGGAGCCCCTCCTGCTGATGGCGCCAAGCGTAACATCGGAGGTGGCGGCCTTCCACTATCCCCGGCTGCGGCGTTTGTGGTGTACTTGCCGCCCATGAGCGAGCCGCGCACCATCATCGACAAGCTCTGGGACGCCCATGAAATCGTCCGGCGCGACGACGGCGAATCCCTGCTCTGGGTCGACCGGCATTATGTGCACGAAGGCTCGTTCCAGGCGTTCAACACGCTCGCCAAGCGCGGTGCCACCGTCGCCGAGCCGGACCTGACGTTCGGCATGGCCGATCACTACGTGCCGACCCGCGGCGCGCGCCGCGCCATCGCCAATCCTGAGATCGCCAACATGGTGCGCCAAGTCGAGGACAATACGGCCAAGCACGGCATCAAGCTGTTCGGCCTCGACGATCCGCGCCAGGGCATCGTCCATGTGGTCGGGCCGGAGCAGGGCTTGACCTTGCCGGGCCTGCTCGTCGTCTGCGGCGACAGCCACACCTCGAGCCACGGCGCGCTCGGCGCTTACGCCTTCGGCATCGGCGCTTCCGAAGTGGCGCACGTGCTCATGACGCAGACGATCTGGCAGGCGCGCCCGAAGCGCATGCGAATCACCGTCGACGGCACGGCGGCGCCCGGCATATCCGGCAAGGACATCATCCTCGCCATCATCGCCCGCATCGGTGCCGCCGGTGCCACCGGATGCGCGCTGGAATTTTCCGGCTCCGCGATCCGCGCGCTCTCGATCGAAGGACGTCTGACCTTGTGCAACATGTCGATCGAAGCCGGAGGGCGCTGCGGTATGGTGGCGCCGGACGCGGCGACCTTCGCCTATATCAAGGGCCGTCCTTACGCACCGCAGGGCGCCACGTTCGACGCGGCCGTCGACGAATGGTCAAGGCTCGCGACCGACCAAGGCGCGACATTCGACGCCGAAGTCAGCCTCGACGCCAAGGCCATCGCGCCGATCGTGACCTGGGGCACCAGCCCAGAGGACGCGCTGCCGATCGACGCCAGCGTGCCCGATCCAGCGCGCGAGGCGAATGCCGACCGCGCCAAGTATCTGCGCGAGGCGCTCGATTACATGGGTATCGCGCCCGGCAAAAAGCTCACCGAGATCGCGGTCGATCGGGTCTTCATCGGCTCCTGCACCAATGCCCGCATCGAGGATCTGCGCGCCGCCGCCGCCGTTTTCTCTGGCCGCACCAGCAGAGTGCCGGGCCTCGTTTCGGCCGGCTCGACGCCGGTGAAGCGCCAGGCCGAGGAGGAGGGGCTCGACCGCATCTTCCGCGACGCGGGCCTGGAGTGGGGCGAGTCCGGTTGCTCCATGTGCGTCGGCATTAACGGCGATCTGGTCGCGCCGGGTGAGCGCTGCGCCTCGACCACCAACCGCAACTTCCGCGGCCGGCAAGGCCCCAGCGCCCGCACCCACCTGATGTCGCCCGCCATGGTGGCGGCGGCCGCGGTCAGCGGCCATCTCGCCGACGTGCGGCCGTTGCTTGCCGGCCGGAAGATTTGAGCCCAGGTGTTTTGAACCATGGACAAGGTCACCACCATCACCGGCGCGGCATGCCCGATCGATCAGAGCAACGTCAACACCGATCAGATCCTGCCGGCGAGGTATCTGAAATGGACCCGCGCCAAGGGCATCGGCAAGGTCCTGTTCAACGATCTGCGTTTCGACGCTGAAGGCCGTGAGAAGCTGGACTTTCCGCTCAACAACCCGGCCTGGCGCAACGCGAAGATCGTGGTCGCCGCGCGCAATTTCGGCTGCGGCTCATCGCGCGAGAGCGCGGTCTATGCGCTCTACGACTACGGCATCCGCTGCGTGATCGCACCCTCGTTCGGCGACATATTTTCCGGCAACGCCGTCCAGAACGGACTGTTGACGGCGATCGTCAGCGACGACGAAGCCGCCGAGATTCTGGCGACATTGCAACGCACGCCTGAGCTGTCGCTGACCGTCGATCTTGAGCAGCAGACGATCGTCTGCGGCAACCGGACTTATAATTTTGCGATTGATCCCGTGCGCCGCGCGCGCTTGCTCAATGGCTGGGACGATGTCGCGCTGACCAATAGTTATCGCGCTCGCATCGCGGCGTTCAAAGCCAGGGATCAAGCCGATCGACCCTGGGTCACTCCGTCCCTCGACTAGCTGGGCTATTTGCACCGCCCGCCCGCGGAAAGATAGGAGGGACCTACTGGTGTGAAGAGGACTTATCGGAGCAAAGGTGGCTCGCGAACGGGGAGCATGTCCGCTTTTGCGGTCGCTACCAGGTGCTTAGCGGACATCGCGGAAACGTGGCGAATTCGACGCTAATGATGATGTGGACGGCGCCCACTCTACGGCATCGATGTGCCAAAGGGTGGTTGCGCTAGAAGCCAACCACTATGAGGGGAGCCGTCCATGGGCGAGGTTATCACGATTGGTCTGGATATTGCGAAGTCGGTGTTCCAGGTTCACGGCGTGGATGGTGATGGTGCGGTGGTGATCCGGCGGCGGATCAGCCGTCCCAAGGTGTTGGAGTTCTTCAGAGCTGTGCCACCATGTCTGATCGGCATTGAGGCATGTCCGAGCGCCCATTATTGGAGCCGTCGGCTTGCGGGGCTCGGTCATACGGTGAGGCTGATGCCGCCGAGCTATGTGAAGGCCTATCTCAAACGCAGCAAGAACGACGCCAATGACGCGGGGTAGTGTCCAGAGTTTTTCGCACATTTGATTTGGGCTAGCGGCTCCCGGCACTGGCTTACGCGGTGATGGCACCTCTCATCTGCTGGTCCTTCAGCAGCTCGATGTTCAGGTAGCGTTTGGTCGA
>Ga0335081_10003447_pt1 | contig 24872 bp, 19 predicted proteins | sample Lox_Sample_35_FD_206713 | JGI IMG/M metagenome (GOLD analysis project Ga0335081, IMG submission 206713) | Soil microbial communities from Loxahatchee National Wildlife Refuge, Florida, United States - Lox_Sample_3.5 | ecosystem: Environmental > Terrestrial > Soil > Wetlands | place: USA...
TTTCCTTGCCGAACTCGGCGACAGGTCCCAGCTCATCACCATGACCTACGCGCTGCGCTACCGATGGTGGGTGGTGTTGAGCGGGGTGGCGATTGCCGCGTTTACCGTGCACGGGGTCTCGGTGACGATCGGCCACTTTCTGGGCGCCACGCTGCCGGCGCGCCCGATGGCCTTTGCGTCGGCGACTGCATTCCTGGTTTTCGCCGCGTGGGCCTGGCGTGAGGGCGCGGCCAAAGACGAGACCGTCTCGACCACTGGCGAACCCCGGTTCGCGCTGCTCACTGTGGTGTCGTCATTCGTACTCGCCGAAATGAGCGACAAGACAACATTGGCAACGCTGGCCTTGGCCAGCGATCACGACTGGACCGGTGTGTGGATCGGGACGACGCTGGGCATGGTTTTGGCCGACGGCTTGGCGATTGGCGTGGGGATACTGCTGCATCAGCGCCTTCCGGAGCAGTTGCTGCACATCTTGGCCGGCCTGCTGTTTCTGATGTTCGGATTATGGCTGCTGTTCGATAGCGCCCTGGGCTTGCGCTCGGTGGCCATCGTCGTGGCCGTCGCGGTGGCGCTGGCCGCCGCAACGGTAGCGGCGGCGCAAACTCTGCGACGCCGCCGAACCGAAGCTTCAATCGCCGGGAGGCCACCGGACATCGTCTAAGGTGCAGACGAGACCGTTCCCTCACCCCGCCGTGTCCGGCAGCCGCCCCCAAGAGGTATCTTCCTGAGCGATTCAGTGCACCCCGGGCCTGTTTTGGGCGTGCTTATAGACCTGGCAGCAAAGGACGCTCTCGATACGTGTGAATTGCTTGCCGGTTGCGGTGCAACCGCTCGGCACGCTGTGTCCGGTCGCCTCGCCAAGCCCGAGCTGGACAGCCCGCCACGCTGGCCCTGATGTTGAATTCTGCGGATAACCTGTGAGTTTCCCGGATTTAGTGGATACCTCAGCGAATCAGTTAGACGCTCTTAGAGTGCGGAACCGGCAGGAGTCAGCAACGCCGGCACCGAAACTGCTCGGGTTTGCACCTGGCTGCGGACACAAAGACTCGCTACCATGATCAGCAAATACACCTAGGTAATAGTTCACTGCTACAGCCCAGTGGAGGTCATATCGATGAGCACGACATTCGCTGCCCGCCTGAACCGTCTGTTCGACACGGTGTATCCACCCGGGCGCGGGCCGCACACCTCCGCGGAGGTGATCGCGGCACTCAAGGCGGAGGGCATCACAATGTCGGCTCCTTACCTTTCTCAGCTACGCTCGGGCAACCGAACCAACCCATCGGTGGCGACCATGGCCGCCCTGGCTAACTTCTTCCGCATCAAGCCGGCTTACTTCACTGACGACGAGTACTACGAAAAGCTCGACGGGGAATTGTCGTGGCTGGCCACGATGCGTGATGACGGCGTGCGCCGTATCGCACTGCGGACCGTCGGGTTGTCTGCTCAAGCCCAGCAGGACATCGTGGAGCGGGTCAACGAGCTGCGCCACGCGGAGCACCTAGACGAGTAGAGGACGCCTAAGCCCCGCTACCGGCCGTGCAGCCCGACCTGAAGGGCTGCCGCCGGCCCATTCCGATTAGGGTTGGCTCACGGATCACGCACACGCCAGAGAGATAGTCCACGAGATACCGGGAGGCGGCCGGGAATGGGCCTGTTCCGCAAGCGAAAGAGTCGCGCGACGCGTCGCGCCGAAGCCCGCGCGATCAAGGCCCGCGCCAAACTGGAGGCCAGACTCGCCGCCAAGAACGTGGCTCGCCGGATCAAAGAGGATCGGCGGGCCGCGGATAAGGCCCTCAAGGCGCAAATCAAATCCCAGCGGGACAGCGACCGGACGGCGTTGAAAGTCGCCGAGGCGGAACTCAAGGCGGCACGGGAAGGCAAGTTGTTGTCGCCGACGCGGATCCGCCGGGCGCTAACAGTGTCTCGGCTGCTGGTGCCGGTCCTGGCGCCGGTGGTATACCGGGCAGCCATGGCCGCCCGCGGACTGATCGATCAGCGTCGCGCGGATCAGCTTGGGATTCCGTTGGCTCAGATCGGCCAGTTCTCCGGACACGGCGCCCAGCTGTCGGCCCGGATTGCCGGATCGGAAAGGTCATTGCGGATGGTGCAAGACAAGAAGCCCAAAGACGCCGAGACCAAGCAGTTCGTCTCCGCCATCACCGAACGGCTCACCGACCTGTCGGCGGCCGTCAACGCCGCGGAGAACATGCCGGCGGCGCGACGCCGGGCGACCCACGCCGCGATCTCGTCGCAGCTCGACGGCATCGAGGCGGACCTGATGGCCCGCCTCGGGTTGACCTGACCGCCGCAACAGGTGAGCGCACCCAATCTCGCCGACCGGCAGATTTTCCGTGTCCTGATCCCGGTCGCCGCGGCCGTCGCACTCTATGTCGGCTCGGCGGCGGGCACCCCGCCGGCATGGGCCCACGTCCATGCCGGCAGCGACAACGCTGTGCGCGGCGCCATGGCAATCGTCACCTTTCAGGTGCCCAACGAATCCAACACGGGCGCGGTAACCACCGCGCTGACCGTCACCCTTCCCGATGCGGCATCTGCGCGCACCGAAAACATGCCCGGGTGGACCGCCAAGCTCGACCGCGACGTGGCTTCCGGCACCGTCCGCTCGGTGACCTGGACGGCCGCACCCAACAGCGGGATCGGAGTGGATCAATTCGCGCTGTTCCGGATATCGGTGCAACTGCCCGACACCGACACCGTCAGCTTCCCGGCCACGCAGACCTATTCCGACGGGACGGTCGTGAAGTGGGACCAGCCGCCGCTGCCCGGCGGCGGTGAGCCGGAACATCCGGCACCCGTGCTGACACTTGCCGCAGGGCCGGTGGGACCGCATGAACACCACCCGGATTCACCCGCCAACCAGGCCGCCGCACCCGCGGAGTCGAAATCACCGGACAACACCGCCCGCCTGTTGGGCGGGGCGGCTCTGGTGATAACCGCTGTGGGTTTCGGTCTCGTGCTGATCCGCCGACGGGCATGAAACGCCTGGCGGTTGTCGCGTGGGTAGGCCTGCTACTGGCCGCCATGACGTTGACCACGACCCTGAACGCACAACTGGCGTTCGCGCACGCCACGCGGGTATCCGCCGAGCCCCCATGCAATGCGGTTCTCACGACCGGTCCCGAGCGGGTGAGCGCGACCTTCAACGAGCGATTGCAGACCACATTCGCGGCCATGACGGTCGTCGGGCCCGACGGCAACGTGTGGTCCACCGGGGAACCGACAGTGCAGGGCGCGGTCGTCGGCATCGGCCTGCGACCCCTGGGACCGGCCGGGACCTACACGGTGAACTACCGGGTGACGTCTGCGGATGGCCACGTGGTGTCCGGGTCCTGGTCGTTTCGGCTGACCGCGCCCGGCACCGGCACGCCCGGCCCCGCTGCCGCTGGCACCGACGCCGGCGGCGACCTCCCGGTCTGGCCGTTTGCGCTGGTAGCAGTGGCGCTCGTCGCAGCAGGCGCCTTCTGGGCAGTGCGGCGCAGGCCGTGACCGGCCCCTGGTGGCCGAGACGCCGCCACCCGTCCTGGCATGATGGGATCCGAGTAACCCGGTGCGCTAGAAAAAAGTGAGAGAAACCTCAAAGGAGCGGCCGTATGGCAGACCCGCAGGATCAACCCAACAGCGAACCCGACGGCGCGTCGACTCCGCCGGACAAGAAACCTCCCGCCAAAGCGGTCAAGAAGACCGTAAAAGCGCCCGCCAAAAAAGCACCTGCGAAAAAGGCGCAGCCCGCCAAAAAACCGCCCGCCAAAAAACCGCCCGCCAAAAAAGCGCCGGCTAAAAGCCCTGAACCCGCGTCACCCAAGCCGGTCGAGCAACCCCTCGGCGTGCAGCAGCGGATCGAAACCAACGGTCAACTTGCTGCTGCCGCTAAAGATACTGCGGCACAAGCGAAGTCGGCCGTGGAAGGTGCCAGAAACCCAGTTTCCCCCGATATTTCGGCGCCGGTGCCGAGGCAGTCCCCGGTGCCGCTGATTGTTGCCCTGACCCTCAGCCTGTTGGCCATCCTGCTGATCCGGCAGCTGCGGCGCCGCTGAGCGCAGCGCACTGGCTAGCATGTCAGAAGTGACCGTGCCATTTAAGCCAACCGCCGACCTCGTTGACTGCATCGGGCCCGGCGTACGCAGCTGCGACCTCCAATTCCGCCAGTTCGGCGGCCGCCCCCAATTCGCCGGGCCGATCAGCACCGTACGCTGCTTCCAGGACAATGCGCTGCTGAAATCGGTGCTCTCGCAGCCCGGTGCGGGCGGGGTACTGGTGATCGACGGCGCCGGCTCCCTGCACACGGCGCTGGTCGGGGACGTCATCGCCGAATTGGCCCGCTCCAACGGCTGGGCCGGGCTGGTCGTCAACGGTGCGGTGCGTGATGCCGCTGCGCTGCGCGGCATCGACATCGGCATCAAGGCGCTGGGCACCAATCCACGCAAGAGCACCAAGACCGGCGCGGGAGAGCGCGATGTCGAGGTCAGTCTGGGCGGGGTGACGTTCGTGCCCGGCGAGATCGCCTACAGTGACGACGACGGCATCGTCGTTTTATAAGCCTTGAATTACTACTAAACCTCCACTGGGACAGGCTTTTTAGCAAACCGCAGGCCCTCGTCGTCGACCTTGCCGCGCCGGATCAGCCCGATGTCGCGCAGGTAGTTCTGGTTCAGCCGCCACGGGACGCGCGAACCCTGCTTAGGCAGCTCCTGAAGTGAGCGCAGCACATAGCCGGGCGTGAACTCCATAAACGGCCGCTCGTCGACGTCCGGGCCAGGATGCTCGGGCACCACCGTGTCAAAACCGTTGGCGTCCATGTGATTCAGCAGGCGGCAGACGAACTCCGACACCAGATCGGCCTTCAGCGTCCACCCTATGTTGGTGTAGCCGACGGTGTAGGCCAGGTTCGGCAGACCGGAGAGCATCATGCCCTTGTAGGCCATCGTCTGGGTCAGGTCCACGGGTTGGCCGTCGACGGTGACCGTCGCCCCGCCGAAGAGCTGCAGGTTCAATCCCGTCGCGGTGACGATTATGTCGGCCGGCAGCTCGCGACCCGAGTCAAGCAAGATGCCGGTCGCGGTGAACCGCTCAATGGTGTCGGTGACGACTTCGGTCTGCCCGCGGCGGATAGTGCGGAACAGGTCCCCGTTGGGCACCAGACACAGCCGCTGGTCCCACGGTTTGTACCGCGGGCCGAAGTGCTTCTCGACGTCGTAGCTTTCGGGCAGCTGGCGTCTGGCTAAGTCCATCAGGGTCTTTCGCATCCGCCGCGGCAGCTTCTGGCAGGCCTGATACATCAGCGACTGGCGCAGCACGTTCTTCCACCGGATCACGGTGTATGCCTTGTCGTCGGGCAGCCACTTGAGCTTCGCTGCCCAAGGCTCTTGGTCGGGCTGGGAGATGATGTAGGTCGGCGAGCGCTGCAGCATCGTGACGTGCTTGGCGCCCGAATTCGCCAGCGCGGGAACCAGAGTGACGGCGGTGGCGCCGCTGCCGATTACGACGATGTTCTTGTTGGCGTAATCGAGGTCCTCGGGCCAGTGCTGCGGGTGGATGATCGGCCCGGTGAAATCCTCGGACCCGGCGAACGTCGGCGAGTAGCCCTGCTCGTAGTTGTAGTAGCCGCTGCACAGGAACAGAAAGGAGCAGGAGATCGTGCGTTCGCTGCCGTCGGCGTCGACATGCACTGTCCAGCGGTTCTCGTCACTATTCCAGTCCGCACTGATCACCTTGTGGTTGAACCGGATGTGCTTGTCGATGCCATACATGGCGGCAGTGCTTTTGACGTAGTCGAGGATCGGCTTGCCGTCGGCGATGGACTGATGCCCAGTCCACGGCCGGAACCGGAAGCCCAGCGTGTACATATCCGAGTCGGAGCGGATACCCGGGTAACGGAAGAGGTCCCAGGTGCCGCCCATGTTCTCCCGCTTATCCAGGATGGCGTAGCTCTTGGTCGGGCAGCGATCCTGCAAATGCCAGGCCGCGCTTACGCCGGAGATGCCGGCTCCCACGACGACGACGTCAAGGTGTTCAGTCATAGCCCAATGCTATCTACATTGCGTCGAGTTCGTCAACATAGTGTTGAAATTGTCGACACGGAGTAAGCTTGCAGCCGTGACCACCCCTGTCCATACCCATCTCAGCCGGGGCCGCCGCTCCGCGCGCCCGTCCGGCGACGACCGTGAACTCGCGATCCTCGCTACCGCCGAGCGCCTTCTCGAGGAGCGACCGCTGACTGATATCTCCGTCGACGACCTGGCAAAAGGCGCCGGTATCTCCCGGCCGACGTTCTACTTTTATTTCCCGTCCAAGGAAGCGGTGCTGCTGACGTTGCTGGAGCGGGTGGTCACCGAGGCGGACACCGCGCTGGAAGGCCTCATCGAGAATCCGCCGGTGGAGCGCGACACGATGTGCCGCACCGGTATTAACGTGTTCTTCGAAACGTTCGGGTCCCACAAGGCGGTTACCCAGGCCGGTCAGGCCACCAGAGGCACCAGTGCGGAAGTCCGGGAATTGTGGTCGACATTCATGCAGAAGTGGATCGCTTACACCGCCGCAGTGATCGAAGCCGAGCGTGAGCGCGGTGCCGCGCCGGACACCCTGCCCGCCCTGGAACTGGCCATCGCGCTCAATCTGATGAATGAGCGGACGTTGTTTGCATCGTTCGCGGCCGAACAGCCTTCCGTCCCGGAGGCTCGCGTGCTGGACACGCTGGTGCACATCTGGGTCAGCAGCATCTACGGCGAGGCGCGCTAACGCAGTTTTTCGGGGCTTGTCGGCCTCGCATGCGAACATACGTTCGTGCGATGTGATGCGTCCATCCTGCACGCGGACCTGGATTCGTTCTATGCGTCGGTAGAACAGCGTGACGACCCGACGTTGCATGGCCGCCCGGTGATCGTGGGTGGCGGGGTCGTGTTGGCGGCCAGCTATGAGGCCAAGGCCTACGGGGTGCGCACAGCAATGGGCGGGGCGCAGGCGCGACGCCTGTGCCCACACGCGTGGTGGTGCCGCCGCGGATGACCGCCTATACGCGCGCCAGCGACGCCGTGTTCGAGGTGTTTCGTAACGTCACACCGATTGTCGAGGCGGTCTCGGTGGACGAGGCGTTTCTCGATGTCGGCGGGCTGCGCCGGGTCTCCGGCACACCGGTCCAGATCGCGGAGCGGCTGCGCGCGGACGTACGCGATCAGGTCGGGCTGCCCATCACCGTCGGGGTGGCCCGGACGAAATTTCTCGCGAAGGTCGCCAGCCGGGAAGCCAAGCCCGATGGCGTGTTGCTGGTGCCGCCCGATCAGGAGCTGGCATTCCTACACCCGTTGCCGGTGCGCCGGTTGTGGGGCGTGGGTGCGGTGACCGCCGACAAGCTGCACGCGCACGGCATCAGCACCGTGGCCGATGTCGCCGAACTCAGCGAGTCGACGCTGACCTCGCTGCTCGGCGCCGCGATGGGCCGCCAACTGTATGCGCTGTCCCGCAATATCGACCGCCGTCGGGTGACCGCCGGTGCGCACCGCCGATCGGTGGGTGCCCAGCGGGCGCTGAGCCGCGCCGGCAACCGCATGTCACCCACCGAGGTCGACGCGGTGGTGGTCAACCTAATCGACCAAATCACCGCCCGAATGCGGGCCGCCGGGCGCACTGGTCGCACCGTGGTGCTGCGCCTGCGGTTTGACGACTTCAGCCGGGCCACCCGGTCCCGCACGTTGCCGTGGGCCACATCGTCGACGCAGCCCATCCTGGCCGCCGCCCGGCAGCTGGTCGCTTCGGCCGCACCCACCATCGCCCAGCGTGGGTTGACGCTGGTCGGCTTCGCGGTGTCGGGTATTGACCGCAGCGGAGCCCAGCAGCTGGTGCTGCCGTTCGGCGACGCGGAGAGCCTCGCTATTGACGCGGCTATCGACCAGGTACGTCGTCGCTACGGCAAATCCGCGCTCACGCCCGCGGTGTTGGTCGGCCGCGACCCAGGCTTGCAGATGCCGCACTCCCCCGCAAGCGGGGTGGCACCCCCAACCCGACTGACCACGCGTTTTAGTTCGACCCGGTCCACTCCAGCAGCTGGTCGGCCGGCCAGGTGTTGACGATCCGGTCGACGGGAATGCCCGCATCCAATGCGCGCTGGGCGCCATAACCGAGGAAGTCCAGCTGTCCGGGCGCGTGCGCGTCGGTATCGATGCTGAACACGCAGCCGGTGTCCAGCGCCAAGTTCAGCAGACGGGTCGGCGGATCGCGGCGCTCGGGACGGCAATTGATTTCCACCGCGGTGCCGTGATCACGACAAGCGGTGAACACCGCCTCGGCGTCGAAGTCCGATTCGGGCCGCATGCCGCGGTTGCCGGCGACCAGCCGGCCGGTGCAGTGGCCCAGCACATCGGCATGGTGGCTGGAGACGGCACGCACCATACGACGGGTCATCGAGGCGTAATCCATTGACAGCTTCGAATGCACGCTAGCCACGACGACGTCGAGGCGCTCCAGTAGCTCGGGTTCCTGGTCGAGACTGCCGTCGTCGAGGATGTCGACCTCGATCCCGGTGAGAATGCGCATCGGCGTGAACTTGTCGCGCAACCCGTCGATCAGATCGAGTTGTTTGCGCAACCGCTCCGGCGACAGCCCGTTGGCAATCGTCAACCGTGGCGAGTGGTCGGTCAACGCGCAATACTCGTGGCCCAGCGTTGCCGCTGTGGCCATCATCTCCTCGATCGGCGCCGACCCGTCGGACCAGTTCGAATGCAGGTGCAGATCGCCACGCAGCGCGGCACGGACCGCACCTCCACCGAGATCGGTTGCGGCAGTGCGTAATTCGACTAGAGCGTCAGGTTCGCGGCCGGACCAGGCCTGGGCGATGACCTTCGCGGTCTTGGGCCCGATGCCCGGCAGCGACTGCCAGCTATTGGCCTGCCCATGGCACTCCCGCGCGGCATCGTCAAGAGCCTCGATGATGTCGGCAGCGTTGCGATACGCCATCACGCGTTTGGGGTCTTGGCGGCTCCGGTCCTTGTAGTAGGCGATCTGCCGCAAAGCGGTTACCGGATCCATGGCTCCAGTCTGCCTGCCTGTCACAACAGCTGCCCGACGACGAATCCGGACATGCTGCCCTCGACTCCTCGCCGGAGAAAGCTCGACTACCGTCGGGTTCATGCGATTCGCGTTCAAAACCTCACCGCAAAACACCACTTGGGCACAGATGCTGGCCGTCTGGCAGGCTGCCGACGATATCGAGGTCTATGAATCCGGGTGGACGTTTGACCACTTTTACCCGATCTTTTCCGACAGCGACGGGCCCTGCCTGGAAGGTTGGACGACGCTGACCGCGCTGGCGCAGGCCACCAAGCGGCTCCGGTTGGGCACCCTGGTCACCGGCATCCACTACCGCCACCCGGCCGTGCTGGCCAATATGGCCGCCGCGCTCGACATCATCTCCAACGGACGACTGGAGCTCGGGATCGGCGCCGGCTGGAACGAGGAGGAGTCGGGCGCCTACGGCATCGAACTGGGCACCATCAAAGAACGCTTCGACCGGTTCGAGGAAGCCTGTGAGGTACTGACCAGCCTGCTAAGCCAACAGACCACCGACTTCGACGGCAAGTACTACCAGCTCAAGGGCGCCCGCAACGAGCCCAAGGGCCCGCAGCGCCCGCACCCGCCAATCTGCATCGGCGGCGGCGGAGAGAAACGCACATTGCGGATCACCGCACGCTACGCCCAGCACTGGAACTTCGCCGGCGGTCCACCCGAGCTGTTCGCGCACAAGCGCGACGTGCTGGCCGCACATTGCGCAGACATCGGACGCGACCCCAAAGAGATCACGCGGTCAGCCCACCTTCGCCTGGGACCAGACCGCAACTACGCGCAGGTCGTCGAGGACGCGGCCGCTCTGGCAGCCGAAGGTCTGGACCTTGGCATTGTTTACATCTCCCCGCCGCACGAGCCCGCTGTCCTGGAACCACTGGCGGAGGTGATCCGCAATTCGGGGCTAATCGGTGCTTAGGTAACGACTCGATAAAGCTGAGCAAACGTATTGGTGTACCGGTTGGGTGCGCCCGGCGGGTGGTTACACCCCGTATAGGAAAAGCTCCTCGGCGGTTACCAGGCGTTCGTGCTTGGCGGGAAACTCGCGGCTCTTCACCGGGTGACGAAACCATGACCAGGCGATTCGCCCCATCCGCGACCGGGGTACTGCGTTGATATGCACCGTGATCACTCCTGCGATCGGTCCGTTCAACCGGGACTCCAATGTGACGAAGCCCACAACCGGTCATTAGACACCTGGCGTCTGGCAAACGGCGGGAGACTCGCCGAGAGTTTCACCCGTGTTTCTGATGTGACTAGTGTGACTACTGAAGCGGTACGGCCGTCGGTTTGATGGGTGCCGGCAGCGCGGTTGAACCCATTAGATACCGGTCCACGCCCGCCGCCGCGGCCCTGCCCTCGGCTATCGCCCAAACGATCAACGACTGGCCACGACCCATATCTCCGGCAACGAAAACGCCGGGAACCGAGGTGTCGAAATCAGCACCGCGCGCGACGTTGCCGCGGTCGGTGAATCTGACACCGAGGTCGGTGAGCAGGCCCGGCTTCTCCGGGCCGACGAATCCCATCGCCAGCAACACCAGATCGGCCTCGAGCTCGAAATCGGAACCGTCGACTTTGACAAACTTGCCGTCCTGCATCGTCACCTCGTGCGCCTTGAGCGCACTCACGTGCCCCTCCTCGCCGATGAACTCCTCGGTGTTAACCGAGAAGATCCGCTCGCCGCCCTCTTCATGCGCCGCCGACACCCGATACACCAGCGGGTAGGTCGGCCACGGGGTGGATGGGGCGCGGGTGTCCGGCGGACGCGGCATGATCTCGAACTGGTGCACGGCGATCGCGCCCTGCCGGTGCACGGTGCCCAGGCAGTCGGCCCCGGTATCACCGCCGCCGATGATGACCACCTTCTTGCCCTTGGCGGTGATCGGCGGTTCCCCGTCGTCCCCGAGGACGTCGTCGCCCTCCTGCACGCGGTTAGCCCACGGCAGAAACTCCATCGCCTGGTGGATGCCGTCCAGCTCACGGCCGGGAATGGGCAGGTCACGCCAAGCGGTGGCGCCACCAGCGAGCACCACCGCATCGAAATCGGCGCGCAGCTGCTCGGCGGTGATGTCGATTCCGACGTTGACGCCGGCCCGGAATTCGGTTCCCTCAGCACGCATTTGGTCCAGGCGCCGGTCGAGGATGCGCTTTTCCATCTTGAATTCCGGGATTCCGTAGCGCAGCAGCCCGCCGATACGATCGTCCCGTTCGAACACGGTGACGCGGTGGCCGGCCCGGGTGAGTTGCTGGGCGGCGGCCAGACCCGCCGGGCCCGAACCCACCACGGCGACCGTCTTTCCGGTCAGCTTGTCCGGGGGCAGCGGCTGCACAAAGCCTTCGTCGAAGGCCTTGTCGATGGTCTCCAGCTCGATCTGCTTAATCGTGACCGGATCCTGATTGATCCCGAGCACACACGCCGGCTCGCACGGAGCCGGACACAGCCGGCCGGTGAAATCCGGGAAGTTGTTGGTGGCGTGCAGCCGTTCGATCGCGTCGCGCCAACGGTCTCTGCGTACCAGGTCATTCCATTCCGGGATCAAGTTGCCCAGCGGACATCCGTTGTGACAGAAGGGAATACCACAGTCCATGCAGCGGGTTGCCTGCTCGCGCAAGGTCTCGTGATCGAATTCCTGGTAGACCTCGTTCCAGTCGCGCAGCCGCAGCCCAACAGGCCGGCGCTGCGGCAATTCCCGGTGGGTGTATGCCAGGAAGCCGGTCGGATCAGCCATGGGCAGCCGCCATGATCGCCTTGTCGACATCGACGCCATCGCGCTCTGCTTCGGCGATCGCCTGCAGCACCCGCTTGTAGTCCCGCGGCATCACCTTGGCGAAATGCCGCTGCTGTACGGTCCAATTGGCCAGGATCCGCTGGCCGACAGCGGAATCGGTGGCAGCAACATGCGCCTGGATCATGCCGTGCAGCCAGTCAGCGTCGTCCTCGTCAAGGGTCTCGAGGTCGACCATCTCGAAGTTCAGGTTCTGCGGGAATTCGCCGTCCGGGTCGTAGACATAAGCCACGCCGCCGGACATGCCGGCCGCGAAGTTACGCCCGGTGCGGCCGAGGACGACAACCTTGCCTCCGGTCATGTATTCGCAACCGTGATCACCGACGCCTTCGACCACGGCGTGCGTGCCAGAGTTACGAACCGCGAATCGTTCGCCGACGACACCACGCAAGAACGCCTCCCCACTGGTGGCGCCGAACAGAATCACGTTGCCGCCGATGATGTTGTCCTCGGCAACATAGTCCTGCGGCGCATTGTCCGGCGGCCGCACCACGATCCGGCCGCCGGACAGGCCCTTGCCGACGTAATCGTTGGCGTCGCCGTAGACACGCAGGGTAATCCCCCGCGGTACAAAGGCGCCGAAGCTGTTGCCCGCCGATCCTTCCAAAGTGATATCGATCGTTCCATCCGGCAAGCCTTGGCCGCCATAGGCTTTGGTCAACTCATGGCCGAGCATGGTGCCCACCGTGCGGTTGACGTTGCCGATCGTGGTGGAGAACCGCACCGGTGTTCCGGAATCCAGCGCCTCGCGGCTCATCACGATCAACTGCTGATCAAGCGCCTTGTCCAGCCCGTGATCCTGGCGGGAGCTGCAGTACAGGTCTTGGTTCATGAACGCCGATTCCGGCTCGTGCAGCACTGGCGTCAGATCCAGCTTGTGCGCCTTCCAGTGTGCGCGCGCCAGCGTGGTGTCCAGCGCGCCTGCCTGCCCGACAGCCTCATTGAGGGTGCGGAAACCCAACTGCGCCATGTATTCCCGGACTTCTTCGGCGATGAACATGAAAAAGTTCTCGACGAACTCGGGCTTGCCGGTGAACCGCTCCCGCAGCAACGGGTTCTGGGTGGCCACGCCGACCGGGCAGGTGTCCAGGTGGCATACCCGCATCATGATGCAGCCGGAAACCACCAGCGGAGCCGTGGCGAAACCGAATTCCTCGGCGCCGAGCAGCGCGGCGATCATCACGTCGCGACCCGTCTTGAGCTGGCCGTCCACCTGGACCACGATCCGGTCGCGTAACCCGTTGAGCAGCAAGGTCTGCTGCGTCTCGGCCAGGCCCAGCTCCCATGGGGCACCCGCGTGCTTCATCGATGTCAGCGGGGTGGCCCCGGTGCCGCCGTCGTGTCCCGAGATCAGCACCACGTCGGCGTGTGCCTTGGACACACCCGCGGCCACAGTGCCCACGCCGTTCTCGGAGACCAGCTTGACGTGCACCCGCGCGGACGGGTTGGCGTTCTTCAGGTCGTGGATCAGCTGCGCCAGATCCTCGATGGAGTAGATGTCGTGGTGCGGCGGCGGCGAGATCAGCCCGACACCAGGGGTAGAGTGCCGGACTTCGGCAATCCACGGGTACACCTTGTGTCCCGGAAGTTGGCCTCCCTCGCCGGGTTTGGCGCCCTGGGCCATTTTGATCTGGATATCGGTGCAGCTGGTCAGGTAGTGCGAGGTAACCCCGAATCGGGCGGAGGCGACCTGCTTGATCGCGCTGCGGCGCCAGTCCCCGTTGGCATCGCGGTCAAATCGCTCGGCGTCCTCGCCGCCTTCACCGCAGTTTGATCGGCCGCCCAGCCGGTTCATCGCAATGGCCAGCGTCTCGTGCGCCTCGGCGGAGATCGAGCCATAGCTCATCGCTCCCGTCGAGAAGCGCTTGACGATTTCGCTGGCGGGCTCGACCTCCTCCAGCGGAACCGGGGGCCGCACCCCGGCGCGGAACTTGAGCAGGCCGCGCAGCGATGCCATCCGCTCGCTCTGGTCGTCGACCAGACGGGTGTACTCCTTGAAGATTTTGTACTGCCCAGTGCGGGTGGCGTGCTGCAGCTTGAACACGGTCTCCGGGTTGAACAGGTGGTACTCGCCCTCGCGGCGCCACTGGTATTCGCCACCCACCTCGAGTTCGCGGTGCGCGCGTTGGTCGGGCCGGTCCAGGTAGGCCAGCCTGTGGCGGGCCGCCACGTCGGCGGCGATGTCGTCCAGGGTGATCCCGCCGGTTGGGCAGGTCAACCCGGTGAAGTACTCGTCGAGCACGTCTTGGGAGATGCCCACCGCCTGGAACAGCTGGGCGCCGGTGTAGGAGGCCAGCGTCGAGATGCCCATCTTGGACATCACTTTCAGCACACCCTTGCCGGCGGCCTTGATGTAGTTGTTCAACGCCGTCTTGCGGTCGATACCGTCGATGACACCGCGGTCGAGCATGTCCTCGACCGACTCGAACACCAGGTAGGGGTTGACGGCGGCCGCTCCGAAGCCGACCAGCGCTGCCATGTGGTGCACCTCGCGGGCATCTCCGGATTCGACCACCAGACCTACATGGGTGCGCGTCCGGTCACGCACCAGGTGGTGGTGCACCGCCGCGACGGACAGCAGCGACGGAATGGGTGCCATCTGCTCGTCGGACTCCCGGTCGGACAAGATGATGACCCGCGCGCCGTCGGCGATCGCCGCCGACGCCTGCTCGCGTACCTCGGTCAGTGCGGCAGCCAACCCGGCACCGCCCTCGGCGACCGGGTACAGACAGCGAATCACCTTGGACCGCATGCCGTGCGGACGCCCGTTGACTTTGTCGTCGGGGTTGAGATTGATCAGCTTGGCCAGCTCGTAGTTGCGCAGGATCGGCTGTTGCAACATGATCTGGTGACAGGAGTTTTCGTCCGGGTTGAGCAAGTCGCGCTCGCCGCCGGTGATGCCCTGCAGGCTGGTCACCACCTCCTCGCGGATCGCGTCCAGCGGCGGGTTGGTCACCTGGGCGAAGAGCTGGTGGAAGTAGTCGAACAGCATCCGCGTACACTGTGACAGCACCGCAACCGGAGTGTCGGTGCCCATCGAGCCGATCGGCTCGGCGCCGGTGCGGACCATCGGCGCCACCAACAGATTGAGTTCCTCGTAGGTGTAGCCGAAAGCCAACTGCCGCTTGACGACTCGGTGATGGGGCATTCGCGCGTAGTTGCCCGCCGGCAACTTGTCGAGCGGAACCAGTCCCTTGTCGAGCCACTCTCGATAGGGGTGCTCGGCAGCCAGCTCCGCTTTGATCTCCTCGTCGGAGACGATGCGGCCCTGCGCCGTGTCCACCAGGAACATCCGGCCGGGCTGCAGCCGCATCCGGCGGACCACCTTGGCGGGGTCCAGGTCGAGGACGCCGGCCTCAGAAGCCATCACCACCAAGCCGTCCGCGGTGACCCAGATCCGTGACGGGCGCAAGCCATTGCGGTCAAGCACCGCGCCGACGACGGTCCCGTCGGTGAACGTCATCGACGCAGGGCCGTCCCACGGCTCCATCAGCGACGCGTGATACTGATAAAAGGCGCGGCGCGCGGGGTCCATCGACTCGTGACGTTCCCAGGCCTCGGGGATCATCATCAACACAGAGTGGGCCAGGCTGCGCCCGCCCAGATGTAGCAGTTCGAGCACCTCGTCGAAGCGGGCGGTGTCGGAGGCGCCCGGGGTGCAGATCGGGAACAGCTTTTCGACGTCGTCTTCCGATCCGAAGATGTCGGTCTTGATCAACGCCTCGCGGGCCCGCATCCAGTTCTCGTTGCCGGTGACGGTGTTGATCTCCCCGTTATGGGCGATGCGCCGGAACGGATGCGCCAGCGGCCACGACGGGAAGGTGTTGGTGGAGAACCGGGAGTGCACGATACCCAGCGCGCTGGTCAGCCGATCGTCTTGCAGGTCGAGGTAAAACGCCTTGAGCTGCGGGGTGGTCAGCATGCCCTTGTAAATGAACGTCTGGCCCGACAGGCTTGGGAAGTAAACCGTTTCGCGACCAGGCCCGTCTTGGCCCGGACCCTTGGTACCGAGTTCGTGCTCGGCACGCTTGCGGATCACATAGGCGCGGCGCTCCAGCGTCATCCCGGAGGCCCCCGTCATGAACACCTGCCGGAACGTGGGCATCGCGTCGCGGGACAGCGCACCCAGCGACGAGTCGTCGGTGGGCACGTTTCGCCAGCCCAGCACCGTCAGGCCCTCGGCTTCGGCGATCTTTTCCACCGCCGCGCAGGCAGCCGCGGCGTCTTTGGACGACTGTGGCAAAAACGCGATACCGGTGGCGTAGCTGCCCGCGGCGGGCAGTTCGAAATCCACGACTTCCCGAAGGAATGCATCCGGGACCTGAATCAGGATGCCTGCGCCGTCACCACTGCGCGGCTCGGCGCCCTGAGCACCGCGGTGTTCGAGGTTGAGCAGCGCGGTGATCGCCTTGTCCACAATGTCGCGGCTACGACGGCCGTGCATATCGACGACCATGGCTACCCCGCACGAATCGTGCTCGAACGCGGGGTTGTATAACCCAACGCGCTTGGGCGTCATATGCACCTGACCCTTCACCAGAACGTTCCAGCGGCCCATATGAAGGCCGTTACGAGCGGCTCCGACGGGGCCGCACCCGGAAGTTGCGGGCTAAAGCCCCTTCGGTCTTGTCGATAGGCTGTCCCCCAGGTGGAGATGATCCGATTAGAGATTCGTCCGTGCAGCGCTGAACGGTGGCCTGGAACCGGTTTCGACAAGTCGTAAAACGATATGACAATACCCGCCTGACATGCCAACTTCGTTAAGTCTAGCTGGCAGCTGGCGGCGCCGTAAATTCGCTGCGGCCGGCGATCGACAGCATTGCGGCATGTCGTTTCGCGGCCGGCAATCTGCCCACCGCAGCGTCGCTCCCGGCGGACTGCTCGTCACATCAACCGCTTAAGCAAGTTTGCTGCGATCGCGACAAAGCGTGGCAGCAGCGCTGTCGATATCCCCCATCGGCGTGCTCAGCCGGTGGCCAAACGCGTCGCGCCAGCACCGGAGTAAGCTCCGCTAAGTTTGCACGATACTAATAAGAGTCTAATTGCGGCACGTGAGACGATACTGGACTGGCTCATCACCTGAGGAGCTCGCCGCGGACGGCGGCACGTGCGACGATCGATCGCCTGGCACCCGAGGAGCCCATGAACGAGCGCGACGAATTCCTGCGGGACCGTCTGCAGCCCTACCAGCCCAGCACCCCTGCTGCACGCCCGCCCGGTCCCTTCCCCAGAGATCCGCAGACCGCGCCGCCGGCTTTTCCCCCGGTTGCCCAGAGACCCGCCCCGACGCGTCTGCCGGCGCCGGCGCCTCCCCCACCGCGCCCACCGACGGCTCCCCCTCCCCCGCCGCGCCCGCCGGTGCCTCCGCAGCGATCCGCGGTGCCGCCCCAGCAGCCAACTCCTGCTGCCCCACCGCCGCCCGCGGTGTCGCCGCAGCAGGCAGCGCCTTTTGCCCCGCCTCCTTTTCCACCGCTGTCCCCGGTCCCGCCTCCGCCGGGTCCCTGGGCCGGCGCCGCCGTCGCCCCGGTCCCAGCATCTACGGCGGAACCCCCCGACCGCGGTTGGCGACGCATGCTGCGGCTGGCCACCTTTGCTCTTGTCAAGCTGGGTCCGTCGGCCACGCAACGCCAGGAGGCCGAGTTCGAAGCAGCCATTCGGACCGTCCTTCACGCCAACTACAAGGTCGGCGTACTGGGCAAGGGCGGCGTAGGAAAAACGTCGGTGGCCGCCTGTGTCGGATCGCTGTTTGCCGAACTCCGTCAGCAAGACCACGTTGTGGCGATCGACGCCGATACCGCCTTCGGCCGGCTGAGCAGCCGAATCGATCCGGGGTCGACTGCCTCGTTCTGGGAACTGACCTCCGACAAGAACCTGCGGTCCTTCACTGATGTGGTTGCACGAGTCGGCCGTAACTCCGCCGGCCTGCACGTGCTCGGCGGGGAACCGGCGTCCGGCCCACGCCGGGTGCTCGATCCTGCGATCTACCGGGAAGCCGCGCTACGACTGGATCGCCATTTCACGATCTCGGTCATCGACTGCGGCTCGACGATGGACTCACCGGTCACCCAGGAAGTCCTGCGCGATCTGGATGCGCTGATCGTGGTGTCCTCGCCGTGGGCGGATGGGGCGTCCGCCGCTGCCAGGACCATGGAATGGCTGGCAGATCAGGGCCGGGCGAGTTTGTTGCACAACACCATCGTGGTGCTCAACGATTCCGACGGGCACGCCGACAAACGCTCCCGGGAATTGCTGGCACGCGAGTTCATCGATCACGGGCAGCCGGTTGTCGAAGTGCCCTTCGATCCCCATCTACGGCCCGGTGGCGTCATCGACGTGAGCCGCGAAATGGCCCCCGCGACGCGGCGCAAGTTCCTGCAGGTCACGGCGACGATCGCGGGGTATTTCGCGGCGCGGCCTGACCGTACGCGGGACCGGCGGCCGGGTGGCGACAAGAGCTAAGGCTAAGCCTTCTCGGCGGCCCCCGCCCGCGCTGAAGGGTCCGCGACGGCCTCGATCTTGCCGACCAGGCAACCGCGGATTGTCAGCACAATGGCAGCGAAGAGCCGGCGGTCGGCGAAGGCCAACACCACCGGTTGCCCGGCGGGACCGCCGACCAGCGTCACTTCCGGGCCCAGGTAGCGCAGCAGGTTGGTGGCCACAGCGTGTGGCCCATGGTTGACCTGCGGAGGCGGTGCCGGGTCGGCGAGGATCGTCCCCACGCCCCAGACCGCCGGATCCAAGACGGCGGTCAATCCGGCAATATCGCCGTTGGCGCATGCGGTGATGAATTTCTCGGTGACGAGCCGGTGTTCGGCCGAGGCCACCTCGCTCAACTTCGGTTGTGCCGTACTGAATTTGGCCCGCCCGCGCCGCGCCAGCTGACGGCAGGTGCCCACGGGACGGCCCACGGTTTCGGCGATCGTGTCGAAAGGGACTCCGAACACGTCATGTAGCACAAAGGCCACCCGTTCACCGGGACTGAGCCTACGTAAGACTTCCAGCAATGCGGCACGGATCTCGTCGTCGAGGGTGACCCGGTCGGCTGGGTCCGGAAGGCGCGACGGACTGTGGGCCGGTTGCTCGTCGTCAAGAGCGGGGTCACAGGTGCGTTCGTAGCGGGCGCGGGCCGAACGCACCTGATCGAGGCAGAGTCGGCTCGCCACCACCGTCAGCCAGCCGCGGACATCGTCGATTCCATCTAGATCAGCACGTGACAGCCGCAGAAACGCTTCTTGCGCAACATCCTCCGCGTCGCCGACATCTCCCAACATCTGATACGCGAGATTGACCAGATACGGCCGGTGACGGTGCCAGGCCTCGGTGACCTGGTCGCTCGGTGACTGAGACTGGTTCATGAACCTTCGACGATCTGATGCGGCAAAAAGTTACGTGTTTGGCGTTGTAACTTTCCCATTTTCCGCGCCGTCCTTGGTGAAAGCACTTACCAGAACTCGCGGAAGGAAGTAACCCATGACGATCGTCGTAACCGGAGCGACCGGCAATGTCGGGCGGCCTCTCGTCGCCGACCTTGTCGCCGCAGGCACCCGAGTGCGGGCGATCACCCGCACACCGAAGGCCGCCGGGTTTAGTTCTCGCGTCGAGGTGGCGGGCTCGGCGGCCGACGCGCTATCGGGAGCGTCGACGGTATTCCTCAATTCCCGTGCGCTGGGCCCAGATCTTGCCAACGTGGTGGACCAGTGTGTGCGCGCCGGAGTCACCAAGCTGGTTGCGCTGTCGGCGATCAACGCCGACGACGACTTCTCGCGTCAGCCGTCGCGCTTTCGCGGCGACCGCAACAAGGAGGTCGAACGGCTCGCCATCGACTCCGGCCTGGCGTGGGTGAGCCTGCGGCCCACGGTCTTCGCAACGAATTTCGCCGGCATGTGGTCGGCGCAGATCCGCGGCGGCGATGTGGTGGCCGGGCCATACGCCGCGGCTTCGGCCGCACCGATCGTGGACAGCGACATCTCGGCGGTCGCGGCGCGCGCCTTGCTCACCGATGAGCTTGTCGGTCAACGGATCCCGCTGACCGGTCCGCAGGCGTTCACCAACGCAGAGCTGGTCGAGGTCATCGGCGCCATCCTGGGCCGCCCCCTGCAGTATCGGGAGATACCGACCGACGTGGTACGGCAACGGTTCATCGGTTTGGGTTTCACTGCTGAGTTCGCCGACGCCTATACCGCCATGCTCGCCGAGACACTGGACAGACCCGCCCTTGTCACCCACGACGTGGAGAAGGTCCTGGGCCGGCCGGCGACCCCGTTCGCACAGTGGGTGTCTCAGCACCGCGACGTATTCACCAGATCCAGATAGGAGACTGGCATGTCCGGACCACATCCGCCGCGCTACCTCAAACCGATGAACAAAGTCATGATGGCGGTGCAGCGGCTCGGAATACCGACCGGCCCCGCCATGGTGCTGACGGTGCCCGGCCGTAAGTCCGGTCGACCGCGCAGCACCCCGATGACGCCGTTTGCATTTCGGGGCGGCCTCTACGTGGTGGCGGGCTATCCGGGCGCTGACTGGGCGGCCAACGCCCGCGCTGCGGGCGCCGGCACGCTGAGCCGGGGCCGACGGTCACGGAAAGTCAGGGTTGTCGAACTGACCGCCGAGGAAGCACGCCCGGTGCTACGCGCGTTTCCTGCCGAGGTGCCCGTGGGTGTGGCGTTCGCGAAGCGCTCGGGAATGGTACGCAATGGAACGGCCGACGAATTCGAGGCACTGGCGGGCCGGATCGCCGTTTTCCGATTCGAGCCAACGACCTAAAGCGCCTTGGTCTGGTGAGAAAAGCGGTGATGCTTACGCTTCAAAGCACTATCGGCACATGCTTTTCCGCGCAGGCGTCGATCACCGCGGCGATCACGTCCTGGGTGCGCAGCGTCTGCAGGTCTGCGACGGTCACCGAACCCTTGTCACTGCGATGCTGGGCGGCCACCCGCGAGTCCCGCAGCCGCTCGGCGCGCTCAACCACGTTGCGCGCGAACCGCCCGTTCTGCATGATGTCGATGCCGTGCGTGCCGTCGGCGGCGTGGTATGCGCGCAACGTCGCACACACCGCGTTCAGCGCTTCGCCGGCGGCAGGTTCGAGAACGGTGGCACGCGGTTTGCCGTAGCGAACCGCGATTTCAACCAGCTCGTCGGGCGTGTACGACTCAAACCGCAATTTGCGGTTGAAGCGGCCCGCCAGACCCGGGTTGACAGTCAGAAATTCGTCGACCTCCTTCTCGTATCCCGCGCCGATGAAGCAGAAGTCGAATCGGTGCACTTCGAGCGCTACCAGCAGCTGGTTGACCGCCTCCATGCCGATCATGTCCGGCCGACCATCCTGGTGGCGCTCCACCAGGGAGTAGAACTCATCCATGAACAGGATGCGGCCCAGTGAGCGGTTGATTAGTTCATTGGTCTTCGGGCCCGACGCGCCGATGTGTTCGCCACAGAAGTCGGCCCGTTTCACTTCGATGATCTCGGGATGACGCACGATACCCAGGCCGGCGTAGATCTTTCCCAGCGCCTCCGCGGTAGTGGTCTTGCCGGTGCCCGGCGGTCCCACCAACAGCATGTGGTTGGTCTGATTGGCCACCGGCAGCCCGGCCTCCAGACGCAGCGCGCGGACCTCGATCTGGTCCTCCAATTCGGCGACCGCCCGTTTGACCTCGGCCAGCCCGACTTGGTTGTCAAGCAACGCACGACCCTCTTGCAAGAGAACACTGCGCCGCTCTTGGTTTTCCGCGTCCGCACGCTGCTGCTCCGATAGTTCGGTGGTCACGTCCCATTTGTCGGTACGGGTGCTGATGGCTTCCTCGTCGGTGACCACCAGCTGCAGCGTGGGATCGGCCAACGCTTGTTTGGCGGACTCGATCAGTACGCCGTTGATCGTCGTCTTCGACAACCAGATCTGCGCCTGGTGCTCCTCGCCGAGTTGGCGATACGCCATCCCGCGCACATAGGCCAGGTCGGCCGCGATCAACGGAAAGTCGCCTGCGTCGATTGCGGTGACGGCGGTGTCGTGGGGGTACCGCCCGCTTGCGGTGGAATTTCGGCGGCGCGACTCGGTCGGCCCCCCGTGTCCGGTGCGTACCTCGACGCGGTCGGTCCAGTCCAGCGCAACCCGCGCCTGACCGAGATGGGCCGCGGCATGGGCCGCCAGAGCGCACGTTGCCGCGGTGACCGCCGACATGATGATGGCTTGCGGCGGCAAGATGGCCGCCGCAACCGAGATCACGTCCGGCCAGCGCTGTGTGGCGAACATCAAATAAGTCTCGATGTACTGCTGCCACTGGTGGTTCTCCCACGTGTCCAGCAGAGATGAATCCGCCAGCAGCGCTTCGGCTTTCTCGTATTGGCGATCGTCGATGAGCGCACTTGCCAGCGCCAGACCGGCATGCGAGGCCTCGGTCACCGAAATCGATAGGTAAGGCCCGGCTTTGATTGGCGCCGACAAGCGTGCCCCGAGCCGGTTGGTCTCTCGATGCAGCCGGGCCCCGTACGTGTAGAGCTGCTGCACGGTCGACAACGTCTCGTCACCCGCAGCGATCCGCCCCAGCCAGGCGTCGGCAATCGACGGATCGATCTCCGTCGCCTCGGCAAACCGCGCCCCGGCCGCGGCCATATCGGTGTCGAGCAACGCCATCGCCTGATCGAAGAGTTTGCGTGCGGCCGCCGGAGTGGTGCTGCTGGTCATTGGCTGTCCACCGCTTGGAGATCGGGGCTTCGCAAAATCGTCGGTTCAGACGATACGTAGCGGTTCTCGGCGCGGAACAACTCGACCTCCACCGTGTGTACTTGACCGGCAGCCGTCACTTGCACCGTCGCCGGACCCGTCTGCGTGATCAGCACATTGGCAGTCCCCCGGTACGGCTCGCCTGGCTCGCCGACCGAGATGAGCGTGCTCGGGCGCGGCGCAGGCGTCAGGGTGCCGTCCACGACGCTGACCGTGGTGCCGGAGACCGGCTTGGGCTGATCCCTTACGGCGATATCCGGCATACGAACAGTGTTCCACCGCTGCATGTTTCGGGTGTGCACCGTGATGCGCTCGCCCGCTCCGGCCATTCGGATTACGAACCGTTTGGCCAATGCGTCCTCAGCGGCGATGTGTACTCGGCTGAACTCCCCCGCGTCGTCCAGAGGCAGCATCATTCGATTTCCGCCGGCGACCTTGCCAAGCAGCACACCCGACGGCCCGATGGGGATGAGGAGCGGACCGCGCAGCACCCCACGACGGATCCCGCGCAGCGACGGCAGCGGCCCGCACAGATTGGCCGCAACCGCCTGCGCCTGTTCACCGGGCAACGTGCGCAGCATCATGTTCAGCGGAGCCGTCGGCGGTTGGGCGCTACGCACTGTCACGGTGGCAGTGGCGGACCCGTCGCCGAAAAGCGTGATGTTCTGCATGATCCCGTCTGCGCGCGCCGACCAGGCTTGGGCCAGCTTCTCCGCGGTGATGTCGCCGGGCGGATACCAGTAGCTCGTCAACCAGCCGCTGTCACCGCGAACCGATCGCCAGCGCCTATTGAGCACCTGCAGCGCGGATCGGCCTAGTCGCCGCTCCATCTCGACGATGTCGGTGGCCGTCGCGACCTTCGCACGGATGCCCTGTTGGCGCATGGCCGCACAGATCCGCTGCGCAGCCGCCAGCGTCGCGGTGCCGACTGAGGTGCGCCCCCGCAGCGCCTCTGCGTTGTCGAGGGCTGAGATTCGCACAATGAGGTAGGTTTCTCGCTGACCGGCATAGGGTGGTGTGCCGATCAGCGTGTCGTACACGCGTGGGTAGTCACCCGTGCTGCGGCGTCGAGCCCCTGCACTGACCACGCTGAGCGAATCGACCTTCAGGCCAAGGCTCTGGCGCAGTAGTGGCACCAGATCGGTTATGTCGAAGGCGTTTTCGGTATACGTCGATGTCGACCCGGTGAACACGGTTGGCGTATGCGCTTTCCCGAGCAGTTGGACCGCGGCCACCGCGACGCCGTCGTGGTATCGTACCCCTCCGCCGGCTCGGTCATTGACCACCGTGAGAGGTTCAGTCCACCCGATCGGCCGACGGCGCCGGCACCACAGGTTGAGCCATGACCACAACGGCTGACCCCGCCAAGAGACCGCGCCACAGGCGACTCCAATCACCAAACCGGCTGCGGCAGCAACGTATCCATCGGCCCACCACCCCGCGAGAAGGGCAGCAAAGGTGCCAACGATAATCGTCAGCTTCGTCGCGGATGTCATCGTTCCCGCCGCGCCCGAACGACCAGGGAAACCACCGCGACGGCCGCCACAACGACACCGGCGAACACCAATGCCAGATCGCGGGCGCGGTGGTCCGGTGGCGGTGGCGGCGCGGCCGGCCTGACCACACGACTGGAAGCTGCCGGTGGAAGTCGGTCCCCCGCAGGCACATCGAACGTCAGCGCCGCCACCGGGTCGACCACACCGTAACCGACTTGATTGTCAACTCCGCGTGGCGGATTGTGCGCCGTCTGCAAAATCCGATTGATGACCTGGTGCGCAGATAGCGCCGGGTATTTAGCCCGCACCAATGCGGCCACCCCGCTGACGTAAGCCGCCGAGAAGCTGGTGCCCCAGATCGGCATGTTCTTCTCGCCCGGGTGGATCGGCGGGTAGGCATTCACCGGTCCTCCGGTCTCCGGGGACAATCCCATGATCCCGACGCCGGGTGCCGCAGCGGCCACCCAGGGCCCAGCCAGGCTCTTACTGATCGGTGCGCCCGTGTTGTCCACCGCCCCCACCGACAGCACGTAATCAGAGAACCAAGATGGCGACGACACCGTTTTGACTTGATGCCAGTCGCGGGGATCGGACGCGTCCAGCGGGTCAAACGACGGGTTTTGGGCGCAGCCGTCTTCGCTGTCATTGCCTGCCGCAGCGACGATCACCGCGTCCTTCACGGTGGCGGCATACCAGACAGCGGCGCCGATGGCGCCCTGATCCAGCGGGTCGGCCACCGACACGCACGCTGTCACACTGACATTAATCACCTTGGCGCCCATGTTCGCGGCG
>Ga0335081_10003448_pt1 | contig 24861 bp, 26 predicted proteins | sample Lox_Sample_35_FD_206713 | JGI IMG/M metagenome (GOLD analysis project Ga0335081, IMG submission 206713) | Soil microbial communities from Loxahatchee National Wildlife Refuge, Florida, United States - Lox_Sample_3.5 | ecosystem: Environmental > Terrestrial > Soil > Wetlands | place: USA...
GACCTCGGCCAGTTCTGACCTCCTCCCGCTAAGCGTTTTGACACGGCCAAGACCCATAGGCGACATCGGCGGCTCAAAATTGCTGCTTTGCAACGTGACCGTAAGCCCCATTCCGGCGCCCGGGAATCCTTGCTGTAATTGCCCGCAGGCAACAGTCGGCGCAGTCCGGAGCCTTGGGGGAGCTGATGCGACGACGCAAGTTTCTCAAAGTTATTGGCGGGTTTGCCGCCGCTTGGCCGATGACGGCGCGTGCGCAGCAGCCGCCAATGAAGCGCATTGGCGCGCTTACCAATTTTTCGGCGGATGATCCAGAAGGACAAACACGCATTGGAGCCTTCCTGCAAGGGCTACAAGAGGCCGGTTGGGCCATCGGGCGCAACGTGCGAGTTGACTATCGTTGGGCTGGAGGGATCGAGCTCCTGCCCAAATACGCTGCGGAATTGGTAGCTCTAAAACCGGATGTGGTGCTTGCAAACGGCAACATCAGCGTTGAGGCGGTTCGGGGATTGAACCGGACCCTGCCGATCGTTTTCGTCGCCGCCACTGATCCGATTGGGGCAGGATTTGTCGAAAGTCTCGCAAGACCAGGCGGCGACAGCACCGGATTTTACTCCGGTGATTTCGGCATGAGCGCAAAGTGGCTGGAGTTGCTCAAGGACATCGCGCCCCGCGTAACGCGCGTAGCGGTTCTTCAGGACCCTGCAGCCGAAACCACAGGGATGGCACAATTTGCAGCAATCCAAAGTGTGGCCCCTTCACTCGGCATCGAATTGAGCCCACTATTCCTGCGAGATGCCGACCAACTCGGCCGCGCGATCAAAGCGTTCGCCAAGGGGCCGAACAGTGGTTTGATTGTAACGAGAACCGGAGCGCCGATTACAAATCGGGACTTGATCATAAAGCTTACTGCCGAAAACCGCCTGCCAACAATTTATCCACTGAAGCTCTTTGTGGCCGCTGGCGGACTTGCATCATATGGTCCCGATATCGTGGACCAATACCGTAGCGCGGCTGGTTACGTCGATCGCATCCTGAAGGGGGAGAAGCCGCGCGACCTGCCGGTGCAAGGGCCGACAAAGTTTGAACTGGTAATCAATCTTAAGACTGCAAGGACGCTAGCGCTCGATATACGGCCAACACTGCTTGCTCGCGCCAGCGAGGTAATTGAATGAAGCGGCGCGGATTCATCACACTTGTTGGCGGCGCTGTGGCCGCCTGGCCGCTCACAGTGCGTGCGCAGCAGGTCGGAGGTGTTCGACGGATCGGTGTGCTTATCGGGGTTTCCGTGTCCAATTTGGACGCCCAACAGCGTTACGCAGTCTTCCTAGCAAAGTTGCGGGAACTTGGTTGGATTGACGGCCACAATGTGCATATCGAAATTCGCTGGGGTGGAGGCAAGGCCGCGGACGTGCGGACGTACGCGGCGGAATTAGTCGCTCTTGCACCCGACATCATTCTCGCCGTCGGCAGTATCAGCGTGCAGGCACTACTCCAGGCCACGCGCACCATACCCATCGTCTTCACCATTGTGCCCGATCCCGTTGGTGCCGGGTTCGTCGCCAGTCTATCGGAGCCCGGAGGCAACGCGACGGGGTTCATGATGTTTGAATATAGTCTTGCCGCGAAATGGCCAGAGCTACTCAAAGAAATTGCGCCGTCTGTTACACGCGCAGGAGTTCTTCGAGACGAGCGTCTAGCAGCGGGGATCGGTCAGTTTGCGGTAATCGAGTCGGTGTCTCAGTCGGTCGGCGTTGAGGTCGTTCCAATCAGTGTGGAAAGCGCAACCGAAATCGAGCGAACAATAGCCACCTTCGCACGCACTCCAAACCGCGGACTAATTGTGACGGCTGGTCCAAGAGGAGAAGATGCACGCGGTCTGATCGTCATGCTTGCTGCACAATATAAATTGCCGACGGTTTACCTGGAGCGCACCTTTGTGACCGCCGGTGGTTTAGTTTCGTACGGTCCTAATTTTGCCGACGAAGAGCGACGCGCCGCAAGTTACGTTGATCGCATTCTGAAAGGCGAGAAGCCTTCCGATTTACCTGTACAAGCGCCGACCAAGTACGAATTGGTCCTCAATTTAAAGACCGCCAAGACGCTCGGACTCAACGTGCCGCAGAGTGTTCTCAGTCGTGCCGACGAGGTGATCGAATGAAGCGACGCGAGTTCATTGCTGTTATCGGTGGTGCAGCAGCAGCGTGGCCGCTTCTGGCGCGTGCGCAGTCCGTGCGCCGTGTCGGTTTTCTGAGCTTGGGTCAGCCAACCGACGCCTTCGGTAAGGCAATCATGGGCGCCTTTGCCGAACAGCTTGCCGCTCTCGGCTGGAAGGACGGCGTCAACCTGTACATCGATTGGCGCTGGTACGGCGCCGATCCCGCGCAAGCCGAACGGCAGGCGGCAGAACTGATCGCCGCCAAGCCAGATGTGCTCGTCGCCAGCGGCAACCCCGCCGTCGAGAAGATGCGGCGGCAGGCGCAATCGATCCCAATCGTGTTCGCGCTGGTGAGCGACCCCGCCGGAATGGGCTATGTCGCGACATTGGCGCATCCCGGCGGCAGCATCACCGGCTTCATGAGCTACGATCCCCCGATTTACACAAAGCAGATGCAAATGCTGACCGAGATCACGCCGGCGGCTAAAACCGTAGCGGTCATGTATAGTCCAGATACAGCGACCTATGCGACCCAAATGGTGCGAGCAATGGAAGACGCCGCCAAATCAATCGGCGTCGTAGTGCGTGACGCACCCTGTCATAACGACGCTGATATCGAGGCAGCCATCGCCGCGTTGGCGCAAGCGGGCAATGGCGGCCTGCTTACGCTTGGCGACGTCTTCAACCAGGTGCATCGCGATACGATCGCGACGCTGGCGCTGAAATACAAAGTACCGACGGTGGTCAACACCCGTCAAATGCTCGAAAGCGGCGGGCTTTTTGCCTACATCATCGACATCCCGAACCTGTTTCGCCACTCCGCGACTTACGTCGACCGCATCCTTAAAGGCGAAAAGCCTGCTGACCTGCCGGTGCAGGCGCCGACCAAATTCGCGCTGATGATCAATCTCAAGACTGCCAAAGCGCTCGGCGTCACGATTGCTCCGGCCCTCCTTAACAATGCCGATGAGGTGATTGAATAGAGCGCATTGCTGCGCTTGCTCAGGTCCGCTTTTGGCCCGTCGCGTCATTTCGCGCAGCGCAGCAGGCGGTCGGTTTCGGGGGTAGAAGCGGACATCAACCAAGACGCACATGGTGATCTTGCGCGAAGCCAAGCCGCATTTAGTAATCTGAGGCACCAATCCATTGCCGGAGGATTTTGTGGGCGTGGCCAACGAGAAAAGCACGCTGCCAAGCTGGAAGGCCGTCAAGGCCGCACTTCAATCCTTCGATCGCGCCGGCCTCCTGGGGTTGGTCCAGGACCTCTATGCGGTAGACAAGGACAACCAGGCGTTCCTGCATGCCCGCTTGGGCCTGGGTTCCGACCAGCTTGCTCCCTACAAGGCGATTATCTCGCGCTGGATTTGTCCTGACTTGATGCGAAACCAGTTTGTGTCAATATCAAAAGCCAAGAAGGCGATCGCGGATTACAAAAAGGCGATTGGGCAGCCGGCCGGGCTGGCCGAGTTGTCGATCTTCTATTGCGAAGAGGCGTTGAGTTTTGTCGAAGCCTGCGGCTACGAAGATGAGCGCTACTTTGTTGCGCTGATCCACATGTATGACCGGGCCGTGCAACGTGTCCTGGATTTGCCGTCAACCGAGCGACACGCCTACGCTGGAAGTCTCGGAAGACTGAGGTCACGTGCAAAGTGGGTCGGCTGGGGCGTAGATGATGAATTCAACAACATTTGGTATGAGGGCGGCCTCGGCGATTGACCTTGTCGTTTCCACGTCGGGCGCGGGATGAGCAAAATGCGCCGGCATCGACCTCGCGATCCTTCGCCTTCAGTTGCCGAGCCGCGCCGGCCGCTACTGCTTTGGGCTTATTCTTTTGTGCGGGCTGTGCAGCTCTGTCCGGGAGTGCGGCGCATTGGTCTTTTGGGCTCCATAATAACCGCTAAGGCGATCCCCAAGGATGTCGATCTTCTTGTCACGATTGACCGGATGATGGATTTGAGGCAGCTGGCACGTGCCGGCCGGCGCCTTCAGGGGTCAGCTCAGACTATTAACCTCGGGGCCGACATCTTCCTCGCGGATACTACCGGGAACTACCTTGGTCGTATCTGCCATTATCGCGAATGCCATCCACGCGCTGCCTGCCGTGCGCAGCATTGCGGGGTTAGAGCGCACCTGAACGATGATCTACACGTCGTGACGCTGGCGAATGATACAGTTGCCTCGCCGCCCGTTGAGCTCTGGCCGAAAGTTGTTCGGCGCGCCACGGTACCTGCGGATGTCGAGGAGATATTGCTGACCAAGCTGGAGCGGGATCAGTAACGGTCTAACGACTGAACATTCTTATCCGCCTCGGTGAAGTACGAAGCGCCGCCCTTTGGCGGCCTGTAATCTGAGCTGATCGTAACGACGTCGAGAACGCTCGCGTCACAGCATTTTGCGATTTGGTAGTGTTTGGCGGCGGCCTGGTCGCTAGTCGGGCTTCACGCACCGGATCGTATCCTGACTACCAGCGGCGGATTGCGAGCCCGCGCAACCAATGCGGCCATTTATGATCAGAGTACCGAGAACGTAGAGCGATCAATCTGCACGGATTTTGCACGACTCGCTGCTCCATGTTCGTGCAACGTTCCTTCATGAACCGACAGATCGAATGATCAGAATTTTTTCTATGAGTGCAGACTTGTTAGGCTTTTTTCTGAGGGCGCTGTAGGGATTGAACCTACGACCACTCCTGTGTGAAGGGAACGCTTTCCGGTGAGCTGAGTGGGGGCCTTTCACGCCATGCGGCGGAACCGTACCGTCGGCTTGGTGCTACGCCGGATCAGGTAGCGAGTGGCGTCGGCGAGGTGGTCTTCGACGCGGTCAGGGATGTCCTCGGGATTGCCGTCAAGGTCACGGGGCAGCACTGGCACGGTCTGGATCCAGTGCGTGCAGTTCTGGGTGACGAACAGCCCGGGATTCTCGCGGCCGCCGCTCTTGGTAGGGATGGTGGCGAGCAGCATGCCGCGCAGCGCCTGCCAGCCCTGCACGCGGCTTCCGGGTGATTTGTCGGCGGGCTCCCATTGCACGCCCGGCTGGCGGACGCGGCCGATCATGACCGCTTCGGCAAACTCGTCGGCCATGCTGTCGGCAAGGCCGGTGGCGCTGCCCGGCTTGGGATTGAAGATCATGTTGTCGGCGACGCCGGTGCGCACGCGGCGGATCCAGCGTCCGGTCAGCGGATCCTGGTAGCGCAATCGGCTGTCGATTTCCTTGGCGATGCCGGCGCGCTTGATCTGGTCGATCGACCAACGCACGCCGATGTCGGGCTGGTTGGGGTGACAGCCGTAGAGCTCGTCGAAAATCAGGTAATCGCCGCGGACGAAGCGCAGCTCACGACCGCCGGGAAGGATGATCGAGGAGCCGTCGCTGATCGCCGCCCAAATCCAGGCGAACGGTTTCGAATCGCCCCAGTCGAACGCGGCCGTGATGCGCCACGACGGCGGGATCAGGTCCGGCGGGATCGGCGGCAGCACGCAATGCTTCGAGGCCTCGGGCCAGTCGCCGTCGAACATGCCGCCCGACGAAATCGTCCACGACCCTTTGGTCCAGGCCTCGAGCTGACCGGGACGGATCGCCGAGGCGATGATGTTGGCAAGGTAGTCCGGCTGCGTGGTGAGCAGGAGTTGGTTTTCGGCAAGCGTCGAGTAGATGGCGCGGCGCGGCAAACCGTGTTCGTCTTCGACGCGCGGGCCGACGGTGATGCCGTTGGGGTCGATGGTCTTGAAGCGGCGACGCACCCAATTGTGGCCGGGGCCATCGGGGTTGGTCGTGGCACGCACCCGCATCGGAATGTTCGGTATCGGCGACCGCAGACAGGCCAACATCTGCTTGTACGGCTGGTCGTTTTTGTACTGGGTCAGCTCCTCGAAGCCGATCCACGTGAACGATTGGCCGATATAGGTGCGGTAGTCCGACGTTTCGTCGAAATAAGCGAGTTTCAGCGTCTCGCCGGTCGGCCACGACCATACGTTTTGATTTTGGTTGAAGCGCGCATTCGGCCAGATCCGCGGGATCACCTTGGCGCAGAGCGACTTGATTTCCGGAAAGCCCGTCATCGACTGGCGGATCAGGATGCCCTTCCATTCGGCGCCGAAGCCCGCGCCGACTTCGGCAAAGAAGTCGGTCAACAGCGTCAGTGTCTTGCCGGTGCCGCGAGGGCCGGCGAGCAACACCTCACGCTCCGGCGCGGCGAGGAAGGCTTCCTGAGAGCCGGGCTGCGCCACCAGCGCGACTTCACGGCAAGTGCCAACTTCATCGGTCTCGATGAAGGGAACATACTCGTTGTCGCGCAACTGGAAATGATGCACATGGACTCGCATTTCAAAATCTCGCTTTTTTTCCACTTTCTATTTTTCAGGGTCGGCACTTTTTCCCGTTTTTATTTTTTCGGGGATCGAGGTCATTGCTTTGACGGCAGAGCTGTGAGCGTCCCCATGACCGTTTACCAAGCCCCCTCCCCGTTCAGACCTACCCCGTAGCTCGTTAACCATGCCGCCTCGCGGCTTCTCTCGCCCGTTAACCTTCCTGAGCGCTGATTTCCGCTCGTGTTTAGCAATCGGCTCTGCACCAAGTCCTGACGCCCCCGCCGCGTCGCCAGTCGGAACAAGACCTGAACTTTTAACCAACAGCCCTTCGTTGCGATGCCGATCTTAATGAAAGGATCGCGGTTCACTTCTACGGCGCGATTCGTTCACCAAAAAAACCCGCATGACATGCTGTGAACAAATGCGAACGCACATCAATCGCGTAATACGAATTATGTCACAGATGAACGCCGCCGGTTTATTCGAATAAAATTGTATCGACCGTGACCGATCGAGAAGAAAAGCTGTCGACATTCGCCCCACCGTCAGTGATTGGTCTCCTCCCGGTCACATGCTGCCAACCGAATCTGCGTCGGCGAGCTTCACAAGAAACCTGTTGCAGTAGCCTTGCCTGACTAGGAATTGCGCAGTGGTAACACGATGCGGAATTCCAGCCGCAGTGTAGGCGCGATCAAGCTCTGAGCCTTCGACGATGACGATGTCGGGCTGCGGCGGCAGTAGCCGCCCGTCGGCGTCATAAAAGAGGGTGCCCTCAACCAGGCGCTTGCCACCGAATTGCCGTTCGTAGTCCTCAACGCTTGCCGGGCGGGTCGCGACCGCCAGAACGTTGGTCGGCGGTTTAACCTGTTCGGGCGTCTCGGCGAGCATGGCGAAGTCGGCCTCGGCGATCGGCTTCGGCGCCGCCGCCGGCGCGCCGAGTCTCACTACACCGCCGACGGTCACTTCGTGCTGCACGCGCTCGCCATAGACTTCAGGCAACAGCGCCGAGACCGCTTTGATCAGAAGCTGCGGGTTGGGCGGCACGTCCCGGTAGGCTTGCAGCAGCTCGCCGTCAGGCCCGCGCTTGTACACGTCGGTAATGGGACGGTCGCCGTGAAGCTCCTGCCACTTCTTGGGGTCGAGCGCGTCGGCCGCGAGCTGAGGATCGACCTGCCAGATCGGCTCGCCGCCCTGCCGGAACAGAAATTCCTTGGTGCCATTGATGGCAAGGTCGCGCAGCCGTTCGTCGATGCGCAGGATCGAAAGCTTGCGGGCGAGGATGAGGTGGCGGTGCCAGTACGAGGCCTGATCCATCCATAGCACCCAAAACGGCGAGGCATCTTTCAGATTAGCCTGCTCGTCGCGCGCCGAGGCGGCGCGCCAGTTGAAGATCGTCACTGGACTGATCTTGAAGTCGCGCGCGGTCGCCTTGATCTCGCAATGGGGATGCGTGACCAAGCGGTTGAGGATCGCCACCAACAGATCCGGTGTGTGCTTCTGCGCGGGCATCGTGGTTACTCGCATCACTAAAATTGCCGATACCGGACAGACCGAACCACGACCGCACGAGGGTCGTGATTAAATAGAAAGACGCGTAAACCGAAATGCGGGTGCTTTCGCGCCCACGTCCGGTCGATCTGCTGAAGGGGGATAGGTATTTATACGCAGAAAACGGCCGAAAAGTCAAGGTTTTTGAGCTCAAAGCGAATTCAAACGCATAAAAACGGACCATGGGAGTCGGCACCCAAGGCCCTCTGACCGACCCGAAATCAGTCACATCAGTAAGATCAGTGATCTCCCTCTTATTACCCGTCTTGTCCCTATTCGAGTTTTCATAAAGGATAGAGAGAGAAGGGCAAGGGCGAAAAGGGGGTAATAATAGGCCACTCACTGACGTGACTGATGTGACTGACCCGCCCGCTGTCGCATGGCCGCGCTGGCCGCCCGTGCCCGATCGCTCTCTTGCAGCCGCGCACGGCACCGCCTTGCCCCTCGAGCCGAGCTTGACCTAATCCCCCAGTGTCTTAGTGCCAGCGCCCGCGTTGATGTTACTGCGGCCGGGCAAAATACCGCGCAAGCGGCTGTGGCGCTCGAGCTAGGGTTTCTTTCGCCTTGGCGACGCCTTTCTCCACCGTCTAGCGCATTGTCCCCGAGGTGGCAGAACGGCTTGGTTGGGCCGCCCTCACCTTGGCTTCCATGCCAGAAACGCGTAGCCATAGACGGCAAATAACCGCGCCTTGTCCTCACCACCGGCACCCTTAAAGGTATCGATTGGCGGGCCAATCTTGATCTCTACGAAGCCGGTGTCTTCCAACATTCGTTGCCAGGCTGCACACGGCAGACCACCGGCAATTCAAGCCGTCCAAAGATCGATATTGCGGATTGCCGCTTCGGGCACGGGTTTGCCATTGGCGATGTCGGCAAATTGTAACCGTCCGCCCGGACGCAAGACCCGGAAGATCTCGGAGAACGTCGCTTTCTTATCGGCGCAGAGATTGATAACGCCATTGCTGATGACGACGTCCGCCCAACCGTCATCGACGGGCAGTTGCTCGGCCAATCCTTCGCGAAACTCGACGTTCGTCAGTCCCAGCATTTTTGTTGTCGAGCGCGACTTGGCGAGCATCTCTTCCGTCATGTCGACGCCGACGACTCTGCCGGCGGCGCCAACCTGATGGACCGCGACAAAAGAGTCGAAGCCGGCACCTGATCCGACGTCGACCACGCGCTCGCCAGGCGCCAGAGGCCGCAGCGAGAGAGGATTGGCAACGCCGGCGAACGACTCCACCGCTGCGTCGGGCAGCGATGCGACAAAGGCTTCGTCATAGCCAAGATGCTTTGCGAGATAGCGACCGGTATGGAAGTGATGGGCACCGTGCGGGTCGATCGCTACTTCACGATACTTATTCTTGACTTCCTCACGTAGGGCATTGGCGTCGACGGCGAGATCGCTTGGAGATGCAATGCTCATAGTTACCTCCTCACTGCAAGGGGTGGCGGTTAGCCGCCACCAACCATGATTGGCAAACCAGCCGCGCGCCACTCCGGCAATCCGTCGACCAGCCGGCGCGCCTTGAAGCCGCGCGCGCGCAATGCGGCCACCGCCTCGAACGACAGCACGCAATAGGGACCGCGGCAGTACGCGACGACCTCTTTCTTTCGATCGAGCTCAGAAAGCCGCGTCTCCAACAGGCGCAGCGGAATGTTCACTGCATGAGGCAAATGGCCGAGCGCGAATTCGTCCTCGGGTCGTACGTCGAGAATCGTCACCGCGCCCGAGCGTGACCGCTGCAACAGCTCCTTGCGCGACACCGGCTCCAGGCTGTCGCGGTCGTGGAAATAACTCTCCAGCACGCGCCCGACTTCAGCGACGTTACGCTCGGCGATGCGATGCAGCGCCGCTACCAGATCGAGGACCGCGTCGTCGGCCAGCCGGTAATAGACGAATTTGCCGTCACGCCTTGCCGTCACCAAGCCGGCGCGGCGCAGGTGCTGCAGATGCTGCGAGGCATTGGCGACCGACAATCCGGTGCGTTGCGCCAAAATCTCGACGTTGCGTTCGCCCTGCGCGACCTGCTCCAAAAGCTCAAGGCGGTGGGCATGGCCTAGCGTCTTTGCCACCGCGGCAAATTCGACGAACAGCGCCTGTTTGGGATTCTGTCGCTTCATGGATGTCATTAAATCATTAAATTTATTACTTGAATGAATCCCCTCGCTTTGTCAACCTGCTATCCGAAGCGGGGGAAACGCAAAGGTGCCCCATGATCCTGCGCCAATACCTGCACACCGATCCGGTCGCGGCCTCCTATCTCTTTGGCTGCGGTGGCCATAGCGCCGCGGCCGTCGTCGACCCCGTCGGCGACCTTGCGCCGTACCTTAAGGACGCCGCCGCTACCGGCATGCGCATTCGTTACGTCATCGACACCCATTTGCATGCCGACCACATCTCGGCGGGCCGAGCACTGGCCGAGGCTGCCGGCGCACCGTACGTGCTGTTCGAACAAGCGAACGCGAGCTTTCCGTTTCGCGGCGTGCACGACGGCGATGTGCTCAAGCTCGGCAATGTCGCCATCAAGGTTTTGCACACGCCCGGCCACACACCTGAGCATATTTCACTGCTCGTGACCGACCGGACCCGCGCCGACGAGCCGTGGTTCGTGCTCACCGGGCACACACTCATGGTCGGTGATCTCGGCCGCACCGAACTCGCGACCAAACCGGAACAAGGCGCGCGCGCCTTGTTCGCGAGCGCGCAGCGCTTGAAGGCGCTGCCGGATTATCTTGAAGTCCTGCCGGGAGCCTATTCGGGATCGGTCTGCGGGCGCAGCCTGAGCGGCAACCCTACATCGACCATCGGATTCGAGAAGCGCTTCAACAAGGCCTTTCGCATCGCCGACGAAGCCGAATTCGTCCGCACCATGCTCGCCGATATTCCACCGCCGCCTCCGCAGGCCGCGGAGCTGCGCGCCATCAATTCCGGACGGATGGCGGCGGCGGAATGAGCGGGCTCGGCGCCAATCCTTTGGCGCCGTCCGGCGCCGGCGTTACGCTCGGGCTGCGCGCCAACTGGCAGCAGTTCTCACTGCTCGTGTTGATCAACGCCTTCGTCGGCGGCATGGTCGGGCTGCAGACCACGGTGGTGCCGCTGATCGGCGCCCAGCAATTCAAGATCGCGTCGACCACCGCCATCCTCTCCTTCATCGTCAGCTTCGGCGTCATCAAGGCCGTCGCCAATCTCGTCTCCGGGCATTTCGCCGATATCTACGGCCGCAAGCAAATGCTGGTGCTGGGCTGGCTGGTCGGCTTGCCGGTGCCGTTCATGATCGCCTGGGCGCCCAACTGGAGCTGGATCGTCGCCGCCAACGCGCTACTGGGCGTCAATCAGGGCTTTGCCTGGTCGATGACCGTGATCATGAAGGTCGATCTGGTCGGCCCGAAATCGCGCGGGCTCGCGGTCGGCTTGAACGAATTCGCCGGCTATCTCGCCGTCGGCGTCACCTCGTTCCTCGCCGGCTTCATCGCGCAACACTATGGCTTGCGGCCGCAACCGTTCTATCTCGGCGTCGCTTACGCGGTGCTCGGCCTCGTCCTCTCAGCGCTCCTGGTGCGCGATACGCGGGCGCATGTCGGCCACGAAATCTCGCAGCATCATGGGGCGGCCGGCCAAGACATCGGCTTCTGGGACGTGTTTCGGCGCGCCTCCTTCGCCGACCGCAATCTGTTCGCGGCTTCGCAGGCCGGATTGGTCAACAACCTGAACTTCGGCATGAGCTGGGGCATTTTCCCGCTGTTCTTTTCAAGTTTCGGTCTTGCCGTGCAGCGCATCGGCATTCTCAATGCGATCTATCCCGGCGTGTGGGGCGTGCTGCAGACCGTCACCGGCCCGTTGAGCGATCGGTGGGGCCGCAAAGGCTTGATCGTGACCGGGATGTGGGTGCAGGGCGGCGGCCTGTTCCTGATGGGCGCCACCGCGAGCTTCGCGTGGTGGGCCTTGGCCTCGACGCTGCTCGGGCTCGGCACCGCGATGGTCTATCCGACGCTGATCGCCGCCGTCTCCGACGCCTCCCATCCGTCCTGGCGGGCGCGTTCGCTCAGCGTCTATCGCTTCTGGCGCGACCTCGGCTACGCCGTCGGCGCGCTCTCGGCCGGAACAATCGCGGACTCACTGGGACTATCATGGGCAATTACGCTCGTTGCCGCGCTGTCATTTATGTCCGGCGCCGTCGTCGCCCTCTTGATGCGCGAACAACACAAAGGACCCGCATGAAGGTCCTTTTCATTCTCAACGATCCGCGTATGGCCCCTCCGCGCAACTCGGTGGAGCCGATTCAGCCTTGTCGGGTCACGCTCAAAGGGTAAGGGCGGAAAGCGGGTAACAATAGGCCCATCAATAACGTGACTGATGTGACTGACCCGCCCGCTGTCGCATGGCCGCGCTGGCAAGCTGATCCGCTCGGGCCTGCTCTTCTTGTTGCAGCCGGTGGACCGCGGACAGCCGTTCCTCGACGTCCTTGATGTCGGACCGCACGTAGACAGACTCGCGCTTGCCGCCGACGAGCCACAGCCCGTCTTCGGCCTCCAGATTGCGGACAACGTTGTAGCCCACCCGATCCAGCTTGTGAGGTAGCGCGCGCCGGTTCTTGCGGTCATCGAGCCACTTGTGTAGCTCGAGATTCGTCCGGGCAGCTTCCCGCTTGAGGATCGTTGGCGTCACGGCTGCCGGCCGCTCGATTTCACCTCCTATCCCTTTCATGTCACCGATAGCGTCAAGGAGATCCGCCAACTCGCCGCTCTCGGGGGCCATATTGGCATTGACAATGGCGTGCCATGCCACGGTCCGGGGCGGCGGCGCTTTGGGATCGAAGTCGCTGACGTCGAGGGTCGCTAGGTACCGTGCGGCGTGCTCGAGACCGCCGTCCCCGTACCAGTTCCACAGATCATGCCAGTACTGTTCGGTGAAATCCTCCGGCCGACGCTCGGACCAAGCGACGAAATATCGACGATCTTCCGCCGGCAGGTAGAGGCCGTCCGTTAGGTGGTTGGTGGTGATAATCGGTCCAACCAAATTGAAAATCGGATGCTGTTTGATCCACAGGTCTCTGATCATCAGAGTCTCGGGCGGCGATGCAAACCAATCTTTGGTCCGCTCATAGAAATGAAACCGCTTGTCGCCAAGATCGTGCGCCTCATTGATCCGCAGAATCACGGATTCGAGGAACGAGTTCTCATTGGCGAATTTCTCATAGGCCCGGGTCGCCGGGACGTCGGCAAAATTCCATTCGCCGACGGCACGCCTCGCCGGCGCAAGGTAGCTGTCCTTGCCGATCCCCTGCTTTGGAGACCCGATCACCAAGCCGTGGTTGATCTTGTCGTGGGGAGCTTGAACCCGGTAGGCGAGCCACCGCTCGATGTGTTGGTGATACTCGCCCCAGATCAACTCGCCATGCTTGCGCCACGGCCCGGCCTTGTCCGCGTCGCCCCCGATCGGGTTCGGCGGCAGATACAGGTTGAAGGTGTTGGCGCCCTTCTTTTCAACCCATCCACCCTTTTGGATCAGAAGGTTTTTGATGATGGTGGGTTTCCCCGGCGCCCATGTCACCGCGTGGGTCGGCTTGTTGATGTCGAGATTGTTTGCGGCACCCCTGCCCAGGATCGAATTGATCGTTTCCGCGGGCCACAGCTCGCGCTGCGGCAGGTACCAATACTTGCGCTGCGGCAGGAACGCATAATAGTCGTCAAAGCTTGCGGTGCGCGGCGGCGGCTGTGGTTTCTTGGCCTTGCCGCCCGAGCCGCCCTTACTCGCGTCGGCGCCGTGATCCTTCGGCGTCGGCCCGCCCGCGCAGCCGGAAGCGTCGTCGTCGCGCCCCTCAGCCCGATCAGCCGCCGCCTTGATCTCTTCCTTGGTCATCGGTCGGGATCTCATGGCCGTGGTTCCTTCGGTTTGAGGAGCGGAGGCACCGTGGTGTCGGCAAGCTCCTGGGCGCGTCGACGCGCTTTGCGGGCACGTTCAACTTGTGCCCACTTTGCGTCTTCGGGAGTCAGAATTTCGGGTAGGTCGTCAGCGAAGTCGTGCAGTGCCGTGCCTTCGCCCGGCGCCCGCTGCCTGCAGTACCGGTAACCATTCGCCACCTTGACGAACAAATTGTCTTTGTCGTTGCAGTCGCCGAGCTGCCAGGGCGGCAGGCACTTCGAATTGTAATGCTCGGCGACAAGTTCGCAGGCCACAGCAAGTGAGATACCCATGTCTTTCAGAACGGGTACGACCTTCCGAACCAAGGTGTCGTCACCGCCCCGCCCTTCGATCGACGGAGGCGCGTCTTCCCGCAACCAATGGACCGCCCAAGCGATGTGGCCGGGCAGATCGAGTTCGACAACCGGCGCCTGATCAACCGGCGCGCCGCAGGTCGTCTTTTTCGCCACCTCATAGAACCACGCGGGCGCGGCAGCGATCGGTCGTTTTTTGGCGACATGATAGCCGGTGCCGTCGGCGCGCACGCAACCCGGCACGATGACGTATTGCGCAAAGTCGATGTCGGGGTGACTCGTCCCTGCCCGACCGACGGCAAACAGCGGCGCACCTGCGTACCACAGATGCCGACCGCCCGTCGGTGAGCAACTCTCGAAAGTGTCGGGCCAGCCGTAGTGGAGGTCCAAAATGTCAAACGTCTGAGCGCCGCGCTTGCCCGCCTTGGTGTCGATGTCGGCAAACACCAACCGCGAGAGTGCAGGCGCTATTCCGAACCACGGAGGATTGCCCGTCCGCCGTTGCCAAAACTCGGCCCAGTCGCGGACTTGCGCTGGATCGTTGCTGGCGCGATTGAGATAGTCCTTCAATAGCGGCTGCGTCTTATCGTCGTAGAGAACCGGGAACACGTACGTCCCGGGACGCCACGCGAGAAGGCCAAGCGCGTAATGAACCGGAGGCTTCATGACACGTCTGTCCTGAACTGGGACGGCCCGCCGGCGGCGCACCACGCATCCACATCGCTGCGCTTGAAGCGGCGCGCGTTACGCGAAAACAGGACCGACGGCGGAGCAATGCCGCGCTTCACGAAGTCTGACAGCTGCTGCTCGCTGTAGCCGCAATAGACCGCTGTCTCCTGCAGCGACAACCATTCGGGCTGCACGATAGGGCGACGTCGGAGTTCGGCGACGAGAAGATCAACGGTCTTGGCGGCGCACTCGCGCAGTAAGATCGCGGTCGGCGTGTCATCGCCAATGGGTGGAGTGTTGGTACGCATACCGGCATCCTCGAACGAGGCGTGCCGGCAGCGTGAGGATCAAGTCATACACGGCGGCAGCCCTGAAACATCAATGAGACACGCGCCATCGGCCCGCCCATGCGGGTGATCAGGTGTCGATGTCTCGATTCAGGACTGGCCGGGCCCCATGGACCGGTTGCGGGTCACCCCGCTAATCGCAAAGCCGAAGGACTTGGACCTTCAACGGCGTCCCACCACCCATGTGGCACGACGCGGCATGCGGCTCGGCGCCTTAAGTCTGGACGCGATATAGCAATCTTGGATGTGCACCGCAAGTCCGGTTCGGATTTGAGCCAGCTGGAATCCAGCTACTGAAACGCCAGGGTTTACCATCCCGATCGAAAGCGGACGGATGCGGTTGCGTTCGGCAATGGAGGTGGCTACGTACGGCGCGGCGCAATGACCGTCCAATGGGCAATGGCCTAGCCATCCCTTGAAAAGCGTTCGCCGTTAACTGCCAAGATGACGGAAGCAAACCTTGGCCTTTGATCCGCTCGATGGAGCGGGGAAAGGCCAATGTTATGTCGTTGTCTATCGAACCTCTCACAATGAGTGTGCGTGAGGCCGCCGCCTTCGTCGGCATCGGCCGCACGAAAATGCACGCCTTGATCGCTGCGAAGCGCATCGCGTGCAAAATGCTCGACGGCCGAATTCGCGTCACGGCGCAATCGCTCCGCGACTTCCTCGACAATTTGCCGGACGGCTACACGCCCGGCAAGCCGGTGAAGGACGCCACCGAGCCGCCCAAGCCGAAGAAGTCGAAGCGGAAGACGGTGCGCTCATGAGGTGGCACCGCGATGTAAAGCGTATTGCCGCAGAACACGGCTTCGACAACGCCCGGCTTGAGCACGGTGGCAAGCATTTGAAGCTAGTGCTCGGTGACCGCAAGATCACCGTGTCGAACACGCCGAGCGACGTGAACGCGCTCAAGCAAGTCGGCCGCGACATTCGCCGAGCCGCTAAGCCGGTGCCGCCGAATGTCGTTGTGGCGCCCACGTCCGACATCGAGGCTCCGACCATCGTCCCGGCGATGGTCGAGGCTCCGGTGGTCGAGGCCCCGGCCATCGTTCCGGCGACGCCGAAGGTCCCCGACGTGCTCTATCACTTCACAACGTCGGCGCATCTGCCATGGATCATCGGTGACGGCGCTTTGACCCTACCGCCGACGAACGCTCTAGAGCGAACCTTCGGCCGCGATTATCTCTACGCGACAAGCTCACCGAACGGCGACAAGTGCTCGACCGCATGGACTGGCTACACCGACACCTATCGGGAAGGAATTTCGTTGCGCGTGCGTTTCGCGTTCCCCGGCGACGGATGGCGGCCGTGGCGCGAAGTGCTCGAAGAAAGCGGTCAGCAATACTACATCAAGGGTCTACCGATGTACGCAGCGCACTGCGGCGAGAACCCTGACAATTGGTTCTTGCGCTGGGAGCCGTTGTCGCTCGACGACTGTTACGCCGCGCACTGCCGCGCTTACACATCGCATCGTTGGGTCGAGCTTAATTCGATCGACCTGTCGGACGCGGCGGTGATCGGCTTTACCATCCCGGCCAACGCGCGTGTGTTGACACGTGACGCAGGCAAGCAGTTTGAGCTTGCGGACGGCCGGACCGTCTTCTTCGGCGTACACTTCGGCCGTCGCATCTATTTTGCCAATCGGCAAGACTACCCAGAGGGGTTTGTCGGTTACTGCCCGGCAATGGCTGACGAAACGCTCTTGGATGTGGTGACACCGCTGAAAGCCGGGGCGCATTAATGACCGTGATCGACATTCCGACCGCGTTCATGAAGCGGTTTCGCCGCGACGAACGACGACGTGCACGCTACGAACGAGGGCGCACACGCGAGCGCGCCAACCGCCGCGCTTTCATGGCCGCGCTCGCGGACTTCCGGAAGCGGCACGCAATGCCGGACGCGACCTACATCGACATGCTGCGAGCCGGCGAAGCGCGCATTGAGTCGAATAAAACCAAACGGCCCAGCGATGTGCCGGACCGTTAAGGTTCGGCTTTACCACACTTGACCTGGGCCCGTGCAGATGTGCGGTCAGCGGTCAGCAAGCAGCGCCGTCCTTTTTCAGAGGGCGTGGAACGGCACAAATCGGTCCGCCGGTGCCCCGAAGAAATGCCGTTTGAGCTCCGGAAGCTGTTCGCGCGCCTCGGCGAATGCGCGGTCGCGCATCTCCGATATCCGGGCGGTGTTGTCCAGCGTATAGCGTCCCTCCGGCGCCATCTGATCGATACGCCAGATCGCCTTGCGATGATGAACGTCGCCAGTAACGATTTTCGCGGTGCCCAGCGCACTGTGCGCCTGGCCTGCCATGAACAGCCTCGTCACCGACGCCGCCATCGGTAGCTTGCCCCTCAACCGCGGCAGCCTGCCGGGCTCATTGATTGTGCCTATCGACAGGATCTTGAGCCTGTCGCCGGGCCAGCCCAGCAGGCCGATCGCTTCGATCGCGGCAACGCCGATCGGGTTGTTGGCCCAGACGCCGCCGTCGATGAGTTCGATCGCCGATTCGGTCATGTTGGGTTTTAGGAACGTCGGCGCAGCTGCGGTGGCCATCGCCGCGTCGACGGCCGGCTGCTTGAAATCAGTTTCTAGCCTTAGATGGTGCGCGGTCTTGTAGATGTAGACGCGCTCCAGAACCGGATGCCACGCCGGGATTACCAGCCGAGTGTGACTCTCGCCGAGCCTCCGTCGACCAAGCACGCCTTCAAGTGCGTGGCGCAGCGGCTCCGATGAGTGCTTGGTGACAAGCAAGTGCGCCATGCCGCGCAGTTTCTGACGCACCCAGTTCTCTACCGCGCTGTGGTCTTGGTCGAAGATCGCAGGCCCCTGCTCCACATAAAGCTTGAGGATATCGCCAGCGGATAGCCCGAGGCCCAGTCCGATGGCGATGATACCGCCGGTCGAGGTACCCGCGATAAGGTCGAAGTAGCGGCCGATCGGGTGTTCGAGGTGCTCTTCGAGGCGGGCGAGGAATGCGGCCGGAAATACCCCGCGGATGCCACCGCCGTCGAGCGACAGGATGCGGAAGAATTTGTCCTCCGCCGGCAGACCGTCATCAGATCCGTTCATGCCGCCTCGTCATAGTCTTCGTCAATCTCTGGGTGGGTCCCGCCACCTTTCCAGTCGTCGGATGCGAGCCATTCCTCGAAGTAGAACAGCCACAGCGCAGTCCACGGCACGATCGTCTGATCGAGGCGCATCCACGACTGCCATTCGTACGTCCGAGGCAGATAGAGGCAGAGCCTGGGCGGCTTCTGGTGGTAGAGATGGGGAATTCGCCGGCCTGCGGCGAGCGCATGCAGGTCGGGACCATCGACGAAGATCTGCGGCCTACGTCCCTGCTTAAACTCAATCCTGACGGCGTAATCCCTGCTGAGTGGAAAAGGAGTCACCGAGTAGCGCCAGGTTAGCAGCCCGGCATGCAACTCACCTTTTCCTCGGCTAATAGGATTGCCGCGGAGATTGACGAATTGCTGCGCCGCGGTCAGTGGCTTTCGCCCGGCCATCCGCATTGTTAGCGGCCACTGCCGTAAAACGTATTGGCCCGCACGGACGTCGACGCCGAGATTGCGCCGACGCTCAGTCCGACGGCAGGGGCCACGCTCAGGATGCCAGAACGACGCGCTGCCGAGACACGCTCCGTTAGGGCGTCGATCGCAGCCGTCGCCGGTCGTGATCCGAATAGGCCCTTCAGCAGCTCGCCCAGACGGTCGAGGCCGCTGACGGCTTCTAGCTGAGCCAAATCCGAGCAGAAACGCTCGTGCCAAGCGTAGAAGGCTTCGGCACGCTCTGGCCGGCGGTTCCATTTCTCGGCGAAGTTCTCGCCGGCGGTAGTCTCGTTCCAGATGAACCACTGCACGCGGCCCCCGACCAAGCGGCTCTCGATCGTGTTCGGCATAAGGTGGATCACGTCGAACACCAGTTCGAGCTCGTTGTTGTACTCGCGGTTGCTGACGCACCATTCGTAGCTGCGCGAGGCCAGTGTCGTGATGATCACCGAGAGCGGCGCGACGTCAGGCTCGTCAACGAACATGATGTCGCGATGGCGCTTCGCGATCTGCACGGAACGGCGCAGGATGCCCTTGAAGCCGCTGGCATCTGGGTAAGGCTCGACGCTTGCCCGTGCGCTGTCGACGGCGACATGCTTACGAAGCCGGATGACCGGGACGAGCTTAGCACGCTCCTCGAACAGCCGTTTGTAGCCTTTCGGGTTCGAGGCCTTCCACATCTTAAGCGTCTTGTCGGGAACGAGCTCCCCACCGAATCGGCAGTTCGGGTTCGGGATCGACGGCGTGATGTCTATGTGGAATTCGTTCGCGTAGCTCAGCCGCCAGCAACGGGGCATCTCCTCCAGGAGCGGCGCGTAGTTGCCATTGGCGCGCAGGCAATCGCCGATCGACTTCTTCAACGCCGCGGGCGAGATTTCGACGTCAGGGTCGGGCACGAAGGCGACTACGTCGACGTCGTGCTCGTTGACGCCGATCGGCCTGACAGTGGTGCGCAACGCCGTCGACCCTTGAAGATAGACGGCGACGGCCCGCAGAACCTGATCGTCGGCACCGGCGAGACACGCGCCGACACCTTCATAGCGCTGCTTTGCTAGTGCGAACTGCGCGTTAGAGAGCTCCAAGGATTCGCAGATCATCTCCAGGACCTCGACGATCTGGGTCCGGCGGGCCTGAAGCTTGGGATCGACGTAATTCATTGTTTCTCCTGATCTTTTCGGCTAGCGTGTCAGCCGGCATTGGCGCCTGACGACTCGGCATTCGGGGCATCCGTCAGGGGATGCCCGGAAGGAGAGGGGTTTCGGACTCGATTTTTCTGGTTTTCCGCTGGAGTTTTTTGTCCGAAATGGTGCCGCACGTCGGCATACAGTGGCGTCAAGGCCATGGATCACGCGAGCGCCTCCGCAATCGGCGAGCTCTCTGAGCCGGAAACCAGGCACCTTGCCCCCGAGGAGCTGCTGGAGCAGCTCGATTCGCTGTCGCCCGAAGACAAGAGAAGGCTCAAACTGATCGAAATGCGCCGACTCTCGGGCACGGATTTCCAGGAGGGCCTCCTGTATCAGGAGGCGGTCTGCCAAGTGCTCCTGGGCGAACGGCGCTGTCCCCGCGAGGCGTCGTTCGTTGCGTTCCTGGCACAATCGATGCGCAGCATTGCTTCGCACCGGCGCAAGGAGCTGGCGAGACAGGTGCCGATCACGAAGGTCGACGGGTCCGGCAATCTCGTCGACCTACCTATCGCGGCGGATCAGCTCAATCCGGAGGACGCTCTCATCGAGCAGGAAGCCGCTGACGTCGTTACCGAGCTCTACAAACTGCTCGAAGGCGACGAAGAAGCCCAACTGACGATCGTGGCCATCGTCCTCGGCAAGAAAGGCAAGGAGCTACGCGACGAGCTGGCAATCGACCAAGCCCGTTTCGACTACATCATGAAACGCATCAGACGCGCGGCGGGCAAAAAGTATCCGAAAGGATGGCCTCATGACTAACAAGCGTAAATCAATTGATGAACTGCGGGATATTGGCGACGCGATCGACGAGAGCATCCTTGGCGCCTCGAATGCCGAAGTGAACGAAGAGCTTGCGTCGCTGGGCATCCATCCAGAGAGGGTCGCAGCGGAAATGGACGCGATTGCGGAGGAGGCCAAGAGGCTCGCCGGAAGGTCGCGCTTGGCCAGCGCCAAGGATGCCGTGAGCGCCTTCCGCAGCGATCGGCCGAACGCGATCGCGGGCGACAGAACCGCACTCCGCTCCAGGCTTCAGGGGATTCAGTCGGGTAGACAGGGCGGAGACTCCGGCCTGATGATGGCGGCGCGCAAGGGCAAGAACATGTCTGCGAGCGACGAGGAAGGGGCGCTCGACGATCTCGCGCAGCTAGAGGCACTTGAGTCCGAAGATCCCGAGGTGTCGAAGGAATGACAGGCGTCCTGACGGCCGCCGAGCGCATACTCCGATCGCTCGGCATCGCAGATCCGCAGGAAATCGATCTGGACGCCATCGCGTGGACGCAAGGCGCGGTCGTCAACTACCGGCCGCTTGAGGGTTGCGAAGCGAGAATCCTGGGATCTGCGCGCAAGGCCGTAATCTCCGTCAATAGTCGTAGCCCGGAACGTCGAAGGCGGTTCTCGCTGGCGCATGAGCTCGGTCATTGGCACTATCACCGCGGCCAGATCCTATTTTGCGGCAAGGACGACATCGGCAATTTCGCAAATGATGCGCTGAATCCCGAACGGCACGCCGACACATTCGCCTCAGATCTGATCCTGCCCAATTACCTTCTCATTCCCCGGATCCAAAAGCTGAAGAAGGTGACCCTGGCCGCTGCACGTCAAATCTCCGACGAATTCTGCACCAGCCTTACGGCCACCTTGCTCAAAATGACGCTCTCGAACCAGTTTCCGATGGTGATCGCGTGCTACAACAAAGCGAAGCGTCGGTGGTTTGAGAAGGCGCCGATGATCCAACCTTGGTGGCTCCCCTTGAGAGCCCTGGACCGACAGACCTTTGCCGCCGACATGCTGTTCAACGGCGCCGCCGAGGAGAATTTCCCTCGGAAGATGCCGGCCGACGCTTGGTTCGATTTCAAGGGATCCGATCGCTTCGACGTTACCGAGCAGTCCTTTTTGCTTCCCGACGAAGAGTTACTGGCCGTGCTGATGCTGCCGGACGCAGCCGCGGCGTGATTTGCCGTGCGGGACACACCACAGCGTTGCCCATGTGTTTGCTACCGCAAGCGCTTGCGTTGCCGCAGCGTTACCCCGATACAAAATTTGATTTTGAAAACGGCTTGAACTTTATAAATCCATTCTGCCATGCAAATGCCATGCAGGTAATTTCATTCTGCATGGCGTGTTTTAGATGATCCGATAAGTGCCTGTCGATATTGGATTTTTGGCGCGCCCGAAGAGATTCGAACTCCTGACCCCCAGATTCGTAGTCTGGTGCTCTATCCAGCTGAGCTACGGGCGCGGCGGGGTGTAGCTATAGGCTTCCATGGGCAATGGCAAGGCAGGTGGGCGCCCGGCCGCGGCTCAGCGGCCGGCGCCGTTTGGCGGCCCGCGGCCGTCTCGCACCTTGGCCCTTTCACGCAATCCCTGCCGAAGTCCAAAAACGAGGAAGCCGACAATAAAGACGAAGCTGGCGAGGCCGATGATCTTTGTCGCCGTCATGGTCGCCTGCCCTCACCCCGCTGCGCGCGCGCCGCGGTGAGCCGACAGCTCCACGGCGCGGTCGGGAATCGTCAGCCGCAAGGTGGCGCCGATGGTGCCTTCGACCAGGCGGATTTCGCCGCCGTGGGCACGCACGAGCTCGGCGGCGATGGCGAGCCCCAGGCCGGTGCCGCCGGTGCGGGTCGAGCCCTGGAACGCCTCGAACAGGTGCGCGCGCGCCCGCTCCGAAAAACCCGGGCCGGTGTCGGACACTTCGATCACGACCACGGCGCCCTCGCGGCGGCCGGTGATGCGGATCTGATCGCGGCCGGGATCGCGCGCGGCGCGGCTTTCCAGCGCCTGCAGCGAGTTGCGCGCGAGATTGAGCATGATGCGGAACAGCTGGTCGTAATCGGCCTCGACCGTGAGGCCGCGTTCGACCGCGCTGATCCAGCGGACGGCCGAGTCGGGGCCGAGATTGAGCGTCTCGTGCACCTCCTCGACCAGCGGCTCGAGCAGGATCGGCCGCCGCTCCGGCGGCGGCTCGGCCAGCCGGCCGTAGGACAAGGTGGATTCGCAAAACGCAATGGCGCGCTCGAGCGCCCGCATCAGCTTGGGCGCAAAGCGCTGCACGCCGGGATCGGACAGCGTGGCAAGCCGGTCGGAGAAGAGTTGCGCCGACGTCAGCAGATTGCGCAGATCGTGATTGATCTTCGACACCGCCAAGCCGAGCGCCGCGAGCCGGTTCTTCTGCTGCAGCATCGAGGCGAGCTCGGTCTGCATGGTGGCAAGCTCGCGCTCGGCGATGCCGATTTCGTCGGCGCGCGCCGTCGGCGCGATGATGCGCTCGGCGTTTTCCGGATCGGCGCGGAACGCCATCATGTTGGCGGTGACGCGGCGCATCGGCCGCACGAACATGTAATGCAGCGCCAGGTAAACCAGCGCCGCGGTGATCACGGAAATGACCAGCGACAAGAGCAGAATGTCGACCGAATAGCGCAGCATCGCCCGCCGCAGCGGCGCCTCGTTCATGATCAGCTCGATATATTCGCCGCCCATCGGCGCCGGGCCGACCACGCGCATCACGTACGGGCGCGTGTTGAGCATGATCTTGAACGTATCGACGATGGCGTCGACCGCCCGCACGTCGCGCATGTCGAACGTGTCGTCGACCTCGGGCGGCATGTCGTCGATCGCCAGCATGCGCCGGCGCTCGCCCATCTTCATCGCCACGGCGCGGGCGCCGATCGAGTCGAGGATCTCCTTGGCGAGGCTGTCGGGCACCATGCCGTTCGGCGCCGCATCGAGCACCAGCGCCGCGGTGTAGCCGGTCTGCAGCCGGTCGCGCAGCCAGGTGACGCGGAAATTGGCCACCGACGGCACATAGATCAGCACTTCCGCGATCATCACGAACAGGATCGTGAGGACGAGGAGCTTTCCCGACAGGCCAAAGCGCGGCGCACGGACCGGCCCGGGCCGTGCGGCGGTTTCATCACTCATTCGCGTAGACCTTGCGGCCGTCGGCTCGTAAAGCCGGCCGGCGCAGCCATGCCATGATGCGACGCACCAGATTACGCGTCAAACCCCGTATGAAATATGGCTATTGCCAACCCGATTGCGAGACCGGGGTTGCGAGACCGGGGCGGCAGCGGTCGGAAATACGCGCAAAAGGCCCCGGAAAGCCCCGCTCCGTCATAAATTTGTCGCCCGGGCCCTCACGTTGACGGGCCGGGAGGGCTTGCGTATAAGCCGCGCCAATTGCGCGCCGGTTTTCCCGACCATTGACGCCCATCGACTTGGCCGGACCGGTTGGCCGAACCGGCGGCCGAGCGACCGGGGACCTAAGCCGGGCGCCTTTTCGGAGATCGATCCCGTGAAACGGACCTACCAGCCGAGCAAATTGGTGCGCAAGCGCCGGCATGGCTTCCGCACCCGCATGGCGACCAAGGGCGGTCGCAAAGTGCTGGCGGCCCGCCGCGGCCGCGGGCGCAAGCGGCTCAGTGCCTGAACACCGCGACTCCCATCCCGCCAAGGCAGTTGCCATGGAGCGTTTGCGACGGCGGACCGACTTTCGCGCCGCGGCGGCCGGACCGAGGGCGTCGGGGGCGGCGTTCGTGGTGCAGTCCAGGCGCCGCGCCGAAGCCGGTCCGGCGCGGGTCGGCTTCACGGTGTCGCGCCAGGTCGGCAATGCGGTGGAGCGCAACCGGGTGCGGCGGCGGTTGCGCGAAATGGTGCGGCTGACCGCAGGCCGGGGCCTGAGCGCCGGCCACGATTACGTGCTGATCGGACGGCGCGCGGCGCTCGCGGCGCCGTTCGGCGAGATGAGGCGGCAATTCGATGCGGCACTTCACCGGCTTCACGACCGCGGCGCGGGCAATGCGGCGCAGGGAACTGGTGGCCAAGCCGCAGCGTCCCTACATGATGCGGGTTCGCCGCGGCCGCGGCAGCGCCGGCCGGACCCGAAACTCCCCGATG
>Ga0335081_10003450_pt1 | contig 24860 bp, 23 predicted proteins | sample Lox_Sample_35_FD_206713 | JGI IMG/M metagenome (GOLD analysis project Ga0335081, IMG submission 206713) | Soil microbial communities from Loxahatchee National Wildlife Refuge, Florida, United States - Lox_Sample_3.5 | ecosystem: Environmental > Terrestrial > Soil > Wetlands | place: USA...
TCCCGATAAACTCAATGGCCTTTCGGAAGCTTGCCAGGGCATCGTCGGTGCGGCCCAGGTTGGGCTGCCCCGGGGATCCCTGGGCGGCGGCCACTTTCGCATAGGCCTCGCCGATTTCGTGGAGCAAGTCTGCGTCCCTGCCCGCGCTGCGAGAGAGATTGTCCAGATAGTCCAGCGCTGTGGCTACCATCTTCGCCCGCACCTGGGTGGATCCCGGCAGCCGCGCCACATCGTCGTGCAACTCGATGAAACGCCCCGCCAGCCTGCGCACCTGCTGAAAGCGTTGCCGCGCGACGCTCGCCTGAGCGAGCGACACCGCCGTGCCGGCTCCCAGCGAGATCGCGACGGCTGCCGCCGCGGCGATTCCCCAGCGGTTACGCGCCGCAAAACGCGAGACGCGATATCGGATGGTGTCGGGGCGCGCCAGCACCGGCCGGTGCTGCAAGTGGCGCAAAAGGTCCTCCGAGAACTGTTCCACCGAACGGTAGCGCCGCGACGGATCGCGGTGCATAGCCTTCAGAACAATCGTGTCGAGATCGCCCTTCAGCGCCGCCCCGCCCACCGTGGAAGGCGTGCGCGGATCAGTGTCGCAGATTTCGCTATGCAGTTCTTTCAGATCGTAGCGGCTCAGGCGATGAGGCCGCTGCCCCGTGAGAACCTCATAGAGTACGGCGCCCAGCGAATATACGTCGGATAACGTCGAGACCGGTTCGCCACGAATCTGCTCCGGCGAGGCGTAGTCCGGCGTCATGGCGACGTGGCCGGTTTGCGTTCGAGGCAAGGCGTCGCCCAGCAGCTCCGGCGCGAGCAGCAACTTGGCAATCCCGAAGTCCAGCAGTTTGGGGATGCCTTCGCGGGTCACCAGGATATTGCCTGGCTTCAGGTCGCGGTGCACGATCAGCTTCTGGTGAGCGTATTGCACGGCGTCGCAGATCTTGCAGAAAAGCTGCAGCCGGGCTGGGATCGAGAGGTTACGCGACTGGCAATACGTGGTCACCATTTCGCCGGCCACGTATTCCATGACGAGGTAGGGCAGCCCTTCCTCCGTGGACCCGCCGTCATAGAGAGCCGCGATGTGGGGATGATCGAGAGCCGCCAGAATCTGGCGTTCGTTGCGGAAGCGGGCCAGCAGAGCTGGGTCGTCGGCATCGAAGCGCAGCAGTTTGAGCGCCACGCTTTTGCGAAACTGATCGTCGTCGCGGACGGCCAGGAATACCGCGCCCATACCGCCGCGGCCAAGGAGTTTCTGTATCCGGTAAGGCCCCACGCGGCGGCCGATCCATTGGCCCACCTGCGGCCCCACAGCGTCCGGTTGGCCAGCGGCGCCGCTGGGGGCAGCGGTTTCGGTAGGCAAACGAGTGCTGGGATCGGGTTCCGATGGCGCTGGCGTCGGCACGGTTGCAGAACATCTTACCGTAAGAAGCTGTCAGCGGTCAGCGATCAGCTAAAACCGGTCCTTGCTGATGGCTGATTGCCGATCGCTGAAAGCCCCGACACGCGTCGCCATCTGCCCAAGATGGCGGCTATAATCAACCCGTGCGTCCCATTCTTGTATTTCTCCTCACGGCGGGCTGCGTTTGCGCGGCCGATACCGTTCTGGCGCGCGTGGCCGCGCATGCCGACCGCTTCGGCGCGATTTCACGGCAGATTTGGGAAACGCCCGAGCTCGGATTCCACGAAACCAGGAGTTCGGCGGCGCTCCAGCAGGAACTGCGCGCCAATGGCTTCGAGGTGCACAGCGGAGTGGCCGGCATGCCGACGGCGTTCACCGCTTCCTTTGGCAGTGGCAAGCCGGTGATCGTGATCCTCGGCGAGTTTGATGCGCTGCCGGGCCTCTCACAGAAGGATATACCTACGCAAGCGCCAGTAGAGTCGGGAGCGCCGGGGCACGGCTGCGGGCACAACCTGCTCGGCTCGGCATCCGCATTAGCCGCGGTGGCGATCAAAGAGGAGATGGAGGCGGGCGGGCTCAAGGGGACCATCCGCTACTACGGCACGCCGGCTGAGGAGGGTGGCGGCGGCAAGATCTACATGATCCACGCCGGCCTGTTCCGCGACGTCGACGCGGTTCTGGCGTGGCATCCGGGCGACTCGAATTCGGTCAACCTGAATTCCATGCTGGCGAACAACGGCGGGAAGTTCCGGTTCTACGGCGTGGCGTCGCACGCCGCAGCGGCGCCGGAGCGCGGCCGGTCAGCGCTGGATGGCGCCATGATCATGCTCAATGCGGTGGAGTTTCTGCGCGAGCATGTGCCGCAGGAGACGCGCATCCACTACGTCATCACTAACGGCGGCGCAGCGGCCAACGTGGTGCCGGCGTTCGCCGAAGTCAGCCTGATAGCCCGGCATCCCGATGCACAGGTGCTGAACGGTGTTTGGGAGCGGATCATGAAGTGCGCGCAGGCGGGCGCCCTGGCGTCGGAAACGCGCATGGAATTCGAGCAGGGCACCAACTATTCGAACGTTCTGCCCAATGACGTGTTGGCCGAGGCGCTGGGCCGCGCGATGCAAAAGGCGGGCGGTTACGAATTCACACCCGAGGAGCGCAAGTTCGCGGATCAAATGCAGCAGAGTCTGGGCGCGCTCCAGGGCGTCCCACGGGTCCGGCCGGGACCCGAGAAGGTGCAGGTTGATAAATCCGAGGGTGTCGGCCCGGCTTCCACAGACGCGGGCGACGTTAGCTGGGTGGCGCCCACCGCGCAGTTCACGGCGGCTACGTTCGTGCCCGGTGTGGGCGCGCACACCTGGCAGGCGGCGGCTTGCGCCGGCAGCAGCATCGGCCGGAAGGGGATGGTAGTGGCGGCCAGGACCTTGGCGCTAGCCGGTGTGGAGCTATTCGAAAACCCCGGAGAAGTGCAGGCGGCCAGCCAGGCATTTCAGAAGCGTCTGGCGGGACGTCACTGGACGACGCGCATTGCAGCCGACAGCAAACCGCCCCTCGACTACGCGGTGAAATAAGGGCGGAGGGTCACGCTACCTCCGGAACCACGAGCCCAAAGAACGCCCACCCGTGAGAGCCGATAGCGGCCACATCATACGCCTGTCTCTCATGTTGTGGCTCGGTCGATCCAGAGAATCAGGCTGTTTTATGTGTTGGCCATGCGATCCTGCCCGCGATTCTGCTGGCGATTTCCTGAACGGATTCCTTCCGACCCGGCATTACTTTGTTTGGAGTTTCAGATGCCTTATATGAAACGAGCAGCCGCCCCGCCGCGTCAGACTCCGCAACGGGGGTACAACTTATGAAGAGGTTAGGCCTCTCGGCTTTCCCCTCGCTTGGAAGGCCGGGTGCAGGACTGATCGTCCTGTGCATGTTTGCTTTAGTCAGTAAATCTCCAGCACAAGACTCCACGCACGCATCGGGGTGGATTGTCATTCCCGTCAGCGAATACGCAGCCCTTCGCGCCAGGGCGTTCCCAGTGGAGCGCGATCCCGAGCTTGCACCACCGGTGGAAGCTACCCTGACACGCGTCGATTACGAATTGCATATCCAGGGTGAACTGGCGTCGGGCCGGGCCAACCTGACCATCGATGTCCTCAAAGACGGTTGGGTGCGGGTTCCCATACCCGGCGGGCTGCTGGTACGCGAGGCCCGATTGGAAGGTAATCCGGTCTCTTTGGTACCAGCTGGCGGGCGGGGCGGCGGCCAGTTGACGGCGCTCCTGCGAAGGCGCGGCAGGGCGGCGCTGGCGCTGGATGTCGCCCTACCGGTTGAGTCGGCTGCCGGCAATGAGAGACTATCCCTGCCAGCGAGCGCCTCGGGAGTGACTCGCGCGAACGTCACGCTCTCGCGTCTGGACATGGACATCAGAGTTACCGGCGGCTTTCTGGCGGAGAAAGCCGAGGCGCCCGCGGAGAGCAAGTGGCTGGCCTTCGGCAATGGCAGTGAGCCGCTCACCTTCACCTGGCGTCGCAAGACCGAAGACCACAAGATCGAACTGCCTTTGCGGATGCGCGGATCGCTGACGCAACTGGTAGGGCTCGGTGAGGATTCTACGTCGATTTACGCCGAGGGAAGTGTGGACGTGCTTCAGGGCGCCGCGCGCCAGGTGAGGATCGCGCTACCCGCTGCCGTGACGGTGAACCAGGTTCTCGGCGCAACTGTGGGGGATTGGGAAGTCCAATCGGGCGAACTGACGGTGAAGTTCCTAGAACCGGCTGAAGGCACGGCTCGGTTTGTGGTCGCGGGCGATACCGCCCTCCCGCGTGACGGCGCCATTCAGGTTCCGCTGTTGCGCATTCTCGATGTGGAACGCGACAGCGGAGGCGTTGCGGTTGAGGTTCTGGGAGCGGGCGAGATCAAGGACGTCAAGTCGCCTGGTCTCGAGCCGGTTGAAGCCGCGGAGTTGGGCCAGTTGGTCGCCAGCCGCGAGTCTCCCTCGCTGGCTGCGTTCCGGATTCGCGCCGGCGGCACTCCCGCCGCGCGGTCCCTTACCCTGCAAGTAGCCCGCTACGAACAGCAGGCTGTTCTGACCGCGAATATCGAAGAAGCACGCTATCGCATTCTGTGGAGCAAAGAAGGCAAGACGCTGGTGCAGGCGCGATATGCGGTGCGCAACAACCAGCGGAACTTCGTGAAGATCGCGCTGCCGGCCGGCGCGGTGGTTTGGAGCGCTTCGCTGGCGGGCCTGGGGGTGCGGCCGGGAACGGCGCCGGACGGCGCCACTCTGGTGCCTCTGACCAAGACGCGCGCCGGTGAAGACGCGCCTCCGTTCGCCCTTGAAATTCTGTACTTGTGTCCGGGCTCCAAGTGGGAAGAGAAGGCCAAAGCCGCCATCAACCTCCCCGCGCTTGACCTTCCGATCTCGCGGACCGGCGTGGTGGTGTACTATTCGCCTGAATACCGCGTCACCACCGAGCCGGGTTCATTCCGCGCTGAAACTTATCAGAGGCCGGTTTCCGTCGCCCTGAACGGGGAAACGGCCGGGTCCTCGCCGGCTGCAACGAACGCCGCTCCTCAGGCGCAGCAGACGGATCCCCTCCAGCAGTTGGATTCCAACGCCACGCAAGCGGCCAAGCAAGAGCTGGTCAATCGCTTCCGCAAGAAAGACGACGCGCGCCGGCCTGTGGCGAATCTCCCCAGCCGGATGAATTTTCCGGCGCTGGGTCCGTCGTTGTTTTTGGTTTCCGAGCTCACCGGTGAGAACCAAGCTCCCAGCTTCGCACTGAACTATCAGCGCGAGAGTAAGCGAGGTGTGAAATGACGGGGAAAATGCTGCTGTTGGCGACTATTCTATCGGTTGTTGGCTGGGGCCAGGATAAGGGCGCGCTGCCGTTGCCGGGTCCGGGCAATGTCACCTTGCCCCTCGACGAGTACAACCGGCTGGTGGAACTTGCGGGCAAACCGCCGAAGAAAAGCGAGGCGCCGCCCGTGCCCTATGCCATCAAAAGTGTTGAGATGAAGTTCGAAGTGACCGGTGAATCGGCTTCCGGAACGATTCAACTCGACGGCGAAGTCCTGGGCAAGGGGGTGATTAGAGTTCCGCTCGTCACCGGCATGACGATTCTGGATGCCCGCCAGAAGGGTACGGAGCTGCCGCTTGAGCAGGAGCGCGGAATCCACACGGCGGTTCTGCCCGGGCCAGCCGATTTTTCAGTCACGCTGGATGCCGGACTACCGCTGGCGATTGAGCCGGGGCGCGCCTCGCTCAACTTCCTCGCGCCGTCTGCCGGCACGGTTCGTCTGACCCTGGTGATTCCCGGCGAGCACACCAGCGTCAACATCAACCAGGGCCTGATTACCAGCCGTGCGTCGGCCAACGGCCGCACCACCGTAGAGGCCACCTTGGTTCCCGGGCAGCAGACTGGCGTGTGGTGGGCCACCCGGGAGATCGCGCAACCCACGGTGCCGCGCGAGACCCGTTTTCTTTCCGACGTAAAAACACTGATTTCGGTGAGCGACGCCGAACTTCGCCTGGCTGCGCTGGCTGACATCACGGTCGTGCAGGGCGATCCTGCGCAATTCGAGATCGAGGTGCCGGCCGGCTTCGAAGTCACCGGCGCCACCGGCGCATCGCTGGAATCGAGCGAGGTGCAATCCGGCGTGCTGGTTCTCAGGGTGAGCAACGCCGCCGTGCGCAGCCACCAATTCCTTGTTTCCATGGTGAAAGCGTCTTCGGATGCCAAGGCCGACGTTCCGTTCCTCAGCCTGAAAGGCACACAACGCGAGACCGGCGAGGTGCTGGTGGAGGGAGAAGGTGCCATGGAACTCACGGCCAAAGAGAGCGGCAGCCTCAAGCTCATGGACTTGAAAGAAGTCAGCCCGTACCTGCGTTCGTTGGCGCGCTACCCGCTGCATTCGGCGTTTCGGTATCACCGGCAGGCCGCGGAGGCGCCGGGACTGTCACTTACGTGGGTGCGCTTTCCGGATAGCAACGTACTGGCGGCGGTGGCCCAGGACGCGATCGTCACCACGCTGGTGACTTCCGCGGGAAATACGCTAACCGAAGTCAAACTCGTTCTCCGCAACCAGGCCCAGCCGTTTTTGAAGGTTGCGTTGCCGGCGGGAGCCAGCATCGTATCGGCCGACGTGGCCGGCGAACGGGTCAAACCCGTGCAAGGTTCGGATGGCAATCGCATGCCCCTGTTGCGGAGCGGATTCCGTCCCACGGATTCCTACACCATTTCGTTCGTCTACATGGACTCCGGCGCTCCGTTCGCGAAGAAAGGCGGATCCGCGCTTGCGCTGCCGAAAATGGATGTGCCCATCGGCCTGCTGCAATGGGAAGTGTTTCTGCCGGAGCGATACAAGGTGACGGATTTCGGCGGAGACGCTTTTCGGGCGAGCTTACTGCCACCGCCCGGTCAGGATCCCGCGGCCGGAGAAGATCGGCCCCTGGCAGCGGTGAGCACGCTCGCGGGCAATTTTGATGTGGAGAATCTGTCGGCGGGGCAGTTGGCTGGATATGTCCTGGACCCATCCGGCGCGGTGATCCCCAGGGCACATGTCACCGTAGTGCACGTTGCCACGAACGCTGTGTTCCGATGCGAGACAGACGCGGGCGGGCGCTGGCTGGTCTCCGGCGTTCCTTCCGGAAGGCTGCGGGTGAAGATAGACAGCGCGGGATTTCAAATGCTGGTGCGGCAGGTGGATTACGACGCGAGCCGGCCGTCGCGAGACAACTTTGCGTTGCGGGTGGGGGCTACAACGGAAACCGTGGAAGTTACGGCGAGTGCCGGGGCCCTCGAATCCAGGCAAGTGGCTAACCTGCCCGGGATGAACAGGTCCGTGGTGGCTACCACAGCCGCGCAGTCTCGGCGGGTCGATCTCGAGGCCAAGAAGAGCGCCGAGTTGGCCGACACAGCCGCTTCCCCCAACGTTGCCAACCTCCAAAAACGGGTGGCCGGAGTGCTGCCGATACCGGTGGACATACCGCGCGCGGGGGCCTCGTTCCGGTTTGTGCGTCCGCTGGTCATCGACGAGGAAACGCACCTGACGTTCAGCTACAAGACGAAGTAAGGGCAGTGCAGGCGGCGCGGCCCCGCGCCAGTCACTATGCCACGATAGTCTTGTGCACCTCTGGGGACTGCTGGCGGCCTTCTGGGCGGCAGGTAGCGGCGTCACGTTCTCGCATGACGTCGCACCGCTCCTTTACCGCCGGTGCGCCTCCTGCCATCGTCCTGGCGGCGTGGCGCCTTTCGCCTTGATCACTTACCAGGATGCGGCCAAGCGCGCGCAGTTGATCGCGGCGGTGACGGCCAAACGCTATATGCCGCCCTGGCTCCCCAGCGCTCCGCACTTTCGCGAAGAGCGGCGCCTCAGCGATTCCGAGATAGCGCTGCTGGCGCGCTGGGCCAACGCAGGGGCGGCGGAAGGCAATCCGGCCGCAGCTCCCGCGCCACCGCGATTTCCCGAAGGCTGGCAACTCGGCGCGCCGGATCTCCAGGCGCAAATGCCAGCGGCATTCGATGTGCCTGCCGAGGGCAACGACCTCTATCGCTGCTTTGTGTTGCCGGCGTCGATTCCCGCTGACCGCTGGGTGCGCGCGGTCGACATGCAGCCGGGGAATCGCAAAGTGGTACACCATGCGATCCTGTTCCAAGACATCAGCGGCACGGCCCGGCGGCGCGACACCGGTTCGGGCTACGATTGCTTCGGCACGCCTGGTTTCCTGCCGGCTCGCGGTCTCGGCGGTTGGACGCCCGGCTCGCTTCCGTTCCGCGCGCCTGACGACATCCCCGAGCTGCTGCACGCGGGCGCCGATCTTGTGCTCCAGGTGCACTACCACCCCACCGGCAAGCCGGAGACCGACCGCACGGCGGTGGCGCTCTATTTCACCGACCAAAAGCCGCGGCGCCAGGCGACAGACATCCCTCTTGGCTCCAATCGCATCGACATACCGCCGGGCGAACGTGCCTACAAAGTGACCGACCACTTTACTATCCCGGTCGCTGTGGACGCGATCGGCATCAATCCGCACGCCCACTACATCTGCAAGGAGATGTACGGATACGCCGTTCTGCCCAATGGCACGCGACGCACCCTGCTGCGGATTGAGGATTGGGATTTCAACTGGCAGCAGGAATACCTATACGCCGCGCCGGTCCGCCTGCCCGCGGGTACCGATGTGGTGATGGAGTTCACCTACGATAATTCAGGCGGCAATCCACGCAACCCCAACCATCCTCCGAAGCGAGTTCTATGGGGACCGGCGACCACCGACGAGATGGCCGGGTTGCACATTGCCGTTGTCCCGGTGCACGCCGCCGACGCGGAAGAACTGGCTGACGCCCTGTGGGGCAAGATGATCCGTGCGACTGGGGGAGGGGGTTTGAGAAAGTGAGAATCGTGGCGCTGGCGTTGCTACCCGCGGCCTTTCCTGATTTCCATCACCATTCCAGGTTAATAATGCAGTCCTCTTCTGCCTTGACGTGGACTCGAATAATCAAGTTCTTTTGGGCGGCATCGTAATACCACGTCCGGTCCGCGAGCGCCGCCACGCCCGGTACGCTGCGGTATTTCTGCTCTTCAAAACCCACGTTCGCCGGCCGCTCCAGATGATGCACCACCCATTGATAGTCGCGTTCCTTCTTGGATTCAATCTGCAGGCGCATGATATCGGCAGCTGGTGCGGCGTGTACCTGGGTGTAATCGCCGATGTCGGATTCCACGATGAAGAACTCGCCGCCGGCCTTCGGGAAATAATGCAGGCCGATCCCACCTGATGCATCCAGCGGAACAATCATCCCGTTGCGTACAAACACCGGAAGCGCTGTAGTCTCCACCGTTGCATTACTCTTGCCCGGATAAACCTGGTTAGTCTCCAGGTTGGTCCAGCTTCCCTGCGGCAGATAGACCTGGCGCTGGTTGCCGGGCGTGTATATCGGAGCCACCAGCATTTCGTCGCCAAGCATAAACTCGTCGGAGTGGCGGGCGCATTCCGGATCGTCGGGAAACTGAAATGGCAGGGGATGCCAGACCGGGTGGCCGTGGTCACGCACCTCGATGTCATAAATCTGGAAAAAGCTGCTCAACTCCTTGCGGAATGGGCTCAGGCCGAGCGTGCCCGGTGTCACCCTGGGCACCAGCGAACCAAGCTGGCGCGCGCGCGCCTGCAAATCCGCGGGCGCGCCTGAGTACGCACCGAGGTCGAATGCCGGTTCGAAGTCCGCCGACATGGCTCCGTGTACGAGGCGCAGCAGCGATGCGGCCAGGGTGGCCCAGGTTCCAGGGCGCTCCGGTGAAGCCGCCCATGTCGCCGCCGGGCCGCGCTGGTTGTTGTGTTCCTCGAAAATCTCCTTGGGCTTGGGGCCGTAGTAGAAGAAGTAATCTACACGGGGCGCCTCGACCCTGTAGCGGTCGCTGCCCGTGAAGTCGAAGCGGAACGGTCCGGCCCCGGGATGGTACTCGGCGTAACCGGCGGTTGAGATCAGAAAAGGGTACTCCGCCGCGACGGACTTGCCGCGCAAGTCGAATTCGGGATCGGTCGAGGGGCCCAGGCCGTAGAATTGCACGCCAGGCGGCGCTCGGCGCTCCCAAACAACTCCGGGACCATCCTCCTTGGGCTCGGAGAGATCCGCGAGCAATTGCGGTCCGTCCAGGCGGCGCACATTGAGAAGCACGCCGTGCTTCTGGATCGTGACCTCCAGATACTTCGACCGCATACGCAGGGCGCCCGGCGTGTCGTCCATCTGCACCGCCACTGCTTCCTGGCCCGGCGGCGCGATTGGCGCCAGCGCGCCATCCAGCGCGCGGCGGAAGCGAAACGTGCTGGCGCCGACCCAGGTCAACTCGGCGCTGCCGCGGTCGAGCCGCAGCTCGAAGCGGTTGCCATGCGGTGCGAACGAGAGCAATGTCGCCACCGCGGCCAGCGCCTGCGGAGCCATCAGAGAAATACCATTTCGCGCTGAATCTCGCCCGTGACCAGTGCCTCGTTGTCCAATATGAACATGTTGACCTCCGAGCGCACGCCGAACTCCGGCAAGTAGATCCCCGGCTCGATGGAGAAGCACGTGAAGGGGCTCACGCGCCGCTCGTCGTGATTCTCGAAGTTGTCCATGTTGGCGCCGTTGCCGTGGACTTCCACGCCGATGGAGTGGCCCGTGCGATGCGTGAAGAACTCGCCAAAACCGGCTTTCTGGATGACCGCGCGGCAGGCATCGTCCACCTGATATCCGCATAGCGGCTCGCCTGCGCGGACGGCGCTTTGCACGCGCTGGATAGCTGCGTCGCGCGCATTTCTTACCGTTTCGAATACCGTGCGCTGGCGGTCCGACGGGCTCCCACCACAGCACGCTGTCCAGGTAACGTCGTAATAGACGGCGCCGGGTTGGTCCAGTTTCGCCCAGTGGTCGATCAGCAGCCAGTCGCCGCGCTGAATGGGACTGGTATGGCTTTCCGTCGGCTCGTAGTGCGGGTTCGAGGCGTTGGCGTTGACCCCCACGATCGGCCCGTGATCGGTGATCAGCCCTTCTTGGTCGTAACCTTCCTGGAAGAATTTCATGACCTCGAATTCGGTCAGCGGCACGCCGTTGCCCAAGCGCTCGCGGATCATGGCAAAAGCCGCGTTGCGGATGCGATCGACACGCCGCCCGGCTTCGAAGTGCATATCGCGCTGCTCGGGCGTCCAGCGAGCTTCGAAGGTCTGGATCAGCTCCGCCGAGCTGACCACTTCAACCCCGACGCTGCGAACCAGGTCGACCGTGCCGCCATCCACTATGGAAACCAGGGGGATGGCGCAGAGCGGCGAGAACTGCATGGCGACCCGCTTCATGCCGGCTGTGAGTTTGCGCAATCCCTCCACTTGTTCGGACCAGGTTGAGTATGGAATCCGGTCTCCGGGGAGCGAGCCCAGCACGTTGCGCTCGATGCGGTGTTCCATGCCCTTTGGCTGGCCTTGTGCCGGGATCATGTAATACCAGCGGCGGGTCGGAATCGTGGTGGTCGGAAGGCCCAGGACCCGGTAAGCCAGCGCGTCGCGCTGATGGTGATCGAAGAACAACCAGCCGTCGAGTTTCTGGTTGTGAATTTCGGTTTGAATCCTCTGAATGTCCATAGCGTAGAAACTACAGTCTACCTGGAAAATACGCCGTTGTATGCTGGGAGCAAATGCCGGAAAATCCGTGGCAGGAAACCACTGGTACGCCGATCAGCGCCGACGAAGCCTGGCGGCTGTTCGACCGCTGGAAGACGGCCGGTCAGGAGATCGGCGTGCTGTTCTGCGGCCGATCGGCGTCGGCGGCCATCTCCGCCCTCTGCACTGTGCGCGTGGCTCGCAATGGACTGCTGCAACTGAAAGGTGAAGCGACTGGCGCTTCCTTCAATTTGAAGCAGGCCAAGTTCACGTACGGCCCCATGCAGGTGTTTCCGCGATGGCCGGCCCCGCCGCCGGTGGAAGTGATGGCGCTGCAGGCTTACTTGGTCACGGGCGATTGGCTGGTGCTGGCGGAAGGCATGGTGCCCAAGGAGCTTTCGCCGCTGACACTGCCGATGTGACGAATGCCGAACACGCCCAATAGTAACTTTAGATGTACATTCGCACCTATCCGCGTCGCCAAGATATTCGGCTGCATAAGTCGTTTACCTCTTGTGTTTGTGGGTGATGCGTTATATAAGATATTTGAGAAGAGTTAACGATCTCCGGTCGCGCATTGATTAGCGACCCGAGTGCGGTGATCGGGTGGTTGCTCACGTCCCATGTAAAGCCAGGTTTTGCTCCTGGTGTTCGGGCAGGAGGATGGCATGAGGAAGCGTGGTGTACGAGCGCTGCTGCTGGGGATTTTCGCGGTAGGCTGCCTGCTCGCAGCCGGCACGATCGTCAACGGCACTTTCAACGGCAACCTCAATGGATGGAGCGTTGCCGGGACGGCCATGTCGGTCGGCACGCAGGGCAACGCGGTTCCACCCTCCGGCACGACCCAGGCGTTGGTTGCCAGCGGACAACAAGTGGGGGGCGGCACTGTGTACGCTGATGTCCCGGTGGCCACTCTCGAGGCTGATCTGAGTCTGCCCGCGGGGGCCGTCGCGGCAGCGTTACCAAACAACTTCAATAACAGCACCATTACCGGCTCCGCGATCTGGCAGACTTTCAACGCCACCGCCGGAGATGTTGTGACCTTCCAGTGGAACTTTGCCACCAACGAGGACATCCCCACCAGATTCGACGCGGCGGCGTATTCGTTGCGGGTTGGCAGCAACCCGGCGCAGGTGTTTGAATTGGCTGACACCAATACCGCCACCGTGGGTCCCGCAGGCGCGGGCTCCCCCTTTGCATCGATGACGGGTTACAAGACCGTTAACATTCCGATCGCAGTCACAGGCACGTACACCATCGGCTTCCTCTCGATCCAAACATTCGCCGACACCGTGACCTCTGGAACCTACGTCTCCGGCGTAGCCGGCGCCACCGATGCGATTGCCTCCAGCGTACCTGCGGTGTCTTCATTGGGTCTTGCAATCCTGGGAGTGTTGCTCGCGGCCAGCTCAGCGTTTCTGTTGCGCCGGAGCTGCGCGCCGCACCAGGCGTAGAGTCAGGTTCAGCGCGAAGCTCTCATCTGCCCATTCCACGACCATAAGGGGCCGCTTGACGCGGGCCGCTCACTCCTTCGGCGCGATCCAGTATGCATAGACCAGCAGCGTGACGCCGACTGCCAGCGGGATCAGGCCAACCATGAAAACCGGTGGTTGGCCATGGGTCCCGATCACCGCCAGAAAGACCATCAGGGCCAGGCCGACGCCGGATGTCACGAGTCCACCAAGCCCGATTTCGGCCCGGTGCCGCCGCGCCGCATTCCTGGCTTCCTCGCGCATCAATTCCAGAGCGGCGTTCGCGCCTGGTCCCGTCGCTTCCGCGATCTTCTTGATGGTCTCGCTCTTATAGTAAGCCTCCCGCTCTTTGCGTCGAGCGTCGGCCCACGCGGCAATCGCCACGAATGAAAACAACGCGAATACCGCGACACTCAGGAACAGAAACATAGGGGCGCTAAGTTGATTCATAACCATTCTCCTTTGCCGCGGTTTGTCCGCTGCATCCAGTGGGACAACGTGCCGCGGGCCCCGGTTGCCTTTTTTTTCAGACAAACAAATGCAACCGCCCGCCACTCCATCTGGTCCTATCATCGAAGGAAGCACTGGTGAACGCCCCCGCCGACGAATCCGATGTGACGAAGGTACTGGCGGGCGACGTTTCGGCGTTTGAAGGGATTGTGCGGCGCTGGCAGGGCCCGTTGGTCAACCTCGCTTACCGTTTTTGCGGCGACCGCGGCCGCGCCGAAGAAATGGCCCAGGAGGCTTTTCTGCGGGCCTATCGCGGCCTCTCGGGATGGCGGCGTGACGCTGCCTTCTCCACCTGGCTGTTCGCCCTAGCGGCGAATCTGTACCGCTCCGAACTGCGCCGGATTCCTTTCCGAAGTGTCCCGCTCGAGGAGGCTCCCGAGCAGCGCGACAATCGTGCCGTGGATGCAAGCCTCGAAGATCAGGACCGCGACCGCATCCTGCGGCGCGCGGTGCTGGGGTTACCGCCGAAATACCGCGAGGTGCTGATCCTTTTCTATTTTCACGAGACGGACGTTTCAGCCGCAGCGTGCAGCCTCGGCCTGCCGGTCGGCACTTTCAAGGCCAGGCTGTCGCGGGGCAGGGAAATCCTGCGAAACAAGCTGCAGCATCTTCTGATATCGCCGCGTCTGAAGGAGGCTTGATGAAAGACGAAGAACTCGATCGCATCCTATCTAGCGAGGACGACTTGATCCCCTCGTCCGGCTTCGTTTCCTCCGTCATGGAGGCCGTAAGACAGGAGTCCGTCACGCCGCCCCCCATCTCGTTTCCATGGAAGCACGCCATGCCCGGATTGGCCGGCCTGGCCGTGACGTTAGGATGGATCGTCAGAGGCGGGATGATGCAGCCCGGGCAGCCGGCTGTGGGGCAAGTACCGCTTCCGGCGCTGTTCACGACCATCCTGGAAACTGCAACGCGTTTTGACGCGGGCTGGGTTCTCCTAACCCTGCTGCTGACGTGGGTCTTGGTGAAGTTCTCCGTCCGCCTGGCCCGCTGAGCCTGCCGGCGCTTCCGCATTCTGATTGATGGTCCGCGGAACTCGCGATTAGGAAGCTTGCGCGGTGCTTTGGGCGAGACGCGTCCGGCTCAGGATGTCTTAGGTTCGGCCAGCGCTTTGACCAGGCGCAGGCGCGTGCTCTGGAGTTGCTCCACGGCTATAGTGAACAGGCGTTCCAGGAAGGCCGCGCCGAAATAGGGGTTGCTGCGGCAGGCTTCGCGGACTTGGGAGACCTCGAAGGCCATGACCCGGACGGGTTCCAGCGCGCGGGCCTGAAGCTGCCGCTTGCGGTTCAACACCGCGGTCCAGCCGAACTCGTCGTGAGCGTGCAGGGTTTCGAGGCGCAATGGCTGGCCCCCGCGGATCGCTTCCAGCGCGACGCGTCCGGAAAGGATCACATAGAAGAGGCCGGGGTCGTCGTCCTCATGGAAGATGATCTGGCCGGTGTCAAAACGAACTTCGGAGCCCAATGCCATGAGCTTGTCCATGTGCTTGGGCTGGAACTCCTCGAAGAATGGGGATTGGCGGATGTCCGCCATGGTAGCGGTAGTCATGGCAAGTAACTCCGGGGTTGATTTTGGAATTTCCTGGGTCGTCATTGAGTCGATGTGGTACTCGCATTTCGGGGGCGGTGCGGTGAGCAGGTCGTGCATGTCGCGATCCAACTCGGAGTTCAGCGACCGGCGTCTCTTCCATCTCGCCACAACGTCGCAGAGCGTGCCGGTGATCACGCCCAAAACCAACACGACCACGCCAAAGCCCAAGACGATGTTGGTGACCGTGAGCAGGATGGTTCTAGGATCGTGCACGGCCGGCCTCATCGATCAATTGTTGGGACAACTCCACTGCGTGGTTTATCGCGGATCCCACATCGGGATGCATTGGTCCGCCGACGGTGGTGCAATCGGAAGCCTCTACAGCAATGATTACGACGTCCGCGGGAACTTGCATCCCGAGCTTCCTGGCCGCGCGTAGAACGTCGAACAATCCGAGAAAGTGCGGCGATCCGTCCGGCATCGGCCGTACCTGATCTTCGTTCAGAACTCGTATCGTGCCGGGGCGCGCGCTGCCGGTCTGCACCGTGTCGACCACCACCAGGTGGTCCGTGTCGATGACGTCGTCCAATAGGTGGAAGCCGGCTGCGGAAGAAGTCACGACGTCTGCGCCCGGCCCCAGGCGGCGCTGCACTTCACGAGCCACGCGGACGCCGAATGCGTCATCGGCCAGCAACTCGTTGCCCAGGCCCAGCAGCCGAACTCGTGCCATCGTCTCCATTGTCAACCCGGCGCAGGTCGCCGGAATGCCGCCATCAGTCGCGGTGGATACTCCCGTCGCCGTCGCGCCTTAGTGTGGTGATCACATCGCCGTTCGGGCCGCGCACCTGCACGAACAAAGGCATGCTGCCCGGCAGCGAGTGGGTGGCGCATCCCAGGCAAGGATCATAAGCGCGGAACGCCATCTCCACCATGTTCAGGATGCCATCGTCAACGGTGGAAGCCTTCACCAGCCCGCGCGCCGCCTTGTCGATTCCCATGGCAATGCGGGCCGCGTTGTTCTGCGTGGCGACGATGAGGTTGGCCTTGGTGATCAAGCCGTGCTCGTCACTCTGGTAGTGATGGAAGAGGGTGCCGCGAGGGGCTTCCACCACGCCGATGCCCTCACGGGGTGTGGCCGTAGGCATGGCGCGCACCGTCGGATCGGTGATCTCCGGATCACTGGCCAGTTGCTGCATGCGCTCTGCGGCGTAGAGCAGCTCGACCAGGCGAGCCCAGTGGTTCGCCAGCGTCTGGTGAACGGGCTTGCCGAGCGTGCCGCAGTATTTGAGGTACGCCTCGTGCGCTAGCGGCGTGGCCATGCCATCGGCCGCGTTGAGCCGCGCCAGGGGCGCCACGCAGTAAATACCGCTCTGCGGGCCGTCGGTAAAGCCCTGCCAGCCGGGCGTTTTCAGATGGCAGAACTTCATGTAACTCCACGGTTCGGCGTGCTCGGCGATGAAGTCCTGGTACCGGTCGGGCGAGAAGCGCGCCCACTCCGTGCCGTCCGGCAAGACCACGCGCAATTGGCCGTCATAGAAGTTGACGTGATTCTTGTCGTCCACCAGGCCCATATAGTAGGTGCGATGGGTGAACAGGTCGGAGCGGATGAGGTCCACGTAGCCGGAATTGCCCAACACCACTTTTTCGAAAAGACCGAGCGTGAACTGAGCGAATTCGACAGCTTCCGCCGCCACATTCCGAAACTCGGCGGCGTTCTCAGTGGACAGCGCCTTGGCGACGCCTCCAGGCACGCCGAAGACCGGATGAATCGGCTTGCCGGCAGCCAGAGCCATCAGCTCGCGCAGGCGGCGGCGCATGGCAATCACTTTGGTAGCGGTTTCCACCCCGACCCTGGCGATGACCCCCAACACGTTGCGCTCGGCCGCGGGCGCGGTGGGGCCGACTACGAAGTCAGGTCCGCCCAGGAAATAAAAGTGCAGCGCGTGGTCCTCGACCATGAAGGTGCTATAGACCAGTTCGCGGATTTTTCGCGCGGCACTGGGCGGAGCAACGCCATAGAGGGCGTCCAGCGCCTTGGTGGAAGCCATGTGGTGAGCGGTGGGACAAACGCCGCAGATCCGCGAGGTAATCTGCGGCATGTCTTCGGCCTGGCGGCCCTGCGCGAACTTCTCGAAGCCGCGCAGCTCGGGAACCTGGAAGAAGGCGCGTTCGACGTCGCCCTTGGAGTCGAGGAATATCTCGATCTTGCCGTGGCCTTCCAGGCGGGTGATGGGATCGATGGTGATCCGACGCTTGCTATCGATGCTGGTTGCGGTGGCCATGGAGTTCACTCCGCGCGTTTCCGTTCCAGGAACGAAGAGGGAAGACTGTATCGGTAGAACAGACCCACCGGGTCAGCCAGGCCATCGAGGACTTCATCGATCTCATGGCTGTCGCTGCTGCCGATGATGGATGCGACGGAACAGAGCGCCTTCGCGCCGTAGTCGCGCACCCTGCTGGTTGGGCCGAAGCAGCCGGTGCAGGGCATATTGCCGTTGATGCAGCGGGAACCGCAGCCGGAGCGTGTGGCTGGGCCCAGGCATGCCACGCCCTGCGCCAGGATGCAGTTGTTTGGATCGATGGCAAGTTCGGGCACGCGCCGAAAATGATCGATGTGCAGCTCTTCGGGGTGCGTATCGCGGCGGGGACACTCGTCGCACATTGCGCGATCCGGCGCCAAGACCGCGCCAGGCGGGGGCAGGGAATCGCCGAGCAGCGTGCCGAGGGCGGCGGCGATAATCTTCTGCGAGGGCGGGCACCCGGGAACGTAATAGTCCACCGGTATGGCCCGTTCCAACGGGAAAACCGTGTCGAACAGTTCCGGAAGCGTTAGGGCGAAACCATTTTCGCGATGTTCGAGGACGGGAGTGGGGCCATCCGCGTAGACCTCGCGAAGGATGGCTTCGCGGGTGGTGAGATTGGCCAGGCCGGGCACGCCTCCCAGTTGCGCGCAACTTCCGAAGGCGACCACCAGGCGCGACTTCTCCCGCAGCAGGACAGCCATGCGGTGTTGTTCGGTGGTCCGTACCGCCCCGTTGATGAACGAGATGGCGATAGAGCCATGCTCCATGGCTTCGACATCTTTCTCTTTGAAATCGAGAGCCACCGGCCAAAAGACAATGTCCACCGCCTGAACCACGTTGAGGATCTCTTCGTCGAGATCCACGATCGCCTCTTCACAGCCGCCGCAAGAGGCGCACCAGTAGAAGGCGACTTTGGGCTTCATGTGACCTCCATGAGACGGGCCCGCTCTTCCCCGGTCTTTTGCAGCGGGCCCAAGAGCTTCAACTGCTCCACCATTTCGTTGATGACCGCGCGCACGCGGTCGCCCTCGGCGGCGGAGATCCATTCGAGGCGCAGGCGCTGATCCTCGATCCCCATCTGGTTCACCAGGCGTTTCAAGAGACGGAAGCGGCGCAAGGCTTTGTAATTGCCCTCCTGGTAGTGGCAGTCGCCGGGATGGCAGCCCCCGATGAGCACGCCGTCGGCCCCCATAGCAAACGCCTTCAAAATGAACTGGACATCCACGCGGCCCGAACACATCACGCGGATTACTTCGGCGTTGGGCGCGTACTTGATCCGTGAGGTGCCCGCCAGATCGGCAGCGAGATAGGTGCACCAGTTGCAAAAAAAGGCCACGATCCGCGGTTCAAATTCTTCAGGCATTGGTGAGTAACCCTTCGATCTCCTCAAAGATCTCCTCATCCTGGAACAGGTTCTGCTTGATGGCGCCCGACGGGCAGGCCGCGGCACAGGTGCCGCAGCCCTTGCAGAGGGCCTCGTTGACGCGCGATTTGTAGATTTCCCGCACGAAGGAAATGGCGTGGTAAGGACACATGGTGATGCAGGTTTTGCATCCGGCGCAGAGGTCTTCGTTCACCTGGGCAGTGTTGGGCTCCATCTCCACGTAGCCCGCGTCGATCAGCGCCATGGCTTCGGCGGCGGCAGCGCCGGCCTGGGCCACTGTATCCGGAATGTCCTTGGGGCCCTGGCAGCAGCCGGCCAGGAAGACGCCGTCCGTAAACGTGTTGACGGGCGCGAGCTTGGGGTGACGCTCCAGAAAGAAGCCGTCAGCGCAGGTGATATTGAACAGGCGCCGGACCTCGGTGGTATCCGCTCGCGGCTCGAGGCCGGTGGCCAGCACCACCATATCCACAGGAATGCGCCGCACGAATCCAGCCAGCGTGTCTTCGGCGCGGATGACGAGCTTGCCTGCTTCGCTGGGATCGTAGACCCAGTCGGTGACCTCCGCCACGCGGCCGCGAATGAAGTGCACGTGCTCGTTCAGCAACCTCTGGTAGAACTCCTCGAAACCTTTTCCGGGCGTGCGCATGTCGATATAGAAGTTGAAAACCTCCGCGCCGGTATGTTCCTTGAGGAGGTGCGCGAGCTTGAGCGAGTACATGCAGCACACCCGCGAGCAATAGCGGTGGGTGTTCTCGTCGCGCGAACCGACGCAGTGGATGATGCCGACGGTCTCAGGCTTCCGGCCGTCGCGGAGAACTACTTCGCCGCCGGTCGGGCCCGAAGCATTCACCAACCGCTCCACTTCAAGTGCGGTATAGACGTTGGGATACATTCCGTACCCGTAGTAGGGCGTTTTCCGCGCGTCGAACGTCTGAAAGCCGGTGGCCAGGATGACCGTCCCGACCTGGATTTCCTCGCGCTGTTCCTCCATCCGGAGATTGATGGCGTGGCGGTCTCCGCAGGCTTGGATACAGGTCTTCTTGCATTTTCCCGACTTGAATTCGATGCAAGTCTCGGGGTCCACCACCGGGACTAGCGGCACCGCTTGCGGGAATGGGATATAGATCGGCTTGCGTTTGCTCAAACCCTCGTTGAATTCGTCCGGGACTTTAGCTTGCTTGTAGACGCAGGCCTCGATGCATTCCAGGCAACCGACGCACAGATTTTCGTCGATGTAGCGCGGGCGGCGCGTGATGCAGATCTTGTAATTGCCAACGAAGCCATCCACCCTGGTGACTTCGGAATATGTCCAGAGGGTGATGTTGGGATGGCTGCGCACGGCGGACATCTTGGGCGTCAGGATGCAAGCCGCGCAGTCGAGCGTCGGAAACGTCTTGTCGAAGCGCGCCATGTGGCCGCCGATGGTCGAGTCGCGCTCGACCAGGTAGACGTGCTTGCCGGCGTTCGCCAGGGTGAGAGCCGCGTGGATTCCAGCGATTCCGCCACCCACGATCAAAACGTCGGGGTGGACAGCCACGCGTCCACGCTCGAGAGGCTCGTGCCATGCCACGCGCCGCACCGCGGCACGCACAAGGTCCTTCGCCTTACGCGTCGCCTGCGTTTTGTTCTTATGCACCCAGGAATCCTGCTCCCGGATGTTGACCATCTGGAAATAGAACGGATTCAATCCGCCGACCCTCAAGGCCGTGCGGAAGGTATGTTCGTGCAAATGCGGCGAGCAGGACGCCACCACCACGCGATTCAATTCGTACTCGCGGATATCCTGCCGGATCAGATCCTGGCCGGGATCGGAACACATGTACTTGTAATCCCGCGAGACGACCACGTTGGGCAGGCTGGCGGCATACTGGGCGAGCGCTTTGCAATCCACGGTCCCAGCGATGTTGGTCCCGCAGTGGCAGGTGTATACTCCGATGCGGACCGGACCGCGTGGTTCAGGCATAGACCTCCTTTTCCGCATGGGAGAACCACTGCTGGATGGTCTTGCGCCCGGAGATGGAGCGCTGGAAACCCAACGATCTGACGTCCGCGCCCAGAGCCCATCCCAGGATTTGCGTGAAATAGAGGATGGGCATGTCAAGGTCTCCGTTCTGTTTTCGGATTTCCCACTGGTAGGCGTCCAGGTTGTACTGGCAGAGGGGGCAGACCGTGGCGATGGCCTGGGCGCCAGTGCGAGCCGCCTCCCTGATCAGGATGCGGTTCAGGTTCACCCCCACGTCGTGTATGGTTCCCGTCAGCGCGCCGCCGCAGCACTTGGTCTTCAGCGAATACTCCACCGTCGGCACGCCGACCGCGCGAAGCAGTTCGTCCATGCGCATGGGATTGTGGTCGCGGTCCGCCTCAGCAAACGGCCGGACCAACTGGCAGCCGTAATAGCAGGCGACCTTTCCTCCGCGCCACTCGCGGACTCTGCGCGACCGGATCTTGTCTACGCCGACATCGACGTAAAGGGTTTCCAGGGGATGACGTACGCGGACAGAAGCCAGTGCGCCCACGTGCCCGTTCCCGAGAGCCTCGTGGATCTCCTGCCGAATCCTCGGGTAGCGCTGCATGTAGTCCTGCGTCTTGCGCAGCACCAGGTAACAGGCGGCGCACGGCGCCAGCAACTCCTGGTGCCCCTCCTGATGCGCCTGCGCGAGGTTTCTGGCGGAGAGCAGGAACGCCGAGCCTTCGTCGATGGACATGTAGGACGTGGCTCCGCAGCAGTTCCAGTCGTGCACTTCCTGGACCGGCAGACCCAGCGTTTCGAACAGCGCCAGCATGCTTTCTTCATAGGCCACGCCGGTGCCCCTCAATGTGCAGCCGGGGAAATAGCCGTAGCTCGGCGGCATCACGCCACCTCCCGCGGAAGCAGTCCCACCTGCAGTTTCTTAACGTCGGGGATGTGATCCCGGCGCAGGGACAACCGCCCGGTGCGCATCAGATCCCAGCCGGTGCGCAACATTCCGAAAAGCACAAACGGGTTGGATCGCAGCGCCATGCGCAACACCAGCCAGAATTCCGAGTTTCTGCCGCGCTCGCGCACCATTCGATAGAACTCCTGCGCGAGGACTGGTATGGGGAAGCGGGCGGGATACAGCTTCGCCTGGATAGCCTCACGCTTGAGGCTATACATGACGTCGGTGATGTGGATTTGGCGGGGACAGTGGACTGCGCAGGAGTAACAGGAAGTGCAGAGCCAGATGGTCTTGGACGCGAGCGCCTCCGTCCGGAATCCTTCCCGGACGAGGGCGATAATACGGCGCGGTGCGAAGTCCATGTAGATGGACAGCGGGCAGGTGCCCGAGCAAGCGCCGCATTGAAGGCAGGAGAACAAGCCCTCGCAGCCGGGACGCTCGCTAACCCGGCGGGCCCAGTCGGGATCCGCCTCGCGTTGCAGTTTTATTTTGCGTTCCATGATGTGTGATTTGCCGTTCTAGAAAGCGTTGCTGGTAAGAGCACTCGGAGTGCCCGGCCTCGCGGACCAGGCAGCGCTTCTGCAGGTAGATGCCGCACTGCAGGCAGATTTCTTCAGGATTGCCACTGTGGGTAACGATCCCTTTGGTCAGGCGCTCCAGGTAAGCGGACGTGCGCCGCAGATCCTCAGGGTCGAGGCTGCCAAACATCCGGGCCAATTTCCGGTTCTTGGCGGCCTCGTACCGCCGCAGGAGCTGGTAGCCCGCATCGGCCAGCGACAGCTCGATGCTCCGCCGATCGGCGCGGGCGTGTGTCCGCCGCAAATGCTTACGGCGCACCAACCGGTCTACCGTTTTACTGGCGGCGGCGTTGCTGACGCCCAGAAAAGCCGCTACGTCGCCGATATTGCGCGAACCGCCGACATCCAGGAGTTTCAGAATCTTAAGGTGCGAGAGGGTCAACTGCTTTCCGGCGATTTCGGTCAGCAGCCTCTGTTCCATGACTCCGCTCAGCGCGGCGACAAAAACGTTGGCGCTTCCGAGCAATTGGTTGATGAGGCCTTCGGTGTGACGCCTGTTCATGGGATCACCCTCCTGAGTGCGTGGCAGGCACCATGTTATCGAACAGGCGGCCAGGGGAGAGAACCACCCTTTGTGCCAATCGCCAGCGAGTCTGGAAGGAGCCTGAGTCATCAGGATCAGTTGCGCCTCGGCTCACCTCATCATTTAATACGTAACCCGAAACTCCTAAATAGTCAATAGAGTTAATATTCAACTGAGTTAAATATTATGAAACTTGGCTTTGTTTGCGGGTGAGCAAAAGCCCGCACGCTCCGGCATCCACGCCATGCTCTAGCAATGCGTGAAATGCCGCGACGCGAATTGTAGAGCACGGCTACCATCGTGCCGTGCGTGAAATCACGCAGCCAAACCGGACGGTTCCTGTCCGCACAGACGGCGCTCAACTGCGCGAAATGCCCACCTTGCTTTTCAGAGTCAGTCATCTTGAAAAGCCACGCATGCAGTTGGGACGAGCGAGGCAGATGTGACGTCGGACCGGCGGCGGAGCGACTTGAGAGACGAAGGCTACAATGACGGAGCATGCCCCAAGTTAAGCCTCGATTTGTTCGAAAGCCCAAGACCGTACCCTCTGTGGCTTCTATCGTGCCACGCGGACGCTCGCAAAGAACATCCCGAGCAGGATTAGCGTCAGGATGAGCGCAAACGTAATGCTGTAGATTTGCTGCAAAAAGGGCGTCGGATTCTTTCGCCCGCGAAGGCGAGGCGCGTGAGGACCGTGTTGCATACCGGGACCTCCATGCTGACCGAAATGTAACTGACACCATTTTAGCTCACAATCGCCAAAACGAATCAGACAAGCGGAGCCTGGATTCGAAGACGCTTCCATTTCAGATATCCACCTCCTATAATGTGGTGTTAGGCCGATCCCGGCAAAAGGAGGCCACTTTGAAGATCCTGAAGCTGCCGAAAGGCAAGCTCGATCTCTTCGCCTCGGTCGTCCAGCAGTTCGGCGAATTGCACGCGCCGGTCGAGCAGGACGGCAAGTATGTTTTTAAGAGGCTCACCCGGTGGTCGGATGCGCGGCTGGAATACGACCGCACCATCCTCCCGCCCAAGAAATACTTCCTTCCGCCGCGCGAGACACTGTTCCGCTACCGTCCGGGCGAGGGTTTCGTGCCGTGTACCGATGGGTTGGATCAGCGCATCATCCTGTTCGGCGTGCACGCCTGCGACGTTTACGCCCTCAATATTCTGGACCGTGTTTTTGTCGGCAAGTACAAAGACCCGTACTACCAGGCGCGCCGTAAGAACATCGCCATCATCGGCATTGATTGCACGCCGGACAAGCACTGTTTCTGCCGCTCCATGCGAGCGGATTTCGTCGACCACGGCTTCGACCTGTTTTTCTACGACACGGGCGATTATTACCAGGCGCTGGTGGGCACGGCCCTGGGCGACGACATGGTGCTAGCCACCGGCAGCCTGTTCGAGCCGGTGGACGCCGACGATATCGATGCCTACAAAGCCCGCTCCCTCGACAAGCGCCGGGCGTTCCAACTCGACGTCGAAATCCGCGATCTTCCCGAGATTTTCGAGATGGAATACCAGAGCGGCATGTGGAACGAGCTCGGCCAGAAGTGTCTCTCCTGCGGAAGTTGCAGCATGGTCTGCCCGACCTGCTATTGTTACGACGTCAATGACGACGTCGAGCTCGGGACGCGCGCCGGTAAGCGTACCCGCTACTGGGATTCCTGCCTGTTCTATACCCACGCCCTCGTCGGCAGCGGCGAGAACTTTCGCGGCACGCGCGCCAGCCGCATCAAGTTCCGCTTCTATCACAAACAGCGCGGCTTTGTGGCGGAGTACGGCCGGCCCAGTTGCGTGGGCTGCGGGCGCTGTATCACCGCCTGCCCCGTGAATATCGACGTAGTTCAGGTCATCGACCGGCTAAGGAGGGTTCAAGATGTTGCTAGCCGATGAAGTTGCCACCTACCATCCCGTCCTGAGCGACAACCCCTACCAGCCGCACATGGCGCGGATCGTGCGTATCTACAAGATGGTGGAGAACAACTACCTCTTCACTCTGCGCTTCATGGAAGACCACCTGGCGCACACTTTCCGCCATCAGCCCGGCCAGTTCATTATGCTGAGCGTGCCCGGGGCGGGGGAGATGCCCATCTCGATTTCCTCCTCGCCTTCGCGGCCCGAGG